>Ga0307373_10003749_pt1 | contig 26138 bp, 24 predicted proteins | sample OX2MG_FD_202534 | JGI IMG/M metagenome (GOLD analysis project Ga0307373, IMG submission 202534) | Soil microbial communities from Risofladan, Vaasa, Finland - OX-2 | ecosystem: Environmental > Terrestrial > Soil > Coastal area > Acid sulfate soil | place: Finland: Risofladan, Vaasa | collected...
CAGTGGCGGAGGGGATGAACATTACCGCTTCTCACCCACCTCCCGCCGAGCCGGCTGAAGGGCGGAGCGACCAGTCGCCCAGGTGCCGATCGGTGATATTGGAGAAAGCCGAGCTGCCGAGGATTCGCATTCATGACCTTCGGCACGGCGGCGACCCAACTGCTGGAGCGCAGAGTTCACCCGAACGTGGTCCAGGAGATGCTCGGCCACAGCACGATCACGCTGACGCTGGACCCCTACAGCCACGTGATGCCGGGCCTCCACGCCCAGGCAGCAAACAGATGCAGAAGCTCTTCCGGGAGGCCACCAAGGGCTTACGCAAATTGCGGAGGTTTTGAATACGAAATCGGGGTGGTGGGCCGCGACAGAATCGAACTGTCACAGCTTTCGCGGCGGTCCTACGACTCAGGCCCGGGTTTTGTATTCGAAATGGTCCGCGCGGACCGAGAACGCGGCGGTCTGAAAACCGTCGCGATGGGTTTCACGCGACCGCTGACGCTCCGCTTAAGTCCTGAGGCGAACCAGCACAACTGCCGCGCGGGGTATATATGGGGACGCGCGAGCCTTCTGGTTGATGAGGCGAAACCTCAAGAATTGCGGACCTGGCTTTCAGCCCATTGACCGTCTGAATGCCATGCACAGGGATAACCGTCCACCAGAGTCCACCAGAGTCGTTTTCGAGTTCAAGCAGCCAGAATTGACGGCCGATTAGTCCACCAGAGTCCACTGAAGTCCACCGGATAGGCTGTCAAAATGGAGCCGTGCAACGGACGGAGCATCTGACCGCGATCATTGAGCGCGAGGACGACGGGTACGTCGCCTTGTGCCCGGAGCTCGACATCGCGAGCCAAGGGCAGTCGGTCGAGGAAGCCTCCAGCAACTTGCGGGAAGCCCTCTCTCTATTCTTCGAAACCGCCAGCCCGTCAGAGCTGAAGGAACGGCTCCATACCGAGGTTTACGTGACCCACTTCGACCTCAAGGTTGGGTAAGCTCCGCAGGCTTTCCGGCCGCCAGGTCTGCCGGATCCTCGCCGACAACGGATTCGTTGAGGTGCGTCGGCGCGGGAGCCACATCGTGATGCAACTCCGACTCGAGGACTCAACCAGGACGGTTCCGGTTCCCGACCATGATGAGCTGCGAACAGGAACGCTCTTGTCGATCATTCGCCAGTCTCAGCTTGCCCGCAAGCTCTTCGAATCAGGCTGACTGGAAGATTTAGGAACAAGGGTCTGGAGTGGTGGCAAAGAGGCGAAGCAAAGGTCGGCCGAAACGAGATCGACGGCGCATACGCAAGGCAGCCCAGGCCCCCTCCATCGAGATCAGCGTCCGCGCCACCGTGCTCGACCACCTTCGTGATCTCGACCGGGAACGCGACCCGCAGCTAATCGAGCACATGGTCAGCGCACTGCTTGGCTTTGCACTGAACCTTGATCGCAACGCGGAGGCCGAGTTCCAGAACCGACTCAGAGCCACGCTCGTAAAGGCGAGCTCGTCCTCCTCCCTGCTTTATGCGGAGGGCGTCGCCGACCAAGCGCCGGCGGATTGGGACATCACGCCTTGGCTGGTGGAGCTGCGGGCCGAGAGCGCTCAACGGCCAGACTGGGCTTCGTTGCCCGAGCTCACTTTCCTGGGTGCCTGGAAAGGCACGGAGCTACTCGGCGACCAGGACCTGATCATCCTCGGCTTTCAATATCAGGACGAGCCCGCCGAGAGCTTCCAATTGATGATCGACCACAACCTCGGGCTCCTCAAGGACGCCACACTTTTACCAGTACCACCGTCTGAGCTCATCGCCAAATGGCGGGAGCACACGGATGAGATCAGCTTTCAGCCGATCGCCTCGCAACAAGCCGCTAACGAGATTGCCGCCGCGCTGGCTCAAAGCGATGTGCTCTGGCTGGATCCACCTTGGTCAGATGACTTCCGAGCCCACCGTGGTCTACTCAGGACACTGCTGCGACTGCTACCGGGCCCCGCCGTTGTGGAGAGACCAGAGCCTCCCGATGACGAGTTCCGCCAGGTTGTGGTGGCCGAGTTCATGCGATGCGCAGAGGCTGCCAACCTTGAGGATCGTGCGCTCAGTGAGGTTGTCGCCAGCCGGCTTGTCGACTTCAGGATCGACTTGGGAGACGGCGACGTTTTGCGCTGGAGCCCGATCGTGGTCGAGATGCTGCTCGCCGACTGGTATCCGCGCAAGACACTGCCGGAGGAAGGCGAAGTCGAATTGGTGCCCGATGTGCTGCGGGCGTGGATTCGTTACACAGGCGGGCGGCGAAAGCTGCCGGACGCCCTGATTCGGGAGACGCTGGACGCGGTGGCCGAGTGGCTACCCGCATTCGAGAACGGAATGGTGGACACGAGCCGTTTCGGGCTCGCGAAAGCGGTCGTCGCCGCGATGAAGGCCGATGGTATCGACGTCACAGATTCCGACGCAATGAAACGTTGGATGGATGATTTCAACCGGCGCCCGTTCGAGGAGCGAGCGGCCATCATCCCACCTCTGCCCTAGCCGTTGCTGGGCGATTGTCGAGATCGCGAGGGCTAAACGCTGACCGTCCACCAGAGTCACGCCTATTGAGGAATGGCGACCGAGTCCTCGCCGACGCTACTCGCTGGCCCAATGAGCCGAATCTGAACCCGCCGAGACGGAGCGGCCCAACCTATGGCCGGCCTTTCTGGTGAGGCACGGGGAGGCGTGCGCGAAGGATATGCACGTCGACGCCTGAGAGCAGCCGGATGATCTCGCTGGTGGTATCCGACAGCAGCCTTCGAGCACGGCGACGGTGGCCGAGCACCACCTCAGTCGCCTGCACCTCCCGGACATATCCGACGAGGGCTCTTGCCACGTGGCTGTTGTCAAGCCTGACGAACTCCCCTCCGAGCTGATGCGTCACCGATGCGTAGCCACCCAGCAACGCCTTCTCTTCTTCCCGCAGCCCCGGGACCCGGACAGTGACGACCGAGAGTTTGGCTCCCTGTGACGCGGCATAACGGGCGACTGCGCGAATCCGGTCTTCCATTCCGGCGGCGACAGGTATACCGAGCACGATGCGTCCTCGGAACTCGAGCGGAGACTGCGTCTTGGGCAGGTAAGCGGACAGCTGCCGGTCCATGTGCTCGGCGGTCATCCGTAGCGCCGTTTCGCGCAGGATGGCGAGCACGGCCGGTCGCAGCTCCCGCTGCATGCCGGCAGCCAGCTGCGCCGGGGTGAGAATCGCTCCGTGCTTGAGGCGCGCCAGCAGATCCTCAGGAGTGATGTCGACATACTCGATCTCGTCGATCTGGTTGAAGAACTCGTCGCCGAGCAGCGGCTCCGGGAGGCGGTCACCAAGCATCCCGGCCACCGCGGTCGCGGCGCTGCGAAGGGACAGGAGATGCAGAGTGGCGAGCACTGTGATACCAGCTGAGAGCAGCCGCGGTACGGACTCGATGCGCGGCCTCCCTGAGACATCGAGTCCCATGACGTCGTCGATGCACGCGACCTCGGGGTTACGCGCGAGGAGCGCGCCCACGTCAAGCGGCCGCGAGATGGGCATCTCGCGCGTCGGCTGGATCACCTCGAGCGCGCTAAGCGCCTTCGCGGGCGGCTCATGGATGTCGTAAGCGGCGATCACCACGTCGGTCCCGCGGCCCTGTCGCCTGCGAGCTTCGTCCAGCATGGCTGTCGTCGTGCCGCAGCCACGCGCGTAGCCGAGGTAGACACGCAGCATGGCGCGCCGCCGTCCTTCGGACGCGATCTGACGCAGCAACTCTGCCGGATCCGGACGGCGCTCTTGCTTGCGGTTCACCTGGCGAATCTCGCGATCACATGGACATCCGCATCAGGCAGGCCGTCGATGATCCTGTCGACCACGTTGGGACGAAGGCGGTCGATCAAGCGACTGTCGCGCGGCTCGCCCACGACAACGTGGTCCGAACCCGCGTCTCGCGCGGCCTGGATGATCGCTCGGGCCGGGTCGTTCCCCGCGAGCACCGCGAAGGAGCACCCAAGCTGCTCGGCCAGGGAGCGATACGGATCGACCCGGGCATCCTCGGCCGGATCTGCCACGACCGTGACGACCAAACAGAAGCCGCCGCGCCGCCGCGCTAGGCGGACACCGCGGCGCATCAACTCCTCGGATGCCTCTCCGCAGGACACTGCGACCAGCACGTCCTCTGGGGAGTCGACCACGCTGCGCGTTCTCGCCATCGAGTCGGCAACCAGGCGCAGCCCGATCTGGCGCATCGCGGCCAGGTTGCCTGGCTTGAAGAAGTTGGCCAGCGCGACGTCGACTTTGTCTGCCGCGTAGATGTTTCCGTGCCTCATCCTCTTCCGGAGCGCCTCTGGAGCGATGTCGATGAACTGCACCACGTCGGCACTGTCGATCTCTTTGTCGGGCACCGTCTCTCGTACGACGATCCCGGTCACCTTCTCGACCAGGTCTTTGACGCTTTCGACATGCTGAACATTGACGGTCGAAATGACGTTGACGCCAGCGGCGCGGAGATCGTCGACGTCCTGCCATCGCTTGGGGTGTCGCAGGCCGGGTGCGTTGGTGTGTGCCAGCTCGTCGACCAGGGCGATCTCAGGCTTGCGCTGGATCGCCCATTCGAGGTCCATGTCCTCGAGCGTGGCGCCACGGTACGAGACGACCTTGCGTGGAGCTGTTTCGAGGCCCTGCAGCAGCTCGACAGTGCGCGGCCGATTGTAGGTTTCGACGTACGCCACCACGACGTCATGCCCGAGGCGGGCGAGGTCATGCGCTTCACGCAGCATGGCGAACGTCTTGCCGGCTCCGGGCGTGGCGCCGAGGTAGAGCTTCAGATGCCCGCGCGCAGGCGGCGCCCCGGCCGACGATGCCGGATGAGGATGCGCGTGAGGCTCGACTACCGGCCTGGGTGGATCGTTCTGCACAGCGAGACGATTATTCTCCAGGCCGCGCCGATCCCTATCCCGCCTCGCCGTTGTCCAGCGCCAGGTTGACCTCCAGGACGTTCACGTACTGTTCGCCGAAGATCCACAGGATTCGGCCATGCAGGTGTTTCTCGACCAACGCCCGCAACTTCGACGGGTCCAGACTGCGGGCCTGGGCGACGCGAGTCACCTGCAGCAGGGCGGACGCCTCGGTGATGTTGGGGTCGAAGCCACTGAAGTCGCCGGTCACGATGTCCACAGGGACCTGGTCGCTCGGTCCCATGCCATTGGCCTGGCGGAACGCCCTGGCCGAGCTTGCCACTCGGTCGATGAGCACCTGGTTGCTCGGTCCAAGGTTGCTGCCGTATGAGTTGCTCGCGTCATACCCGTTCGCGGAGTACCGGCCCTGGAAGTACTCGTCGGCGCTGAACTGCTGGCCGATCAGGGTCGAGCCCACGATCTGCCCGTTCTTCATGATCAGGCTGCCGTTGGCCTGGTCATGGAAGAGCACCTGGATGATCCCGGTCATGCCGACCCCGTAAATGAGGCCGGTGACGACGGCGAAAACGAGCGTCAGCCTGATGGCTTGCACTATCTCGCCTGGTAGTGACTTCAGCATCTCTATTCGAAGGCTCCTAGGCGGCCAGATGCACCGCAGTGATGATGATGTCGATCAGCTTGATCCCGATGAACGGCGCGACGATGCCCCCCAGGCCATAGATCAACATGTTGTTGCGCAGCAGGGCGGCCGCGCCGATCGGCCGGTAGCGCACGCCGCGAAGGGCAAGCGGGACGAGGGCGACGATGACCAGCGCGTTGAAGATCACGGCCGACAGCACGGCGCTGTTGGGGCTGTGCAGCTGCATGATGTTCAGCGCGTTCAGCTCTGGAAGTGCGACGAAGAATATCGCCGGGATGATGGCGAAGTACTTGGCCACATCGTTGGCGATGCTGAAAGTGGTCAGGGCACCCCGCGTCATCAGCATCTGCTTGCCCGCCTCGACGATCTCGATCAGTTTGGTGGGGTCACTGTCGAGGTCGATCAGGTTGCCGGCCTCCTTAGCCGCCTGCGTGCCGGTGTTCATTGCCACGGCCACGTCAGCCTGAGCCAGGGCCGGGGCGTCGTTCGTGCCGTCACCAGTCATGGCAATCATTCGGCCCTGAGACTGCTCGTTTCTGATGAGCTCGAGCTTCTTCTCGGGCGTCGCTTGGGCGAGGAAGTCGTCCACCCCTGACTCCTTGGCTATCGCAGCCGCGGTCAGCGGGTTGTCACCGGTGATCATCACTGTGCGCAGTCCCATCTGGCGCAACTCTGCGAAGCGATCGCGAATGCCCGGCTTAACGATGTCCTTCAAGTGGATCGTGCCAAGGACGACCCCGTCTTGGCCCACTACTAGCGGCGTTCCACCCGCGCGACCAATCGTCGCGACCTGGGCGGCGACGTCGCTGGGCAGCTCACTGCCCGTCCATACCGCGATTGCGTCGTCGGCGCCTTTCCGTATCGCGCGGCCGTTGTAGTCGACCCCGCTCATGCGCGTGGTCGCGGAGAAGGGGATGAAGGTCATCTCCTTTTGATTCATAGTGTGGCCGTTGGAGCCGAGCCTGTGCGCCAGGGTCACGATCGACTTACCCTCGGGCGTCTCGTCGGCGAGGCTCGCCAGCTCGGCCGCTTCGACCAGCCGCTCCATGGCCACGCCCTGCGCGGGAAGGAATTCCGAAGCCTGGCGGTTGCCGAAGGTGATGGTGCCCGTCTTGTCCAGCAGAAGCGTGTCGACGTCGCCCGCGGCTTCCACGGCCCGGCCGGAAAGGGCGATCACGTTGCGCTGCATCAGGCGGTCGATGCCTGCGATGCCGATGGCGGAGAGCAGGCCTCCGATTGTCGTGGGGATCAAGCAGACCAGCAGCGCGATCAGGACCGTGATCGTGACCGACGTGCCCGAGTAGATCGCGAAGGGCTGCAGGGTGACGGTGGCAACCATGAAGATGATCGTTAGCGCGGCGAGCAGGATGTTGAGGGCGATCTCGTTCGGCGTCTTGCGGCGCGACGCGCTCTCGACCAGGTGGATCATGCGGTCGAGGAACGTCTCGCCAGGGTTGGCGGTGATCCGGACCACGATCCTGTCGGAGAGCACCTTGGTGCCGCCGGTGACGGCGCTGCGGTCTCCGCCCGCCTCGCGGATCACTGGCGCGGACTCGCCTGTGATCGCCGACTCGTCGATCGAGGCGATGCCTTCGATCACGTCACCGTCACCGGGGACCACGTCACCGGCTTCGCACACCACGAGATCGCCCTTCTTGAGCTGCGTCGAGGAAACGCGGTCTTCTCGGCCGTCGACGATCCGGCGTGCGATCGTCTCGGAACGAGTCTTGCGTAGGGCGGCGGCCTGGGCTTTGCCCCTTCCTTCGGCCATCGCCTCCGCAAAGTTCGCGAACAGCACGGTGAACCACAGCCAGACCGTTATCTGACCGACGAACAGGTCGTTGTTGGACCCGCTGAAGCCCGGGGTCCCGTTGAAGAGATCGATCGCGAAGATGATCGTTGTGATCGCCGCGCCGACCTCGACCACGAACATGACCGGGTTGCGCGCAATCCAGCGCGGGTCGAGCTTGGCGAAGCTCGCCCGAATGGCTGGAGCGATGATCGCCCGATCGGTCAGGCTGCTCCGGCCCCTGCGCCGCTCATGCTTCTGGATCGTCTGCTGCATCGATCTAGTGCAGGTGCGCCGCTGCGAGCTGGAACTGCTCGAGCAGCGGCCCGAGCGCGAGTGCCGGAAAGAAGGTGAGCGCGCCGACGATGATGATCACGCCTATCAACAGCCCGACGAAGAGTGGAGTGTCGGAGCGGAACGTGCCGGGGCCGGCCGGAACTACCTTCTTGCCCGCGAGGGCACCCGCGAGAGCGAGGATGGGGATGTAGAAGATGTAGCGGCCCGTCCACATGGCGATGCCGAGCGCGGTGTTGTAGTACACCGTGTTGCCCGTCAAGCCCGCGAAGGCGCTGCCGTTGTTCCCGTTCGTGGACGAGAAGGCGTAGAGGATCTCCGTGAACCCGTGCGCAGCGGGGTTCAGCGGTCCCTTCAAACCCGCCGGGACGAGGACGGAGATCGCCGTCCAAACCAGGATGTTGAAGGCGCTGGTCAGGATGACCAGCGAGGCCAGCCGCACCTCCTTCGACTCGATCTTCTTGCCCAGGTACTCCGGCGTGCGACCCACCATCAGGCCGGCGATGAAGACCGCCAGGACCGCGAAGACGAGCATCCCGTACAGTCCCGCGCCCACGCCGCCCGGCGTGACCTCGCCGAGCTGGATGAGAACCAGAGGGACCATGCCGCCGATCGGCGTGTAGCTGTCATGGCTCGAGTCAACCGATCCCGTGCTCGTACCGGTCGTGGTGGCCGCGAACTGGGCGGAGTAAATAGGTCCGAAGACTACCGACTTGCCCTCCATGTTGCCGCCGGCCTGGGTTGCGGTGTTGGCTTGACTGACCCCGATGTTCGTGAGCGCGGGGTTGCCCGTCTGCTCGGCCCACGCGGCGACCACAACCCCGGAGCAGAGGAGTAAGCCCATCGTCGCGGCAATCGCGATGCCCTGCCTGACGTTGCCAACCCAGCGGCCGAACATCAGCGCCAGCGCAAAGGGGATCAGGATCTCGAGGAAGATCTCGAGCTGGTTGGTGAATCCGTTCGGGTTCTCGAATGGGTGGGCCGAGTTCGCGTTGAAAGGGCCGCCGCCGTTGTTGCCTAGGTCCTTGATCGCCTCCTGGGAGGCGAAGGGACCGACCGCGATCGTCTGGGCGGCGCCCTGGAGCGTGTGGGCGACGGGATAGCTGGAGAGCGTCTGTACGGCGCCCTGAGACGCAAGCACCAGGGCGGCCACGAAGGCGAGCGGAATGAGGACGTAAAGGGTCGCCCGTGTCACGTCGACGTAGAAGTTGCCGAGCGTCTTGAGCTGCCTGTTCGAAATGCCGCGCACCAGGGCAACTGCCATGGCAATGCCCGTGGCCGCCGACAGGAAGTTGTGCATGACGAGGCCGACCATCTGGGAGAAGTAGGACATCGTCTGCTCGCCGGTGTAGTTCTGCCAGTTGGTGTTGGTGGTGAAACTGACGGCCGTGTTGAAGGCGAGATCGGCGGGCACTGGACCGAAGCCCTGCGGATTGAACGGCAGCTTGTCCTGGAGTCTCAGCACCAGGTAGGTGAACAGGAGACTCGCTATCGTGACCGCGAGCACCGAGACCCCATACCCGATCCAGCTCTGCTCTTTCGCCTCGTCGACCCCCATCAGCCGATAGGCGCCGCGCTCGACCGGCCGCAGTACCGGGCTCAAGAAGACTCGTTGGCCCTGGAAGACCTTGACAAGGTAGGGGGCGAGGAACCAGGCTCCCACGGCCACAGCGAGGTAGGTGATGACGACGCCAACTATGTCGAGAACCACTTCAGAACTTCTCGGGGTAGAGCAGCGCGACGAAGAGGTAGATCGTCACGATCAGCGCCACGGCGCCGGTGATGATGTAAGGCACCTGCGCCGACATCAGGGCAACTCCTCCAGACCGCGGATGTAGAGAAAACAAGCCACGGTCAGGAAAAGGGCCAGGCCCACCATCCACAAATCAAGCGGCATAGACCCGAGGTTAGGCTGCCACCCGTCAATGGAGCATCAACGAAAGGCCGTGTTCCAGCGGGACGTTCGGCAGGCGCTTGTCAACGTTCCATCGGCGCCGGGCCGAAGCGGTAGCCCCGTGTACCGGCGGTCACGATGACATGGGGATTCTTGGGGTCGTCCTCCAGCTTCGTGCGCAGCCGCTGAACAAAGGTGCGTAGATAGTTGCGCTCGTCACCATATGAAGGCCCCCAGACCTCGCGCAACAGCGTGCGGTGGTCGATCACCTGGCCGGCGTGGCGGGCGAGCGCAGCCAGCAGACCGTACTCGGTCGGTGACAACTTCACCTCGGTCCCATCCCGAAGCGCGACCCGCCCCGCGAGGTCGACCGTCACGCTGCCACTCTTGACCACCCGGTTCGGCCCGACCGCGGGCTGGGTCCGGCGCAGCACGGCCCTGATCCTGGCCAGCAGCTCGTCGGCGCCGAATGGTTTCGCCAGGTAGTCGTCCGCGCCCATGTCCAGCGCACGGACTTTGTCCTGCTCGCCACCCCGAGCGCTGATCACGATCACCGATGGGAGCCTCCGGCCTTCGAGGCCTCGAAGGATCTCCCAACCGTCAACGAATGGAAGCCCGATGTCGAGCAAGACCACGTCCCAGGCCCCGCCGGTCTGGAGCTCACGACCGCCGGCCGCGCCATCGCCGGCGGTCTGGACGTCATGGCCATTGCGCTCGAGGATCGAGCGGATCGAGTTGCGCAACGCCGGGTCGTCCTCGACGATGAGGATCCGGCTCACTCGGCGGGGGCTTCGGGCAATGTGAAGCGAAACACCGCGCCGGGCTCGGTGCCGTCCTCGACCGCCACGGTGCCTGCATGCGCCTCGACCAGGCCCTTGACGATGGCCAGGCCCAGGCCGGTGCTCCCGGCCTTGCCGTCGCTCTCACCGCGGAAGAAGCGCTCGAAGATGCGCTCGCGCAGTTCACCAGGGACGCCGGGTCCGCGGTCGATGACCCGGATCGCCACGAGCCCGGGCATCTCGCACGAGACGCGCACCACCACCGGGGTCCCGGGTGGGGCGAAGCGGTCAGCGTTGGACAGGAGGTTGTCCAGGATCTGTCCCAACCGATTCCAATCGGCAAGCACCGCAGCATGCGCTTCGTCTACGTTCCAGTCGAGCTTCCGGTCAGGTGACGCTCGGTGCAGGCGATCGGCCGCGGCGACGATCGCATCTCCGATGTCGAGCGAGACGAGATCGAGCTCGAGAGCCCCGCTTTCGATCACGGCCATGTCCAGCATGTCATCCACGAGCGCTTTCAATCTCCGTCCTTCGGCTGCGATGGTCTGGAGAGTGCGTCGCGCATCGGCCGGCGTCTCGGCGTTGCTGGGATCTGTGCTCTCGGCCAGGATGGTGCCAAGGGGCGTACGCAGCTCGTGTGACACGTTTGCGAGCAGATCGCGGCGGAGCCGGTCCGCCTCCTGCAGGGCTTTGATCTGCTGCTCGCTTCGGGCGAGCCGCAGCGCTGAGCTGGCCGCCTCGGCTTGCTCCTTGTTCAGCCGAATCAGCTCGGTGTTTGCCTCCTGCAGCTGGCGCGCGAGCGCTTCAGAGTGCAGCAGGCCCTGGCGACGTCGGGATGCCAGCAGCCCGACCACGCCAGCGACTGCGAGGAAGGCAAGTAGATTGACGATGTCCTGCTCGTCCGCGATCGTGAAGGTGTACAGGGGCTGGACGAAGAACCAGTCGACGCATAGGAAGCTGATAGCCGCACAGAGCAGAGCGGGCCAGAGACCTCTGATCACGCCAACGACCGCGACTAGACCCAGATAGATGAAGACGTAATCGCGCTGCGTTTGGTGGCTGAATCGAACCAGCACAGCAGTAACGATCAGGGGGCCGCCGATCGCGACGAGCCACGTCAACCAACGCTCCGCCGTACGCGCCGACATTTCGAGCCGAGCCTAGCGCCTGTGACCGGGTAGCGCCCGGCGACTGTTCGTTGACTCGCCGTTGATGCGTCCGGCGCTACGGTCGAGTCGTTGTGGAAAGAGAGGCGACTACGATCGACGATGAGTGGGCGGGGAGCGACAGGGAGTCGGCCAGCAAGGCGTCGAAGCGGGCTAATCCGCTCCGACGCCGCAATCTCCGCATAGCCATCCGACAACTGGAGCGGGCAGAGCTCTATCTGGTCGCCCTCTATTCGCTCGACATGGCCCAAGAGGGCGTCGAGGGAGCGGTGGATGACCTGCTCCGCGATTTGCGGGGACTACGCCAGCACCTGGTTCGAAGCAGGCTCCAGGCATAGGGCCTTGCCTGCCTCAACTCTGGGTGGTGGCTCCTCCCAGAAGCGGTTCGCCAGGAACGCAGGGTTTGATGTCAACAAGGTGTCAACGTTGATGTCAATTCGCCCGACGCGAGAGCCGATAGAACTCGTCGGCAGCCGTTTCTGATCTCAGAAATTTGGTGGACCCGAGGGGATTCGAACCCCTGACCTTCTGAATGCCATGCACACGGCTGACCGTCCACCACAGTCCATCAGCGTCGTTTTCGAGTTCAACCCTGATAGCGATTACAGGCGATCAGTCCACCAGAGTCCACCGAAGTCCACCGGATAGGCTGTCAAACGGACCGGACCACAATCAAACGTGCTGAGCACAGAGGCAAGTCGATGACCGGGGGGATTCGAACTCCGGACCATCAGAGTCCGACTAAGTCCGCATGACTGTCAATCGAAGCGCGAGAGCCGGGTCGCAGCAGGCCTGATTTTCTTGAATCGGTGTGACCCTGCGGCCCAGGTCTCTCGCGCTGTGGTCAGCCTACTGGCGTCGCCGGCTCTCACGCAGGGCCGAAGGGCCTTGAGTGATCGGGACGTCTGCGCCAGACAAACGACGTCGTGTGGCCAAGCTACCGAAGCGACAGCGATGCAGCATCACCGTGCCGTGGATTAGGCGTCAGTCGTGGCCCCAAGCGAAGGGGCCAGAGCCCAGTGGGAAGGCGATCTCAGTGCAGATGCGTGCCCTTGGGGCCGGACTTCCTTTGCTTGTCACCCATGCCGGCTGCCTTCCGAGTCGAAGAGACGACTGCCGCAACGTCCACAGGCAGGTTGGAGGGTCTCTCCATCGCCGTCACGATCAGATCAAGTAGCGCACGACTTGAGTCATTGGCGAGGAGCCGGACGGCCTCTGTCGATGCTGGTGACGCGTGGGTGCCGAAGTTGCGAGCGCACCTGCCTTCGAAAACCACCTTCGTTCGCGGTTGTTTGGGAAAGCTCTGTAGTCTCACCGTACCGGTCAGCTGCGCTTGAAATGGGACACTTGGGGACTCCAGTTGAAGCTGGGCGACCAGGTCACGCTTCTCGAGATGCACCTGTCCTACGCGCAGTCTGTACTCGTCGCCATGCAGACGGACCGGATAACCGGCTGAATCAATGCCAGGGAGCCACTTTCGCAGAGTCGTCAGGAAACCCCCAGACACAATGTCGAAGTCTGCAAAGACGACGCTGCTGGCATGCAGGCCTTGAATCATCGGCGTGACCGAGAACTGTCTGCCGCGACCGGTGGTCCTGACTCCCCCGCGCCGCCCATTCCCCTACACTAGCGCATTGCTATATTCGAAGTTCTTCAGTTACCGAACAAGGATGCGTTTTGTGTTGTCGGTGAATCCCACGGCCGCCTCCCAGTCGACCGTCCTCGGGTATTCAAATGACTGAATCGCTTCAAGGCTTCAAGGCGGAGCTGTTCAAGGCGCTCGCGCATCCGGCACGGATCCGCATTCTCGAGCTCTTGCGAGCTGGCGAGAAGAGCGTGACCGAGCTCCAACTCGCCCTGAGTAGCGAGGGATCGACGGTATCTCAGCAACTGGCGGTTCTCCGTATGAAGAACCTGGTGGACACTCGAAAGTCGGGCAACAACATCTATTACCGCCTGCGGGACCAACAGGTGAACGATCTACTGGCAGTTGCGCGCCGAATGTTCGACACACACCTGGTACAGCTTCAATCGATGTCGACTGATGAGTCACCCTCGGGTCAATCGACCAGGGGCCGGACTCGGCGGCGCCAATTTACTCGCTTGTCACGGTAATGCCCCCAAGGGCCCAGGCTTTATGACTGCCCATATCGCTGCCTCGCACGCGCTGCTCGTGGGCCTCGCCGTTCAACCACCGAACACCCGCGGCAGTGCCAACGAGACGGGGACTGCCGCATGACGACGCCGGCGTCTCTCCTGGTCGCGGGTGCCGCTGTCGCCACCGCCGGCATCGTGGTCTCGGCCGTGCCCCGTGGCCTGCGCGCAGGCCTCGCTATGCAGGCATTTGGCGTGGCGCTGATCGGAGTCGCGGGCGGGCTGGTCGTCGTCGGCGGAGGCGATGTCGGCAGCGAGTTCAGGAATGGTCTTGGGCCGACAGCGGGGATCGACCCGCTCAGTGGCTTCTTCGCCGCTGCAATCGCGATCGTATCGACGCCGGCGCTGATATATGCAGGCGGCTACCTGTCGACGTCACAGAATGCTCCGGCAATTGCCGCCATCAGCGGGGTCTTCGTCCTGGCCCTGGTCGGTGTCGTCCTCGCGAGGGACGCGGTGACCTTCCTGATGATGTGGGAGCTGATGAGCGTCGCGCCTGCAGTCGCGATCCTCCTCACGAGCCGCAGCGCAGAGACAAGCCGGGCTGTCCTGATCTACCTGGGCTCGACTCATCTTGCAGGTGTTGGGGTCTGGTTGTCGATGCTCGCGCTCGCACACATCGGGGCCCTGACCGATCCGCACGCGTTGACAGTTCAGCCGGCGCTCATGCGTTCGCTGCTGGCTGTTGCAGCCCTGGTGGGTTTCGGCACCAAAGCGGGCTTGATGCCTCTGCACTCTTGGCTTCCGCGAGCACATCCGGCAGCGCCTGCCCACGTGTCGGCGGTGATGTCGGGCATGATGATCAAAGTCGCGCTGTACGGGCTCGTGCGAATGCTCTTCTTCTGGCTCGCGCCGCTCCCAGAATGGGTAGCACCCGTGCTGCTGGCCGCCGCGGCGCTGTCATGCGTAGCGGGCGTGCTGTACGCGCTCATGCAGCACGAGCTCAAGCGGCTGCTGGCGTTCCACTCGGTCGAGAACGTTGGCATCATCGCCTTGGGTCTCGCTGCGGCGCTGTTCGCATCCGCCGCCGGGCAGAGGCCGCTGGCTGCCATCGCCTTTGCGGCCGCGATGCTCCACACGCTCAACCACGCACTCTTCAAATCCCTGCTTTTCCTGTGTGCCGGCTCGTTCCAGAAGCAGGTCGGCAAACTGGATCTCGACCGCCTTGGCGGCCTGTTGCGCACGATGCCCTTGACCGGCACCGCGTTTCTCGCCGGGTCGATGGCAATTGCCGGGGTTCCACCGTTCAATGGATTCGCTTCCGAGTGGTTGACCTTTCAGGCCCTCGTCCAACTTGCATTGCAAGGCGCGTCAACCGACGCGGCCATGGGCGCGCTCGCCGCTGCTGCGCTTGCTGCCACCGCCGCACTCGCCGTGTTCTGTTTCGTGAAGGTCGTCGGCCTCGTGTTGCTGGGCGCGCACCGGCAAAAAGCTGTCGCAAGCTCACACGAGGTTCCCGTGTCGATGACGGGCCCGGTCATCTTCCTGGCCGGGTTGTGCTTGGGGATCGGGGTGGTGCCCGGCGTCGTGCTGGGTCCGATCGGGCATGTGTCTCCGTACGGCCCTCTCCCCGCGAGCCTCGTTGGTGCCACGCTGGCCGTGCCAGGCAGTGGAGCTTTTGCACCGCTCGCCCTGATTGCGGTCATCGTGGTCTGTACGGCCGGGCTCCAGCTTGCGCGGCGGCAGGCCGGAACCACCGCGCCCAGCCCGATGTGGATCTGCGGCCAGGTTCCAGACAGCCGGCTCGCATGGACGTCCGCAGGGTTCACCAAGTCCCTGCGGCTCGTGCTCGCAGTCGTTCTGCGCCCCCGGCGCACCGTCAGCATCGAGCTTGATGGGGCGCTCGTGCACAGCGTCGTACACGAGTCGGAAGTTCCCCACCTGTTCGACGAGGTCCTGTTTCGCCCCGCGCTGGGCCGAGTACTTGCCGCCAGCCGCATCCTGCGCCGTACGCAGTCGGGGAGCTTGCGCGCATATCTGACCTATCTGCTGGTGACGCTCGCCATTGTGCTGGCCGTTGTTCGCTTGGGGCTGAGCTGATGCGCGGCAGCGTTCTCGAGGTCGCAGTTCAGCTCGCGGGACTGGTGATGGCACCGCTGCTTCCGGGCCTGATCCAGACGATCAAAGCTCGCCTTCAGGGCCGCCGCGGAACCTCACCGCTGCAGCCGTACCGCGACCTGCGCCGGCTTTGGCGCAAACGGTCGGTGGCGCCGCTGGACAGCACGTTCGTGTACAGGATGGCTCCTTCGGTGAGCGCCGCCGCACTCGCGGGCGCCCTGCTGGTCGTACCTGTCGGCGCGAGCACGATTGGTTGGTTTGGATCCGACATGCTGGTGCTGGTTGGGCTGCTGGCGCTCGCACGATTTGCGACCGCTGCCGCCGCTTGGGACCCTGGCGGCGGATTCTCGCTGATGGGCGCCGGCCGGGACCTGATGTTCTCGGTATTTACTGAACCGCTGCTGCTGCTTGCGCTGGTGCTGGTTGCAGCAGGGGCGCGCTCCACTGACCTGATCCAGATGGTCGCCGCGGCAAGCGATGCGCACGTCGCCAGCTTGCCTGCGCACTGGTGCGCGGCGCTGGCCTTCGGGCTGGTTGTGCTGGTGGAAACCGGCCGCCAGCCGATCGATAACCCCGATACGCATCTCGAGCTGACGATGGTGCATGAGGGTCCTTTGCTCGAGTACGCAGGCCGTGACCTTGCGATGCTGCAGTGGACCGCATCAGCTCGCCACTGGCTCGTGCTGATGCTCGCCGCCGGCCTGTTCGTCCCGCTGCCTCAGACCGCTCCCTGGAACATGCTCGCATTGGCAGCGGCCGTTGCAGCCTTATGCGCTTTGATCGCCGTGGTCGAGAGTTCGCTGGCGAAGATGCGGATCTTGCGCGTACCGGCGCTGCTAGGCGCGGGAGTCGCCACCTGCATGATCGGGCTGGCGTCGTGGATCGCGCAAGGAGCCACGTGAGCTCGCTTATCGCAACCGCATGCGTAGCGCTGGGCCTGGGAGTTGTCGTCGTCCGTCGCCGCTCTGTTGCTCTGACGCTCGTGACCGCCCAGTCACTGCTGCTCGCCAGCGTCGCGCTCTGGCGTACGAGCGGGCATCTCGAGCTGATGCCCGCCGCCGGTGGACTGCTCCTGCGCGCGGTCGTGATAGCGACAATACTCGGCATCGGCATCGCGCGCACCCGCGAAAGCCAACCGGTGAGAGCAGGCATCGAACCGATGGCGCGCGCTGTCATCGCGCTCGCGGCGCTGCTCGCAATCCCCGCACTGGTGCCCGCCCTTGGCTTTGGCGACCCGAACGCCCAACGCGCGGCCATCGCGCTTGGCGCGCTTGGGATCGTAATCGCACTCACCCGTCGCGCCACGATCTTGCAGATCCTCGGGATCATCGTCGCCGAGAATGGGGCTACGCTCGCCGCGCTCTCAGCCTCTAATGCCGTGCCCGACGTAATCGGATTGGGCGTGATCTTCGACCTGCTGCTCATCGCCATTGTGGCGAGCGCCTTCCATACACGCATCTTCGGCCAATTTGGATCGGGCGACACCGCGCAGCTGCGAGAGCTGCATGACTGATCAGCTCATGATCCCGCTCGCCGCAGCGTCCGTTGTCGTGCCTGTTCTGTCCGCGCTGGCGCTGCAGGTCGTCCGAAGCGAGCGCACCGCCCACCGGCTCAATCGGGTCTGCGCCGTGATCACCGCGCTCGTGGGGCTGGGCGCAGCGGCGGCGATGCTGACCCGCGAGTCGCACGCAACGAGCTGGGTGATCGCAGACACAGCTTCTGGCATCTACGTAGGCGTCGTGACCGTGATTGCGCTGATGAGTGCGCTCCTTTCCCCCGCGTACTTGAGCGGTGCGCATGGCGAGTTCTTCGCGGCCAGGCGCAGCGTGCGGTCCTACTACCTGATGCTCTATGCCTTCTGGTCGGCATTGGTCGCGATTCCAGTGATCGCGAACCTCGGTGTTGGCTTGCTTGTGGTGGAAGCGACGACTGCGGCATCCTCAGTACTGGTCGCTTTCTCGGGCAAGCCTCGCGCCCTGGAGGCCGGGTGGAAGTACCTCATTCTCACGACTTTGGGCATGAGCATTGCCTTTCTTGGCATCGTGATCATGTTCGTCGCATCGGCGGCGCACGGTGGCGGGATCCGCTTGCTCGACTGGTCAGCACTGCCCGGAACCCTTGGCCATATGCCACACGGCGCCGCCGTGGCCGCATACGCGCTGGTGATGCTCGGGCTCGCCACCAAGATCGGCTGGGCGCCGGTGCACAACTGGCTCCCAGACGCCCACAGCGAAGCACCAGCGCCAGTTAGCGCGATGCTTTCGTCAGCGCTGTTGCCAGCGGTGATGCTGCTGGCATGGCGCCTGCGTGACGCCGCCAACGTACCGATTGGCAATTCCGCCGCAACCGCTCCACTGGCTGCTTTTGGCATTTTCTCCGTAGCAGTCGCAGTTCCGTTTTTGTGGCAGCCGATGGCATGGAAGCGTCTTCTTGCGTACCACAGCCTGGAACACATGGGCATCATTACCGTCGGGATCGCCATCGGCAGTCCGCTGGCGCTGGCCGGCGTGGTGTTGCATTTCGCCGGCCACGCCCTGGCCAAGGCATTGGGCTTCTATGCCGCGATACCCCTTTATCAGATACAACCCGAGGCTGGCCGCCACAGCGCACGCGATGTCGCCGCATCGTCTCCCGCGACCTTCGCCGCTATGGCGGTATGCGCATTCACCCTCGCGGGGTTGCCGCCCTCGCCTCTGTTCTTCAGCGAACTGTTCATCATCCTGGGGGGGATCCAATCGGGGCAGGTCGTGCTAGCGAGCACGCTTGCAGTGCTGATTGCATTAGCCTTCATCGGGCTGCTTCATGCTGTCCTCGAAGCGCTCCAGACCAGTTCCGGGCAAGAAGGGCAGCCAGCACGAAAGGCCGGTCCAGCTCGCACGGCACCAATACTGATACCAACTTTGCTGATGGCGGCCGCGCTCGTTGCGCTGTCCGCATACGCCTGGCTCTTGCCAACCTCCGCCATCGTCCGCCACCTCTCCGGGGGAATCTCATGACGGAAGGCGGATGGCCTGCCTGCGCAGAACTCGTCGCGGGCACAGATGAAGCCGAGATTAGACGGGTGCCGGCCCATGCCTGGCGCGACACCGTTTCGTTCCTGATCCGAAGTGGCTATACGTTCTGCGATCTGCACGTAACAGGACTCCCGGCAGCGGTCGAGCTGCGTACGGCGTTCATACGCGATGGCCGATTCCAGATGATCACCTGCCGACCTGACCCGGGACGCGTGCCAACCATTGTCGACCTGGTGCCGGCCGCCGATTGGGATGAGCGCGAGGCGGCAGAACTGGGCCGCCTCGTATTCACCGACCGGGCGATCCGGCCGCTGACTGCGCATCCCGAGCAACTGGAGCGCTGGACGACGAGCGTGCGGGGACGCGACACGCACCAGGTTGCAGTCGGCCCGATTCACGCCGGCGTCATCGAGTCCGGCCACTTCCGCTTTCATGTGGTCGGCGAACGCATCCTGCACCTCGACCTGCGCCTGTTCTACAAGCAGCGAGGACTTGAACGTGCGGCCGTAGGCAGGCCACTTAGCGAAGCGTGCGCTGTCGTCCAGCGGGCGTGTGCAGCATGCGCTGTTGCCAACAGCGTCGCTTATGCTCAGGCTTGCGAGCAGGCACTGGGAATGGCCCCGACCCCCGAGCTTTCCCGGGCCCGCACTCTGCTCCTCGAGCTGGAGCGGCTTTACAACCATCTCAACGACATCGGTGCCGCCTGCGCGGGCGTCGGCTTCGCCGCCGGCAACATGGTCTTCGCCACGCTCAAGGAGCGCGCACAGCGGATCAATCTTTCGCTCACCGGACACCGCTTCCTCTTCGATTCGGTCCAGGTCATGCGAAGCGACATCGAGATTGTTGAGCAAACCTGTCTTGCCGCCCGCCGTGAATTGCGCGAGATCCGCCTGGCCGCCGATCGCGCATGGCACGAGGTGCTTTTTCACGGTTCCGTTCAAAACCGCTTCCACGGCGTTGGCGTCATTTCGACGGCCGAAGCCACTGCGCTCGGAATGGTGGGACCCGTCTCGCGAGCCAGCGGCGTGCAGCACGACACCCGAGCCTCAAGCTCTCGACTCGCCTACCCCGACTTCAAGCCGGCAGCGCCGCTGGACCCAAGCGGCGATGTCCGGGCGCGCGTAGAGATGCGCGCGCTCGAGCTGCCGGCCACATTCGAGCTTCTCGACTCACTGCTTGCGGGGACCTTGAAGCCTGCCGGGTGTGAGCCCGCCACCCAGCAATTGGCGACGGGCATGGCCGCAGTCGAGAGCCCCCGCGGCCGAACGTTCAGTGCCATCGAGCGTGATGAAACGACCATTACGCGCCTGCGGCTGCGAACTTCGTCGTACGCAAATTGGCCCGCAGTCGCGGTGGCTGCAAACGAAAGCCTCCTGCCTGAATTTCCACTGATCAACAAGAGCTTTGAGCTCTGCTACGCGTGCTGTGACCGCTGACCAGGAGTTGGCAACATGAGCCACACAGGAGGAGCGACCCATGTACCTGTTGTTGCGTGATCTGTTCCGCACTCGCCGCGAGGTGGGCCTGCGACGGCCTCCACGGCCATCGTCACTCGCGATACGTCATGTGGACGCAGGCTCATGCAATGGCTGCGAGCACGAGCTAACAGCCGCTGCCGGCCCACACTACGACCTCTCCCGCTTCGGGCTATCGATCACCGCTTCGCCACGCCACGCTGATGTACTGCTTATCACCGGGCCGGTGACCGTACACATGCGCTCGGCGCTCCTCGCGGCCTACGAAGCGATGCCTGAGCCACGAATCGTTGCGGCGCTTGGCAATTGCGCGCTCGGCCTCGGAGTGATAGCCAGTGCCGATTCGTTGGCCGGGCCCCTGGATGACCTGCTCCCGGTCTCTGTGCGGATCGCTGGTTGCCCACCCACGCCGCAGCAGATCATCGATGGGTTGGAGCCTCTGCTCAATGCTTCAACGGCACGTTGAGCATTTAAAGCCGGGTCGCCGGCTTGGCGGTCATTAGACCGACCGAGGCCGTGGAGACACCTCGCAGCTTATCCTGCTGCCGATCTTGCATCGCCTAGCGGCATCAGAACGACACGACTCTGGTTCTATGGCGCGGCCTGGCGGTCGACGCGGTACTTGATGTGAGTGACGCCGGGAGATGCGACCACCGTCATCGGAGTGAACTGCAGAGCGCCGACACCGTCAAGCAACCGCTCGCCCGCGCCTAGCACGATCGGCACGATGTGGAGGTACAGCTCGTCGAGCTGGCCCGCGCGGAGAGTCTGTCGCAGAGTGTTCGCGCCGCCCGCGATGTGTACGTCTTTGTCGCCAGCGGCTTCACGGGCCTTGCGCAGCGCTGATTCGATTCCGTCCGTGACGAAGAAGAACGTGGTTCCGCCCTGCATATGGAGCGGCTGGCGGGGGAAGTGAGTCAGGACGAACACCGGGGCGTGGTACGGTGGGTTGTCTCCCCACCAACCCTTCCAGCTCTTGTCCCACTCCCCACGGCTGGCGTCGAACATGTTGCGGCCCATGATGTAAGCGCCGGCGTTGGTGGGCGATGCCAGCTCTTCGACGATGGCTGAGTCAGGCGTTTCCGGTATCGGCGGCATGCCTTGCATCCTTCTCCACGCCGCCGTCTCGAACATCCAGCCGTGCAAACTCATGCCGCCTTGGCCGATCGGGTTCTCGAGGCTCTGGTTCGGTCCCGCCGTGTAGCCATCGAGCGAGATGGATTGGTGGCAGCGCACGATACTCATCCTTTCGGTCTACAACGTTAATGATCTGGGCGCCCTCGCGGCCCACTGCCCGATACCCTGTTAGATGGCCTCGTTATCGGTTGCGTCGATCCGTGGACCTTGATGTACCAGATGTGCATCAACGACAACAAGGTCGAAGAGTTCTCGAAGACAGGGGAGCTGATGCAACCTTGGGAGGCCTACGCTCCGCCCCGGGTCAGCAGAACGAGCCAGCCAAAGTGACGGTTGATTCGAGCCGAGTAAGGTGTCGGATAGGGTGTCAAATAGAGTGTCAGTTGCAGTCCTCGTAGTACAAGGGATGACAGCACTGATACCAACTCTGATCTCGGAACTTTGGTGGACCCGGGTCTCCCCCCTAGTCCGGTAGGGAAACACGAGGAGGTGCTGAAATGGCACGACGACGCTTTGGTTCAGGCACGGTAACGCAGCGGTCAGATGGAAGATGGGAGGGACAGCTTCGTCTCTCCGATGGCACAAGACGACGACAAATTTGAAGGCACGGAAACGAATACGATTGCCAGTCAAATTGCCAGTCAGAGCGAGCTGGCGAAGTGGAGATGCGCGCTTCGCAATAGAAAGATCCGATCTGAACGAGATCGGATTCGGGGTGGTGGGCCGGGACAGAATCGAACTGTCACAGCTTTCGCGGCGGTTTTACAGACTCAGGCCTGGGTTTTGTATTCGAAATGATCCGCGCGGACCGAAATCGCGACGGTCTGAAAACCGTAACGGTTGGTTTTCACGCGACCCGTTGGCGATCAGCTTACGTCCTGAGGCGAGCCAGCACAACTGCTGCGCGGCGTCTATATGGGGACGCGCGAGCCTCTTGGTTGATGAGGCGAAACCTCAAGAATTGGGGACCTGGCTTTCAGCCCGCTGACCTTCTGAATGCCATGCACAGGGTTGACCGTCCGCCAGAGTCCACCAGAGTCGTTTGCGAGTTCAAACCTGACAGTGATTACAGGCGATCAGTCCACCAGAGTCCACCGAAGTCCACCGGATAGGCTGTCACCACCGTCGCTGAGCCGGTTGCTATCCGCCCGCCTCCGGCTCCAGCAGTCGCTGTTCCCAACTGGCAAGACCGGATCCCCATCGACGTCGCTCTGAGACGTGCCGAGATGAGCCCAGGTCAACGTCGAGTTGTACGGACCTCCCGAAGACTGGCGCTTTCGAGACTCGGACATGTGCTCGGCGGGCAACCAGGGCCACGATGAATCCCAAAACCTCCGATGGTGAAAGCCCGTCAATCACATAGTCGTCCAGCAGGAGCCTCGCTGATTCCCCCCTTGGGTCGAGGCACACCGTCATTTCCCAGTCGCCGTGCGCTACTTCAACGTCGTACATGTGCGCATCGGATCTGACCGAGTGCAGGCGAATATTGTTCTCGCCGACTACACCTTTTAAGCGCTCAACGAAACCTTCTGCTACCTCTCGCGAGCTCATCGGTAAAGCCTACGGAGCGACATGCAATTGCGGGTCCCAGGCTTCCCTGAAAGATGCGCGGGCAGGGGTTCTGCGCTTCGGGCTCTTTGCGGAAAATGACATCGAGAGCAAACCCGTACTAGGCGTCCTGACTCAGCTTGAAGTAGGCTTGCGCTGAAACGAGCTCTTCAGTCGTGGAGGCCGGTCCGTCCGCCTGGCCTGATCGATCGCCGCTCGGGCTGCGCGATCCCTCCCTTCCACCAACAGAAAGAGCGCGAGGTTCTTCGCCGCTAACGAGTCGCCGGTTAATCCCCAAGATCGCCCGGGCTATTCCAGGGAGGCATCGCGTTTCCATTCCGCCAATGACCGACCCGCGCGTTGGCGAGGGCTTGTGGCCCTGAGAGTCGCTCGAGAATTCGTCAGCCTTGGCGTTCAGCGTGAACTAAGTCACGAGCTGCATCCATAATTCCGGCTGCGAAGGACATTCGATCTTCAGGGCGCTCTTCCCACTCACTCGCCCCGTAGACAAAGGTATCGAGTTCCGACAAGTGTTCGCGGGGCAACTTCCGAACGATGTTCCAGATTTCCTTTGCCCCGTCATATGGCGAGATAAGGCCTTGTGTAATTCGAAGAGCAACCTCTGCTGCGACCAGCATTGCCGCTTCACGAGGCGTTGGGCTCTCGATGCCTAATTCGCGGAGCGCAGAGCCGAACACAGTTCGCACCTCATCGCTCTCTTCGCCTGTCATGCCCGCCAACCGCCGAATCGAGGGCGAGTCCATGCCCGCCTGCAGCGCCCTCGCTGCCTCGGCAGTAAGGGCGTCTGCACCAGCGGTATCCAACATAGTCTTGGCGGCCACTAGTCGCAGATTCGCTGCCATCAGTCCTTGAACTTGAAGCCGAATCGCCGGCCCGTCACGAGATTCTGCCAATAGTGGATTTCCGTCGTCACTCCGCCGGGGTGTACGTGAATATGGGACATCTTGGCGTACAGCCACCCGGGATATCTCAGATCTTTGATCCTACCTTGCATTATCCGCCGACCAGCTCCTCCCATCGCCTCCTTCAGGGCCAGCTTCTCGGCGAGATTACGTGCCGTGAATCGGACGCCCAGTCTCGCGGCGATCCCAATACCTTCGCCCGGACCGGGAACGACAGTACCGACGGTCCACACGACCTGAAGCGTCGCCATGCCCACACGCAATGGATCCCCGCTGGTGAGGTCAGCGTGTTCTTGACCTGCCCAGGAGCCAGTCCCAGCCACGGCAGACCCGTACGCGCCGCGGGCCCCCCCGGGAAGCGCGCGGCCGATCGCAACCATCCCACTCTGGAGGCCGCCCCAGAAGTCAAAGGTCCCAGCGAGGTCTGAGCGGTTGATCGGATCGCCGAAGCAGTAGTCATAGTCGTTGGCGCTCCCTCCAGCCACGGGGTCCACCTGCAGGAACCGCCCCAGGGTCGGGCTGTACAGCCGAGCGCCCATCAGGACGATCCCGGCCAGTGCGTCGCCCGAATCGCGGCGCTTCCCGCCCAGCCAGGCGTATCGGGGGTCGGCTGTGTTACTGGCTCGCGGCACCCCGAACTCGGTCGACTCGAAGTAGGCGTCGATGCCGGCCGCATTGCTCACATTCGGAGCTGTGGCCACCACATCGCCGTGCAGGTTGGTCAGCTGCAGCTCGTCTGAGCCCGTGCTGCTGACGATCGCGGCCAAGTTGCCGCCGATGTCCTGCACGTTGCGTGTCCAGCTCCCGTCGGATACCGAAATCCAGGCCGGGCTATCCGATCCGCCGGCATAGAGATTGGTCTGTACTGAAGCCCCGGTGGTAATGGTCGTCAGCCGCTCGGTGGGATCGAGGCCAAAGCTCTTGCTCGAAGTGCCCTGGACCTGGCTGGCCACCATGTCATTGACGTAATAGCCGTTGGTTAGGGCATTGGTTCCACCGGCATCAGAGGCCGGCACCGACGTCGTCCGACCCATCGGGTCGTACGTGTACCCGGAACTAGAGATCCGATCCGCCTGGTCGTACGTGTGGCTGGTCACGGTCGGAGTGGTCGATGTGCTGCAGACCCCAGGACTGGACCCAGGGTACGAGGTCAGGCTGAGCCGGTTGCTGTCCGCGTCGTAGGCGTAGACCCGTGTCGTACAGGCGATCGGGTTGACCGTCTGATCGGTGTCTGCGACCTGGATAAGCCGTCCCGCATTGTCGTAGCTGAAGAGCTGGGATGAGCCGTTGCTGCTCTGGGCCACGATTTGGCCATGGGCGCTGTAGCTGGCGCTGAAGCTGAGCCAGGTGGTTGAGCCCATGGCGTACGCCAGCGACTTGGTTTGCCCGATGTCATCGAAATGGTGCGTCGCCACCAGGCCGCTCGGGTAGGTCTCGCTGACGATCCCGCCTTCGGCGTCGTAGGTCGCATTGAAGGTGCCAACCTGGCTGTCGGTCAGGCTGGTCAGAAGCCGCCGGTGTTCGCCGCTGACCCCGTCGTACGTGTAGGTGACGCTGCCCTTGCCGTCGTTAATAGTCGCGATCAGGCCGTCGGCGGTGTAGCTAACGCTTGAAAGGTTGTTGCTGGCGTCGATGTAGGTGCTGACCCGGCCGTCTGAGTCATAGGTGGTCAAGATCCAGTTGCTCATCGTCGGTGGGCTCGCTGGGCAAGTCGCCGGTGTCGAGCCAGAGATGTTGCCCGTCTGGGTCACCGCGCCGGTATTCGGCTCATATGCTTTGTAGACGGCCGGCAGCGCTGCGTCCCCCACTCCGGCGGTCGTGATGCTGTGCACGCACTCGCGCTGCGCCGGGTCGTAAAGCGTCGTCGTTGTTCGGGTCCCCGTGCCGTTGCTTTCGGTAACGGTGAGTGGCGCGCCCCACATGTTGTAGGTCGTAGTCGTGCTCAAAAGGTTGGGTCCCGAGGTGGGCTGAGCGGCGGGTGTGGTCTGGCACACGAGCCCGGCTTCGGCAGCGTTGACGCAGTTCCCCGTGCCGGTGCCGCTGTAGTAGGTGCTCAGTGTGGCATGCGCATCGCCACCAGCAGTGTTGGCAGGCATCCTGGTCTCGATGACGCGACCTTGCGCGTCGTAGCGGGTTATGGAAACGATGTTGGACGCGCCGCTCATGACGGTGGTCTGGCTCGTCGGCTGTCGGAGCGTCCAACCGCTGGTGTCGCCGGTAACGATCGGGTCGTACGCCTGAGTCTTGGGGTGGTGGGCCGGGACAGAATCGAACTGTCACAGCTTTCGCGGCGGTTTTACAGACCGTTAGGCTCGCCAATGCCCAGCCGACCCACTGTAGGCCGCCGAAACCGGCGGAAACTAGAGGCTAATC
>Ga0307373_10003750_pt1 | contig 26137 bp, 23 predicted proteins | sample OX2MG_FD_202534 | JGI IMG/M metagenome (GOLD analysis project Ga0307373, IMG submission 202534) | Soil microbial communities from Risofladan, Vaasa, Finland - OX-2 | ecosystem: Environmental > Terrestrial > Soil > Coastal area > Acid sulfate soil | place: Finland: Risofladan, Vaasa | collected...
GTCTACATCCCAGGCTGCCCACCTCGCCCCGAGGGGCTGCTGGACGCGGTCATGAAGCTGCAGAAGAAGATCGCCGGGGAACTCCCCGGCTCGCTGCTCGGGTAGTGCGACGACCGCCGTGGGGTCGCCGATGAGCGGCGCGCGGGCGGCGGACCTCCTCGAGCGGGAGCTTCCGGCCGCGGTGCGCCGTCGCGACAGCGGTTTCGACGAGGTGACCGTCTGGGTGGACCGCGCCGACCTGGTCGCGGTGTGCACGCTGCTCCGCGACCATCCGGACGCGGCCTACACCACGCCGGTGTTCGTGACCGCGGTGGACTGGCCCGACCGCGAGCCCGCCGAACCGCGCTTCGACGTCGTGTACATGCTCCGGTCGCTGCAGCACAACGACGTCTGCAGGCTCATCGTTCAGCTGACCGAGGACGATCCCCACGTGCCGACCCTCGAGGGAGTCTTCGCCGGCATGGACTGGCACGAGCGCGAGTGCTACGACCTGATCGGGATCACCTTCACCGGCCACCACGACCTGAAGCGAATCCTGCTGCCGACCGACTGGGATGGTCACCCGCTGCGCAAGGACTACGCCTCCTTCGGGGAGCCGGTCGCCTTCACGCACAACCTCGAGTGGGCACTGCCGGCGCAGGAGCGTCCTCGGGACATGCCCGGAGGGTCGCGATGACCGCGCTGCCGCCGCCGGGAACCCCAACCGCCGGCCTCGATCCGCTCAGCGAGCAGTACGAGGCCGGCCGCGAGATGCTGGGCATCGAGCCCGGGCTCGATGCCATCGATCTCGTCGAGATCGGCGACAGCACCATGGAATTGAACATGGGACCGATGCACCCCTCGACTCACGGGGTGCTGCGCCTGGTCCTCAATCTCGACGGCGAGGTCGTGCGCGAGTGCCGTCCTGACATCGGTTACCTCCACACCGGGTTCGAGAAGGACTTCGAGCGCCATACCTATCAGCAGTGCATCCCGTACACGGACCGGATGGACTACCTCTCGCCGCTCTTCAACAACCTCGGCTTCTCACTCGCGGTCGAGAAGCTGCTCGGCATCGAGGTGCCGCCGCGCGGCCAGTACCTGCGCGTGATCATGTGCGAGCTCTGCCGGCTCGCCAGCCATCTGCTCTGGTACGGCACCAGTGCGCTCGACCTCGGGGCCACGACCGCGTTCGTCTACGCGTGGCGGGACCGCGAGAAGCTCCTCGACATCAACGAGCTCGTCAGCGGCGTGCGCATGCACACCTCGTTCATCCGCGTCGGCGGGCTGCTCGCGGATGTTCCCGACCCCTTCTACGAGATGGTCGGGGCGGTCATCAAGACCTTCCCCAAACTCATCGACGAGCACGAGCTGCTGATCACCAAGAACCCGATCTGGCGGCAGCGGACCCTCGGACTCGGCAGGCTCAGCCCCGAGGATGCGATGGCATACGGCGCCACCGGGCCGGTGCTTCGCGGCAGCGGGGTGCCGTTCGACCTCCGCAAGGCACAGCCGTACAGCTCGTACGACCACTTCGATTTCGACGTCCCGATCGGTCGCACCGGCGATGTGTACGACCGCTATCTGGTGCGCATGCAGGAGATGCGGGAGTCGCTGAAGATCATCACCCAGGCGTTCGAGAACCTTCCCGACGGACCGGTGAACACGACCGACCGCCGCGTGGCGCTCCCGCCGCGCAATGAGCTGAACACCAGCATGGAGTCGCTCATCCACCACTTCAAGCTGGTCACCGAGGGGATGCGCGTCCCTGCGGGTCAGGTCTACCAGGCGATCGAATCGCCGCGCGGCGAGCTGGGCTTCTACCTCGTCAGTGACGGCTCCAATCGGCCCTACCGATGCAAGGTGCGCGCCCCATCCTTCAGCAACCTCAGCGCGCTGCCGCATATGGTCCGGGGCGAGCTGATCGCCGACGTGGTTGCGGTGATCGGATCGATCGACATCGTGCTCGGGGACGTCGACCGATGACCCTGCAGGCGGAGACGCGGACCGCGATCGAGCGTGCCCGCGACCGCTATCCACGCGCGCGCAGCGCGATCCTCCCGGCCCTGTGGGCGGTGCAGCACGAGCAGGGCCAGATCACCCCGGGCGCCATGACCGAGGTGGCCGGCATCCTGCAGGTGGCGCCCAGTGAAGTCGAGGCGGTCTCGACCTTCTACTCCATGTACTTCCAGCGCCCCCACGGGCGCCACGAGGTCATCGTCTGCATCAACGTCTCGTGCGCCCTGCGCGGTGCAGAGGACATCGTCGACCACCTCGAGCGCAGCCTCGGCTGCGCGTCCGGCGAGACCACCGCCGACGGCGCGTTCACCTGGTCCTCGACCGTTGAGTGCCTCGGCGGATGCGGCGGCGCACCGACCATGCAGGTCGACCACCACTTCCAGGAGAACCTCACACCGGATCGGGTCGACGCGATTCTCGGCGCCGTGCGGTCCGCGGGCAGCGGCGGAGAGGCGGGTCCTGTCGCCGCGGGGACCCCTCGCCGTCGCGCTGCCGGCGCGCCGGCGCTTCCCCCCGAGACCCCACCCGCCGCGCACGAAGAGCCGGCGCCGTCGGCGACGAGCGGACCAGGGGTCAAGAAGCGCCCGCGACGTCCGGGCAAGGGCGCTCAGTAGGATGCAGCGGCCGATGGGTAGAACCGGACCGACCCCGACGAGTGCTCATGGCTGAGTTGAAGCTGCTCACCAAGGATTTCGGCGCGCGGGACCTGCAGACACTCAAGGGCTACGAGCGGGTCGGTGGATACCAGGGGCTTCGCGACGCCTTCGCGAAGTTCACGCCGGAGACGCTCGTCGCGGAGGTGAAGACGAGCGGCATCCGCGGTCGAGGCGGAGCCGGCTTTCCCACAGGAATGAAATGGTCGTTCCTGCCGAAGGATGTCTTTCCGCGCTACCTGTGCTGCAACGCGGATGAGTCCGAGCCGGGATGCTTCAAGGATCGCTATCTCATCGACGAGAGCCCCCACCAGCTCATCGAGGGCCTGCTGATCGCGTCCTACGCCCTTCAGGTGAACACGTCATTCATCTACATCCGTGGTGAGTACCACGATCAGCGCCTGCTCCTGGAGCGGGCGGTGGAGGAGGCGCGTGCGGCCGGGTACATCGGCAGGAACATTCTCGGCAGCGGCTTCGATTGCGACGTCATCGTGCACGGTGGCGCCGGGGCCTACATCTGCGGGGAGGAGACGGCGCTCATCGAATCGCTCGAGGGTCTTCGAGGACAGCCGCGACTCAAGCCACCGTTTCCCGCCGTCAAGGGCCTCTACGGACAGCCGACGGTGGTCAACAACGTCGAGACGCTCTGCAACCTGCCCCACATCGTCCAGCGAGGCGGCGAGTGGTTCAAGTCCGTCGGCACCGAGAAGAGCACGGGGACTCGCGTGTTCTGCTGCAGCGGGCACATCAACCGTCCGGGCAACTACGAGATGCAGCTCGGGACGCCGATTCGCGAGCTCCTCGAGGAGGAGTGCGGCGGCATCTGGCGGGGTCGCTCCCTCAAGGCCTTCCAGCCGGGGGGAGGATCCATGCAGGTGCTCCTCCCGCAACACCTCGACCTGCCGCTCGACATGAACGCCGTCCAGGAGGCGGGGTCATCGCTCGGAGCCGGCGCGATGATCTTCATGGATGAGACCACCTGTCTCGTCGACGTGTCGATGCGACTGGTCGACTTCTATCGACACGAGTCCTGCGGGAAATGCGTGCCGTGCCGTGAGGGGACCTATTTCGAATCGGAGCTGATGCACCGGCTCGAATCGGGTCACGCGACACCGGCGGAGCTGGCCAGCCTCGCGGACATCTGCTCGAACATGGACGGACGGTGCTTCTGCCCGCTGGGTGACACAGCGACCTGGTTCGTCATGTCCGCATACAAGAACTTCCGCGACGAGTTCGAAGCGCACTGCGGTGCAGGCCGCTGCCCGGTGAGGGCGCAGGCCACGGCTCTGGTGGCGTGATCGCCGTGGCGGAGACGGGAACGCCGCCCGAGCAGCCCGATGACGGGCGCGTCGGCATCAGCATCGACGGACGAGAGCTCCGTGTTCCCAAGGGAACACTGGTACTCGACGCTGCGACCGAGGCCGGCATCCATATTCCCATCTATTGCGCCCATCCGAAGATGGATCCGGTCGCCGTCTGCCGGATGTGCCTGGTCAACATCGAGAAGTTCCCGAAGCCACAGCCCGCGTGCGCGACGGTCGCGGGTGACGGCATGGTCGTGCGCACCGACCTTCCCGAGGTCACGAAGCTTCGTGAGGGAATGCTGGAGTTCCTGCTCCTGAATCACCCGCTCGACTGTCCCGTGTGCGACCGCGGCGGTGAGTGCGACCTTCAGGACTTCACCTTTCGATACGGCCCGGGCATCTCGCGCTTTCCGATCACCGAGAAGGTCCACTTCAAGAAGGCGGTTCCGCTTTCCGACTACATCGAGCTCGACCAGGAGCGATGCATCCTCTGCTGGCGCTGCGTCCGCTATTACGACGAGATCACCGGTGAGAAGGAGATCGTTCTCCAGCAGCGCGGCGTGGACACCCTGGTGTCCACGTTTGACGACCGGCAGTTGCAGTCGAAGTTCCAGGGCAACCTCCCCGAAGTCTGCCCGGTCGGTGCGCTCACCCATAGGAAGTACCGCTTCGTCTCCCGTCCGTGGGATCTCCAGCGCACCGCGAGCGTCTGCCCTGAGTGCTCATACGGCTGTAACATCAACGTCGACAGCCGCGACTTCGAGGTGCGCCGGTTCGCTTCGCGCGACAACCCGCTGGTCGACGACATGTGGCTGTGTGATCGAGGTCGGTACAGCTTCGATCGCTGGAACACTTCGGAGCGGGTCCGCCGGCCCGTGGTGCGCAGTGACGACGAGTCGCGCGACGTCACCGTCTCCGAGGCGGTGACACAGGCCGCGCGGCGGCTTCGTGAGATCGCTGAGGAGTACGGCGCGGCGTCGATCGGGGTGATCGGATCGAGCGCGAGCACGAACGAGGAGCTGTTCCTGCTCGAGCGACTCGCTCGCAAGGTGATCGGCACGCCGCATGTCGACCACCAGCTCGAAACGTTCGACGGCCTCACCGCCGCGGAGCACGAGCTGGGCATCGCCGAGATCGAGGACTGCGATGCGCTGATCGTGCTCGGCGCCGAGCCCGAGGAGCACGCGCCGGTGCTCACGCTCCGGCTCTACAAGGCCGAGCGCAAGAAGGGTGCTCGCGTGATCCGTCTGGGAGGCGATGTCACGGCCGCCGAAGCGGCCGCCGCCGCCAAGGGCGCGGCTCGGATTGGCCTCATCGCTGATGAGACCAATCGTGCGCATGCCGCGGACGTCGCAACCGCGCTCAGCGCGATCGGATCCGTGCGGCGCCTCACCATCACACGCGGGGTGAACGGGCGCGGCGCGAAGGACCTCGGATTGCTTCCGAATGTCGGGCCGGGTTACGCGGGCCTCGCGGCGCCGGGGAAGAACGGGCGTCAGATCCTCGAGGGACTTGCCGCGGGGACGATGCGTGGGCTGCTGCTGCTCGGGCCAAACCCGGCGCTGGACGCCGCGGGCGACCTGCTGGAGCGCGCGGTGCGAAAAGCCGCCTGCGTGGTGGCATTCGACACGCGTCCCGGGGTCGTCTCCCGATATGCGACGGTGCTCCTCCCCGGACACGCGGTCTTCGAGAAGACTGGAAGCGTCACCAACGTTGAGGGGCGCGTGCAGCGGATCCGTGCCGGACTGCCGCCGGCGAGCGCAACCCCGGTCGAGACGCGTGTGCTGACCAGCCTCGCCGGCGAGCTGGGTGCCGCAGGGTGGGGGTCGGGCGACCCACTTGCGGTGAACCGCCTGCTTCGCGATGAGTTTCCCGCATACGGGCGCGCAGGCAACGGCGGACGCGCGCTGTTCATCGGTGAGGCAGTCGCATGATCGGGCCCGACGATCTCTGGTGGGTCCTGCTCATCAAATGCGGCGTGCTCGTCGTCTTCCTGCTCACCGCGTTCGCATATCTGACCCTCGCGGAACGCAAGATCTCCGCCCGTATCCAGCTCCGCTATGGGCCCAACCGGGTCGGTCCGTTCGGGATGCTCCAGCCCGCCGCGGACGGGGTGAAACTGTTCTTCAAGGAGAACACCGCTCCCGCCGCACGCGACAAGATCCTCTACCTGGTGGGGCCGAGCCTCGCAGGCGGTGCTGCGCTCTTTGCGTACGCGGTGATCCCGTGGGGGACCAACAACTGGTTCGGACACATCTTCCACTGGGACATCGCCCACATCAACGTCGGGCTGCTCTTCATCCTCGGGATCACGTCACTCGGCGTGTACTCGCTGTTTCTCGGGGGATTCGCCTCCAACAGCAAGTACTCGCTGCTCGGTGGTCTGCGCTCGTCGGCGCAGTTGATCTCGTACGAGATGGCGGTCTCGTTCGCGCTCATCGGCGTCGTGATTCTCTCCGGATCGCTCGACCTGGAGAAGATCGTCGGGTCGCAGGCGGGCCTGTGGTTCATCGTGCTGCAGCCGCTTGCGTTCATCCTGTATTTCACCGCAGCGTTCGCCGAGACCAACCGGTTGCCGTTCGATCTTCCCGAGGCCGAGACGGAGCTCATCGCCGGGTACCACACCGAGTATTCGGCAATGCGTTTCGGCCTGTACTTCCTCGGCGAGTACATCAACATGGTGACCGTCTGCTCGATCGCAACGGCGCTGTTCCTCGGAGGCTGGCTGCCGCTCCTGCCGTTCCACCCGTTCGACTGGATTCCCGGGCCGATCTGGTTCCTCGGCAAGGTGCTCGTGCTCCTCTTCGTCATGATCTGGGTGCGGTGGACGCTGCCGCGGCTCCGCTACGACCGGCTCATGAACTTCGGTTGGAAGGTGTTGCTGCCGCTTGGTCTGGTCAACATCGTCGTCACCGGCGCGATCGTCGCGCTCCGGGCGTAGGCGCGGAGGGTGAGGCGGTGATCAAGGAGATTGCCAAGGGTCTGGCCTTCACGCTCAAGAGGATGGGAACGCATCCCATCACGGTCCAATACCCGGAGGAGCAGAAGCCCGTGTCGCCGCGTCATCGCGGCCGGCACATCCTGCACCGGTATGACAACGGGCTGGAGCGCTGCATCGGCTGCGAGCTGTGCGCGGCAGCCTGCCCTGTCGGCTGCATCTACGTGCTCGCCGCGGAGAACGACCCGAAGGCGCCCATCTCGCCCGGCGAGCGATACGCGGAGCGGTACGAGATCAACCTCATGCGTTGCATCTACTGTGGGTACTGCGCTGAGGCCTGTCCGACCGAGGCGATAACGCTGGGCCCGCGCTTCGAGCTGGCCGACTACCGCCGCGAGCGGACGGTGGTTACCAAGGCGGAGCTGTTGGAGTCATGGCCGGGCTTTGCTCAGGCGCAGCGCCCGGCCAGCTCGGTGGGCGCCGGCGCCGACCAGACCGGACGCGAAGACCTCGACCCCGGGGTGCGCCCCCGCGCCGCGTGGGCCGCGCAGGAGAACACGCTGGACCACGAGACCGCGCCACTTCCGGGCGCGCTCGGCGTGCCGGTTGACGTGCCGAAAGTCATCGAGCCGGGGGCCGGGAAGACGAAATGACGGTTCTCTTCGCGGTGGTGATCGCGCTGGCCGCCGTGAGCTCGCTCGGCGTCGTGCTCTCGCGCCAGACGATCTATTCCGCCCTCAGCCTGGTGCTCACCGTCTCGATGCTCGCGGTGCTGTTCCTGCTCCTCAACGCGCAGTTCCTCTTTGCCGTGCAGCTCATCATTTACGCCGGAGCAGTGATGGTGCTGTTCGTGTTCATCGTCGCCTTGCTCAGCCCGGATGCCGAGGATCGCCCGACGCTGGATCTGAGGGCGGTCATCGGCATCGCCGGGGTCGTCGTGGTCACGGCGCTCGTGTTCATCGCGGCTCGCAACGGGATCACGTACAGCACCAATGGATTCCACGCCATCGCCGTCGGCAGCGCGAGCGACCCATACCACACCTTCAACTTCCCTCAGGAGGCGGTGAACAATGCCGGCAACGTGCAAACGGTGGCCGGGCAGCTGTTCACGAACTACCTCCTGCCCTTCGAGATCACCTCGATGCTCCTGCTCGTCGCCGCCATCGGGGCGGTCTACCTGACCAGGCGCTCGAGCAGGTGACGGAGCATCGCGGATGCTGAATCCGAATCTGTTTCCGTACCTGCTCGGGCTCGCGGCGTTCCTGTTCACCGTCGGCGCAATGGGCGTGCTCATCCGGCGCAACCCGATCGTCGTGTTCATGTGCATCGAGCTCATGCTCAATGCCGCCAACGTGGCGCTGGTCGCGTACGGCCGCTTCCTCAACAGCGAGGAAGGGCAGATCTTCGCCTTCATGGTGATCGTCGTCGCCGCCGCGGAGGTCGTGGTGGGACTGGCGCTGATCACGCAGATCTTCCGGCTCGGTCGTGAGCTGGACGTCGATGACCTGAGCGAGATGAAGGAGTGAACGTCAGCACCGCGTCGACGCTCGTCATGCTGGTGTTGCTCTTTCCACTCCTCGGCACGGGACTGAACGGGTTCCTCGGCCCGATCCTCGGGCGGCGCTTCGTCAACATCGCCGGTACCGTCTCGATCTTCGCGTCGTTCGTGATCGCGTGCCTCGTGCTCGCCGACGTCGTGGGCGCGCCGGCCGGCCAGGGGGCCGTCACCGTCCGCCTCTGGGACTGGATCAACCTCGGCGGCGGCACCAACCTCTCGGTGGGCATGGACTTCACGCTCGATGCGTTGAGCGCGCTGATGCTCATGGTCATCACGGGCGTCGGTTTTCTGATCCACGTCTACAGCGTCGGCTACATGGAGCACGACACCGGGTTCGCGCGGTTTTTCAGCTACATGAACTTCTTCATCTTCTCGATGTTGACGCTCGTGCTTGCGGCGGACCTGGTGATCCTGATCATCGGCTGGGCCCTGGTTGCGTTGAGCAGCTACCTGCTCATCGGCTTCTGGCACGACCGGCCGACGGCGGTCGCGGCAGCGCGTAAAGCGTTCATCACTCAGGTCATCGGCGACGTCGCGCTGGTGATCGCGGCGTTTCTCATCGTGCTCAACACGCACACCCTGAGCCTGCCGAACATCTTCGCACGCACACAGGCCTTTCCCGCCGGCGGTGCGCTCGTCACCGGGGTGTGCGTGCTCCTGGCGATCGGAGCATTCGCCAAGAGCGCCCAGTTCCCGTTGCACACCTGGCTGCCCGACGCGATGGAGGGTCCGACCCCTGTTTCAGCACTGATCCACGCCGCCACAATGGTGACGGCGGGCGTGTATCTCATCGCCCGGTTCCACGTCCTCTTCAACCTCGCCCCGGTCGCCGAGGGCATGGTGGCCTGCGTGGGCATGGGGACGGCCGTCATGGCGGGCATCATCGCGCTCTCGCAGATCGACATCAAACGCGTGATCGCCTATTCGACGATGTCGCAGATCGGGCTGATGATCTACGCCGTCGGTATCGGCGCGTACTCCGCGGGAATGTTCCATTTCGCGATGCACGCCGTGTTCAAGGCACTGCTCTTCATGGCGGCGGGCAACGTCATCCACGCACTCCACGACGAGCAGGACATCCGCCTCATGGGCGGCCTGCACGCACGCATGAGATGGACTCACCTGGCATTCGGCGCGGGGTCACTCGCTCTCGGTGGCTTCTTCCTCTTCTCGGGCTGGTTCAGCAAGGAGGACCTGCTCGGCTTCGGCACCGTGTCCGGACCTGGTCCGGCGCCATGGATCCTCTACGCGGTCGGAGTCGGCGTCAATGTGCTCACCGGCCTGTACGCCTTCCGTCTCTACTTCACCGTGTTCCAGGGTGAGCCTCAGACTGCCCGTGGCTTCGGCGTCAAAGAGGCGGGGTATCCGATGTTGATTCCGGTGGTCATCCTCGGCGCGCTCTCGGTCATCGTCGCGTGGCCGCTCCAGTTTCCACTTCCCAACACACTCCACGTGTTCAGCGACTTCCTGAGCCCGGTGTTCGCCGGCTCCCAATCACCGTTGCTCCACGACCCGTCGTTCGGCCTCGCCCTCGCAGGGCTGATCATCGGTACCGCGGCGAGCCTCATCGGCATCGGGCTGGCGATGCGCCTCTGGTACGAGCACCGCCCGGACCCGCAGTTCGTGATCGCGCGCCTCCCACGCGCCATCCCGCTGCTGTCCTACAACAAGTTCTACTTCGACGAGATCTACGACCGCGCGCTCGTGCAGCCGGTCAAGGCGGTTGCGCGGACCGCACGGCGCGTCGTCGAGCCCGATGTGATGGACGGCTGGGTCCAGGGCATCGGGGAGTTGCTGCGTGGCTTCAGCCTCGACATCCGTCTCGTTCAAACCGGCTTGATCCGCGACTACGCATCGATCTTCACGGTCTTCGCCGTCGTGCTCGTCGTCGTGTGGGTGTTCATCGCGCGATGAATCACATCCCCTGGCTCACGCTGCTGATCGTCATCCCCGCCGGGGCGGCGATCCTCCTGCAACTCGTTCCCCGCCGCATGACCGCGGTGGTGAAGGGGCTCACGATCTTCGCGACCGGGGCAGGAGCCGTCATCGTCACGTTGCTGCTGCTCTGGATGCCGGGGAACAAGGCGACCAGCGGACCGCTGCCGCTCCATTTCCAGGAGACCCACGCCTGGTTGCCGGCCCTCAACGCCACATACCACCTCGGGATCGACGGGATATCGGCCTGGTTGCTGGCGCTCAACGCAGGCGTGTTCCTGCTCGGGGCGCTCGCGATCTCACGAAAGACCACCGACCGCCTGCGCTTCTACTGCACGCTCGTCCTGCTGACCGAGGCCGCCACCACCGGTGTGCTCCTGTCGATCGACCTCCTGTTGTTCTACATGTTCTGGGAGGGGATGCTCGTTCCCCTCTACGTGCTGCTGAGCAACTGGGGTGGCGACAAGCGGGGCCCGGCCACGCTCAAGTTCATCGTGTACACGGTCGCCGGCAGCCTGCTCATGCTCGTGGCGATCATCTACCTCTACGTCCAGTCGCCATCCGGCTCCTTCGACCTCGAAAGCATCCTCGCGCAGCCGATCAGCTCCGGCAGCCCCTTTGTCATTCCGCTCATCCACGTCACGACCTTCACCCCCAAGGAATTGGCCTTCATCTGTTTCGCGCTCGCGTTCGCGATCAAGATCCCGGTGGTTCCGCTCCACACCTGGCTCCCCGATCTCTACGAGGCGTGCCCGCCCGCGGTGCTGGTGTTCTTCGCCGGCGTCGTCAGCAAGCTCGGTGCGTACGGTTTCATCCGATTCGCCCTGACACTCTTCCCCGGGGAGATGGAGAAGTACCGGTTCGTGCTGGCCGCGTTTGCCGTGCTCAGCATCATCTATGGAGCATTGATGGCGCTGTCGGAGCGAGATCTCAAGAGGATCGTCGCGTACGCGAGCATCAGCCACCTCGGCTTCATCGCGCTTGGCATCTTCTCGCTCACCGACAACGGGATCAACGGCGCCGTGATCCAGATCATCAACCACGGCATCATCATCAGCGCACTCTTCCTCATCGTCGGCTATGTCGAGGCACGCACCGGGACGCGCGATCTCGGCGAACTGTCGGGTCTCGAACGCCGAATGCCGTGGCTCTATTTCTTCTTCCTGGTGGCGACACTCGCGGGCCTCGGTATGCCGGGCATGAACGGCTTCGTCGGTGAATTCACCATCATGCTCGGAGCGTTCCAGCTCAACTGGGTGTACGCGGTCCTCGCCGGCGGCGGCGTGATTCTCGCCGCGTGGTACATGCTTCGGCTTCACCAGGGGCTGATGCACGATCCGCCCAGGCCGCGAACCGAGGGCGTGCACGACCTGCGCATCGGCGAGGGTCTGCTGCTGGTTCCGCTCGTCGCCATGATGATCTTCATCGGGCTGTATCCCAAGCCCATCACCGACGTCTCCACGGGATCGGTGAGCACCTACGTCAGCCTGATACAACCCGCCGCCTCGAACCCGGGCACGCAGTGATGCTGATCGCGGCTTCGCCGGTACCGCTGTCCTTTCCTGGTGGACGTGATCTCGTCGGCATTCTTCCCGAGCTCGTCCTCGGCGGCGCGTTCCTGTTGCTCATGCTCCTCGATCTCGTGATCCCACCCTCGAAGCGAACCTGGCTCGCGGGCTTCGCGCTGTTCGGTGTCGTGGCCGCCTTCGGCGTGACGATCTGGGCATGGTTCGATGCGAACCCCGGCCGCCTCGTGTACTCCGGTTCCTTCGCCTACGATCGCTTCGCGCTGTTCGTCGACGCGATCCTGCTGGTGAGCGCGGGACTCGTTGTGATGATCAGCCCGAATTACCTGAACCGGCGCGGCATCCACTACGGCGAGTACTACGCGCTGATCCTCGCCGCAACCCTCGGGATGATGCTGCTCGCGGGCGCGACCAGCCTGATGGTCATCTTCCTGGCCATCGAGCTGCTCTCGCTCGCGCTCTACGTGCTGAGCGGCTTCTCGCGTCACGAGGAACGGTCGCAGGAAGCAGCGCTGAAGTACCTGTTGCTCGGCGGCTTCGCATCGGGCTTCCTGCTGTTCGGCATGGCGTTGATCTACGGCGAGACCGGCCACACGCAACTCGCGCAGATCGCAGCGGCAATCCAGAGTCAGACGACGATCACCGTCGATCCGCTCCTGCTCGCGGGCGTTCTGCTGCTCTTCATCGGCTTCGCGTTCAAGGTGTCCGCGGCGCCGTTTCACTCGTGGACGCCCGACGTGTACCAGGGGGCGCCGACGTCGGTCACGACCTTCATGAGCGTCACCACCAAGGTCGCCGCGTTCGCCGCTCTCGTTCGCGTGTTCACGTATACGTTCGACGGCGGTGGGACCCACTTCTACCAGCACTGGGAGCCGGTGGTCGCCCTGGTGGCGATCACGTCGATGGTGGTCGGCAACATCGCGGCTCTGACCCAGACGAGCATCAAGCGCATGCTTGCCTACTCAGGCATCGCGCAGGCTGGATACATCCTCATCGGCGTCGCAGTCGGCCCAGTCCTGTTGCCCTCGGGGCAGACCAGCTCGCTCGGGACAATCGGGGTGCTGTACTACCTCGCCGCGTATGCCGTGAGCAACATCGGCGCCTTTGCGGTCATCACCGTCATGGCCGGCCGTGGCGAGGACCTCGACAGCTATGACGGCCTGCGCGGGCTCGCGCATCGCCGTCCCTTCGTCGCCGCGAGCATGGCGCTCTTCCTCTTCTCACTCGGGGGGTTTCCGCCGACCGCCGGCTTCTTCGGCAAATTCCTCGTCTTCACCGCCGCCATCAATGCCGGCCAGATGCCGCTCGCGCTCTGGGGCATCGCGACCAGCGCCGTGTCGGCCTTCTACTATCTCCGCGTCGGCCTGCTCATGTACCAACGTCCCGCTCCGGGAGCGGAGGAGTACCGGTGGTCGCGCACCGGGTTCTCGGGCACCGCCGTCCTGGTCGCGACGACCGCTGGGACGCTCATCCTCGGAGTCATGATCGTGCTCGTCTACACGGCGGCGACCGCGTCGCTGAAAGGGTTGATCGTGTGAACGACGAGCTCCTCCAGGGACTTGTTGAGATCGTGAGCCCGGAGGGTGTCAAGGGTGACGTTGTCAGCCCGGCAGACGCCCACGCGCTCGCGCTGGTCGCGAACTTCTGCAATCAGCACGCGGTCCCGATCAGCGCGACGAGCGGGGCGCCGGCGGCCCCCGGCGGCGCGCCCGAGCGCGGCGGCATCATCCTCAGCGTCCATCGACTCGCCGGGATCGAGGTCGCCGCTGCCGGTCTCACCGTCCGTGCGGGGGCCGGCGCGACGCTCGCTCATGTTCGCGCGGCGGTGGCCACGGACAAGCTGGCCGTGGTGGGCCTTGGCGCGAACACGGGCTCGGCACATGTCGGCACCCTGGTGGCCCGCGGCGAGGTGCCACGGCGCTCGCTCGCCGGCGTCGAGGCGGTTCTCTCGACAGGGGAAGCCGTCAAGGCGGGCGGCTCCGCGCTCAAGGACGTCGTCGGCTACGACCTGATCGCAGCGCTGCTGGGAAGCGCCGGACGCCTGGCGCTCATCGCTGCGGTGACATTCCGCCTCGAGCCCGCAGCGGCGCGCACGGCGACCTCCAAACCTCCGGGGACGCAAACGTGGCAGCCGGGGCTGGCCGGCGCCTTTGATCCGAAGGGCCTGCTGCGCTCAGGCGCATTGCGGTGAGGGGCCGGGTCAGGGAGGTCGCCGGGAAGTCCTGGCACGAGTACACGCGGATGCGGACCGCGATCTTCCTGCTCCTCGGCATCCTGATCATCGTCCTCATCGGCTCGTTCGTCCCCCAGCAGAACACCTCCGACCCGGGCAAGGTCGAGGCGTTTCTCACAGCCTGGCCGAACCTGAACGTGCTCTTTGCCGACCTCCAGCTGCCGCTCACCCAGGTGTTCGTGTCACCGGTCTTCTACGTGCTCCTTGGCCTGCTGTACGTGTCGCTGGGCTGGTGCGTCATACGCCGCGGCCGGGCGCTCATCATGCGGACGGCGCGTGGCTACAGGCGCACGCCGCAGTACTGGGGCGAGTGGGGGTCGTGGCTGTTCCACAGCTCGTTCTTCCTCCTGCTCATCGCAGTTGTCTGGGGAAAGGCGACCGGATACCAGGGGCTCGTGACGGTCACGCAGGGGCAGAGCTTCACGAACACGCCGGCCGGTTACGACACGCTGCAGCAGGGCCTGCTCTTCCCGGGGAATTACGCGCCCTTCACGTTGCGTCTCAACAGCTTCGAGGCGACGTACGCCTCCAACGGCGAGGCCAGCAACTATGTGAGCAACGTGACTGTCTTCGAGCACGGCAGGAAGGTGCAGACCAAGGACATCCTTGTCAACGACTTCCTCAGCGTTGACGGTGTCAACGTGTATCAGCAGGACTACGGCTGGGCGCCGACGATCATCGTGAAGAACCCTGCCGGGCAGACGGTGTACGACGGATCCATCCAGTTCTTCGACGACGCGAACAACATCGGCAACAAGGCGCTGGCGGACGGGGTCCTCAAGGTCCCCGACTTCAACTACACGATCGCAGGCGCCTCACAGGCGGTGCAGATCGGCGCCAAGATGTCCTTCTTCCCCGACGCGACCGTGATCCCGTCGGTCGGTCAAAACGGATCCATCAACCCGACAGCCACATCGTATGGACCGGGTGGCGTGGCCCCGCGCAATCCGGTGATCGAGATGCAGCTGTACGTTGGCAACCTCGGCCTCAACAGCGGTGCACCGCAGAATGTGAACCAGCTCAACACCAACGGGATGGTCCCCTATTTCACGAATGCACAGGTGATCCCGATCAGCCTGGGCCAGACACTGCAGCTCCCGATCGAAACCAGGGCCGGCAAGTCGGTCGACTTCTCGATCTCCTTCCCATCGGTGACCCAGTACTCACTGTTCCAGGTCAACGACGACCAGGGCGTGCTGCTCGTGTACACCTCGTTCATCCTGATCATGACCGGGCTGCTCACCAAGCTCTATCTGCGTCCGCTGCTCGAGCGCCGGCAGCGCATGCGGCGGCAGCCGATCACTCTCGACCGGCGCTGGTCGTCGGATGCGAGCGGCGAGCCTCAGGCGCCCGAGCGAGAACCTGCCTCGGTCTGATCGGGTCCGGGGGCGAGTTCGCCGATCCGCGTGGGCGGGAGGTACCTGAGGCGTCGCAGGGCCCCACCCTCGTAGTCGAGCTCGAGGAACCCGCCTTTGGCACACTGCAGCCGGTGGAGCGCGTACCGGGGCCGGTGTTCGGCGGTGACCCAGAAGCCCTGAATCGGGTCGCCGTGACTGACGCAGATGCCGCCATCGCCGGGGTGATCCGCGAGCAGCCGCATGAGCGGCCGGCGCACCCGCGCGGCAAGACCCGCAACCGACTCGTCGTTGCTGAGGACGCCCGGCAACGCCATGTGGATCAGCCAGAGCGGACGCCGCCAGGGGACCTGCTTGGGTGGGATGCCCTGGAGGTACAGGCCGAAGCGCGTTTCGATCAGGTCCTCGGTGTACGTGATCGGCACGGAGTCGAGGTATGACGCGATGATCTCCGACGTCTGCCTGGCGCGCTCGAGCGGACTCGAGTAGATCTGGCGAGCGCGGGTGCGCGCGAAGTACCGGCCCAGCGCGTGCGCCTGTCGGATGCCCTTCTCGCTCAACGGAAAGTCGGGAAGGTGACCGTAGAGCACACCTTCGGGGTTGCGGACGTCACAGTGGCGAACCAGGTGGAGGCGGGTCGAAACCGGTGGATCGCTCACGCGGCGATGCTACGGGATGTCGCCGGAGCCAGGTGCCGACGCCGGGTACGGCCTCTACGTCAACGCCTGGAACAACAAACCACCGTTGGCACCGGCCAGATCCTGTCGAACATGAACGCGACGTCGAATTGATTCTGATCACCCCCAACGGCATCGAGAACCTGAGTGACATCCGCGCCGTTCTCGGCAGCCATCCGTACCAGGAGGTGATGGATTCGGACGGCGATGAGTCCTCCGTGCGTTCAGGCGGCGGGTGATCTGCGCAGCAGCGGCGCTACCGGATTTGCCGACCGGAGCTGCGTGCGCTCGATATAGACCGTCTCCACGCCGACGCTGTACACGGCGATGTAGTACTTGGCCAGCACCGGGAGGATGCTCGGACGCAGGACGAGGGTCGGCTCGTCGACAGTAATGACCGTGGGCCGGCGGCGGGCCACGTACAGACCGACTTCCGCGCGGCTCCCCAGGAGCACGTCGTCGTTGAAGAGACCGACCGTCGGCAGCAGGGTGTTGAGCGGAGTCAGGAGGTAGACCCACTCGTCCGAGACGTTCCAGACCACCGCAGTGGCGTTGGCGTAGTGATGCGCGACGATCCAGCCGGTGACGGCGCGGTCGTACGCGACATTGGGCGAGAAGCTGTCCTGCCACCGGGTGCGTTCTGCAGCGTTGAAGAGCGCCGCATAGCCATCCGCGTAATACGTGGAAAGGCTGCGGCCGTTGATCCAGTACGAGCCCGCGTACGAGCCCTGCGCTGCAGCGAGGATGATGCCGATCGACAGCAGCGCCGAACCGACCCCGAGCGGCCGCCCGCGTGCGCTCGAAACGGGCACGGACCACCGGTGCCAGGGCGTCGCGGCGAGAGCCGCGCAGAACCAAGGGATGGATGGCAGTAGCAGATGCGGATAGGGGAAGTGGGCGGATCCCGCGACGAGGAGGTCCAGTCCGGCCAGGATCCAGAGCATCCAGCACACGTTGCGGGTTCGGCGCGCGACCAGCGCCGCACCGATGACGATCGCAATGACTCCGCCGGAGATGCCCGCGAAGTGCAGCACACTTGCCAGAACGCTTTTTGGGATCGAGTTGTCGGCGTAGACCCCGTAGAACCCGACGGTGGCGAACCACGTCGCCCCCACGCCCGACACGATGATCGTCGGAACCAGCCAGACTGAGGTGACCGCTAGTCCTGTGGCGACGAAGCGAAGCAGGTCGACCCAGCGCCGTGGGGACGCGATGACCAGGATGATGACGACGGCGATGACGTCGGCGAGGACGGTCTGCTGCATACCGAGGGCGATCGAGGCGAGGAATCCGGCCGCGTATGGTGCCCAGCGGTGCCGCGCCGCCCATGACGGGGAGGCGATGTGCACCAGCATCAGCATCCCGGCCCAGGTCATGAGCCCGATCAGGGCTCCTTCGGGCAGGAAGAGCTCGGAATCGAAGATGGGTGGGCCGATGAGCAATGCGGCGAGGACGCAGGCGACTCCGGCTCGCCGTCGAGAACCGGTGAGGCGTGCAACTCCCCAGCCGATGGCGAGCACCGCGGTGACCGCGCTCGCGAAGGGAACCAGATGGATCGCAGCTTCCGAATATCCGAGATAGTGGGTCACGATCCCGTAGATCCAGTACTGCACCGGCGGTTTGTTGTCCCACGCGCCCGGGGACGTGTAGAGCCTGCCGCCGCTGAAAATCGTGCGTCCGACGTAGGCGTACGTGCTCTCATCGGCGTACCACTGGGGCTCGAGAAAGGCGGGGACGCGGAATGCGACGATCATCGCGACGCCGGCCGCGATCCCGATCCACGGGGCCGACGTGGCTGCGTCTTCACGCGCCGAGGGGGCGGAGTCTGTCATCCGAAAGGGCTGCGTTCCTTGCCAGGTGTTCACGAGCGGTGGCGCCCCCGGTAGGAGTCGAACCCACGACCGTCGAGTTAGAAGCTCGCTGCTCTATCCGCTGAGCTACGGGGGCGCGCGGCGAGTGTACCTGCGGCGATTCGTCCGGACCGCCGCTCACTGCGCCATATAATCGCCGAGCCTCCTCTACGGAGTCCCATGGTGGCCATAGCTCAGCTGGTTAGAGTGCCAGGTTGTGGCCCTGGAGGTCGCGGGTTCGAATCCCGCTGGCCACCCCATTTCCCCGCTACAGTCGCCGCCGATGACATCAGACGAGACGGGCGACCACATCGCCCGCAATCGCTCCTACTGGAACGCATCGGCCGCCGAATATGCCGACGCGGGCCGGCGGAACTGGGCGTCAGAGCCCTCATGGGGCATCTGGAGCATTCCCGAGAGCGAGGCGCACGTCCTCCCCAACGTCGATGGCCTCGACAGCATCGAGCTCGGGTGTGGCACCGGCTATGTCTCCGCGTGGCTGGCGCGCCGCGGCGCGAGGCCGGTCGGCATCGACCTGTCGGAGAACCAGCTTGCCACGGCGCGGGCGCTGCAGGACGAGTTCGGCATCCACTTCCCGCTGATCCAGTGCAGTGCGGAGGCCGTACCCCTCGCCGATGCCACATTCGATCTGGCGATCAGCGAGTACGGCGCCGCCATCTGGTGTGACCCGTACCGCTGGATCCCGGAGGCGGCCCGGCTGCTCCGCCCCGGCGGCCGGCTGACATTCCTCGGCAACGGTGCTCTGCTCGTCCTCACCATGACGGACTCCGACGCCGCGGGACCGGCCGGCACGACGCTCCGACGCGACTACTTCAGGATGCACCGGTACGAGTGGCCCGACGACGACAGCGTCGAGTTCCACCTCAACCACGGCGACTGGATCCGCCTCCTCAGAGGCTGTGGGTTCGCGGTCGAAGACCTGATCGAACTTCGCCCCTCGGACGGTGCGACGACGCGCTATCCGTTCGTAACCGTCGACTGGGCGAGGCGGTGGCCGTCGGAGGAGGTCTGGGTGGCCCGGCGCGGTTCTGATCGGACGGTAGACTGCCAGACCAGTGAATGACGATCGCTGGGACGCCGTCGACGCCTACGCAACTCGACTGCTCCAACCTGCCGACCCCGTGCTCGAGGCGGCGGTCAAGGAGAGCGCCGGCCTGCCCAATATCGCGGTGTCGGCTGCTCAAGGGCAGTTTCTGCACCTGCTGGCTCGCGCGATTCACGCTCGCCGGATCCTCGAGGTCGGCACGCTCGGTGGGTACAGCGCCATCTGGCTGGGGCGCGCGCTCCCCGACGACGGCCGTCTGATCAGCCTCGAGCTCGAAGAGCACCACGCCGAGGTCGCGCGGCGCAACATTGCGCGCGCCGGTCTCGACGGCAAAGTCGAGGTGCGCATCGGCCCGGCCCTCGACAGCCTGGCAAGGCTCAGGAGCGACCACGGCGAGCCGTTCGACCTCGTGTTCATCGACGCCGACAAGCGCAACACGCCCGAGTACTTCAGCACCGCGGTCGACCTCTCCCATGTCGGCAGCCTGATCGTGGTGGACAACGTCGTGCGCCAGGGGAAGCTGATCGACACCGAGACCGAGGATCCCGACGCCGAGGGAATGCGCCGTCTCATCGAGCAGATGGGCGCCGACCGCCGCCTGGCGCCCGCGGTGATTCAGACCGTCGGGGTCAAGGGCTGGGACGGGTTCGCATTCGCCCTGGTGGTGGCGTCCTAGGCTCGGACCAGCGCGCCGGGCGCACCGAGGGCTGCGGCGGCCCGCCGTGCCGCTCCAGCCGCCACGGCGAGCGGGACCTCGCCTCCGTGCAGCAGGGCGTCCGCATGCGGCAGCCATGAGGCGTCATCGGCAAACTCGGCGAGCGCGGACTCCCCGCCAAGACGGCACAGGTACCGCGACGCGATCCAGCCGAGGCGGCCGCTGCCGGTGTCGCTGGCAAACTGGCCGGCCTGCTCCGCGAGCCGCGCGCCGATGGCGAGCGTTGCCAGTCGCCGCGCGATGCGACGCAGGGGAAGCTGCCTCGCGTCCGGGTCGCCCACGCCGCTCAACGCCCCGAGCTGCATTTCGAGGTGATGCAGCGCATCGATGAGCACGCCGCCGAGCGGAGCGACGGCTCCGCCGGTCGACACGGACTCGGCGCGGCGTTCGGTATCGCCGAGGTAGCCGGCGAGCGCGCCGTGCTCGATGGCGCGCTGAACGTCGAGAGCGATCACGTTGCCCGATCCCTCCCAGATCGCGTGCACGTAGACGTCGCGCAGGAGTCGTGCGTCCGGCCAGTCCTCGATGAACCCGTTGCCACCACGGACCTCCATGCCTTCGGTGGCGCAGATGCGCGCGCGTTCGGTGCCGTGCATCTTGAACAGCGGGGTCAGCAGTCGCAGCGCCGCCGCAGCCTCATGATCCCCGGAGTCGGCACGGTCGGAAAGCTCCGCGACGCCCATTGCGGCGGTGAGCCCGGCAACCGAGTCCACAACGAGCTCCGCGAGCGTGTCGCGCATCAACGGGTGCAGGTCCAGTCGGCGCCCGAACGTCGATCGACCGCGCGTGTGGGTCAATGCCTCGAATGCGCTGCGCCGCATCGCGCCTGCGGTCGCGGTCGCGATGCCGATGCGGGTGGCGTTGACCATGTCCATCATCTGCGGGAGACCGCGGTCGAGTACGCCGACCTGCCACGCGAAGGCGTCGCGCAGGCCGACCTCGGCGGAGGCCATCGCGTGGGTGCCGAACTTCTCCTTGAGTCGGTGGATGACGTAGGCGTTGCGTGTCCCGTCCTCGAGCAGGCGCGGCATGAGAAAGAGGCCCAGCCCGCGCGGCCCCGACGGTGCGCCCAGCGGTCTGGCGAGCACCAGAATGAGATCGCTGTGCGCACAGCTCGCGAACCATTTCTCGCCGGAGAGCCGCCAGGTACCATCGCCTGCGGGGGTGGCGACGCTCTCGCCGGCACCGACATCCGATCCGCCGGCCTTCTCTGTCAGGAACATGGCAACCGTGAGATGCCTGCCCGTGTCGTCGGCGATGCCCGGCACGAAGCGCGCCGCCAGGGCACGGTCGTTGCGCTCGAGGCACCGAGCCGCGGCGTCCATCATCCCGATGGGACAGCCGGTGATCGCCTGGTCCGATTCGAGGATGAGATACAGCAGCGCGGTGACCAGGCTTCGCGGCGCTCGCCCGGGGAGCCCGCGCCAGCCGGGAGCGTAGGCGGCGCGAACGGCGCCGAAGCCGAGCACCGTCGACTCGAGCTCCCCGTACGCCGGGTGGAACTCGATCTCGTCGATGCGCTCGCCGCGACCGTTGAAGGAGCGCAGCACCGGCGGGTGCCGGTCCGCCGTGCGGGCCAGAGGCTCGATGACCTGGGGGACCATGGACCCGAGCTCGCGGAGTGCGCCGTCGGCCGCGGGCCACAGCGCCTCACCGACGGTCCGCCGGGTCAACCAGCGAAGATGCTCGTCGGGCAGGTACCAGTCGGAGTCATCGGCGGCCGGGATGTACTTCGCGCCGGGATCAGATGCCAGCATCCATGCCACGATAGCGCGCGCCGCCGGTCACCACAGACCGCGCGCTTCGAAGACGCGTTTGAGGGTGCGCGGACGGTCGGTCATGATGCCGTCGACCCCGAGGTCGAGAAGGAATTCCATCTGCGCCTCGTCGTCCACGGTCCACACATGCACGGGAAGCCCGGCGCGGTGCGCGGCGTCCACGAACCGGCCGTCGATGCGCAGCCTGCCCCAGCGCTGTGGCACCTGGAGGCAGTCGGCGTGGAGTCGCGGCATCGCTCCCGTCCTCGATGCGGCATAGGCCATCGCCGTCGCCACCTGCCCCATCGACGAGCAGATCCGTCCGCGCGCCAGCGCCCGGATGCGCGCGACCCGGCGGTCGGAGAATGACCCGATGCACACACGGTCGAACGCGCCGAGGCGGCTGATGAGTGCCACCAGCGGCGCGACGGTGTCATCCGCCTTGGCGTCGATGTTCAGGTACACGTCGTCCCAGCGCGTCAGCAACTCCTCGAGGGTCGGGATGACGACTCCGGTGGCGCGAAACGGAAAGGTCAGCCCCCCGTCCAGGCTGAACGCGTACCCGGCATCGGCCTCGCGAACCCTGGCGAGGGAGAGCCGGCTGATCCTTCCGACGCGGTCGGTGAGGCGCTCCAGCGTGCTGTCGTGGAACGCCAGGAGCACGCCGTCACCGGTCACGTGGACGTCCGTCTCGAGGTAGCGGTACCCCATCGCCACGGCGGCTTCGAACGCGGGGAGGGTGTTCTCGGGAGCCTCGCCGCCACCCCCGCGATGGGCGAAGGCGATCGTGTTCGCACTCTCGAGAAATGAACGCTGGACCATGGACGTGGCCGTCAGGGTAGCCGGACCGGTCGCTAACGCACCCAGGTTCCGGCGCCCGACAGCGCGCTGAACAGCGGACGCTGAACGCGTCCGTCCGCGACGCACACGGCTCCGACGCCGCGAAGCCGCGCCTCCGCGCTGGCGCGGAGCTTGACCCGCGCCCTGCCTCCGATCGCCGGAATGAGATCCTCCGCCTCGAGGGTCGAGAGCCGTCCGATCAGGCTCGCCTCGTCGCACGGGTCGCGAAGGAGACCCGGCGTGTCGGCGAAGATCATCAGAAGGCTTGCCCCGAGCCGGACCGCGATCTCAGCGGCGAGCCGATCCCCGTCGACATTGATCGCGGTCCCGTCCTCCGCGGCGATCGGCGGACAGATCACCGGTGTCACCCCGGCCTCGAGCAACCGGCCCAGCAGCACCGCATCGACCGAGTCGATGCTGCCCACATGGTTGTCGTGGAGCACCTTGGTCCGGCCGTTCTCCCGGATGCGCAGGGCGGGACGCCGTGTGCCCCGAACCAGCCCACCGTCGAGGCCGCTGAGGCCGAACGCGTTGACGCCGAGCTGCCGGAGCCGCTCGACGATGCGCTTGTTCGCGCGGCCGGCGTATGCCATGAGGAAGTGGTCCATGGTCGTCGCGTCGGTGAACCTGCTCACGTCGCCGCGCTCCGATTCGACCATCCGCGGCGGGGCGCCGAGACGGGTGGAAAGGTCGTCGAGCTCCCTGCTGGCGCCATGAACGACCACGATCTGCTCGGTGGTGGTCGCGATGTCCTCGAGCAGCGGGTCGAGCCGGCGGACGCTGCCACCGATCTTCACGACGATCATCAGATCGGGTACAGGCCGCCGAACTCGAGACCGAGTGTCTCCGGGAATCCGTGCCGGACGTTGCATGCCTGCACGGCCTGACCCGCCGATCCCTTGACGAGGTTGTCGAGCGCGGCGGTGACCACGACGCGCCGCGAGTGCGAATCGCGCTCGAAGCTGATGTCGCAGTAGTTCGTTCCGGCGAGGAGCTTCGGCGATGGGGAGCGGTGCAGACCGGTGCGCGACTTGACGATGCGCACGAAGGGCTCAGACCCATAGCGCGATCGATAGACCCGCCAGAGCTCCCGGTCGTCGAGGTCGGCGTTGACGTAGGCATGTGCGGTGATCAGCACACCGCGCACCGCCTCGACGGCGGTCGCCGAGAACGCCACCCCCTGGCTCGCCGGGCCGACCTGGAGCTCCTGGGCGATCTCGGCCGTGTGGCGGTGACCTGTCGGGGCATAGGAGCGGATCTCACCGCTCCTGTGTGCGTGGTGGGTCGCGTCTCCCGCCCGGGCGCCGCCCGCCGAGGAGCCGACCTTGGCTTCCACGACGAGAGGGATGGCGGGGTCGAGCAGCCCGGCGCACGCCAGTGGTGCGAGGCCGAGGATGGACGCCGTCGCAAGGCAGCCCCCGGTCGCGATGAGGGTCGCCGACGCGATCTCCGCGCGATGCAACTCGGCGAGACCGTAGACAGCGGTACCGAGCAGTGCGGGCGACGGGTGGGCCCAGCCGTACCAGCGCGGATACTCGTCGGGGTCGCGCAGTCGGAAATCCGCGCCGAGGTCGATCACGACGGGCGCTGCGCCACGGAGCTGCTCGATGGCTCCGCTGGATTCGCCATGGCTCATCGCCGCGAAGACCACGTCGGCATCGCGCAACGTCTCGCGTGAGGAGAAGCGCAGCTCGGTCCGGCCGCGCAGGGGAGGGTGGACCGAGGCGACCGGCTTGCCGGTAAATCGCTCCGACGTCACCTGGGTCACGTCGACTTCGGGATGGCCGGCAAGCAGGCGCAACACCTCGCCACCCGCGTACCCGGCGCCCCCGACGACGGCTGCCCGGATCATCCGGCGCCGAGAGCGGCTTCGAGCACCGAGACCGCGCGCTCCAACTCCACGATCGAGATGTGCTCGCGCGGTGTGTGGTCGAGCTGCGAGTCGCCGGGTCCGTAGGCAACCGCCTGGCAGCCCCAGGCCGGGACGAGGACGTTCAGGTCGGACGTCCCGGTCTTCAGCTTGAATCGCGGCGTGCCGCCCTGGGCGCGGATGGCGCGCACGAAGCCGCGAGCCAGAGGGCTGCTCCGGTCGGTGCGGACGCCCGGTTCACGTCCCGCGACGCACAGGTCCGCGGTCGGCGCGGCGGCTCGCGCAACCTCGATGAGCGCTTCCACGTCGCAGCCGGGTGGAGTCCGAACGCCGAGGTCCACGCTCGCCCGATCGTGGAGCCCATCGCTGGTCGAGTCGAACCGCAGCACCCGGACGTCGACGCGGTCGAAGCCCCCGGCATCGCCGTTCGCCCTCGCGGCGCCGTCCTGGAGGGCGCGAACCAAATCGACGCAGCGGTCGGGCGCGCTCGGTTCGCGACCCGCTCCGTGCGCATGCGCCTGATCGACAGTCACCCGGAGCCGCAGGCTCCCCTTGTACCCGATGGTGACCGCATCCCACCCGCTCGGCTCGAGAATGACGAGGGAGGACGGGGCCGCCATCGACTCCGCCAGGTGGCGCGCGCCACTCGAGGACGTCTCCTCCTCGACGGCGCCGACGATCACGAAGCGTCGGGCGCCGTCGCGAGGCTGCCGGCTGACCGCGGCGATGGCTGTCGCCAGCGGTCCCTTCGCGTCCACGGCCCCACGCCCGTGGAGCAGATCGCCGTCGCGGCGCACATCGATGTGCCCGGGGACGGTGTCCAGGTGCCCGACCAGTGCGATCGTCTCCGGGCCGTGGCCCCATGCGGCCACGACATTGCCCGCCGCGTCAACGTCGACATCGAACCCGGCGCGAAGGAGGCGCGAAACGAGCAACGACGCCACGGCGTCCTCCTCGCCGCTCGGGCTGGGCACGGACAGCATTGCGCTCAGCAATTCAGCGGCGTCGATCCGCGTGCCGGTCGCAACGCCCGGATGCATTGCCACGTCAGCCGCCAACCGCGACCGGCGCCCCACGCGCGATCTCGCGAACGTGGTCGGCGACACGTCCGGGGATGTCGACGCCGGTCACGTCGATGGAGTTCTTGAACTCCATGGTGGCGTTGACCTCGCTGACCACCAGCCGATCGCCGTTCTCCAGCACATCGATTGCGAGCACGCCGCCTCCGACCGCCGCGGCAGCGTCCAGCGAAAGTCGGCGCAGCGTTGCGTCGACCGGGCAGTCGCGCGTGATGGCACCACGAGCCGTGTTGGTGACCCAGTGCTCGGATTCCCGGTAGATCGCGCAGATCACCTCGTCGCCGACGACGAATACGCGGATATCGCGTCCGGGCTTGTCGACGTGCCGTTGGAGGTAGAAGACCGAATGCTCCGGGCCCCCGAGCAGCGCCTTGTGCTCGAACAGCGCCTCAGCCGCATCGCGATCGTTGATCCTCCCGAGCAGCCGTCCCCACGAGCCGGTCACCGGCTTCACCACCACCGGGTAGCCGAGATCCTCGGCCGCGCGGAGCGCCGCCTCGGGCGTGAACGCAATCGCCGTGGCCGGCGTGGGAACACCCGCGCCGGCGAGCGCCGCGGAGGTATCGAGCTTGCTGGCGCATGTCGCGGCGACGGCGTGACGGTTGACCGTGGGGATGCCCCACGATTCGAGGACGCGCGTCACCGCGAGCCCGCGGGTCTGCGAGATGCTCCGCTCGAGCACCGCGTCCCAACGCCGGGTGGGATGCGTCAGGGTGAGGGTCAGCCCCCGGTCGTCGACGATCTCGACGTCGACGCCGCGATGCACGAGCGCGTCCCGCAGCA
>Ga0307373_10003751_pt1 | contig 26133 bp, 20 predicted proteins | sample OX2MG_FD_202534 | JGI IMG/M metagenome (GOLD analysis project Ga0307373, IMG submission 202534) | Soil microbial communities from Risofladan, Vaasa, Finland - OX-2 | ecosystem: Environmental > Terrestrial > Soil > Coastal area > Acid sulfate soil | place: Finland: Risofladan, Vaasa | collected...
GGATTGCCCTTTGGGCTGCTATTATTGCTGGCTATGGTGTGGCCGCCGCGCATTTCGGCTCAAAACCCGGGTTCTTATCGAGTGGACTCCAAAGCCAGCCGGGTTGAGATTCATCTGTTCAAGGGTGGTTTTCTGAGCATGCTCGGAGACAACCATGTGATCGCTCTCACTAGCTTTTCCGGCACCGCGCAACTTTCGGATGACAAGCCTTGGTGGGTTCGCATGCTGGGCGACGCGGCCTCCCTCACGGTCCTGGACCCCGGGGCCTCTGCCTCCGACCGGCAGGAAGTCGCGGACACGATGCTTGGCCCCAGTCAACTCGATGTAAAGCACTATCCCGCCATCAAGCTCCTATCATCTTCCATTCTCCCCGGACAGCAGTCGTCCAACTGGCGCTTGCTGGCCGAGGTGACCCTGCACGGGGTCACCCGGCAGGTGGAGTTTCCGCTCGACTTCCAGGAAACCGGCGACCGCTTGCGAGTCCGCGGAAAGAAAGACCTCCGTTTGCGCGATTTCAACATTCAACCTATTAGCAAGGCACTTGGGGCATTCCGGGTGAAAAATGAATTCGAGATTACTTACGACATCACCTTGGAGCGGAAACCGTGAATTCGCGGCCTCCCATGCGCGGTTGACCTGCTGTTTTGGATATCCAGGGCTTGAAATTCCCCCTTTTGTTATTCTCCCTCTAAAAAGCAATGGCGAGCTGCCTTCGCCCCGAACGCGCTGCCCCGGCTCAGGTCCGTCGGGTGAGAAAAGCACGCAATCGAAAGGCGCAGAACGTTGGCTGCCATTTCTCAGGACAAAGGTGCTGGTGAGTTTTTCCGCGTTCTTGGCAGGGTTAAGGGGTTACGCTCCAATTCCAAACTTTTACCAATTCGCCACAGGAGCATGACATTCCGCTTATGACCGTCGTGGTAGGATTAGCCCAGCGTTGCATGATGAGCGAGCATGGATTGTGAACGTATGAAATTGCGCGGCGTCGTACGGCTATGGACTCCTCACTCGTTGGCCGCGATCGTTGTCTCCCGGATTTCCTTGGCGCTTTGGCTGGCTATTGTATGGTCCGGACAATTGCAGGCTCAAGGCCCGGAAGTCTATCCAATTAATATGAAGGCGAGTCATATTGAGATTCACGTGTTCAAAGCCGGCTTCCTCAGCGGTTTTGGTGACAACCATCAGATCGCCCTGACTCACTTCTCTGGATTCGCGGAGCTGTCGAAGGTCCAGCCCTGGCGGGCGGAAGTAACCGCGGACGCCGTCTCGCTGAAAGTGGTAGATCCCTCGGCCTCCGCTTCCCAACGCAGGGAAGTGCAGGACACTATGCTCGGCCCGCGACAGCTCGACGTCAGCCGCTTTCCTTTAATCACGCTTCGCTCCCTAACCTTCGCGCCGACGGGTCAAGAAGCGGTCTGGCGCCTGAAGGCCAACTTAACCCTTCACGGTGTCACGCGGCCTGTGGAGTTTTCGCTTGCGTGTCATCAGACGGGAGACGATTTGCGAGTTCAAGGGAAAAAGATGCTCCGCTTGCGCGATTTCGGCATCGAACCCATTAGCCGGGGGCTGGGGGCCGTTCGGGTAAAGAATGAGTTCGAAATTACCTATGATGTGGACCTGGACTTCAAAGCTTCCGGCCAGCGGGTGGGATGCTCGGTGGGAGCGTTGCGTTGAACCCCGCGAGTTCCTAAGCGGCTTCGGGGGTTCTTTCACGATTGAAAGGCATCCGTCGGAGCGGAAGCCTGCTGCTTAGTGAGGAGGTCGGTGTGAAGCGTCGCGTGGTAGTGACCGGCATCGGGGCAGTGAGTCCGAACGGTACGGGCCGGGAGGCGTTTTGGGCCGCCACGTGGCGGGGCCAGAGCGGCGTTCGGCGGATCCGGCGCTTTGACCCCTCCTGTCTTCCCGTGCAAATTGCGGGGGAGATCGAGGAGTTTGATCCCACCCGCTACATCAGCGCCAAAGACGCCGCCAACGTCAGCCGGGTGGTGCCTCTGGCGGTCGCCGCGGCCGGCGAAGCTATCCAGGACGCCGGGCTCGATCCCGAGCAGATGAGCGTGGAAGAACGGCGCAACATTGCGGTCCTGCTGGGGTCCGGCGGCGGCGGGCAGGAGTTCGTCGAGCACCAGTACTCGCTTTACTATTCCGGCCGCGTACGGCAGTGCAGCGTGTACACGGTTCCGTCCGCCACGATCGGCACGCTAGCCAGCGAGATCTCTATGCACTTTGGATTTCGCGGCTTCAGTCATTTGATCTCGACCGGCTGCACCTCCTCGACGGACGCCATTGGGTACGCCGCGCAGAACATTCGACTGGGCATGGCGGATACGGTGGTTTGCGGAGGGGCGGACGCCCCGCTGGCTCCTTTGATCCTGAAAGGGTTCACACTGATGCGCATCATCACGACCTCCTGGAATCACCAGCCCGAGCGCGGCTCGCGCCCCTTCTCGGCGGACCGCGACGGCTTTGTCCTGGGCGAAGGGAGCTGGATGTTTGTTTTGGAGGACTATGAGCGCGCGCGGGCGCGGGGAGCCCGCATTTACGGAGAAATTTCCGGTTATGGCTCGACCTGCGAAGCCTTTCATCGCGTGCGCCTGGCGGAAGACGGTGAAGAGCCGGCGCGGGCGATCAGCCTGGCGATGGAACGGGCGGGCATTGGTCCGGACCAGGTGGACTACGTCAATCTGCACGGTACTTCCACCGTGCTGAACGACCGGATTGAAACGCGCGCCCTCAAGCTGGCGCTGGGGAGGCGCGCTTTCGCGGTGCCCTGTTCCGCCCTGAAGTCCCTTATCGGGCATCCGCAGGGGGCTTGCGGAGCTGCCGGGGTGGCTGCGACGCTGCTGGCCATGCGCGATGGCCGGGTGCCTCCCACCCTCAACGTCGATGTACCGGACCCGGAATGCGATCTGGATTACGTGCCCCACCGTTTCCGCCAGGTGGAGATCGAGCACGCTGTTTGCAACTGCATCGCCTTCGGCTCGAAAAACTCCGCCCTGGTGGTTTCACGAGCCGCTTAGGAGAGTGCCTGCGATGCGACGCGTCCCTTCACAAGAATGGCTGGACGATGACTTGGCAAGCCCCGAGGAGATCCGCCAGAGTTTCGACGACCTGTGGCGGATCAACCGCCGCTTGGGAGGCGTCTCAGGATGTCTTCGCCTGCTGGAGGGATTCTTTGCCCGCACAGGTTCACGCCGCGCCCGCATTCTCGACGTGGGTTCAGGGGACGGGCGGCTGGCCGCCCGGCTCCAGGAGGAGTTGGCCAGGCGCCGCCTGAGCGCGGAGTTTGTGGCCTTCGACCGCCGCCCGAACCATCTGACCAACGGCAATCACTTCCCGCGCGGATTCTCCCGCGTCGCCGGCGACGCACCCGAGTTTCCCTTTCGAGCCGAGAGTTTTGATGTGGTGATGTGCAATCTCTTCCTGCACCATTTTTCAGGCGAACATGCCCGGAAGATGCTCCAGGGTCTTGCGGCTATTGCTTCCCAGGCGGTGTTGATTAACGACCTGGAACGGCACCCCCTCCCCTATTTCTTCATCCGCTTTGCCTGGCCGTTTGCGCGCAGCCGCGTCACGCGTCACGACGGCGCGGCAAGCGTGCGCCAGGCCTATACGCGGCAGGAACTCGGCGAGTTGGCGCGGGAAGCCGGCTTCTCGAAGTTCGAAATCGAGCCGCTGGCCGCTTTCCGGCTGGGCCTCACCGTTTGGAAGATTTGAGCGAGAATCACGCCATGTTCGACTTAGCTGTAATCGGGGGCGGACCGGCGGGCGCCGCGGCGGCGCTTGCAGCCCGGCGCCAGGGCCTGCGGGTTGCAGTCTGGGACCGCGACCGTTTTCCGCGCCATAAGGTTTGCGGGGAATTCATCTCGCCGGAAGCGCTGCCCTGGTTGCAGCAGGAGGTTCCTGAAATCCTTGCCCGCGGCGCCGCCATTCACCGCGCCGAGTTTGTTTCCCGGAACGGCTTGCGGCGGGGATTCAAATTGCCCCACTCTGCCCGAGGCCTCTCCCGCTATGCGTTGGACGCATCCCTTTGGAAGGCGGCCGCTCGTGCCGGCATCGAGATGCACGAAGGAGAAGCCATCCGGAGCGTGCGAAAGTTGGGCGGCCCGGGAGAAGTAGACGTTTGGGAACTCGAATCGAGCGGCGGACTTATTACGAAGGCTAAAACGCTGATTGTTGCCTGTGGACGTTGGTGGCGGATTGAAGGATTTCCCTCTCCGGCCCGGCAGGCGAAGCCGGCGGAGGAGTGGGTGGGGGCCAAAGCGCACTTTGCCGGCCTCGAACTCCGCGGCAGCGTGGAAATGTATCTGTTCCGGGGAGGCTATTGCGGCTTGGCGCCGATCGAAGACAAAGTGTACAACGTCTGCTGCCTGGTGCATCGAGAACGCCTGCGCGATGCCGGCCTGAGCGGCGTGGAAGATCTTTCCGCTTGGTTAACGCAAGTTTCCTGCCACCCGGGGCTCGAAGCGCGGCTGCGCGGTGCGGAACAGGTTTCCCCGGTAGTTACCACGGCCCCGGTGCGCCTGGCGCGCCGGTCAGCGGATCAAAACGGCGCGCTGCTGGTGGGGGATGCCTCCGGTTTCATCGACCCGTTCACCGGGGAAGGCATTTCCATGGCTCTTCACAGCGGACGCCTGGCCGGGAATGCGATTGCAGAGTCCTGGGCAGGAGGATTGGGTTGCGAGCGCGCGGTGGAGGTTTACCGGAAGAACCTGAGCCGGGCGGTAAGACATAGTTACCGGATTGCCGGTTTGGCTCGGGCGCTGATCGAGGCGCCCGCCTGGGTGCAGAACCTTTCTGCGACACCGCTCCCATGGCTTGGAAGCTGGCTGCTCAGGGAAACCCGCTGGCGGGCGGCTCCCGTGCATGAATCTTTATAAATGGACAAGGTGGTCAAGCCCCGAGGTGTGGACTTGACGTCTTCCCTTTCAGATAAAATGAATCAGCGTTAGATACTTCTTTGCAGAGAGAGGATAAACAATCATGCCAATACTGCGCCGCAATTTCCTGCAGCGGCTTTTAGCTGGGACGGGCTTTGTGCTGGGAGGCGCGCGCATCTCCACTGCATCTGTTCCTGCTGACTCCCAGGCTCGTCGTTCTGCTAACCATGTCAAACATGATCCCCCACAAGCACGCCAGAGCTTGCTCGAAAACGGCATTGCGCCCGATCCCATCATCGAGAAGCCCGCGCCGATCGCCATGGCGGAACTGGCGAAGATGAAGATTGAGGGCGTGCGGGCGGTGGAGGTGAACGACTATGTGTTCGGCAACTATCAAGGACCTCTCACCCCAAGCCCTCCCCACGCGGACTTCAATCCCAAGAAAGCCATCATCGTTGCCTGGAAGGGCAAACCGCACAAGTTCGTCTTTTCTCACGAAGCCAGCTATTCCCCTTTTATCCAACTGCCTTCGGGCGCGGGAGCGGACTTCCAATTCTGGGAGTCGAACTTCGGCGGGGAGTTATTCAACCAGTATGGCCGCATGGAGCGTAACAGCTTCGTGGATATCATCGAGAGCGGCCCGAAACGGGTCTGGCTGCGCTGGACGTATTTCGACACGGACGAGAAAGGCGATCCCCCGGTCCTTCGAGGCACGGATGATTTCGTCAGCTATGCCAACGGGATTGTGTGGCGGCGGCAGACCTACCGGACGTTTTATCCAGAGAGGGACGACGCGCAGTGCGCCAGTCCGCTGGATTTCTTTGCCGCGATTCCGGCGGGAGTGCATTACTCAGAGCTTTTGCCCAAGGATGAGCAACACGGTGATTTTCTGGTCGGGGCTTTCGTCGATGCCTATTCTGACAAGCAATACAACGTCTATTGGGACAAGTCGGAAAAGCTCGCGTGGGATGGATCCTATTACGCACGGCGGACGGGAGCGGAGTGGTTTCTGGACATTGAACGCTCACGCGGCAAGGCGGCCGTGCAGACCTTTCGCGACGGCCTCGCCTATTGCACGTTTGGCGACGCGAGCGGCTATCCGGCCAACCGCACGCAGCTCTGGGACAATTCCCATCCGGATACTTCACCGTGCAATTGGGGCAACATCAAGATGATTCACTGGCCGATTGGTTGGGTCAACAGCGGGGGAGTGATCGGAAGCGACAAAGATATTATGACGTACCCATATCACATCGACACTTTGAGCATGTGTTTTGTGACCAAGCCGTTCCCGATGGAGGCGGCGGCGCGTTCTTGGCCGAACATTCGCAAGGACTGGAGCAATAAGGAACAGGAACGCTGGGTGGGTGGGCGCGTGTTCTACTGCATTCACGGGGTCGAACAGGATTTCGAAACGATCCGGCAAGTGTCGCGGAAATGGCTCGACAAAGGCGCAAACTGCGCCAAGCCCGAGAGTGTGGAGGATTTATAGGAAGACGCGGCTAGTCAAGAAGCTGGATCGATCACCCGGGACCTCAGGCTTGGCCGGATCAATCAGCGGCGGCCTGCGTGAGCTGACAGTCCCTAACCTCCCCCCAGCGCGGCGCCGCTTGAGCGGCTTGGCGCGCGCCGGTGAGGGAGAACTCCCTATAATAATTCATTGCCGGACGGCCGCGCTTTCTCAGAAGATCTCGAAGCGCTCCTGGTGAATGCTCGGGTCGCTCTTGATGATCACGTCCTTGTGCGTGAGCGTTTCGATTTCCGAGATCATCGTTCCGTCGTTGGATTTCAAGGCGTGGGCCACGTCCGGATTGACCCGCAGGGTGATGGCCTTGCCATCAATCGCATGGGACATCTTGCGCGCCTCGGCCAGGATCTCCAGACAAACGGAGCTGACGGACTTGATCCATCCCGACCCGCTGCAGTAAGTGCAGGGATCGCAAAGCGTGCGTTCGAGCGACTGCTTGACGCGCTTGCGGGTGACCGCCACCAGGCCGAAATCATTAAACGACAAGACCTTGGTGGGAGCCCGGTCGCGCCGCATGGCCTCCTCCAGCGACTGCACCACCTTATTCCGGTTGCGGCGTTCATCCATGTCGATAAAGTCGATCACGATAATGCCGCCCAAGTCGCGCAGGCGAATCTGCCGCACAATTTCATTAACGGCATCGATGTTGGTCTTCACAATCGTGTCTTCCAGGCGATTGGTTTTGCCGACGTATTTGCCTGTGTTGACATCGATGGCGATCAACGCCTCCGTCTGATTGATCACGATGTAGCCGCCGGACTTCAGCCACACCTTGGGCCGGAGCGCTTTTTCAATTTCCCCCTGGATTCCTTGTTCCTCGAAAAGGGCGACATCTCTAGTATGAAGCTTCACGTGTCCGACCAGCGAAGGCTGGAGCCGGCTCACAAACTCCACCACGCGCTCATAATCCGACTCATTGTCCAGCCAGATGCTCTTGAAGTCGGGGGTGACCAGATCGCGCATCAGGCGTTGAGCCAGATCGAGATCGCGGTACAGAAGCGAGGGGGCCTTCACGCGTTCGGCCTTGGTGCGGATTTCGTTCCACAGCGATGTGAGGAACCTCAGGTCGGCCTTGATTTCATCCTCGGACCGGCCGTCTCCGGCCGTCCGCACAATAAACCCGCCGGTCAGCGAACCCCTGTTTTCCAGAATGATGTTGCGCAGGCGCAAGCGTTCCTGCTCGGAAGCGATCTTGCGCGAAACGCCGATATGAGAAATGGTGGGCATGTAAACGATGTAGCGCCCGGGCAGAGCCACGTGCGAAGTGATCCGCGCCCCTTTGGTTCCCAGGGGCTCTTTGGCGATTTGGACGATGATCTCCTGGCCTTCTTTCAAGAGTTCTGCAATCTGCAAGCCTTGTCCCGGGTGGACGGCGGGACGCGCTGTTTCGCGGTCGTTTTGGCGGCGCGAATTGCGGCCCGAGCGGCGCCGGCCCCGGCGGCCTCGACGCGGCGCGAAGTGCGGGCGCGAATGGGGTTCGCGCAAGCTGGAGGATCGCTCAGACGATTCCGGGGAAGTTTCTGAAGATTGCGATGCCTGCACCTCCGATCCGCTTTCTGTTTCAGAATGTTCAGCAGATGCAGCAGCCGTATCATCATCCGAACTGCCGGCGGGCGCTTCCGGACTCGCTTCAGTTTGATCGCGCGGCTCCTCCGCCGTTTCTGTCTTTGCTTCGGATCGGCTTGAAGCCAGTCCTTCAACAGGAGCCGGCCCCGCGGTAGCGGCCGCCCTAACATCGGAACTCTCTTCCGCAGTTGCGGAGATGGAAGCACGGTCGGGCTCGCTTTTGATATCGCGGGCTCTCGTCGCTTCGGCTCGCGAACTCTCCGAAGCCCGAACCTGGGATTCGAAACGATCTGTTTCCCTGGCGCCTGATTCCGTGGCGGCCTGCGAAGCGGAGTCCTCTTCAGGTTGCTGAGGAGCAGCCTCCGGCGCCCCTGCACCTTCGGTGTCGGCGTGTCCGTATTTTGCCAGGCTTTCACCGGGCAGAAGTTCGAACGACTGGCTGGAGGGCGGCTCAGACCTTTGTGGTGCTGGTTTGGGTTCGGAGCGCGGATTGAATCGGCGTTGGTCGGAGCCTCCGCGTCCATGCCGCCGCCGCCGGCCGCGATGCGAATGATGACGAAAGCCTTCCCCATTGGGACCTTTGGAGGAAGGCGCTGCGCCTTCGCTCGTGGCACTCTCTTCAGGGCTGGCCGTCTCTGGGACAGGTCCGGAAACTGATTCATTGTCCGAGAACCCGCTAGGTTCAAAAGCCGAGGCCTGGGGGGCCGGAGCAGGCTGGCCGGAATCAGCAGATTGATCCGGAAGGGCTTCGCCGTTTGCGGCGGGAGCGCCGGTATCCGTCTGCGTCTCGACCTCGAGAGTTCCTCCCCGCGTCTGCGTCTCTTCCAGCAGACCTTCAAAATCTTCCTGATCCTGGAGGGAGAAATCCGAAACATACAAGAAGGCGTCCCGCTCCAGCCCCACGTTCACGAAAGCCGATTGCATTCCGGGAAGCACCCGGCTGACACGCCCCTTGTAGATTCCTCCGACTAAGCCCTCGTCGGTGTCGCGTTCAAAATACACCTCAACCAGTTGGCCGTCTTCGCACACTGCTACCTTCGTCTCGTGCGGAGACGATGAAATAAACATCTCCTTGTTCATAGGAACTCCTTTTTTCCGGGATCAACGGTCAGGATCAATCCGCTGCGGCGGAGATCAACTTCCGTCACCCCTGGTCCGGCCGCACACGTCGCCCTTCCGAACGCTCCTGCCCGGCGAACTCCGCTAAAGTGTTTCCCGGATTGCCGAAGTAAGAGCGAACGCGCGGCGCGAACGGACCTGGACCTTTTGATACAAAAAATACGGCCCTCTGGGAGCCGGCGGTGAACTTTGGCTTCAAAATCCGTTTCAAAATGTCGCTGATACTTGCTGTGTTCACTTCACGACCTAATTCACGAACCGCTGCATCTTGACGCTCATGGCAAGTCCCAATCCCAGAAAAATAAACAGGACTGAAGACCCGCCTTGGCTCATGAGCGGTAGAGGGATACCCGTGATCGGAAACCATCCAATCATCATGCCGACATTCACGGCGACCTGAAAGAATAGGACGGCGGTAAAACCGACGAGGAGAAAACATCCGGCGCGATCAGCCGTTGTTTGGGCCGCGTCAAGCAACCGCAAGAGCAAGGCGAGATACAACAGAAAGACAAACAGCGTGCCGACAAACCCCCGCTCCTCCGCAAAGGCGGCAAAGATTGCATCAGCATGCGAAACTGGAATAAAACCCAATTGACTTTGTGTACCGTTCCCGAGGCCCTTTCCCCATAGGCCGCCGGAACCTATCGCAATCTTCGTTTGGGTTACCTGGTAGCTGGAACCCTGGACATCTTGCTTCGGATGGATGAATGCTTCCAACCGGTCGCGTTGGTAGGGACGTAAAAATTGCCACCCAATCGGCAGGATCAGCACCCCTATCAATCCCAAGGTTACGAGCTGCCGGCGCTTGACACCTGCCAGGAATGCGCTGGCAGCGACGATCGGCAGATAGGTCAGCGCTGTGCCAAGATCAGGCTCCAGCGCCACCAGGATTCCCGGCACTCCTGCCAGGAGTCCTAACTTTACCAGTTCCCCCCATGTAACGGCTTTGTTTCTCCTTTCGGCGAACAAGGCCGCCACACCTAGTATTATAACCAACTTGACAAGTTCTGACACTTGCAAAGTAAATCCGGCCACCTGCAGCCACCGGTGCGTACCCGCCACCCGCGGTCCCACGACCAGGACCGCCAGCAAAATTCCAATGCTTAAAAGGTACAGCCAAGGCACCTGTTCCAAAATCAGGTGATAATCGATCTGGCTGATGACCAGGGTCAAAACACAACCGAGAATGATCCAATAGATCTGCCTCTTATATTGGCTGGCGAGGGCGGTTTGGGCCGTGGTGCTGTAAATCTCCAAGATCCCCACGGCGGCAATGGCTAGGGCCAACCCCAGGAGCAGCCAATCGAAATCCCTAAAATTCAATGACTTACGCATAATTCTAAGCCTTTATTGCCCTGCAGCTACGCTGCCCTGCTTCCTCCCATCCCTTCTCTCGGACATCAGTTGTGGCGTCGAAGGCTTTATCCCTTTTTCCTGGTAGTAGGCTTTAATTACATCGGCGGCGATGGGAGCCGCAACCGATGAGTGCTCACCTTGCATGACCAGCACAGCAACCACGACTTGGGGATTTGGTGAAGGGGAATAACCTACAAACCAAGCGTTGCTTCTGTATTTCTCCCGGTGTGCGGAATCTTGGAGCTGAATACTCACCACCTGGGCTGTTCCCGTCTTGCCGGCGATATCCAGGCCGGGACGGCGGGCGCCGCCCCCGGTTCCCCCGCCTTCATTGACCACTCCCCACATTCCCTGGGTCACTGCAGCGACCGTACCTTCTTTTAGCGGGAAGCTGGTTTCAGCGTGCGCCGGAGGGTCCATCCCCAGGGTGAGCAGCTCCTTGCGGAAGGCTAGGTGAGGCCGGGCGAAGACGCCGCCCGAGGAAATTCCCCCGATGGCATAGGCGAGTTGGAGCGGCGTTACCTGCACGGCGCCTTGTCCAATGGCGACCGAGATGGTTTCTCCCGGCCACCAGCGTCGATGAAAATGCTTTTCGACCCAGGCCGGGGAGGGAATGAGGCCGGAGTCCTCGTCCGGCAGGTCGATGCCGGTCCGGTGTCCTAAGCCCAGATGGGTGGCAAAATAATCAATCTCACGAATCCCCAGGAGTTTCCCCAGCGTGTAGAAATAAACGTCACAAGAAACCACAATCGCTCGATGAAGGTCCACCATGCCGTGGCCGCGGTGTTCCTTCCAGATCCAGTCGTGGAAAGTATGCCCGTAAATCGTAATTTTCCCGGGGCAAAAGACGTTGAAATCAGGCTTGATGGTCCCCGTTTCCAGGGCTGCCGCGCTGGTGATGATCTTGAACACTGACCCCGGAGCGAGCTGGGCCTGGATGGACTTGTTCATGAGGGGTTTCAGAGGGTCGGTCGTGAGCTTCTTCCACGTCTTCAAGTCAATGTGACGGATAAAGTCATTGGGATCAAAGGTCGGATGGCTTGCCATCGCCAGAACCTCGCCGGTGCGAGGGTCCAGTGCTACGACCGCACCCGGCTGGTCGCCCAAGGCGGCCTCCGCCGTCATTTGGAGGTTCAGATCCAAGGTCAGCCGCAAGTCATGGCCGGGAATCGCATTAATGGTGCTCAGCGTTCCGACTTCCTGCCCGCGGCTATTGACCACCACTCTTTGCATGCCGTCGCGGCCCCGCAGGACTGAATTGTATTCTTTTTCGATGCCGAACTTTCCGATGACATCCCCAGGATGGTAGGGAGAGTTGGGTTTGGCAATATCGTCCTGGGACACTTCCCCCACGTAACCCAGTACTTGCGCGGCAACGCCATGTTTTGGGTAAAAGCGCTGTTGACCCTGGATGATGTCGATTTCGGGAAACTCCAAACGGTGCGATTCCAGGAAGGCAACGTCCTCGATCGTCGCCGATTGCTTGAGAACGATGGGCTGAAATCGCGGCAGCTTAGCCGAACGCTTGACCATCTCCTCCACATCGTTGGGATCAAGACCCAACCCTTCGGCGATTTTCTGCAGGTGGGTTTTGCTCAGCAAGGTGGGATCTTCACGGTTCAACAAAATTGTGAAGGCGGGGAAGTTGTCGACCATGATCTGGCCATTCCGGTCCAGGATCCGGCCCCGAGGAGCGATGACAGGAAGGTTGCGAATCCGGTTATGCTCGGCTTGCAGAAGCAGGGCTTGGTGCCGGCCAATCTGAAGCTGCCAATACCCAATCAAAAAGGCAACAAAGGAGGCCGCAACCACATATTGTAGGAAGGTGATCTTCCAGGCTGGGAAACGCTCATCTTCCGAAAATCGAACCTGCATTACTTATGGACTTCCATGCGGTCCTCGGGATAGCGAGCTCTGTCCGCGTTGATTCCTTTAACCGGCAATTGAATCTCTGAGGGCAAAAAGGCCATCGCGAGTTACCAATTCCCCCTCTGTTAGCAACCATATCACACGATCGGCACCCATAAAAGAGGAAGGTTGACGAAACGCGGGTGGCCTGATTACGGCCCTGTACGGTACGGCCACGACGATACCCGGGAGCTAAGCGAGCGGATACTCCGGTTGCTGTCAGGGAACATGGATTCCCTCCGGCCCCGCCGCATCATTGTTGCGGATTAATGAAGAAAACGCCCTCGGAGCCGGTTGGCGGAAAAATCGGGGTCCTTTGTCAATTCCATCAATTGCCGTTCCTTCGCGCGGACCGAAGCGACGGCGTCCGGCAAGCCCTCGGCGGCTTCTTTGGGAATCTGGATCAAGCCGTTCAGGTCTCCGTGCAGCAGATCCTGGGGGTGGATGACCAACCCGAAAACCTGGATGGGCACCCCCACCCGCACGATGTGGAAGTTGGCATGGCTGGCCACGGCGCCGCGCGCGAAATAGTGGAACTTCAGCGCCCGAACCTCCGCGATGTCTCGAACTCCGCAGTCTGAAACCAAGCCGATTCCGCCCAGGCGGCTAAAGATGGTAGCCAGCACTTCCCCGCAGTGCGTGGAGTAGTCCGGGCCGCCGCCAATTTCTTGAAAGGCAACCACCGCAGGCTTGGGAGAATTCTCAACCGCTTCAAATAACTCGATGTAACCTGCTTCCTCGCGCTTGACTGCCTCCGTTACCGTTTCCACCTGGGCCGTGACCGCGTAGCCGCACATCGGGCCGAATTCCGGGAAAAGGCACCGGACCTGGAGCGGTGTAAAACCCTCGGCCTTCGGCCGCAGCTTTAAAGTTTCAATCGCGTTGGCGAGCGTCGGGGTATCAACCGTGCGCAGAAATTCGATCAGCGATTTCCCCTCTTCATTTTTGTGCATCATCTTAAAACTCCTCGATTGAGCGCGCCCGCTGCCCGGCTGATCAGGCAAAAGGATCGAACGCTTTCATGTCCTAAGAATATATCATCCTTCGGCGATTTGATTTTGGCGTTTACGGCTTGTGGAATACTGGTGTAACTTAGATTATTTGTGGGCCGGTAGCTCAAGTGGTAGAGCATTGCCCTTTTAAGGCAAGGGTTCTGGGTTCGAGTCCCAGCCGGCTCACCAATAGGAAAACAAGCTGTGGTCATGCTCATCAGCCCTTCGGCGCATCTCCTCCCGAAGCTTTCGTCCCCAGCCTATGAATGAACTTCTCGACTCTTCGGCAAGCCGCCAGGCGCGCGCAATTCGCGCCAAGGAAATCAGCTCCACCGAACTGATCGAAGCCCACCTGGAGCGCATCCAGAGTGTGAATCCGAAGCTCAACGCGGTGGTTCAGCTGGCCGCGGAGCGAGCCCTCGATGAGGCGCGGGCGGCCGATGCGGCGCTCAGCCGGGGAGAAATTAAAGGGCCGCTCCACGGCGTTCCTGTCACCTTCAAAGATGCCATTGAAACTGCTGGAATCATCAGCACGGGAGGAACCCTGGGCAGGCATTCCTATGTTCCCAGCGAGGATGCCGAGGTGGTTCGCCGGCTGCGGGCGGCAGGAGCGATTGTGCTGGGGAAAACCAATTGCCCGGAGCTCGGGTGGGCATGGGAAAGCGACAACCTGATCTACGGACGCACGAATAATCCTTTCAACCTATCGCTGTCGCCGGGCGGAAGCAGCGGGGGCGAATCGGCCATCATTGCCGCCGGCGGATCGCCGCTTGGCTTTGGCAGCGATGCGGGCGGCAGCGTCCGATTTCCTGCTTATTGCTGCGGCATCACGGCCATCAAACCCACTTCCGGCCGCGTACCGCGCACCGGCCATTTCCCGGGCCCAGGCGGAACGTTGGACGCCCTTTGGCAAATTGGCCCGCTGGCCCGTTTTGTAGAAGACTTGGCTCTGGCGCTCGGAATCGTTTCCGGCGCGGACTGGCGCGATGCGGCAATTGTCCCGATGGCCTTGCCAAATCCTGCGGCGGTCACCTTACAAAAATTGCGAGTCGCTTTTTACACGGATAACGGCGTCGAAGCGACCAGCCCGGAAATTGCTGAAGCCGTCAGGAAGGCGGCGCGAGCGCTGCGGGACGCAGGAGTGCAGGTGGAAGAGGCGCGCCCGCCCCAAATCGAGCAGACGTATGAAATCTATTTGGGCTTGTTCTGTGCCGACGGCGGGGCCGGCCTGGAAGCTCTGCTCGAAGCCGCCGGAACCACCGAGTTCCATCCTCTCATGCGGCGCGTGTTGGAAATCCAGCGGAACCACGCCATTTCCACGGCGGAGTACGGCGCGTTGGTGGCACGTTGGGACGCTTATCGGCATGCGATGCTTTCTTTTATGGAAGGATACGACCTGATCCTTTCTCCCGTTTGCAGCTTCGCGGGCATGGCTCACGGCTCGACCTACGATCGCCTGCCGGCGTTCAGTTACACGATGACGCATAACCTGACGGGATGGCCTGCCGCCGTAGTTCCTGTCGATACCTCGCCGAAAGGTTTGCCGCTCGGAGTTCAGATCGCCGCTCGACCCTGGCGGGAGGACGCAGCCTTAGCCGCCGCCCAACACCTCGAAACCGCCCTCGGCGGCTGGCAAAAACCACCTCTGTAGCTTCGCTTTGGCACGACCTCTAAATATCGAATGCAATACGATGATCGAGCTGGCAAGAAGAATCCGCAGCGGAGGGTAGTCGTCAGCCCGTGTCCACAGCACGCTTTTGTTGGTTCTCCCTTTCCTGAAGCTTCATCTCAATCTCTGCAGAAGCTTTCGGGTGACCACATGTGGTATTTGGTGATCGGTCATGCTTGGCCGAGTGCGCGTTTTGGGACGCACACTTACCTTCTTTTGAGGAGCGGGTGCAGTCGAATAATAAGAAACTCGGATCCAAAACGCTTTTCGTGCCGTTGGCTTCCTATGCGGGAGCGCCCGTCACTTCGTTGCGCCACCACGCCGCGCAGTTTGTTATGCTCTTGTTGCGGGCAAGAACTGCCGTTTTCATGAGAGAGGGCTTATGAGCCGACGCAAGCACCGGCCGACACCGGGAAATCCCACAGTGGCTTACCGGAACGAACGCTTTATGGAAAGCTCCGACGCGCGCACGCTGCGCATTGCCGCCGAATACCTGGAGCCCCAGGCGCGGTTGCGCCGCGCGAGCGTGCAAAACACCGTGGTCTTTTTCGGCTCCGCGCGCGTCATGTCCCGCGCGAGCGCGAAAGAACGGCTGCGTTCGCTTCTGGCCGCCAAAAAATCCCGCAAATCGGCAGTCAACCAGCAAGAACTGTGCGACGCTCGCATGACGCTTCGCATGTCCCGCTACTATGAGGAGGCCCGCGAGCTGGCCCGGCTGATCACCGAGTGGTCGCTGGGCTTGAAGAACGGGAGCCATTTCCTGGTGGTCTGCTCGGGAGGCGGGCCGGGCATTATGGAAGCGGCGAACCGCGGCGCCTCGGAAGCCGGCGGGGTGACCATCGGATTCAACATCAAGCTGCCCACGGAACAGAGCTCGAATCCTTATATCACTCCAGAATTGAACTTCATGTTCCGCTACTTCTTCATGCGCAAGCTGTGGTTTGCCCAGCCTTCACGCGCTGTGATTGTATTCCCCGGCGGATTCGGCACTATGGATGAAATGTGGGAATTCCTCACCCTGATCCAGACGCATAAAATGGGACACCGATGCACCTTGCTGCTTTATGGTTCGGAATACTGGAAGAAGGCGATCAACTTCGGCTGGCTGGCGGAGACGGGAACCATCAGTCGCGAGGAGATGAAATTAATCCGCTTCGTGAATACTCCGCAAGAGGCCTTCGGGATGGTGAAAGAAAAACTCACCAGGCTGCTTCACCTTCCCGGCGCTCCGCGTTATCCGTTTATTTGATGGGCCGGCGCGGGCGTCTTCTTTTTTGGGGCTTGCCGGCGCGCGGAGGCCGGGACTGGGGCTTTTCACCCGCCTACTTGTTTTCCGCTTTTTCGAGCCTGTTGAGGAATACTTCGATTTCCTTCTTGGTCTGCAAATCACCCTTTTCGCAAGCGATGTCGGCGCCCTTCTGGTAAATCTCCCGCGCTTCATCGGGCCGCGAAAGCGCCACGAGCGCTTTCCCCAGTTCACGATAGGCCGCCGAGTAGTCCGGCTTCAGCCGGACGGCCTCGCGGAACTCGCGCTCCGCCTCAGCGTACCGTTTGGCCTTCAGATACTCGCGTCCCAGACTGTAACGCACCATGACGTTATCGGGCGTCTGGGCGGCCAGCTCTTCAAACGTTTCCAGCGGTGATTTTGCTTCTTCTTCGGCCATGATCGGTGCTACTTCATGTTTTCAGGAATCAGATACTCGACGGGAACCAGGTCATGCCACTCGTTCCCCAGCCGGCCGTGCTTTTCATACACGCCGACTTCTTTCCAGCCCGTTAATTCGCAGAGTTTTCGCGCTGGCTGGTTATCGGCGATAATGCGGCCCACCAGCTTGTAGAAGCCTTTTTCCCGTGCGGCATTCTGCATGGCCTTGATGAGTTCCTGCGCCACGCCATGCCCGCGCAGGCTGCGCTCGATGAAAATGGAAAGTTCCGCAATACCGTCGAAGCAGCGGCGAGGGCTGTAAGGGCTCAGGGCCGCCCAGCCCATCAGGGTGTGCTTCACCTCTGCAACCAGCACGGGATATTTGTCCGGCCGCGCCGCCAGCCACAGGTACCTTTCCTCGGGGGTTACATAGGCGTTCTCAAAGGTCGCCGTGCGGTCCTGCACGCCCTGGTTGTAGATCCTGGCGATTTCCTTCGCGTCATCCAGCCGCGCCGGCCGAATGTTCAGCGGTCCGCTCCATTCCGTCATGTTCACCTGCCGTCCTTATTATAGGGTGCGAATTCGCTTGCGGGAAAAACACCACCGCTCATCGAGGCTAACACAAAAAGGAAACTCGATGAAGAGATGTTGCCCGGTTTGTCAAAGCTCTTTAGAAAGGGGACATTTCTAAAAAGCTTTGACACGGTGTTGCTGCGGGAACATTCCAAAAGCAGTCGGCTGGGCCGTTCACGAACGCCTCACTGAGCACCACCGCCTTCTATGGCACTCAGCCGTTTGCAACGACGCCGGCGCCGCCCCTGTCGGGAGGTTCCCCGGCGACGTTGAGTATCGGTATCGTCACCTTCGACGGGGCCGGAAATATCTCGGTCACCAGCGACGACAATGAATTGGGCACACTGCTGTCCGGTCAAACGGGTACAGACACCTACTCCGTGGCATCAAACGGAAAAGTGACCTTTGTTTCCGGGGAATTAATCATTTACATGATTTCGCCGACCAAAGTGTTCACCATGAGCACACACACGCTCGATCCTAACCCCACACTCGGGTTCGGCCGGCAGTAGCATTGTCCGGCGATCTCGATAGCTCTCATTCAAGACGATGGGGCTGGCCGCAGTGGCCAGCCCCACCGCTTCCCCAATCCCTCCGCGAAGGCTCTCCAAAAGGCGAGGCGCTGAGTCGCCGGCAAGGTGATTTTGACTCACAACCGGCGCCGTCGAGCGCGGGAAACCACGCTTTCGGCTGGATGGTGCATTGGCAACGCAGTGTGCCAAGCGCGCAAACCCCGCGATGCCAAGGATTACTTTCTAAAGCCCCGAATCAAACTGTTCCCGTCCCTGCCCACCGATGGAGGCCACACGCCGTAGCCTATGTTTCGGTTGACTAGCCGCTTCCTGGAATGTATGCTGGGCCACGCCGACTAACAGCAGATCCTCTGGAGGGGGGACAACTGTGAAACGGGCCATTGCGTCGATAGCCCTTGCCCTATTACTTTCGGCCTGCGGTGGCGGAGGTGGAGGCTCCAGCCAACCATCCCAGCAAATATCACCCCAGGTTTCAGTCTCAATTTCACCCAGTATTCAGCAGAATATTGACCAGGGACAGTTTGTAAGCTTCACGGCCAGCGTCGCCAACGACTCCAGCAGTCAGGGCGTTTCCTGGAGTCTCTCCGGAAGCGGTTGCAGTGGCTCCGCCTGCGGCACCTTAACGAACACCACGGCAACGGCGGCAAAGTACAACGCTCCCGCGAGCGTTTCCGGCGCAGTTAACGTCAGTGTGACCGCCCGCTCTGTGAAGGATACAAGCGTTTCCAAGTCGACAGCGGTAGCGGTGGCTCCCGCCCCAGCCGTCACCACAACCTCGCTGAAGGGTGGGACTCCCGGAACCGCTTATAGCGCGACCTTGCAGGCGACCGGAGGGACGGGAGCTCTTTCCTGGAGCATCGCATCAGGAACTCTGCCGGACGGATTGGCGCTTGATGCGAGCAGCGGCGCGATCTCCGGCACGCCTACCACTGGGGGAACTTCGACCTTTACGGTGCAAGTCACGGACTCTGCCGCTACCCCGCAGTCCCAGCAGAAGCAGCTCAGCATCACCATCGTGAAGCAGGTTATGGTGATTACGACGGCGTCGGTGCTGCCCGATGGCACGAAAGGTGTCGCCTACAGTGCGACCCTCCAGGCGAATTACGCGGTCTTACCCGTTTCCTGGAGCATTACAGCGGGCAGCCTGCCGAACGGCCTGACGCTTGATCAGACCACTACGAGCACAACGACCGCCGGGCTGATTTCCGGCACCCCCACCGCGACAGGGACCTTCAACTTCACCGTGACCGTGACGGATTCAAGCTCCCCGGCGCAGAGCGACTCACAGCCGCTCAGTATTACGATCAACCCCGGCGGCGCGGAGGATGCCCTGCTGAGCGGGCACTACGCTTTTCTGCTGAGTGGTTATGACTCCGGAGGCAATCCGGTGGCTGTGGCGGGAAGCTTCATGGCAGACGGTTCAGGAGACGTTCAAAATGGTGTTGAGGACATCAACAGCTTCGCTTCCGGTTCCGCGCCGGGCCTGGCCTTCAGCGGGACTTATGCGGTGGGATCGGACCACCGGGGCACGATCACGCTTACCAATTCACAGCCCAACACATTCACCATGGCCATTGCGCTGGGGGCGGTCTCGTCCTCGTCGGGAGTCGCGACAAAGGGTTCTATTCTCGAATTCGACTCGAGCGGTTACACGATGAGCGGCGTCATCGAAATGCAGGACACAAGCGCCTTTTCGCAGGCAGCCCTGAATGGCAGTTACGCTTTTAGCTTTACGGGCGCGGACAGCACCGTCAACCGCTTAGGTCTCGTGGGTGAATTCACCACCGATGGGTCAGGAGGCATTACGGGAGGTTTGTTTGACGCCAACGACAACGGCACCATTACATCCAGCGGAACCTTCACCGGCGCTTACACCGCGCTCGATATCATCAGTGGCCGCGGACAAGCCACGCTAGCGGGGGCATCGCCTGCACCGGCTGGTTATGCGTTCTACGTTGTATCGGCCGCGAAGTGGCTGGCCATCAGTTTGGACAACGCTGCCTCCTCAGGCCTGGTGACTGGCGAAATGGATGCGCAATCAGGAGGGCCGTTTACCTTGAGCTCGCTCAGTGGGACAAGCGTGGTGAGGCTTGAATCGTCATCGAGCAGCCCCGGTGCCGGCTCTCACTTGATGCTCGGACTCGCTACGTTCGATGGAAACGGCAGTGCCAGCTTTTCCTTAGACGACAACGATGCCGGTACACTTACCAGTCTGAATCCTACTGGGACTGACGCTGTTGATTCGACCGGTCGGTTCACGCTGACTCAGGGCACATCTGAGATGGTCGGCTACCTGATCAAGGCAAATCAGGGATTTATCCTGGGTACCGGCACGGACGTTGCGGCAGGCGTTTTGGAGCCGCAGTCGTCAGGGCCATTTAGCACTTCTTCGCTGAACGCCACCTTCTTCTTTGGTACCGAGCCGTTCGCGGCGCCGCCCGTACCGCCGCCGTTGGGAGGTCCCACCGCTTCCTTGTCGGTCGGAATCATCACATTTGACGGGATCGGAAACATCTCCGGCACAAAGGATTCAAATCAAATGGGTGCGCTCGAACCCGCCCAAACGATCAGTGACACGTACTCGGTGTCACCGAATGGGCGAGTAGTAGCCGTTGGTTCAAATGGTTCAAACTCGCTGATCCTCTACATCGTTTCCGCGACTAAGGTTGTCACCATGGGCACAAGCGCGAAGGACCCGAATCCAACCCTGGGGTCCGCCCAGCAGTAGCGCGCCCGGCGGTTTCAGCAGCCGGAGCTCGCGGGGAGGGGCCGGCGGTGAGAAGCGGTTCAGCGGAATTTCACCCGCGAACCCTTCTGATCCCGGCTGCCGGACGCCAGTCCCGCGCGCCCGGATTTCCCCTCCCAAGAAGATGTGGAAAATTCACCGGCCCCCGCCAGGAAGCGCCCTTCGCGCAGTCTGGGCCGGCCGTCGCCACCCCCAAAGAAACAGAGCAGGAGATTGCCAGGGAACAACCGGCTTGCGCCAATGCATCCAATCCACCAGATGTGCTATATTGTTTAGGATGAGTGGGGTCGAGGGACACCCACCGAAGGAGTATTCATTCGCATGACAAAGCGCATTCGACTGCTTGTAATCTTTATCTCTTCATTGCTGGTTTTTTACGTGGTCGTCGGCGCGGTGCTGGGAAACAGCAGCACCGACTCGGACGAGAAGTCGTACCGCGATCTGGGCGTATACAGCGAAGTTCTTTCCAGAATCCAGCAGGAGTATGTAACACAGCCGAATCTCAAGAAGGTTACGAACGGAGCGATTCGCGGATTGCTCGAGGCGCTTGACCCCTATAGCACCTACTTTAGCCCCAAAGAATATCAGGATTACCTCCAGCATCCCGAGGCGGGCCGGGGTGAGGTGGGAGTTTTCCTTTCCAAACGGATGGGATTTGCGACCATTATTTCAGTTTTGCCGGGGAGCCCGGCCCAAAAGGCCGGGGTTGAGCCTGGGGACTTGATCGATGAGGTCAACACCACTCGAACTCGGGAGCTGTCGGTGGTGCAACTTCACCGCTTGCTGGCTGGCGAGCCGGGGTCTTCCGTTGTGCTATCCCTTATCAAGGGCACGCAGGGCAAACTTGAAAAAGTGACGCTGACTCGCGAGGCCTTGAGTGATCCACCGGTGGTGGCCAAAGTCCTGGACGACAACACCGCCTACTTGCGAGTGCCGACTTTTAATCAGGCCAAGTCCGCGGAAATCTCCGCCAAGCTTAAGGAGCTTACCGCGGGAGGGGCTAACAAGATTGTGCTGGATTTGAGAAACTGTGCCGGAGGAAAGGAAGAGGAAGGCGAGAAAACGGCCAACCTGTTCCTCGATCACGGCCTGATTACCTATCTTTACGGCCAGAAATTTCCCCGCAAAGAAATTGTTGCGCAGGCCTCGGATCAGATCACGAATCTGCCCCTCGTTCTTCTGATCAATCAGTCCACCGCAGGCCCGGCGGAAATTGTGGCCTCGGCCATCCTGGACAATAAGCGAGGGGATGTGGTGGGGGTTCGCAGCTTTGGGGTCGGCGTCCATCAGAAGTTGATTCCGGTGGGCGACGGTTCCGCCTTGTTGCTTTCCATCGCCAAGTACTACACCCCGGATGGGAAAGCCATCGCCGACAGCGGAGTGACGCCAAACGTCGTTCAGAGCGCCGAAGAAAGTAGCCAGGCACAAGGCGCCGCGGGTGAGCAATTTGGCGGTCCGAATGACCAGCAACTTCGGAAGGCCCTCGAAATCCTCAAACAGAAGAGCTCTCCGGTGAAGGCGGCGGCCTAAAGGGGCGCCCATCCCCGGAACTCCGCTCCTGCCCACCAAGGAGTGCGAAAGGTCCGCTCGCCCGGGGGAAATCTGCGGCACCTTCGAGCGGAGCCCCAGCGTCCCTGGGCTTTTTCAAGATCCTTCCTTGCGGTGAACTTGACACCTCAGGCTTCCCCGGCTCTTCCCACGCTCAAAAGGAACGTGTTCGCAGCGGCCGACCCCACAAGGCACCCCTCAGGCGTCGGCGCCACGGAAGAACTCTACTTGGAAGCTCGAGCGGTATCTTTTTCGGTGGAAAGAGTGACGGTCACGTCTCGGTCAAGGCGCATCCCGACCAATGAGCCAGCGGGGAGAACCGCTTGTTTGCCTTTGGGAATGAAGTAGGCCGCTACAAGTCCGCCCACACCTGCCGCGATACCCGGGCCTAATCCTCCTGCCACAGCGCCCGCGGCGGCCGGCGCTCCGAAGATCAGCAATTGCTTCTCGCGGGACGCGCCACCGCCTTTGAGGTCGCCTTCGGCATCCACGCTGGAACCATTCCCGCCTTCCCGGCTGGAAAACACTTCCGTCAGCGAACCGCTAATCGCCACCTTCTGTCCGCCCGGCAACTCAAGGGTGTTAAAAAGAACGTAGAGCTGCCCTCCTTTGCCGCGATGACGAGCGGCATGGACTTCTTGGATGCGGCCGTCAACCCGCACCCCTTTGGGCAGCACCAGGCGATCATCAACGTAAACGGGGTCCAGCAAGGTGGTAATGACCACATCGCCTTTCTTGGATGTCTTAGAATTGATCGCCGTGTGCAGGGCAAGTTTGAACTCTGTTCCTTCGGGGATCCAATACTGGTTCTGGGCGTTGGCAAGACTCGTCTGCGCGTGGGCCAATGGCGCAAGCGCCACCACTGACAACGCAGCCAACAATATCTTAAGAGCGTTTCGACCCATAGGATTCCCCCTTGATACTTCGCGGTCTCTCAAAGGTGTGATTTCCGCGACCATCTTTAATTTCACCACCAAACCTTCTGGCCCGTCAAAGAGAAAATGAACGCCTCTTCTTCTTCCGGGCGGCCCAGCTTAACGCTTTGAATAATGATTCATTGGTACCATGGCCTCTCGCTTCGGGCGCGTATCCGCTCCGTCTGCCCTCACGTCTACCGCGCGAGTATCATGATATCGATGATGACATGGGCGCGATTGAGAACCAGGGCGCGGTCCCCTAGCATGAAGCGTGAGTAGCCGCTCGGCAAGGGCGGCAGCCGGCGCGCGAGTTCATATGGAAAGGGTTGCAGGCGTTTTTGCAAACCGGGCGGAAGAGTACCATTTTCGCGGAGCTGACGCTCCAAGCCCGGGGGCAGATTGCCGCCGCGTTTGGCGAGGCCGGGAGGAAGGTTCGAGGTATTCCCCAGGAAGTAATGATGGATGATGTCTCTGTCGTGAGAGGAAAACCTTGCCCGGGATCTTTCTTCCTTTCCTTTGTAATGTCCCTTCCCACGATTACCATGTTCTTCAGCGTTCTCTGCGCCGCGTCCCTGATTGCCGTGGCCCCGGCCCTGCGCTTCCCAGTGACGATGGCTCGCGGGCCGGCTGGGTGCCGGAGCGGCGGCATCCCCAGCCACCCCCATGAGCAACCATACGGCCAGTACCGAGCCCACGGCTAAGAATTTTCGCATAGCGTCTCCTTTTCAGCCCATTTCTTGAATGGATGATGGTTACAAAACTCTCCAGCCAGATTAAATACCGGATTGCGGGCCGCACCGGCCCGTTAAATAATTCTCAGTATATAGCACCATCGGCGGCGGACACATTAGAATCCATACAGACTCACGCCTGGGCAGCGATTCGGCGGTCCTGGGGACCCTTCACGGTGTTGTCTGCCTATGCTGCCGGGCGCTTTTTCAGTGAACGTCCGTTGACGGTCCCGGAGCGGGACTCTATAATTGGTTGCGAAGTTTGCGAACTGAGACGATGAAGAAGTTCCTCGGGACAATACTGATCGGATGTTTCCTGGCGGCTCCGGCCACCGCCCAAAACACAGAGAACCTCAATTCTACCCAGAAGCCAGGTCAGGCGCCCCAGATTCGCGTTCGCGTCAACCTGGTCAACGTCCTGTTTACCGTCGTGAACAAAAAGAAGCAGTTGATGCCGAACCTCAGCAAGGACGACTTCGAGGTTCTTGAAGACAAGAAGCCGCAGAAGATCCTTTTCTTCAACCGGGAAACCAACCTTCCCCTTCGAATCGGCGTTCTGATCGACACGAGCAACAGTATCCGGGAGCGCCTGCATTTTGAGCAGCAAGCTGCCATCGACTTCCTCGACGATGTCGTGCGGCCCGACGAGGATATGGCCTTCGTGGTGGGTTTTGATGTTGAACCGGTGATGGTTCAGAATTACACGGACAACCTGGACAAGCTTTCGACAGGGATTCAGTCATTACAGGCCGGCGGCGGAACGGGTCTGTACGACGCCCTCTATTATGCCTGCAAAGAAAAGATGATTTACATTCCGGCTCCCCAGCCTTATCTGAGGAGAGTCTTGATTATTGTCTCGGATGGGCAGGACAATTTCAGCGAGCACTCGCGCGAGGAAGCGTTGGCCATGGCCCAGAAGGCCGAAGCCATCATCTATGCGATCAGCACCAATTGGACGGGAATCCCCACGCGCGGAGACAAAGTATTGGAGTATTTGGCATCCCAAACCGGCGGCCGGTCCTTTTTTCCTATGCACGCCAGCGACTTGGCGGACGATTTCCAACGCATCTCCCACGAATTGCGAAGCCAGTACAGCCTGGCTTACGTTTCCTCGAATTCAGCCCACGATGGAACCTTCCGGAAGATCACCATCAAGCCCCGCGAGAAGGGCTTGAAGGTGCTGGCGAAGACCGGTTACTTCGCTCCCGCTCAGTAGAGCCGCGCTCGGCTCAGCGATCAAGAGACTCCCGCATGGGCGCCTCCGCGGCGCCCGAATCCATCATAGCCATTGCATCCTCAGGAGTGGGGATAATAACCGCGCCGGGCCTGGACTTTGTAGTCGCCGTGAACGACTCGAACATTGATCTTTCGAAAGCCGGAGTCGGTCCGGGGATTGGACGGCGTATAGCCCAGAAGATACTGGGTGCGAAGTTCCATGGCGATTTCGTCGAACGCCGCGCGAGTGTCCTTGATCTTGTTCACTTTGATGACTCGGCCTCCGGTCTGCTCCGATAGCTTCTGCAAAACCGAGTCGCCGCTGAACCCCATGCCGCCGAATCCGTAAAAGGAACGGTCAATGATGGCGATGGAATAGATCATCACATCCGACTTCTGAGCGGCTTCGAGCGCCTGATTCAGAGTCTCCTGGCTTCCCTGATCCTCGCCGTCGGTCAGAAGGATGAGGACCTTGCGGCCCACTTCGTTTTTCATCAGCTCATTCGAAGCAAGGTAAACGGCGTCGTAGAGGTGCGTGCCGCCCAGGTTTCGGGTCGGCAGAGGCCTGGGTCCCATGCCTTGGCCTCCGCCGTTGATGACCGTTGAGTCGATGGCGCTCGCCAGCCGGCGCTGATCGTTGGTGAAATCCTGCAGCAGTTCCACCGCAACATCAAAATGGAGCACGCACGTCAAATCTTTCGGCCGCAGCACCTGGCGGAGAAACGCATTCGCCTCTTCTTTCTCGGTGTCCAGCACTCTTCCCTGGCTGGGGCTGGTATCGACCATGATGGCGAGCGTGAGCGGCGTATCGGTTTCCCGCGAGAAGTACCGGATCTGTTGGGGAACGCCGTCCTCTTTGATTTCAAAATCGCTTTTGTTCAGATCCGGAATCAATTGTCCGTGCTTGGCGCGAACCACGGCATAAACGTTCACGACCTCCGTGGTGACCTTGAGGGTGGGTCCCGTTTCCCCGGGTTGTTGTTGAGCGGGCGCCGAAGAGACGAGCGGAAAAAATAAAAACAGCAGCGTACTCGACGTTCCGAGAAATTTTCTGAGAGTCATTTTACGGATCGGTTGCAGGCGCGAGTTCATCGTATTCATCCTTATCTCCAATCCGCTTAGATGCAAGCGAGAACCCGCGCGTTCTCGAGGAAATCAGCGTTGCGAAATCCCCTCCGCGGCCGCATTTGTTTCTTCCGCTGCACGAAAAGAA
>Ga0307373_10003752_pt1 | contig 26131 bp, 18 predicted proteins | sample OX2MG_FD_202534 | JGI IMG/M metagenome (GOLD analysis project Ga0307373, IMG submission 202534) | Soil microbial communities from Risofladan, Vaasa, Finland - OX-2 | ecosystem: Environmental > Terrestrial > Soil > Coastal area > Acid sulfate soil | place: Finland: Risofladan, Vaasa | collected...
TTCCCAGGTGACCAACCTGTTGAACCGCGCTGTCACTCTGGCAACGGAAGCATCCAACGGAACGCTCAACAGCTCGCAGGATGCCGCCGCCAATCAGGAATATCAATCGATCCTGGCCGAGGTCAACAATATCGGTTCAACGTCGAGCTTCAACGGCGTCGCCGTTTTTGGCTCCACCACGGCAATCTTTACTGGGGATGCGTCCGCGATCGGCTCCAGCGTCGATACGCTGAACATCAAATCGCTCACTTCCGCCAGCGTCGGGGACGTCGGTGGAACCATCGGTTCGGCAACCACAGCCAACATCTACACCAGCACCGGCGTTGCTTCCGGGACCACGACAACGGCGGCGGGAACGCTGGGCATCCAGGTCGGCACGAACCCATCCGTAACGGTCAACATTGCTTCCGGATCGAGCATCTCGCAAATTGCCACCGATATTAACAACTCCCATATCGGCGGAATTTCCGCCACCGTGCAGTCGGCGGGCGGATTCGACAGCCTGGTGATCAGCGACCAGGGCGCAGCGTTGACAGGTTTTGTTGGCACGGCAATGGGCTTTGCCACCGACCCGACCTTCACTGCCAGCGGCGGCGCGGCTGCCAACGGTATCTCGTACACCACCGGGACCGGGCAGAATCTGAGCACAACCGATCTCAGCAATTCCACCAATGCGCAAGCGGCGCTGACGGCAATCAGCAGTGCGATTTCCGATGTGGCCGCCCAACGTGGTTACCTGGGATCGCAGATCAATACGCTGAATTCTGCGGCGAATGTCGAAAGCACCGAGCAGACCAATGTGGTTTCGGCCCAGAACAGCATCATGGCGACCGATTACGGCCAGGCGACATCGAATCTGTCCAAGTACCAGATTCTGAGCCAGACCGGCATCAGCGCCCTGGCGCAGGCCCAGACCGTGCAGCAGGAGGTCCTGAAACTGTTGCAATAGTCCCTCCACGGAAACGGAGGCGGTTTCCCCACTGCCTCCGCTGCCGTGTTTTTCTCTGGAAATTCTTAATAAGCTGGGATTGCAAATGGCTTGTTGTTTGCACTATCGAAATTAGATGTTTTCGTAGAATCCCTAGCGGACGAACACTGCAGACAAAGATAGCAAGCAAATATTGCGAGTGAGGGTGCGATGGGCGCTATAGGAATTTCATTCGGGTCGCCAACCAGCGGACAGGGTTTCAACGTAACTTCGACCGTCGCCGCGCTGGTTACGAATATGCAGGCGGTGGAGACACCGTGGAAGAACCAGCTGACCCAGTTGCAGGCCGAGGACACAGCCTATACCGCCATCGGCACCGACCTTGCTGCGTTGACTACAGACTTGACCTCGCTCACGGATTTTCAGGGTGTCCTGGCGCAGAAGCAGGGCTCCAGCTCCGATACGAACATCCTGCAGTTGACCTCCGCCAGCAACAGCGCGGTAGCCGGCAGCCATACCATTACGGTCAGCAACCTTGCCAGCACCGCTTCCTATGGTTCCAATATCATCACCAACGCGTCCGACCTGCTCTCCGGCAGCCTGACCTTCACCGTGGGCAGCACGCCGACGACCATTACCGCAACCTCAGGTGGAGAAACGCTGGCGCAATTGGCCACGCAGATCAATTCGACCTCGGGCCTGGGCCTGACAGCGAGCGTGATTAACGATCCCAACGGATCTCTGCTATCGGTTGTCAGCAATACCAGCGGCTCGGCGGGGAACTTCTCCGTGAGCTCCGCCCTGACCGACTCCAGCAACTCGAATGCCGCCGTAACGTTTACGCAGGGCCAGGCGGGCGTGGATGCCAGCCTGACGGTCGATGGCGTCAGCCTGACCAGCGCCTCGAACACGGTCACGAATGCCATTCCTGGGGTGACGTTCCAAATACTCTCCGCTCCCCCGTCGGGCACGCCTGCTACGCCGGTGCAGGTGGAGATTACGAACAACAACACTGCGGTCGAAACTGCCGTGCAGTCGTTCGTAACCGACTACAACAAAGTGATGACGGACATCAATACGCAAGAGGGGAACAACTCTTCCGGCAACCCGGAGCCACTTTTTGGCAACCCTAACCTTTCCATGATCCAGAGCCAGTTGCAGTCGGCGCTAACCTATATGACTGGCGGCGGGATCACGGCCACGGCAGGTTCGGGCAGCCCGGCGAGCTGGGTATTACAGGCCCCTTCGGCAAGCGACACGTACACCGCGGCAGCCGGGGCCTTTGGCACGGGAAGCGGGGGAACGGGAAGCAGCGCGGCCATTACGACACCGTCGACGCTGACGCAAATTGCTGCGGACCTGAATGTTGCCGGAACCGGGTATTCGGCCACGCTGAATTCCGCGGACACCATCCTCACCGTAACGGCTGCGGCCTCTTCTCCGGCCACACTGGCGGCGACGGCTCCCGCGCTTACCTCAAGTGGCAGCGGCAGTGTGTCCTCGATCACGCAATTGGGAATCAACATGAATAACGATGGCACGCTGATTTTCAATTCCAGCACGCTGGACAGCCTGCTGAACAGCAATTATCAGGCTGTGGTGAGTTTCCTGCAGCCGGGAAACGGGTTTACGTCGTTTGGGGACAACTTTACCTCCACGCTGAACAACCTGGGCAATGCCGGGCCGAATGGTGCTGTGTACCTTGCTCTGCAGTCAAACCAGGCAACGGAAACGTCCCTCAACACGGACATCACCAACGAGAACGCGACCATCGCCACCAAGCAACAGCAGTTGACGACAGAGTTGAATCAAGCCAACTACACGCTGACAGAGATTCCGCAGCAACTGAATTACGTAAATGAACTGTACAGCTCACTCTCCGGCTATAACACCAAACCCGGCGGTTGACGTTTCCTGCGAAAGGCGAAGGCTAAATTATGGATTATCAGCAGCAGGCACTCGCAGTGATGAATCCCGTCGAACTGGTCGTCGCGCTTTACGATGGCATGGTCCGTTTTCTGTATCGCGCGATCGCCGATGTGGAAGCAGGCGATGTCGCTGGACGCCGCGAATCGATCCGCTACGTGCTGGAGATTCTGACCTATCTGCAGGCCCGTCTTCGCCCCGACATTGGCGGCCAGCCGGCAGCAGCGCTGGCGGAATTCTATGCGGCCATGTATGCCCAGTGTGTGCGCGCTTCCAGGGATGCTTCCATACCCCTGCTGGAAAAATCGATCCGCGACATCATGAACGTTCGCGAGGCATGGAATCAGGTTTCTCTGACCAATCCTCATGAGGATGCGAAACCAAGAAAACACGGGCGAATCGAGTCTACCTCCTCGACCTTTCAGCCGGCAGGTCCATCCGAAGCCGATGCGGCTATTCTTGCTTCACCATGGATGGAAACGGAGTCTCGCCGCTGGTCGGCTTAGAACGGGATTCTTCGGCGGAAGCAACTGAAGATGCTCCGTCACACGCAAGGATCGCACTTCAATTTGTGGAAAGCCACCACCCAGAACCGGCGCACCAACAACTGGCATCCGGCGCATCATCTCGGCGCAGAGACTTTACCTCACTCCACTTGCCGTTACGGAACGCTTGCGTAAGTCTCTCCTCCATTGCCGGATCACGCGCGCCGACACAGGGAACAAATTGTGCCTGTAAAAGAAAACGAGCCGGGAAAATTCCGCCCTCGCGCTTGGTGACAAGCAGCGTGGCCCCGCCTCCAACCGCAGCCGTGAGAGGGAAGAGCAGCCGTCCGTTGATTCGTAACGCGTCCAGCCAGACGGCCATTGGCTCCGTAGCCCCTGCGTTCACGTACAGTACATCGCACGGCGGAATTGGCCCTTCCGCGCCGGAGCGGGAATGGACCGAAACGTTGGGAAACTCTGCCAGGTTGCATATTGCCCGTTGCGCGAGGTCCGGTTCAATTTCATACGCGTCCACCGTTCCCGCTTCTCCCACCAACTTTGCCAGCAGCGTCGTATAGTAGCCCGTGCCCGCGCCAATGTGGACGACGCGTTCACCTTTCTTGGGAGCCAGCGCGGCCAGGCAGAAGGCGTGAAATGTAGGCTGGCCATTGTTGAGAGGCGCCTGGGTGCCGAGGGACACCACCACGTCCTGATACAGAAATGCAGGGTCGTCGGAAGGCGAATCGACATAGCCGGAGCGGGTAAAAATTTTCCAGGGGGGGTCCCCGACAAACTTCTCCCGTGGCGTCGACGCCAAAGCGACCTGAAGTTCACTTCCTGGAGGTATGCCGGCGTTGGCCGTTATCATGTCGGCGTAGAACAATCTGATCGCTTGCAAGCGGTCCATCTTCATTCTCCAATATGCGATCATTGAGTGTATCATCCCAATTCGCGTCTTAGCAGACCACGGTTCCAGAAGGGTTCCATGCAGCCGACACATTCATCCACGAACGCGAATCTTTCGGACCACTCTAAACCCGCGCCCGCCCGGTTCTTCGCGCACCAGCCAATTCTTGACTCGCAGAAGCAGGTGTTTGGATACGAATTCCTGTTTCGCTCGGGCACCGAAAACCGTTCTTGTATTTCCTCTCCGGAGGAGTCGGAGTCGGCCACTCGCCGGATGGTCGACAACTCGATCCTCTACGACTTTGAGTCGCTGGCGGCACGCGGCAAAATATTTCTCAATTGCACCCGCGACACGCTGACGTCTGGCCTTGTCACGCTTCTGCCGGCGCGCTCGACGGTGCTTGAAATTCTGGAAGACATTGAACCAGACAACGAAGTTCTGGAAGCTTGCGGGCGGCTTCGCGCTCAGGGCTATCAATTTTCCCTCGACGACTTTGTTCCTCGACCAGGATTGGAGCGATTCCTCCCCTATGCCGACTACATCAAGATTGATTTTCGCTTGAGCGATCGCTCCCAAAGGACAGACATACGCCACTTTCTGAAAGGTTGCGATGCCCGACTGATCGCCGAAAAGGTGGAGGAGCAGGTAGAATTTCAAGCCGGTGTCGACGAAGGATTTGATCTGTTTCAAGGCTACTTCTTCTGCCGCCCTGACGTGATGGCTCGAAATCACATTCCGTCGAACTATCTTTCCTACGTTCAAATACTCGCAGCCGTAAGTCAGCCCTCCTTTGAGTGGCGTTCGGTCGAAAGGCTGGTTCGCCGGGAAACCTCACTCTGCTATCGATTGCTGCGGCTGGTCAACAGCGCAAACTTTGCCCTGCGCTACGAGATCTCTTCCATCGAGCGAGCGTTGATCGTTGCCGGGGAAGACCATTTCCGCAAATTGGTCACCATCGCGATCACGGCCGAATCCGGACGAGGCCACTCTCCCGAACTCGTGCGTCAGACGCTGCAGCGGGCCAGCTTTTGTGAAATGGCGGCCACACACCTGCAGCAAGATCCCACAGAACAATATTTATTTGGATTGCTTTCCTTGCTGCCGGTTCTTCTCGGCGTGCCCATGACCCAGATCGTCGAACTGCTTCCTTTACGCCCCGCCGTCAAGGACGCGTTGCTGGGAGAATCCAACGATGTCCGGCGCCCCCTGGATTGTTTTCAGAAGTACCAATCCGGTCACTGGGAATGTTTGGGCTGCAATGGAACCTTCATTTGTCCGAGTCAGATGCACGACCTGTATCGCACATCGCTGCTGTGGGCGGAGGAGTGCACAACTTCGATGATTGAGTGATCGTTCGCTGGGCTCAATCGGCTTGTGCGGTAAATCGTCGCAGCGAAGGCGGCACTGGTTCAATGGACGTACTTTCTCCGGCGACACGGATAGAATTCGGGCCTTGCTGTTTGGCAAGCGACAGCGCCCGTTCGGCTTCTCGCAACACAATCAGCGGCGAGCGCCCTGAGCTGGCAGCAATACTGAGACACGCTGTCATCGAGATTTCGTTCCCATCCACCACAAACGGGCGATTCGCTATGGCGAGACGAATTCTCTCTGCCTTTGCCGCCGCTTCCGTCGCGCTGCATCCCGGCAGCATGACGACAAATTCGTCATCGGCATACCGGCCAAGTGCGTCATAGCTACGCAGTTGACGACGGAGGCGATTGGCAAGCAGCTTCAACAGCATATCCGCGACGTTGGAGTTGTACTTCAGGTTTAGATCGGTGAAGTCATCGACATCTAACAAGAGAATACTGACCGGAGTTTGCATGCGCTGCACCCGGTCCGTTTCCTTGAAGATTAGATCCAGGATGGCTTCGCGCCGCCAGGCTCCGGTCAGTGGGTCGTGGGTGCAATGGAATTCCATCGCCATGGCGGAGTCGCTCAATTCCGCATACAGATTTTGTACGCGTTCGCCGGTTCGGATGCGCATTCGAAGGTCTTGAAAATCGACCGGCTTGACGAGGAATTCGTCAATCCCCGCATTCGTGGCCATGATGACTTCCTCCGGATTCGGGTTCTCGCTCATCAGCATAAGCCAAAGCTGCCGCCTCCGCGAGCGGCGTCGAATTTCTAGTCCAACTTCAAGCCCAGTCAATCGGTGTAGCGAAGAACTCAGGAGAGCCATGGATGGTGTGTCCGGTTCTTGCAGGCGTTGTAATGCGGTCAGGCCGCTCGAATGAACCTCGACAGAATAGTGCAGCCGGTCAAGGAACTCCTGGAGCTGCCCGCTGTGCTCCGCATTCTCTTCTGCCAGCAGGATTCGGTGGTCTTGCATGGTGGATTTGGCCTCGATGCTCATAATGAAATATCGGCCGTGGGCGAGAAAAGATGAGCCGTAACTTGCGGTCTCGAAGGTTCTTCGCGTGCAATGGCTCGCGCGAATCGTCGCCGGCGAGGGCTGCGTTGCCAATAAGTTCCCAGAGTGGGAAAGTTCGCACGACCAGATAGGGTCTACATCAGAGCCAGGCTTTGCTTGATCAAGTGCTTTGTATCGACCACCGGATCGACATCGGAGTCCGACTCCATGGAATAGTAGCCGCGATATCGTGCCGCTTTCGCGATCCCAAAAAGTTCTGACAACGAAACAGTCTCACGCTTGCCGCGGATTATCTCGGCGTCTTTCACGTGGGCAATATTCCAGGCGTGAGCAAACATTCGCTGAACCGCCTGCGCATTGAATTGCTGGTCGCCGCCCATGAGAGAATTTGCAAAGTCGGGGAGCGCTCTCAAGTAAGGTGTGCCCGCCAACTGAATGGCCGCCAGAATGCGCTTGTCGGAGGAAAGAATCGGGTCGTCGTTCTCGAGATTGATCACGATGTTGTGCGCGGTCGCATAATCGAGTGTCGGCTTCAGAGCGTCGACGGCCCTGGGCAGATCGGAAGTATCCGAGCACTTCGGGATCCAGATGCGGATGCTCGGAGATCGAAGCGTGACTGCGATATCGATCCAGGTGCGATAGCGTGCGTTCCCCGCATCCCGCGTCGCAGCGTTTGTACTGCAAAGCTCGACGGAGTCGTCGACCGGAATGTTTACGGTATGCACGCCGACCGCGTCGAATGCCGCGCGCAGTTTTAGAATCTCGCCAGGCTCCGTGGAAGGGAAGTGGAGCGACAGCGGCTCAATACCGGGTACGTGAAACTCCGTCCGAACAAAACGAGCGAAGGCTGCCAGATCCATTCCAGGCTTGGAGGTATCGCGATCGTGGTTTGTCGGGGAGATGAGAATACTTCGAAAGGGGTAGGTTGCAACCGCGATTCTTGCGCGTGGCTCGGTGGGAAAGTTGGCATGCGGCGAGTTCAACTCTTTTGCAAACACGGTGCCCGCGGAGCACAGCATCGCTCCTTTGCAAAACGTTCTACGTGTGAATGAGATCATGCGGCTCCCTCCGAGCATATGACAATTGTCGCTGCTGCTACCCAATCCCAAGGTACTTGATTGTCAGCATAGTCGACGACCTCGAGTCACTGGACTGGTGAATTGAAAAACATGTTCGCACGCCGAACCGTCTTCCGCGGGCGCGTGAAGGCACGCGGTGCAGCGTCCCCAGCGGAGCGGGTGTGATAGCAGACACAGACGCGAATACCTGCCAGACCTACCCTGAATCGTCACTCCCAGTGTCTCCAGCCAGGGAGGTTCGCGGTCATGGCTACGCTGCTCGGGAGGCCCTCGGTTGACTCGTCTTCGGCGCAGGCCGCGGCGCCGCTCCCGTCCACCCTCGGCACGCCCCTCCAGACAACGGCGGCAGCAAATCCCTGGGTGGTGGCCATTTCTGTCATGCTGGCCACGTTTATGGAGGTGCTGGATACCGCCATCGCGTCGGTCGCGCTGCCGTACATTGCAGGTTCTCTCGCCGCTTCAAATTCTGAGGCGACTTGGGTACTGACCAGTTATCTGATCGCCAACGCCGTTGTCTTGCCGGCCAGCAACTGGTTCGCGCTGCGCTTTGGACGAAAAAGATTCCTCATCTCCTGTGTGGTGCTTTTTACCATTTCCTCGTTCTTTTGCGGAGCGGCGCCCTCGCTGGCTTTGCTGTTGATCGCTCGCGTGCTCCAGGGTGCCGGGGGAGGAGCGCTTCAACCTCTGTCCCAGGCAATTCTGCTGGAAAGCTTTCCGCCCAGGAAGCGCGGCGCAGCCATGGCCCTGTTTGGATTCGGCGTCGTAGTCGCGCCAGTGCTGGGGCCAACGCTGGGCGGCTGGCTTACCGATTCCTATAGCTGGCGGTACGCCTTCTACATCAATATCCCGATCGGTATTCTCGCGGTTTTCATGATCAGCCGTTTCGTTCACGATCCGCCGTACATCCGAAACGCGAAAATCGGTCCCTTCGATAACCTCGGCTTCGGCCTGCTGTGCTTATGGACGGGTTGTCTTCAAGTGATCCTGGACAAGGGACAGGAGGTCGACTGGTTCAGCGCAGTCTGGATTCGCTGGGCCACCCTCATCCTTTGCATTTCTCTCGGCTGGTTCATTGTTCATTCCTGGCGAGCCCGCCATCCGCTGGTCGACATCCACGTCGTGATTCGCGATTGGAATTTCGGCGTCAGCTGCCTGCTGATCTTCGTGTTGGGTTTTATTCTCTATATCCAAATCACGGTTCTGCCGCTCTTTTATCAGGAAGTTCTGGGTTACACGGCGCTGACCGCTGGAATCGTTGTTGCTCCTCGCGGAGTTGGCTCCATGATTGGGCTCCCCATTGTCGGCTTCATTAGTCAAAAGATGGATAACCGATGGCTGCTCTCGGTTGGATTCGCCGCGTTTGGGGTCTGCTCGGTTTTGTTCTCGTTTGTAAATCTGGAGATTTCACCGACCACGCTGCTGATTCCGATTGTCGTGACGGGGTTTGCCATGAGCTTTCTCTTTGTTCCGATCGCCAGCGTTGGCACCGCAACACTCAGCAACCGCGAGATGGGCAACGCCACCGGCATCTTCAACCTGATGCGAAATATTGGCGGCTCGATTGGAATCTCTATGGCACAGACGGCGTTGGTCCGCCGCGCCGATTTTCATCAAGTCCGCATCGCCGCCACCGTGCCGCAAAGCGGCTATTGGTTTCAACAGTACATTTCGATGGTGAGCCAATACTTTGCCCGTCTTCTTGGAACCACCGCCGGAGAACCCGCGGCACTGGCTGCCATGTATCTCCAGTTGCAGCGACAGGCACTGCTATGGGCATTTATTGACGTGTTTCGCTGGACCGCTCTCTTCGCATTTCTTGCTGCGGCTCTGACATGGCTTTTCCAGAAGGTAACTCATCCGAAAGACGATTCCGTCGTGCCGCATTGAGGCGCGATCCGTCGAATGCGACATCCTGCCTCGTATGATCCGGCCGAACGAAGAGCGTGGCCACAGGGATTGAGAAAACTTTCTACCCCCCGCTGGTTTCTCTTTTTTGAGACGCAAAGTTATCGGCAGCGGACATTTAAATCGTTAGAATAGGAAAACAAGCAAGTACAGGCTTCAGGTTTGCAACTGTTTCAGGTTCAAAGTCTTTTTGGATTCTGCCCGTGCTTGTCACCTCATTGAGATCTCTTATGACGATTGATTCGACTCACGCGCCCGCCTTCGATACCACACGACAGTTTCCACATATTATGTTGCGCGAGATATTTGAACAGCCGCAGGCCCTGGCCGATACGCTCGCCTATTACACCCGGGATGGCAGGCTGGCGCGCGAGCCCATGCTCGCCGCCCACAGCGCGCTGCTTGGTCACGAACGCATCGTTGTTGCCGCCAGCGGATCCAGCCGGCATGCCGGATTAGCCGGTGAAATCATGCTGGAAGATATTGCCGGTCTGGCTGTCGATGTGGAATATGCCAGCGAGTATTGTTATCGCTCGACCCACACGCTGCATAACCCCGCCGTCATCGTCATCTCGCAATCCGGCGAGACCGCGGACACGCTGGCGGCTCTGCGCGAAGCGCGTTCTCGTGGGTTACAGACTGCGGCGATCACCAATCGCAGCGACTCTTCCATGGCTAAGGAAGCACGCGCGAGTCTTCCAGTCTGCGCCGGGCAGGAGAAGGCAATTCCCGCCACCAAGAGTTTCACCGGCCAACTGCTCGTTCTCTATCTGCTTTCGCTTTCCCTCGCCCATCAGCGTGGCCGTATGACTCTGAATGTCGCCGATTCCATGTGCGGAGAAGCGCTCGCACTCCCCGACATCATTGCCAAGGCATTGCCTGTGTGGGAGCAGAAGGTCCAGGAATTGGCCGCCATCTATCGCGACGCGAACGCCTTTCTATTTCTGGGCCGCGGCATTCATTACGCCATCGCGCGCGAAGGCGCCCTCAAGCTGAAAGAGTCCTCCTATACGCATGCTGAAGGCTATCCCGCGGGCGAGCTGAAACATGGACCCAACGCGCTGGTCGGACCCGAAACGCCTCTGGTTGTATTGGCGACCCATGATCCTAAGGACCACGATTCACTGCTGCGGTATTCCAAAGTGGTGCAGCTGCTGAAGGACATGCGCCAGCAGGGCGCGCAGGTCTTTGCGTTGGCAAACGAGGGAGACAAAGAAGTGCCGCAGTATAGTCAGCATTGTGTCTTCATTCCTCGATGCAGTGAGTACCTGCTGCCGATATGCGAGGTGATTCCGCTGCAGTTTTTTGCGTATCAGATCGCGTTGCTGCACGGACGCAATGTCGACCATCCACGCAACCTGGTCAAGGCTGTGATTCAGGAGTAAGGGTATCCGACTTGGGAGGAGATCTCCTCGAACGGCAATGCTCGAAATCGCGGCGGCCGCCAGCCGCTCTTGCGTGAATGTTGATTCATGATCAAGGGAAGTGTCATCGATCTTCGATTTCAAAAGAGAAGCTAGCTATTGCGTGAACGTTTGTATCGGCATAGCATCCGGTTTGGCAGATCCGGTGGCGCGATAGGTGGTGCGAGTATTTTCCCCGACAAGATGACCGAGTTGATACAAAGAACGCGGGAAAAGGAATGAAGAAGCCAAATCTAAACCGCAGGCGCGTTACTTTGACAGATGTGGCGCGAGCGAGCGGTTTTTCTCCCTCCACAGTGTCGCTGGTGGTGAATGAAGCGCCCCTGTCGCGCTATATTCCCGCAAAAACCAAAGAGAAGATCTTCGATGCCGTAAAGCGTCTGGGCTATCGGGCGGATATTTTTGCGCGCTCGCTGCGCAGCCAGAAGAGCCACATGATTGGCGTTCTGGTGATCGACCTGGCCGATCCGTTCTGCACTCTGATCCTGCAGGGAATCGAGAGCAAGCTGTTGCCGACGACCTACCTGCCGATCGTCATGGACGCGCGCAATCAACTCCATCAGCTCGAACGCTATCTCGAAATGATGGTGGAGCGCCGCGTTCAAGGCTTGATCACCGTGCCGAATTGGTTGCTCTTCGATATTGCATTGCTGGAGGACATCGATGATCGGCAGATTCCCACGGTAGTTGTCGGCCGCGATCTCGAATCGCCCACGATCAATTCCGTACTGGTGGACAATGAAGCTGGCGGTTACGCAGCCATGGAACATCTCTATCAGCTCGGTCATCGCGACATTGCCTTCCTGCGCGGTCCGCGCCGAATGGCCGACAGCCGCATGCGCTGGAAGGGCATCCGGCAGTTTGCCAAAGATGCCGGACTGAAGTTGAATCCCGCGTTGATCCGCGACCTGCCAGGTACAGTGGAATCCGGCTCGGTATTCGACGGCGGACTGCGGCTGACAAAGGAGCTGCTTGAAGCGGGCGAGAAATTTACCGCGATTCTCGCCTTTGACGATCTGACCGCCTACGGTGCCATTCGCGTGCTCTCAGAAAACGGTCGCAGCGTTCCGGAAAGCTGCTCCGTGATCGGATTCGATGACATTCCATCTGCGGCACTCACTACGCCAGGTTTAACTACCATTCGTCAGCCAATGGCGGAAATGGGAGAATACGCTGCCAGCTACATCCTGAAGCACCTGGAGAGCGGCGCGGAGGATGGCGTTCAGCCCTACGGCGATACCCACATGCTCGTGCCGAAACTGGTCATTCGCGGTTCGACGGCTCCCATTGCAAAGCGGGGCCGCGGAAAGAAATAAGGACCCTGTTCGTTCGTCGCATCCGGCATCACAACGGGCAGCGCCGAGAAGACGCAGCCGCGCGATCCCCACTAAGGCAGCATATTTCCTTTGCTCATCCAATGCCGCACAAAACCTTCCGCCGATTTGTATCCGCTTTCGGCGCCCCGAAAATCTGAGAGCTGGGTTTGCAAGGGATACCAATAATCAGGCGTTTGCGACGCGTGCGCATAACAGGCCTCGCGCTTGCGCGCTGCCTGGGCGGTGATATCTACGAATTCTGTAGGCTGGAACATCATCGTATCCTGGCCGACTTCGTAGTAGTAGAAAGCATATTTTCTGTCGGATTTGAGCCACGCCTCCAGCGCCAGGATCGACATCGCCAGATGATCCGGGTGGTGATCGATGGGCCACTGCACAAACAAGACGTCCGGGGCCAGGCCGTCGATGACTTTGCGGAATTCGTCGTAGTGCGCATTATCAACAATCGCGTGGCCATTCACCTGGCCTGCGTACGCCGGTGTCGCTCCCAATATTTCACAGGCTTTCTTGGCTTCGGCGACTCGTACCGGTGCCGGCGTCGGCGGCCACGCGCCATTATTCATGTAAAGCAGCACCACATCATCGCCGCGATCGGAGTAGCGGGCAATGGTGCCGCCACAGCCATACTCCGGATCGCCCGGATGCCCCCCAGTCACGACCACCTTCAACTTGCGCTTTTCAGGCCCAGCTGTAGCTTGATCCTCGCCCGTGGCATGCATTGCAGCTCCGCCAATTGCCAAACCGGAAGCCAGCTTGCCGGCATTCATCAAGATGTCTCTTCGTGTCACTCCCAATTGCCACTCTCCTTCGGGTAGATACTTACATTGTCGATGCGGCGGAGCGGATTCGAAAAACCGATTTTAATTCAACCGATTGAATGTCGAACGATTGCGATCCACTCCAGCATAAACCAAGCGATCAGAAAGCCAAAGAAGACGGCGCCCGGTTGATAGCTCCCGAATTCGACCGTACTACCGGGGGATGCCATTCAATGCTTTGAATGCTTGCGCCCATCCAGGCTCCGCCGCAGGTTCAGTTATTTCCCGGCTCATGCCGAGGATTGCTAAGCCAAACAGGACCACCTGAATGAAGCGCCCTCTTTCTGTATTTGCTTGTACGCTTCGAGTCTTTTTCTAACTGAACGCGATGCGCCCTACGACAACCGCTGATGCCGACGAAAATCCGTGCAGCGGTTGTGCTGGATCGCGTTCGATCGGCACGCTGTGACCCCCGGCGACTCCGTCGTACCGTTCCCAGGTGAGTCCGGTTTTTTCCCAAGTCGTGACGACATTGGCGATGTAACGTAGGCTGATGGCTCGCGCCTGTTCCTGGAAGCCATAACGTTGCAAACCTTGACCCACAACTATCTGTTGCTGCGGCCATGACTCCGGATAGGCCCACTCCAGCACTTTGTATTCCGGGTGAATGCCGGGATACGTTTTGTCGGTGAATGTAAGACCGTAGGGGTGATCGAACAAATGAAGATGAGTCGCGACGCGCTTGGCCTGGGCAGGCGACGCGATACCAATCCACAGCGGCCAGTAGGCGTTCAACGAATAGTAGGGCAACCTCGTTTTGCGAACGTAATCATATTCGAAGTAACAACCTTCGCTGTCGTCCCAACAATATTGGTTGATGCGATGCGCTCGTGTGTCGGCCTCGTTGCGCCAATGTGCCGCCTTGACGCTCCAACCAAATCGATTCGCAAGCGCGGCCAGCACCTGCGCCTGACGCACTAAAGCGCAGTTGACGTGAATCGGTACGCAATTAGTGATTTCACCGCCGAAGATAGGAGTGAAATCCAAACCTGACTCGCACTCGGAGGCAAGCTCCGGCCGCAAGTCTTTGCCACCTTCATCGCGGCAGGTGGAAAGCCCAATCGGAGTGGCGTGAGCGGGGGCATTCCAATATCCAGTGTAGGAGCGCTCCAGCAACGGATACGCCAGCATGGCCACTTCGTCGTCGACATTTTTAACGCTGAGATATTTGTCGATGCTCATCGCCAGTAGCGGCGGCTGGCCGCGCGTCAGATAAAACGTGCGGTTTCCGTTCAACACTTTTCCAAAGCGCTCAATCATCGATAGCTGATCGAGAATATTCCAGCGCACAATATCGGGGCGGTCGTGCGCAAATAAACCCAGGTTGATGAAGTGAGTGTCCCATCCATACATTTCTGGAAAGGAAGCGACCGAGCCTCCGCCGGAACTATATGGGAACGGGAGAAAGATCAGTGACTTGGGCGGGCTATGCGACCAGGGGCTGTGCTCTCCCGTGGGAGTGAGCGAGTGGGGTGAGCCGTCCTGGCGAATCGCTTCCTCGTCGGCGCGTTGCAGATCGCCATCCCACCAACCGCGCGCAGCGTCGTCCAGCTTTTGCCAGCGCCGTTTCAGGTTGGCTGCGTCGGTTCCGTTCGTAGCGGCGGCTGCTGCCAGCTCTCCTCGACCCAACCTGGTTGCTATGGCAACCGTAGCTGCACCGGTAATGTTCACAAACTTCCGTCGATCCATGAATGACCCTCGTTCAGTAATGAAAGCTGTCTGGCTGCATGCTACCCTGCCTACCAGTAACTGACTCAGAAGACTGCGTTGTTGCGCACGCGATGAACAACTTGATGCCTGATCGCAAAATGATGTCTGCGTGAATAAATGCAGCCCGCGTTGCCATGGCAACTGCGCGTGGTGTAAAAGACGTTTTATCCGGACCGCCGAAGTAACTTCCGCGCCAGCACAGGCTCGAAGACGTGCGACTCTTCAGTCTCCGTCGCGGTTCGACAGAATGAAATTCGACGAATTTGCAGGAACATTCAACCGTTTTAATATTCCATACGTCTTGTACCCGCCCGAGCGCCGCTCGTGTCAAGAATGCGAGCAGCTATATAGGAAGCTGCGGGCAATACATTTCCCGCTTGACACCGGATAGGGCGCGGAGATTAAATCGATTGAATCGTGCAAGCTGGCGAAATTCCGGCGCAAGCCATTCCAAGCGAACCCTTGGCAGCGAAGAAACAACTTCAATGCCACGAAAGTTTTCAGCAGCGCGGATCAATTGTTGGTGAAGGGGACCGAAGACTTATGACGCGATCAAGTTTCGTAGGAATACTGAGATCGGCTCTTTGTGTGGCGTTGCTTGCCATGTTGAATGGCTATCCTGCTGCAGCCCAGAATGCAGTTGCCACCAAGGCGACGCCCGATGCCTATGATTGGAATAACCGGCCGCCGGATCCCCGCTTCAAGGCTGACATCCTCGTCGTCGTCGCGCATCCTGACGACGAGATCATGGTGGCGGCCTACCTGGCGCGCGAAATCTATGACCATCACAAACGCGTGGCAGTCGTATTCCAAAATCCAGGTGACGGTGGAAACAACGATGTCGGCCCGGAGCAGGCCGCTGCCTTGGGTGACATCCGTCAGATTGAAGGGCGTACCGCTGTCGCCTCCTTAGGCATCACCAATGTCTGGTTTCTCCGCGGTCACGACACGGCCAGCCAGAATCCCTTGACCTCGCTCGAGCATTGCGGCCATGGCCGCTGCCTGGATCAGTTGGTTCGAATTGTTCGCATCACCCGACCGTCTGTGATTCTTACCTGGCTCCCGGATTTCACCACCGGCGAAAACCACGCGGATCACCAGGCTGCTGGCATCCTCGCGACCGAGGCCTTTGACCTGGCCGGCGATCCAACCGTATTTTCTGAGCAAGTCTCTCCTGCCATCCATCCCAACGTGGCGATGAATATGACGGAAGCGCTTCGTCCATGGCAGCCGGAGAAAATCTATTACGTTTACAATCCGACGCATGACATTTTTGAGGGGCAGGGTCCGCAATATTCATCGCGGAATATTTCGTCCTCGCAGCATGAAAGCTATGGCTTACTGGCGGCCAAGGAAGTGAGCCATCATGTCACCCAGGGCGGCGGGCAGGTCTCTCAGGCGATCGCCAACCACACGGCGGAAGGGGCTTCTGACGAGCTCACCGAATTAGCGATGCAGCCTGTTAAGTTTATTTTCGGCAAATCTTTGGTTCCCTCCGGCGTGACCGATGATGTTTTTGCCGGCGTTGTGCCGGATGGCGTTCCCTTCCAGCGCGCAGCAGGATACACGGCAGTGAAATATTCGGAGCCGACTCTTCTGATCGGCGATCCGTGGGCTTTCTACCACAAATTCTGGCAGGCTCATGGATTGGAGCATCTGAAAACGCTGGTGCCTCTTGAGATTTCAATCCACACCGATGGCGTGTTTTACATTCCTCTGATCATTGAGAACCCGCTCGATCATGCGATCGATGTGAATCTCTCCGCGCAAGCACCGGAAGGATGGAAGGTGAGAGGGCTGGCTCCTCTATCTGTTCCCGCGCATGCTGAGTATTACGCTCGTGTAACGGCAGACGCACCCTCGACCAAGTTGCCCGGCTGGCAGAACTTTACTGTGAGTGCAGAGTCGGCAGGCAAGAGCCTTGGCATGGTTCCCATTCGCGTGGAACTGAGCAACGGCTGGGTTGCACCACAATAAGCACGATGACGGGAGTTGTTAACGTCCAGGATGAAGATGACAATCAGGCTTCGAATCTCTTCTGCCGCACTTTGCCTCGGAATCTGGGCCGTGCTCGCGTTCGCACCTGCAACGGCATGGGGTGCGGCGTCGAACTCTGGAAAAACAATCGACTGGCCAGTGTATGGAGGCCAGCTCGCTAACGATCATTATTCGGCTCTGGCTCAAATCAATCGACAGAATGTGGGTGACCTGCGCAGAGCCTGGGTCTTCGATACTGGCGAGAAAGGCGCTCTCCAGACCAGCCCGCTCGTCATCGGACGCGTTCTCTACGCGTATACGTCCAGTCAAAAAGTCATCGCTCTGGACGCCGCATCTGGCAAATTGCTGTGGAAGTTTGATTCAGGAGTCGTCGGGTCAGGACCGATGCGCGGCCTCGCCTACTGGAAAAATGGCAAGCAGAGCAGGCTCTTTGCGGGCGTCATGAATTTTCTCTACGCACTCGATCCAGCCACCGGCAAAACCATTCCATCATTTGGCGAAAACGGCCGAATCGATCTGCGCAAGGGGCTCGGCCGCGACTATCACTTTGAATCCCTCGCGATCACCACTCCCGGCGTCGTCTACAAAAATCTGATCATCATGGGCGCTATGGAACCGGAAACCCATCCCGCGCCGCTGGGAGATATCCGTGCGTTCGACGTTCGAACCGGAGCCCTGGTGTGGAGATTTCACACCATTCCGCGTCCCGGCGAATTTGGCTACGATACATGGCCGAAGGGCGCGTGGAAAACTGCGGGCTCCGCCAATAACTGGGCCGGCATGACGGTGGATACCAAACGAGGCATCGTGTATGTGCCCACCGGCTCCGCCGTATTCGACTTTTACGGCGGGGATCGCATCGGCAATGACTTATTTGCCGACACGCTGCTTGCGCTCGACGCTAATACCGGAAAACGCATTTGGTATTTTCAAGGGGTTCATCACGACATCTGGGATCGTGATTTTCCGGCGGCGCCTGCGCTGGTGACAGTGGAGCACGATGGCAAGCGTGTCGACGCGGTGGCTCAGACAACCAAGCAGGGATATGTATACTTGTTCAATCGCGTCACCGGGCAGTCGCTGTTTCCGATTGAAGAGCGGAAGTATCCCCCGAGCACGGTGCCGGGAGAAGCGGCTTCGCCGACGCAGCCGTTGCCCACGGAACCCAAGCCCTATGCCCGCCAATTGCTGACCGCAGACATGCTGACGAATCGCACAGCGGCAGCGCATGCCTGGGCGGAGAAGGAGTTCAAAACATTTCGCAGCGAGGGCCAGTTTGTTCCGTTTAGCTTGGATAAACAAACGGTGGTGTTTCCTGGCTTTGATGGCGGCGCGGAGTGGGGAGGGCCTGCGGTCGATCCGACGACCGGCGTCATCTACATCAACTCCAATGAAATGGCTTGGACGGGTGGGTTAATTCGCAGCAAGGCTGCTGCGGGCCAGGGTGAAAAGCTGTATCAAAGTCAATGTGGTATTTGCCATGGCACCGACAGGGCTGGCTCTCCACCCACGTTTCCTTCATTAATTCATATTGATAAACGAATGACGACGCAGCAGATTGTCGACAAGATTCACGCGGGTGGGGGCAGAATGCCTCCGTTTCCAAATGTGACTGGAAGCGACCTGGTTGCACTACTCGAATATTTGAAGAACGGTCCCCACGCGCCGTCTCCTGCAAAAACAGCTGAGCAGGCTGAGAGCGAATCCACCCCAGCGCCAGGTTCGGGCCAAAGCGGCGGCGGATATATGTTCACGGGCTATCGAAAATTCCTCGACCCCGATGGCTATCCAGCGATCACGCCTCCGTGGGGAACGCTAAATGCGATTGATCTGAACACCGGAAAATATCTCTGGAAGATTCCCTTGGGAGATTATCCCGCGCTCGCTGCCAAAGGAATGGCAGATACCGGGACAGAAAATTATGGTGGCCCCGTGGTCACTGCGGGTGGGCTGCTCTTTATCGGAGCCACCGCTTACGATAAAAAAATTCGCGCATTCAACAGTCAGACCGGCCAGATGCTATGGAACGCCGATTTGCCCGCTCCCGGCGTAGCCACAGCCGTTACTTATATGGTCGACGGAAAACAATATGTCGTCATTGCTGCCGCGGGAAGCAAAATGGACAAGGTTCCGTATGAAGGCTTCTACGTTGCGTTTGCATTGCCGTAAGAAGGGAAGACGTTCGCGCTACAGACCGCGATAGGCGCCGCCGTCCACCAAAATGGTTTGTCCGGTAATGTAAGCGGCGCGTTCTGAAGCAAGCCAGACGATCGCATCGGCGACTTCTTCCGGCTTTGCAAGTCGTCGCAGCGGAATGTCTTTCGCCACTTCCGATTCGTAATCGGCGGCAGTGCGACCCGTGGTTTGCGCGTTCGATTGCGCCAGTTCTTTTACCCGATCGGTCGCGGTATAACCGGGGCCGACATTATTGATGGTGATGTTGTCCGGACCGTATTGCGTAGCCAGGGAGCGCACCAATCCCAGCACGCCGGTGCGGACCGCGTTGGAAAGAACCAACTCGAGCACCGGTTGTTTGACGGCGATCGAAGTAATCGCGATAAAACGTCCCCAGCGCTGTTGTTGCATCGAGGGGAGAACCGCATGCGCGAACGATACGATGCTGCGAAGGTTCAGCTGGTAGGCGCTGTCCCATTCCGCCATCGTGGTTTTCGCGAACGGCTTGGCCGGCGGACCACCGGCGTTTGTCACGCAGACATCGATCCTGCCAAAATGGCGGTGAACGGAGTCGGTGAACTGGCGCACACTTTCGTCTTCCGCAACGTCGAACGTCGCGGTGTAAACTTCCACGCCGTACAGTCGCCGCGCCTCTTCTGCGACAAGGTTCAATGGCTCAGCGTGGCGGGCGCAGATAGCGAGATTCGCGCCTTCGGCGGCGAAAGCCAGCGCTGTGGCACGACCAATTCCTTTGCTGGACGCGGCAACTATTGCAACACGATTTCGGAGTCCGGTTTCCATGAAGTGAGTATAAATATCAATTCCGTCCGCGTCCTGTATTGACGCGGTTTACAGCCCAGTCAGACTGCTATACTTGGGCCCACACGAAAGGGAAGGGTAGACACAATGAGCACAACCACGGACCAGGCAAGCTCCAAATTGCAGCACATTCGCCTGGAGGACATGCCTGTCGAACACCTGAATCCATTGATCGATCGCCAGTTTGTTGCCGGGGAGCGCAGCATGCTGGCCCGAATCATTCTGCGCAAAGGATCGATCGTGCCGGAGCATAGTCATGACAATGAGCAGATCACCTACGTCCTGGATGGCGCGTTGAAATTCGTCATCGAGGGCAAGGAAGTGATCGTGCGTAGCGGGGAAATTCTCGTGATCCCGTCCAACCTGCCGCACAGTGCCGAGGCGTTGGAAAATACCGTTGATCTGGATATCTTTTGTCCCCCTCGCGCCGATTGGATCAACGGGACAGATGCATATCTGCGTAAGTAATGCGCGACGCCACGGCAATGGCGCCTGCAACGTGCTCTACACTGCCATGGTTCGCAAATATGTATCTGTCACTGTTGCAAATTGAGAAGTGCCCCATGAAATGTGTGCGACAACTCGTTACCTTGGCAGCCTGGATAGTGCTTCCGATCGCTTTTTGCTATGCCCAACAGGCGACACCGGGGATTGATCCTGGAATTGCGCAACAGATCTCGACCATCTGGGCGGTCGATAACCACGCGCATCCCGTCCTTGCGCCTCCGCTGGACAAGACGGATCGAGAATTCGACGCATTGCCGGCCACTTCGCTGGAGCCGCAATCGGATCCGGTGGCGCTGCGACCGGATTTTCCTCTGCTGGGAGCGGCATGGAAGGCTCTCTATCATTTCGATGCGCCGCCACCGCTCGATGCAGCCGGTCTGGCCGGGTTGAAGGCCGCTCGTGATCGGGTCAAGGCGCGGCAAGGAGAAAATTATCCTGCATGGGTTTTGGATCAAGCCAAAATTGGAACCATGCTGGCGAATCGTGTCGCCATGGGCCGAGGGGTCGAGCCTCCTCGATTTCGCTGGGTCCCCTATGTCGATGCGCTGCTGTTTCCGTTCGACAACAGCGGTATGGCCGCGGTTTCCCCGGACAGAAAAACTTTCTTCGCGCTGGAGGACCAGGTTCGCGCGAAATATTTCAAACAAGTCGGCATCAATGGGCCTCCCCCGACCCTGGATGAATATTTAACCCACGTGGTGACGCCCATTCTTGAGCAGCAGAAGGCCGGGGGAGCCGTTGCCGAAAAATTCGAAGTGGCGTACTTGCGCTCGTTCAACTTCAGCGATCCGCCGCGCGCGCAGGTCGAGAAGATTTATTCCAAGTGGGTCGGCGGCGGAGTTCCCAATGCTGCCGAGTACAAATTGCTGCAGGATTTTCTGTTCCGCTATATCGCAATGGAATGCGGACGCTTGGGCATGGCCGTTCATTTGCACGCTATGGCAGGAGCCGGCAGCTACTTCTCCATCACCGGCGTAAATCCATTATTGCTGGAGCCGCTGTTCAACGATCCGCGCTTGCGGAAGACGAATTTTGTGCTGCTGCATGGCGGCTGGCCCTACGTTCGTGAAATCGGAGCGCTGCTGCAGAAGCCAAACGTCTATCTGGATATCTCTTCGCAAGACCTGATCATTCCGCCGCACACCGAAGCGATTTGGTTGCGGGAGTGGCTGGAAATGCAGCCGCAGAAAGTTTTGTTCGGAACAGACGGGTATGCCTACACCGACGAAATGGGCTGGCCAGAGGCGACCTGGATTGCCAGTCGAAATGCTCGTGCAGCGTTGGGCATGGCACTGACAGCAATGCTACGGGATCACGAGATCAGTCGCGAACGTGCGAACGAAATTGCCCGCACGGTGCTGCGCGGAAACGCAGAAGCGCTGTACCATTTTCAATCGGCGCGTTAACGATCCATTCTTTCTCGATTTCAGGAATTGAGTTCAATCGACCAAATTCAGTGAGCGTAACGGAGGTCTGAAGGATGAAATTGCATTGGTTATTGATGGCGATAGCCCTGCCTGCCGCGATCATGGCGCAATCGACTGCAACTCCTGCGCAGCCGCCCACCCAGTCCGCGGCCCTTCGCAATCCCGACCATGGGCCCATCCCTGCCGGACAAGGAGGATATCTTCTTCCCGGTGGTTATCTCAGTACGCGTGGTGCGCAAATCATCGATCGCAAGGGAATTCCGGTGCGTATCGCTTCCGTCGGCTGGTATGGTTTCGAAGGAAATTCAGCACTGCGCGGGCTGGATTCGATCAACTACAAAAAGACGATGGATGCGATTGTTGCCGACGGATTCAACACCATTCGTATCCCATGGTGTGACCTGTTGTTGAAGCAGTCGCCCGCCCCTGGAAAGATCAATTACACGCTGAATCCGGACTTGAGGGGGCTGACCAGCATTCAGGTGCTCGACAAGATCGTGGACTATGCCGGCGTGATTGGATTGCGCATCATTCTCGATCACCATACCAATGATGGCGGTGGCGGCCAACAACCCAATGGTCTTTGGTTCGATAAAGGACCAGGCACCGACGGAACGGATGGCGCCGGAAATGTTGGAACGATCACCGCGGCACAGTTCCAGTCGGACACGCTCGCGCTGGCAGCTCGATACAAAGACAATCCGACGGTGATTGGTTTCGATCTCGACAACGAACCCTTGAGCCATGGAAAAAATGGAGTGTCTCTGAACTGGGGTCAGGGTGGCCCGACGGACATTTGGCAGATGTACACCACTGTCGGAAACGCGCTGCTCAAATTGAACAAGCATTGGCTCATCATCTGTGAGGGTCCGCAAGCGTACAGCAATACCGGCAACGGAATCGCCGGCGTGGGCCCGGAGGCTGACCTCTCACCTGTTGGCGGGATCGATGGAGTTCCGGCAAAGCCGGTGGTGCTGATCTGGAAGCACCAAGTGGTCTACTCCGTGCACGAGTACGGAACGGCGATTGATGACTTCAAGGCCAATGAACATCCGGCGACACTGATCGCGCACATGAATCGAGATTGGGGATATCTCTACACGAAAAACATCGCGCCCGTTTGGGTCGGCGAGTTGGGATCCAGCTTAGATACGCCGGAAGAGAGAACCTGGGCGCAGACCGTGGTGGATTATCTGAACGGGAAAGATGGTCCACAGGGAGGCCCGGTCTTCACCGGCAACCAGCAACCCGTCAGCAGCAGTTGGTGGGTCTGGGGATATTTGCCGGGCGAGGCGCCGGACGGAACGCTGGAAAGCGATTGGGTCACTCCCAAACCAGACCAGCAGGCGATCACCAATCAACTGCTGTTTCGACTCAAGGGTCAGTAGCCAGTCTGCATTTTTCTGTTCGCAAACTTGCGAAATTCTCTGCGTCCCAGACTTTCTAGTTGGTGTTGAATACTTTTACCCGGAATGGAGACGCGGGAAGATTCGCGCCGTTGTAAAGGTTGCAATCCGGGTTGGCTGCCCACCCGTATCGCACTGCAACCGGCGAAGCGACAGAGGGGCTCGACACCACGACGGTGTCGCCATCAATCTTCGCCTGGGCAGGGAAGTATTTCTGGTCAGCGCCGGCGATCTCAAATCCGCGCAGCGTTCCGTTCTTGCTGGTCAGGCCTCCGCCGGTGTGATCGAACCACACGCGCAAGCTATGGCCTTCGGTCGTCACCTGTCGAAACATCGGACCGGAATATTCAATCGGCTCCCCATAGGTGATTGCACGCACCGCTAGCGCCAGGCGTGCTCCAACATCCTGCTTATCTTTGGGATGAATATTGTCTGGATCTCCAACGTCAATCGATACCGCCATGCCGGTATTTTTCAGGGCGAGCGCCTCATTCTGCTGCTCGCGAAGTTCAGGCCAGGTAGAACCAGGATTCCAGCTCGTCAGCTGCACAAACAGGAACGGAAACGGTCCTTCTCCCCAATGATTTCGCCAATCCTGGATCAGCGTCTTGAAAAGCTCTCCATAAACGGGAACGGCTTCCGGATCGTCGTTCGACTCCCCTTGGTACCAGAGCACGCCCTTGATTGGAAACGGAGTCAATGGCGCGATCATCGCGTTATACAATCCCGCCGGTTTCCATGAGGCGGGATCGGGATGCCAGGGAAATTCCGGGATCGGTTTTCCAGCCGCTTTCGCAGCGTCAATCTCCTGTTGCTCCTTCTTCTGTTCCAACAGATTTGTCGGCAACTCATCCATCAGCTTGGCGCGCCACGCAAACACCGGCATCAACGAAGCATTCGCAGAAAGCCCATCCAGGCTGGTCCACGCTTCGGCGATGGTTCCACCCCAAGTATCATCGATCACTCCAATGGGAATGTGCTGGTGTTCTTGCAGGTCTCTCGCGAAGAAATATCCGACCGCGGAAAACTGAGCTACGGTTGCGGGTGTGCACGCGCCCCATGCCTGGCCAATGACGGCATCTCCCAGCGGATAATCGGAAGAATTGGTTGCGATCGTCAGCAGGCGAATCTCGGGATAATTCGCGGCCGCGATCTCAGCCTTCTCGTTGTTCACTCCGCGATTCATTCCCTCTGCCATGGGGAATTCCATGTTGGACTGTCCCGATGCAACCCAGACATCCCCGACCAACACATCCTGCAGTGTGATCGTGTTGGTGCCGTGTATCTCCATCGAAAACGGCCCACCGGCTTTGCCCGGTTTCAGATAAAGACTCCAGCGTCCCAGCGGCCCGGTCGTGGTCGTTTGCGTCTCGTCGCGAAATGTAACCGATACTGTTTCATTTGGCGTTGCCATTCCCCAAACGTGGACCGGAAGATTCCGCTGCACCACCATATGGTCCGCAAAAATTGACGGCAGACGTACCTCCGCGCGAGCTAGCGGCAGGGAACACGCGATGACGGCGACGGCTGCCATCCGGACCTTTCTCAAACAAATCGACGAAATCAAAGATTGCACGATGAACCTTTCCTGCAGTTCGCCCTGTTCAATTCATGGGATGAGGGTGCGGCACTACTGTGATGGTGATCTCGGATGGGTATTCCGCCGAATGATGCACCTCGTTATGCGCGACAACACTCTTCGTCTCATCGTAATTGTTGCCGCCAGTATTCAAGTTGCGATCGAAGCGCGGAAAGTTGCTGCTTGACACTTCAATCCGCAGCGAATGGCCGGCAGGAATATAGTCGCTGGTCTGCATCGGCTGAAATGTCACTTTGTAGACCTTGCCCGGCTCCATCCAGGCCAGCGGTTTGTCATATCTGTTGCGATAGCGCATGCGCTGGATGTTTTCATCCAGGTTGTAGGCTGGGCCGTCCGGAGCCACATCGATCAGCTTCACCGTAAAGTCCGTGTCTTTCGCGTCGGAAGATACATAGAGCGTCACGTTGATCGGGCCGCTGACTTCAGTGCCTTGCTTGAATGGCTCGGTGGTGTACACCAGGATGTCGTTGCGGGTTTCCATTTGCCGCTGGTCGAACGCGCCTGGGTGCACCGCGTTGCCTTCGCAGCACACGTTACCGCCATGTGTCGGCACTGGATTCATAGGATCGTAGGTGAACTTGTCCCCGACATCTCGTTTCGGCGGAGCCACGGATAACGAGCCATCCCCGTAGAGGCTGTTCGCTTTGCCGTCGCTCGACAGATAAAAACTCAGCGGCTGTGCGCCTTCCGGAGGCCACGTATTCGATGTCTCCCAGCGATTCTCTCCCATCACGTAGTAGCGAACTTTGGGCATCGTTTCCAGCACGTGATTGTCTTCGCCCTTCAGGAAGTGATCGAACCAGCCGTACGTCAGCGCGTCGACATTGATGTGCGCATCGCCCATGTTGCGCTCGCCGATCACAGTATGGTCCGTGGCCCGCCAATAGCCGCAGTGGCCCGTGGGCGCAATCACCGCGTACTGTTCGTTGGCAATGTCCGGACGCGCAGTTTTGCGCACGAAGTTGTAAGCCGCCAGGTTGGGACCGATCGACACGTCGTACCACGACATCCACCAGAAGCCAGGCACATTGATCTTCATGCTGTCGTTCCACAGGCCGCCTTTGTACCAGGCGGGATCGTTGGGAGCGCGCTCAATCATGGCGCCCCCGGTGGCGATTCCCGGCATGTGATCCGCGAAAATCCCTTTCGGCCCATTCACCGCTTTAATGATGTCCATCTCCGGCAAATGCCACAGCGCTTTTGACCAATCGACAGGCGGAAAATGCGGGGCAAGATCGAAGGCTCTCGACTCTGTGATCAGGTCCGCCTGCGAGGTGTCCCCCGGAAACATGGGGCGCACCGAATT
>Ga0307373_10003754_pt1 | contig 26129 bp, 20 predicted proteins | sample OX2MG_FD_202534 | JGI IMG/M metagenome (GOLD analysis project Ga0307373, IMG submission 202534) | Soil microbial communities from Risofladan, Vaasa, Finland - OX-2 | ecosystem: Environmental > Terrestrial > Soil > Coastal area > Acid sulfate soil | place: Finland: Risofladan, Vaasa | collected...
CAGCGCCATTCGCCGCCGGGCGGCAAGCCGGATTTGCTTTCGCCGCTGAACTGAAAGGTCAGCGCTTTCTCTTGTCCGCTCGAATGTCCGAGGATGACGGCGCATAGCTCGCGGCGATATCCGTTGTCTCGCAGAGAATTTGCTTCCTGCCAGCCATCGCTTGGGCAAACAGCGTGTAGACTGAACTCGGCATCCGTGCGTCTCACCCGCCGTTGCCGCGGTCCTGTTCCCACAGCGCTTCCATCCGCCGCCGGAATGCTTTGGGCTTCTCGGCGAACAGCCGGTGCGCGATGCGCGCGGCACGATGCGAAAGTTCGGTCGTGCGCTCGGTCACCGGCGGCGTCAGCCGCGAGCGCCAGCGCGCCAGCGGCTGGTGCAGTCCGGTGAAGCCTTTGAGGAGTTCCAGGTCCTGACAGCGGCCGAGCCGGTCGCGCAGCCGTTCGGCTTCGTCCGTCCACATGCGGCCGTGGCGCGGCCACAGCGGCTCGATCAATTCCATCTGATAGCGGTGATCGACCACCCGCTGGCGAAGTTCGTGCAGATCCTCGGCGGTTGCTTGCGACCAATCGCCGGGAATGAGACGCCGTGCGGCCCGGTAGCCGGCGGCGAACTGTCCGGCGATCGAACTGAAATCGAACGGGTCGAGCGGCCAACTTTCGATCGCGACTGCCGTGGCGTCGAGCCAGGCGATGATCGCATCCCGTAGTTCCGGCGTCAGCACCGCCTGCTCCTGGCTGCCACGGATCGCCTCGATGTGGCTGCGGATCGTGGCGGTCGAGCGCTCGGACAGCACCAACCCCTTTTTGAGCAGATCGTCGAAAGCATTGAGCGCAGATTGCCCATCGCGCGCGCGGGTCAGCGAGCGGGCGAGGTCGCGCGCTTCCTGGCGCAGGCGGTCGGCATCGGAAATGAACGGGTCTAAAAGCCGCATCAGCGCCCGCCATTGTTTGATGGCGCGGCGGAAATCGTGCACGGCGTCCTGGTTCGAGCGCTCCGGATCGACGATCGCCGTGCGCGCTTGATCGAGAATATTGCCGGCGATCGCGCGCACCGCCGGCCCGATGGCTGCGCGCGGCTGCAAGGCGGGTTTGTCGTCCATTTCAGCTTCTAGGAAGGCGTGCATGACGTCCCGGTGAATTACGGGTGACAGTATGGCGAAATATTAGACCTTCTGCACTTCCCTTGTCGGGGGGCGCTTGCTACATGAACATCGTGATTTGGGCCAGAAAATCAGGCCCGGACGCGTATTGGCGCGGGGTGGAGCAGCCCGGTAGCTCGTCAGGCTCATAACCTGAAGGTCGTAGGTTCAAATCCTACCCCCGCAACCAATTTTCGGAAATTGCGACGGTTCTCCCTTTTCCGCTCCGGATACCCCGCGGAGGTGTCGCGATTGTGCCGGTCGGATGCCCGGATCGGCGGCGCGCTCGTCTTGGTGGCGAAGGATGGTGGCGATCCGCGCAATTGCGCGTGGAGTCCGGGATTGCCCTCGGCGGCCGTCCACCCAATGCGCTTGCGCCCATGCGCGGGTGGCGATATGAACTCTCCCTGCTCCCCCCTTCGGCAGCCGTAAGCGTTAACGTCACTCAACGCGCAAACGAGAGAGACCGTCTTCGTGCCGGTCTCGTTATTGCGCAGGTTGATGACCCATGACGACTTTAACGCACCCTACGGTATCGGCGATTATCGATCGGCTTTTCGCAGAGACCGACGCCGCGGAAGCGCGGCGAGACGCGGACTTTTCTTCAGCCCGCCGTGCCGCCGATCCCAAAGACTATCGCCAATATTACGCGCGGCTGAAAGACCAGCCGCTCCCGGTTTCTCGCGCCACCGGCAAACTTCTTTACATGCTGGCGCGATCGGTTCGGGCACGCAGCATCGTCGAGTTCGGGACTTCGTTCGGAATTTCGACGCTGCATCTCGCGGCGGCGTTGCGGGATAACGGCGGCGGCCATCTGATCGGCAGCGAATTCGAACCGTCGAAGTTGGAGCGGGCGCGCGAAAACCTTGCGGCCGCCGACCTGTCGGATCTGGTGGAGGTTCGCGAAGGCGATGCATTGGAGACGCTGTCGCGCGATTTACCGGACATTATTGATTTCGTTCTGCTTGATGGCGCCAAGCCGCTCTATCCGTCCATCCTGTCGCTGCTCGAAAGCCGCCTGCGCGCCGGTGCTCTGATTGTCGCCGACAATGCCGATTCGAGCCCGGACTATCTTGCTCGCGTCCGGTCGACGACAAACGGCTATCTATCGGTCTCATTTGCCGATGATGTCGAATTGTCGATGCGGTTGGGCGAAGAGCGACCCGGCTCATAAACGCCCCTGGCGGTGGCGGAATGGTGGATACATTCAACGTTGAAAGGTCTTCAATATGTCGCAAATCCTATCAACGACGGACCGCGTTACGCGACGTGTCCGCCATGAAGTCAAACGGCGCATGTTGCAGGTGCGTGATGTGCGCCCGCTCACGCCAAAAATGCTGCGCGTCGTGCTCGGCGGCGACGATCTGACCGGATTTATCAGCGCCGCCCACGACGATCACGTCAAGCTGTTCTTCCCGCCGCCGGGCGAGGAAAAGCCGGCGATGCCGACGCTCACTCCCAATGGACCGGTTTATCCGGACGGAGTGCCGCGGCCGGCGGCGCGCGATTACACGCCGCGCCACTACGATGCCGCCGCCAATACGCTCACCATCGACTTCGTGCTGCACGGCGATGGACCGGCGGCAACGTGGGCCGCGCAAGCTCGACCGGGTCATTTCCTCGGCGTCGGTGGTCCGCGCGGCTCGTTCATCGTGCCCGACGATTTCGACTGGTATCTTTTCGTCGGCGATGAGACGGCGCTGCCGGCGATCGGCCGCCGCCTTGAGGAACTGCCGGCCGGTGCAAGCACGATGGTCGTGGCGGAAGTGACCGATGCCGGAGAACGGCAGAATTTCGCAACGCGCACGAAGCTCGAGAGCCATTGGCTTTATCGCGAAGGCGCGGCGCCGGGCACGAAGCTCGTGGATGCCGCCGCCCAACTTAAGCTGCCCGGCGGGGACGGCTACACGTGGGTTGCGGCCGAAGCGGCAACCGCAAAAGCGTTGCGCCGGCTGCTCGTCGAGCAGCGCGGTCTGCGTAAGGATCGTGTCAAGGCCGCCGCTTATTGGAAGCAGGGCGCTGTCGCGGTGCACGAAACCTACGACGACTGATTTCGCGGAAATCGGGTGGCAATCGCCGGCGACGCTACGGAAATCTCCGAAGCATCGCCGCTCGCAACCGCGGTCGCTGATCGTCACAGTGGCCGTTAATGCGTGTTCGACACGGTAGAAAGCGACAGTCGTGACCAGCCGTTCCTCGATGTCCAGGCCGACGATTTTCTACGGGTGGCTCGTGGTCGCGGCCGCTTTTACCGTCATGTTCGTCGGCTTCGGCGCCGCCTATTCGTTCAGTGCCTTCCTAGTGTCGCTACAACGCGATCTCGGCGCGTCGCGTGGCGCGGTTTCGTTTGTGTTTTCGCTCGCGGGCTTTCTCTATTTCGGGCTTGGCGTCGTGACCGGACCGCTGGCCGACCGCTTTGGCTCGCGGCGGCTTGCCGTCGTCGGCATGATCCTGGTCGGCATTGGCCTCGTCGCCGCGAGCGTGGCCCGCAACCTGACCGAAGTGTACGCCGCCTATGGTCTTGGCGTCGGTCTCGGTGTTGGCTGCTCTTACGTTCCAGTGGTCGGCACCGTGCAAAGGTGGTTTCTGCGACGGCGCGGTTTTGCATCCGGCATCGCCGTCAGCGGCATCGGCGTCGGCACGCTGGTGGTTCCACCGCTCGCTTCGCTGATGATCGAGACATTGGGTTGGCGCGAAACCTGGCTGATCCTCGGCTTGTTCTCGCTGGTTGCCGGCGTGGGCATGTCGCTGTTGATCGAGGACGATCCAAGCGGGCGCGGCCTCGCACCCGATGGCGACTTGCTGCGCTCGGGCGAACGCCCGGCGCCGGCGACCGGCGTTGCGATCGGCGAGGCGATCATGTCGCGGCGTTTTATCGGCTTCTATGCCGCCTGCTTTATCTGCTCGTTCGGGCTGTTCGTTCCGTTCGTACACCTGGTCCCGTACGCGCTTGAGCATGGCATCGGGCAGACATCGGCCGTTCTCCTGGTCGGCGCCATCGGCGTCGGCAGCACCGCAGGACGCTTTCTGCTTGGCGGGCTCGCCGACCGGCTCGGCCGGCCGCAGGCATTCCTGCTGATGTTCGTCGGCATGGGACTGTCGTTCGTCATCTGGCTGTTTTCAGTCGGCCTGTGGTCGCTCGCCGTCTTCGCGCTTGTTTTCGGCGTGTTCTATGGCGGCTTCGTCGCACTCGCGCCGGCGGTGCTGAGCGATTATTTCGGCGGACGAAATGCTTCGAGCCTGGTCGGCATTGCCTATACCAGCGTTGCCATCGGCACGCTGATCGGCCCGAGCGCCGCGGGCTTTGCATTCGACATCAGCCACAGCTACACGCTACCGATCCTGGTCAGCATCGGCGCCTATGTCGTCGCGACCGCCGTTCTGGCGTCAACGACCAGACCGCTGATCGAAAGGTCGGCCGCTTTCAGATAAGCGCGGCGTGGACCATGTTGCGGAACATTTGCCGGTAGTAGTCGCGCTGTCCGGGCCCCTGGATCATCATCATGGCGACCAACTCTTCTTGCGGCGCGATCCAGAACGCGGTGCCGGCAAGACCACCCCAGTAGAATTCGCCCGGCGTGCCCGGGGTCGACGCCATTCCTGGCACCAGTCGAACGCAAAATCCGAGGCCGAAGCCGTGTCCCGGCGCGAGCAATGCAGGGGTGCCGTTGCGCACATTCGGTCCGAGATGATCCGAGGCCATGAAGGCGAGCGTCTTGCGGCCGATGATGCGTGTGCCGTCAAGCGTGCCACCGAGATAAAGCATCCGCACGAAGCGCGTGTAATCGTCCATGGTCGACCAAAGCCCGCCGCCGGCCGACTCGAAGCGCTGTCGCGTTTCTTTTTCGATGAGTTGAACCGGTTTTCCGGTGTCGGGATCGCGGTCGAACGGTTCCGCGACGCGTTCGTATTTGTCTGGCGGCATCAGGAAAAAAGTATCGAGCATGCCGAGTGGCGCCAGGATGCGCTCCTGAAGAAAGGCGCCCAGGCTCTGTCCTGAAACCACTTCAATGACGCGGCCGACGACATCGCTGGAGTGGCTGTAGTTCCAGACGGTCCCCGGCTGGTCGATCAGCGGCAGTTTCGCCAGCGCGGTGATGAACTCGGCGGTGGTGAGGTCGCTAACGAGTTGCGTCCTGGTGTTCGTGGGATCCGGCGCAAACAATTGCGAATCGCGATAAAGGCGCTGCACGGCCGAATTGCCGGTGAATGCGTAGGTCAGACCGGAGGTGTGACGAAGCAAATCCTGGATCGTGATCGCCTTATTGGCCGCGATCAGGTCGAGCTTGCCGCCCGAATCGACGCCGACTTTCATATTTGTGAATTCGGGTAGAAATTTTGCCAAGGGATCGCTGATGAACAGTCGCCCCTCCTCGACCAGCATCATCAGCGCGACCGAAGCGATCGGCTTGGTCATCGAAAAAATCCGGAAAATCGCATCGCCTTTGAGCGCCGGACCGCCCGGCCGCAATGAGCCGACGTCGCGCCGATAGGCAAGCTTGCCGCCGCGCGCGATCAGCATGGAGACGCCAGGTATGCGTTTGGCATCGACCTCGCTCTGCATCGCGGCTGTCAGCCGCTCTAACGCGGCGGACGAAAGCCCGACCTGTTCAGGGCTGGCGGCGGGAAACATGAGGGAAGCGTTGGTGGGGCCTTGGTCAGCGGCCCGATCTTGCATGTGCTGGCGGTGCATAAGCGGAAGACTGCCCTCTTGCCGAGCGCACCGTCAAGTCATCGCCGGGCTTTGCTAGAAAGTCGCCGGCGCGAAGTGGTTGAACAACGCAAGCGCAAACAACAGGACGAGTCCGATGGTGAGACTCCAGCCGATCAGTTTTTTCTCGATCGGCAGGAGAGGCTCGCTGTGGTTACCGCTCAGCTCTTCGCGAAGGTCTGCTTGGGACATGATACGCTCCTGTAATCGTTCGGTTAACCCGCCAGCGGCGGCGTGATCCCGCCGAAGAAGATCCACGAAATCAGCAGGCCGACCCACACGACGAAGCCGAACAGGCTGACCAGATAGACGGCGGCAAGTTTGCCGAAGCCTTCCTGCCATAGCGTCTTGAAGTTCGACAGGACGCCAATGGAGAAGAAGGTGAGGATGAAGAAGATCACGCGGAAGGTATTGGCTTCGCCGATCGCCGCCGGGACGTTTTTGGCGACTTCCGGCGACGTGCCGAGCACGAGATAAAAGCCAACAGCGAAGGTGATCACGAAGCCGATGATGAATTTGGGAAAGCGCTGCCAGATTTCCCAAACGCTCGCCTTGTTCTGTTCCGGCGTGACGTTGATGTGGTTGGTCCAGATGTAACCCAGCACGAACGCCCAGATGCCGATGAAGATATCAATAAAGACTTTGATGGTCGCGGCCGTGCCGAGAATCCAGCCCGGCTGATAATTGATACCCTCCGCCGCATTCTTCGCCAGGATGAGCGACTCGGTAATGCCGCCGGCGGCGACGGCCGCGCCGTCTGTCTTTACCGCCAGCCCCATCCAAGCGCCGGCGACCATCGGCTGATGCGCGAGGAAGGCTTGCGCGACGAACGGCAGGATCAGCACTTCGACGACGGCGAAGATGACCACCAGGGATGACACCAGCACCGGCACCACCGGCCGGGCGCGGATGGCGCCGCCGACCGCGATCGCCGCCGACACGCCGCAGATCGAAATGCCGGAAGCAAGCGGCGCCGCCCATTCGCGGCTGAAGCCGAACCATTTGCGGGCGACGAAATAAACTACCGCCCAGTAGATCAGATAGGCCTCAACGATTGCCGCGACGCCGCGCAGAATAAGCGAACTGGCAAGGCCGAGCTTGCTTGCCGCCGTCACCGCGAAGACGCCGCCAAGGATGACGATAGCAACCTTGATGTAAAGTTCCGGCCGCACCGCGTCCTTCACCGCTTCGGCGAAACGCGGAAAAAAATTGGCAATGATCAGGCCGGCGATCAGCGCAAATATGTAGCCGCCTTCGTTGGTCAGCTTCAGCGACCAATTGATGCCGAACTTTTGCTGTTCGGCCGGCGTTACCGCCGCGAAATGGGCGAAGTTGCCGATCACCCAGCTCGCAAAGGCGATCCAGAATACCGCGGTGAAGGCGAGTACGAAGCGTTTCACGTCGCTTTTGAGGGCTGCCGCGGCGGCGCTGAGTACAACGGTCAGTGCCACGTAAGTCGCGATCAGCGCGCCAACGCCGCCGAGAGAAGCGTAGCCCTTGGACGTCGCTCGCAGCGACTGGCCCAGATTGCCCCAAACCGAGGTCGTTACCACCCAGCCGATCAGGTCGAAATTGACGAGCGCCGCCAGCGCGAGAACAAAGATAGCCAGCCCGAGGACGACGGCGAGCCAATCTTCGTTGATCGGTGCGATCACGCCATCGGCGCGGCGCAGATGAAGATCGTTAACAACGGTATCGGACATGAACGAAACTCAGAGCGGCTGAATGCCGGTGCTCTGAATCGGTGATGACCGCCCTCTAAGTCAATGACACGGCTCGAAAAAAGAGAATATTAGTCGAGCGGCGATGCTTCGAGCGAATGATCTGTCTCGGAGAGCGCGCCTCGTGAAAGGACATTCCTGGTCGTTTTTAGGCGGCGGCCTGACTGGCGAGGCGGTCCATCTCACGCTGGACCAGCCGGCGATAAAGCCCTTCGCGGCGCACCAGCTGATCAGGCGGGCCGTCCTGGATGACTTTGCCAAGTTGCAGAACCACGACACGGTCGAAATTCCTGACCGTGGACAGCCGGTGCGCGATGGCGATCACGGTGCGACCGTGCATCAGGCGGCCAAGCGCTTCGCGGATCAGCTCTTCGGACTCGCTGTCGAGTGCGGACGTTGCTTCGTCGAGCAAGAGCAGCGGCGCATTTTTCAAAAATGCACGCGCAATGGCGATGCGCTGGCGCTGGCCACCGGAGAGCCGCACACCGCGGTCGCCGACCAGCGTGCGCGTGCCTTCCGGCAAAGTCTCGATAAAGTCGCAGCGCGCGGCGAACGCGGCGTCCAGAACTTCGTCATCGGTGGCGTCGGGCCGCCCGTAGCGGATGTTATCCATCACCGAGCGATGAAACAGCGATATATCCTGCGGCACAATGCCGATGGATTCACGCAAGCTCTCTTGCGTGACGCGGGCAATGTCCTGGCCGTCGATCAGAATGCGCCCGTCCTGGACGTCGTAAAAGCGCTGGAGGAGCGCGAACACCGTCGACTTGCCGCCGCCGGAATGGCCAACCAGACCGACACGCTCGCCCGGCGTGAAGTTCAAATTGAAGTCTTCGAAAATCTGCCGTCCGCCGCCGTAGCGAAAATAGACGTGCTCCAATTTCACGCTGGCGCCACGACGGATGAACGGCGTCGCCTCGGGGTGGTCACGCAATTCGTGTTGCACCAACAAAGTCGCCAGCGCTTCGGAAAGCCGTGCGAAATGCTGGGTGATGTCGACCAATGCAACGGCGAGGTCGCGCGTGGCGTGCAGCACCGAGAGCCCGAGCGTACAGATCAGCACGACGTCGCCGGTGGTGGCTTCGTTCTCCTCCCAGAGCAGAATTGCCCAAGCGAGCAGGCCGAGCGCCAGCACGATGGTGACCGCGCCATGGAGAATGCGGATTTTTTCGAGATAGAACAGGCTGCGCCGCCGCGCCTCCATTTCGCGTTCGACGGTGGCGTCGAAACGAAGGTGCTCGCGCAAGAAGCCGCCGAACGCGCGTACCAACGGCATGTTGCCGATCACGTCGGTCATCTCGCCGTCCACCACGGCCGCCTTGCTGGCGAAGTCGTGATGCAGCGACCGGCCGCCGGCAGCGAGACGGAACATAACGGCCACCATAATTCCGGCGACCACCGTTAGTCCGGCGGCCATCGCCCAGCTCACCGTGTAGACCAGAGCGACAGCGGCTATTGTCGCAACACAAGGCGGCAGCACGTTCCAGATGAACATGTTCTCGCCGATGAATACTGCATTGGAGGTGGCGGTGATCCGGCTGGTCAGCGTGCCCGGCATGCGGGCGGCGAAATAGCCCGGAGAATGTCCGGTTAAATGGCGGAACAGATCGTGCCGGAGGTCGCCGGTGACGCCAACGAACGCGTAATTGGCGATCCAGCTTGCCACCCGCCACAGCAGGTTATCGGCCGCGATCAGCGAGCCAAGCACGATAAAGGCGGTCCATACCGCGGCGGTGACGCCGTGCGATAGGGTATCGACCAGAAATTTCACGCCGTATTGGGTGCCGACGGAGCAGGCAACGGCCGCCAGGACCGCGATCAGAATGACGGCATGCGCGATCGGACGCTGTCTGACGTACCGAAAGATGAAAGGCAGGGGACGTCCGGCATAATCAACGAGGTCAGCCATACGCCTTTGACCTCCACCACTACGCCCCCGATACCGACTCCGCTATCGGCAAATCTATCCGAATCCCCGGCATGATCTTTGCGACCGACCCGCGAGACCCGATTCCGTGTGGTTACGTTGACGTTTCGGCGGCCGAAAAGTTCCGGTCCGGCCGCAAAATAAGTTCCCGCGCGATTTGAAACCTTTGCGCCGTCGGTCGCTTGGGTTCTGTGCTCGGGAACTCTCGCGGGGGATGCGGGGACATCCGCGTCAAAAAAGGTCAAATTCAATGCACATTGCCCAGATCGCGCCGTTGACGGAGGCGATCCCACCCAAGCTTTATGGCGGCACCGAACGCGTCGTCTCGTGGCTGACGGAAGAACTGATCGCGCTCGGCCACGAGGTCACATTATTTGCCAGCGGCGATTCTGTGACCTCGGCGGAGCTTGAAGCGGTATGGCCGCGCGCGTTGCGGCTCGACGGTTCAGTACGCGATCCGAATGCGCTGCACATGCTGATGCTGGAGCGCGTCTACAGGCGCGCCGCCGATTTCGATTTTTTGCATTTTCATCTTGATTACTATCCGTTCTCGCTGTTTTCCCGGCAGGCGACACCTTTCGTCACGACCTTGCATGGGCGGCTCGATCTGCCCGAACACCAGCCGGTGTTTGCCGCGTTCCCGGAGGTGCCGGTCGTCTCGATCTCCGCCGCGCAGCAGCGGCCGCTGCCGCGGGCGAATTGGGTGCGCACCGTCCACCACGGCCTGCCGGAAAAATTGCTCACGCCCAAGCCAATCAAGCCGTCGTATTTCGCGTTCCTTGGCCGCATCGCGCCGGAGAAAGGCATCGACCGTGCAATCCAGATTGCGCAGCATTGCGGGGTAAAGCTCAAGGTCGCGGCCAAAATCGACAATGCCGACCGCGAATATTTCGAAGAGCGGATCGGACCGATGATGCGATCTGCCAACGTTGAATATATCGGCGAGATCAACGACAACGATAAATCCGAATTCCTGAGCGGAGCCTTGGCATTGCTCGTGCCGATCGACTGGCCGGAGCCGTTCGGCCTGGTCATGATTGAAGCGATGGCTTGCGGCACGCCGGTGATTGCGTTCAATCGCGGATCGGTTCCAGAAGTGATCGACGATGGTCTGAGCGGTTTCATCGTCGAGGACATCAACGGCGCGATCGGCGCCGTTGATCGGCTCGGTAGTCTGCGGCGGGAGCTAATTCGGCGTCGGTTCGAAGAGCGATTCACGGCGCGTCGGATGGCGCAGGATTACCTTTCGGTCTATCGCAGCTTGGCCGACGCTGTGGCGCCGCGTTTGCGGCTCGTCACCGAGGATGCCCCGGCTTTTTAGCTACCGGCCGCTTCCGGGGTATCGCGGGTTTCCGGCATCAGCAGCCAGACTGCCGCGAGCCCGACCAGAGCGATCACCGCCAGTCCGGCAAAGGCCGCGGGGCTGCCGAGTTGGTCGCTCATGACGCCGGCGATGGTCGCGCTGAGCGACGCGCCGATACCGACGAATGTGCCGACTATTCCCTGTCCGAGATTGAATCGGCCGGTGCCGCGCGTGAGGTCGGCGACGACGAGCGGTACCATGACGCTGAAAACCGCAGCCGTGATGCCGTCGAGCAGTTGAACGACGACCAGCAGCTCGGGATTTTTCACCAACGCAAACAGCAAACCGCGAATCGGAAGCGCGGCGAAGCCGATTAGCAGCAATGGCCGCCGGCCCCAGATTTGTGCCCGCCGGCCGACCCATGGCGAAAGCGCGGCGACCAGAAGCTGCGGCACGACGATGCACGCGGCGATCAGCAAGGTCGCCCAGTGGGCCGAATGCATGGTGACGACGCTGCCCATCAGCGGCAGCATCGCGGCGTTGGCGAGATGAAACAGCAAAAGGCAGCCGGCGAAAATCAGCAGCGGCCGTTTGTGCAACAGTTCACCCGGCTTGATGGGCGACTTGACGGTCTTTCGGCGTGGGGTTGCGCCGTGGGCGCGCTCGGGATCGATCTCCGCGGGTCTGATTGCCCGCAATGCCAGCAGCGCTGGCACCAGCAGGAGGACGGTCACGATAAACACAGCGCGGGCGGAAAACAGATACCCGCAAGCGCCCATGGCGCCTGCGGCGAGGCCGTTGCCGACCGCGGCGAAACGGGCGTTGCGGCCAAATCGTTCGCCGATCGCGGCGTGGCCGACGAGGCCGAGGCTGATCGCGGCGATTGCCGGGCCAAGTATGCAACTCGCCAGTGAATGGAGTATCGCCGCCGACAACACCATGGGAAAGACCGGCAACGCCGCGTAACCGAGCGCGCTGATGCAGATTGCGACGATGGCGAAACCGGCGACGCGGCGCTCGGAGCGGGCGGCATCGACCAGCGCGCCGCCAGGCATTTGTCCGATCAGTGAAACGAAACCGGCGGCGGAGAGCACGAGGCCGATATCGATCTGCGTCCATTTCTGTGTGGTCAGAAAGACCGAGACGAACGGACCGAAGCCGGTTTGCACGTCGGCAACGAAGAAGATGAACCAATCGAGCCCGCGCAGACTGTGTCCCGACGGGGCAAGCGGCGGCTCGCTACCATCGAGACGTTCGGCCGTCAGCGGAGAATTATCAGGAATCTCATCGCTCCGATGTCGATTGTCGCCAAAACGGCGTGACGTGTCCGCGGACAGGAAACATCTGCCGCGCTGGAGTTATTCGGGCAGCGGCTCGAGCTTGCCTGACGCGCCGAGAACGACGACGGGTTTGCCCTCTTGGTATTGCGGCGCGGATTTAACCTGGTCACGCGTCAATTCGAGGACGATTTTTTCGCCTGACTTGCCCGGTTGGGGGAAATGCAGGGCGTTCCAATCGACCGCAATCTTGCGGCTGCCGACGCCGAGAAAGCCGCCAAAATCAATGATTGCTGCGCGCACTTGACCGGCACGGTCGACCAGCACGTCGACGATCCGGCCCATATTCTCGTCGGATGTGCTGCGCACCTCGCGGCCGAGAATACCCTCGACCTCATGCTTGTTCAGGATCGTGATTTCCGGAGTGGCTGGAGGAGGCGGCTGGTTGGCTGGGGCCGATGGCGGTTTGGGAGTGTCCGCATCGCCGCCCGCAAACGCCGTGGCCATTGCCACGGTCAGCGCTAAAAGCGCGGCAATTGCGATTGCCGGTCGATTTTTCCCGCGCATTTCGCCTCCGCAGCAATGTGGGCGTACCACTTAACGGGTCGAAGCGGGGTCGGGTTCCGTCGCGGATGGCGTATTCGGCCGCGGCTTTAGGAGGAAAAAACGATCGAAACCCGGATACCACCGCTGATCCGCGGCGTATCTAGTGACACCGTGTCCTTGTGGCGGCGGACACGCAGGTCGATTTGGGAGCCTCCGAGCTGCAAGTTGCGGAGCGTCACTTCATCGAGAAAAGCCGGCAGCAAAGGGTTGCACAAACGGATTTCATTGGCGAACGGATCAAATTCGAGGCCGAGCGAAGCCTCCAGGAGTGCGAACGGGGTAGCACTCGCCCAGGCCTGCGGCGCACACGCCACTGGATAGAGTGTCGGGCCGTGCCCGTGTTGCTGGCGGAAGCCGCAGAACAGTTCAGGCAGCCGCCGGTGCTCCATGTAGGTGCCGGCTCCAAACAACCCCTCGAACACCGCCTCCACCTGTCGCTTTAGCCCGTAGCGTGCGAAGCCCAGCGCGATCAGCGCATTGTCATGCGGCCACACCGAACCGTCGTGGTACGACATTGGATTGTAGCGCGCCTCGCCCAGCGCGACCGTCCGAATGCCCCAACCGGAAAAGAACGCGGGACGCAGCAGTCCTTTCGCGACGAGCGCGGCGCGTTTTGGATCGGCGATACCACTGAACAAGACTTGCCCGGCATTCGACGTGCGCACCGCGCACGGCTTCTTGTCGCCGTCGAGCGCAATCGCATAAGTCTCAAGCTCCGGACACCAGAACGTCGCCTCGAATTTCGCGGCGAGTTCGTCTGCCTGTGCGTCCAGCTTGCGAGCCGCGGCATCGTGTCGAAGCCGGCGCGCGCAGCGCGCCGCCATCCGCTTGGCCGCATAGACATAGCCCTGCACCTCGGCCAGCGCGATCGCGCCCTCGGCCAACCGGCCGTCGGCATGGAAGATCGCGTCTTCCGAATCTTTCCAGCCCTGATTGGCCAAGCCTTGTTTGGTCGCCCGTTGATACTCGACAAAGCCGTCGCCGTCGGCGTCGCCGGGACCGTCGATCCAACCCAATGCGGCCTCGATCGATGGCCACAGTTCGGCGATCGTTCGAATGTCGCCGGTGCGTTCCAGATAAAGTCCGGCTAGTAAAACGAAGAGCGGTGTCGAATCGACGCTGCCGTAATAGAGGCCGAACGGCACTTCATGCAACGCGGCCATTTCTCCACCGCGCATCTCATGCAGGATCTTTCCGGGCTCGGCGTCGGCGGCCGGTTCGGTGGTCTTGGCTTGGTAAGCGGCGAGCCGCCGCAGCACGCCGCGGGCCACACCCGGGCTCCACCACAACATTTGCAGTGCGGTGATCAGGCCGTCGCGGCCGAATGTGGTTGAGAACCACGGGATACCGGCGTAAGGGTAACGCCCCTCCGGCGTGTCGGTCATCAGCATTTCCAGATCGGCGGCGGAGCGGCAAAGCATCTCGTTGAACAAGCTGTTCGATGTCTCGACGCTGGCGTTATCGCGCGTTGCATGTCGCAGGGCGCGACGGGAAGCGATAAGCGCGGGTAAAAAGGACGCCGGCCGCGGCACCGTCTCGTTGCAGCCGGCGGTAACGAAGATCGGTTTCATTTCGCCGGGCGTCATGCGCAGCTGGTAGACGGCTTCATTCGTCGCCAGCCGGTCCGGAGGCGGATCGAACGTCAGCGTCGTCCGCCGCAGCTTGCCGTCCAGGCCGTGATAATTCAGCAGCACTTGAGCGCCGCCGCGCAGCTGCGTGGTTGCGGTTCCGCGGCGCTGGCGATGTGTGCCGCGCACCTCGAACAGATCGGCGAAATCGTTGGCAAATAGGATCGACAATCGCAGTTCGATTGTCTGCGCGCCGTAATTACGTACGCCGAGCCGCTGGTAAGCCGTATCCTGCCATAAGAAAATCGTGCGCAGGAAATGCACGGTATCCTTTGGCAGCACAATCTGCTGATCAGCGAAGACGTCCGGGTTGGTCAGGTCGACGGCGAGTGCCGCATTGTCATCGCGCAGGTTCGAGCCAAGGAGCAGCGGCGCACCGTCATTGACCAGCAGTTGCAGGCGCGAGAGGTATCGTGTGTCGCGGAAAAACAGCCCGTCGGCACCTCCCGGCGCCGCGCCGAAATCGCCGTGGCCGTCGAACACCGCGAAGGTATCGTTGTGCTTGAGCACACGCCGCAGCCGCGTCGCTGATTGCGCCGCGGTAATGTAGAACGGCGCCTCGGTGTGTTTCGGGACCGAGGCTGTCTGGGCTGCGGTTTTCGGTGACATCGTCTTTGCTTGGATTGTCCTTCAATTTTGGTGCGGATCAAGCCGTTTTTCCAGGCAGTGATCGTCGCAGGCGCCCGCGAAGGAGATCGCGGGATGAATGATGAATAATGGAAATCCCCGACTCTGTTGCCATCGGGGCAAATATTCACCCGTCGAAGGGTTCCAAAAAACGCTTTCGTTTGCGAGGCGATCCCACAGCTCGGTGTTCGGTGGGCCGGCCACTCCGTACCGGCGTCAATTGCTGCAGTTAGCGTGCCTAAACGGGCTTGTGCCGGCGGGTTTATTCATAGCGGCTTCACGCCGCAGGACTACCCGGCTCCGTAATCATAACTTGCGCCGTTGCCGGTTGCACAGCTAAATGACCGCAATAACGGCTTTCGATAAAGCCGACTAAAAAGGGGCCCTGCCAGGCTGCGTTGCAGCGGACCTCAACAACGATTTCGGGGACGGAAACTGTGACGGTCCAATCGCGGACTATTGAATCGGAAGTGGCGCGGCCGCCGACGCAGCGCTGGGGCCAGCTGATCACCGGCGTGTTCTGCATGGTGATGATCGCCAACCTGCAATATGGCTGGACGCTTTTCGTCAATCCGATCAACCAGAAATATCACTGGGGGACCGCGGCCATTCAGTTGGCCTTCAGCATCTTCATCGCTACCGAAACATGGCTGGTGCCGATCGAGGGCTGGTTCGTCGACCGCTTCGGTCCGCGTATCGTGGTCGCGTTGGGTGGCGTCTTTGTCGCGGCCGCCTGGACATTAAATTCGTTCGCCAGCTCGCTTTGGGAATTGTATGTCGCCGCCGCGCTCTCCGGCATCGGTGCGGGGGCGGTGTATGGCACCTGCGTTGGCAACGCGCTCAAGTGGTTTCCCGATCTGCGCGGTCTCGCGGCCGGCCTGACCGCTGCCGGATTCGGCGCCGGCACGGCCGCGACCGTTGTCCCCATTCGGGAAGTGATCCTGGCGCATGGTTACGAATCCGCGTTCCTCTGGTTTGGGCTGGGGCAGGGACTCGTTGTCGTGGTCCTGTCGCGGCTGCTGCGCGCGCCGCAACCTGGCGATACGCCGAAACCGACGGCGCGGCTGACGCATTCGCTGCGCGACTACGCGCCGCTCGAGATGTTGCGCTCGCCGGTCTTCTGGCTGCTCTATCTGATGTTCGTCATGGTCGCGGCGTCAGGCTTGATGGCGACCGCGCAGGTTGCTCCCATCGCCAGGGATTTTGGGCTTGCCGATAAATCGGTGAACGTCTTTTTTGTCACCGCCACCACGCTCAGCGCGGCGCTGGTGATCGACAATATCCTCAACGGTCTGGCGCGACCATTCTTCGGCTGGGTTTCCGATGTCATCGGCCGCGAGAACACCATGGCGATTGTGTTCACGCTCGGGGCATTCGCTTACTGGGGCCTCAGCACCTTCGGACATACGCCCTACATGTTCATACTGTTGGCCGGGATGATCTTCTTCACCTGGGGCGAAATCTTCAGCCTGTTTCCCGCGATTGCGACCGACACCTACGGCTCGAAATTTGCCACTGCCAATGCCGGGCTGCTCTACACTGCCAAGGGCATGGCGGTGTGGGTCGTTCCGGTGGCGAGCTTGATCAAAAATTACACCGGCACCTGGCACTGGGTATTCGTGATCTCCAGCATCATGAATCTGACGGTCGCATTGCTGGCTCTGTTCGTGCTCAAGCCGATGCGGCGCCAGATCATCAAACTGGGCTGAGGCTGGTCAAACCCCAACGATAACGGGGCTTTCGGTAGGTCTAAAAATCTGGAATAATGTATGCCACCGATGACTTCGAGTAATTCGATATCGCGCGCGGATGCGCCGGGGACTTCGGCGGACACGCTGGGCCGCCGGCCGGCCCTCGACCCGTTGGCCAGTCCGCAAAATTTCAAGCACCAGGCTTACGTCGCGCTTAAAAACGCGATTGCCGCCATGGATATCTATCGCAGCCGCGCCGAAATCAGGCTCGACGAACGGCGTTTGGCGCAGGAATTCGGCGTCAGCCGCACGCCGGTGCGTGAGGCGATGGCGCAGCTTGAGCGCGAAGGCTTCGTGCGCTCGGTGCCGCGCCGCGGCGTCTACGTGGTGCGCAAGACGCGGCAGGAAGTCATCGAGTTGATTACCGCTTGGGCGGCGCTGGAGAGTATGGCGGCGCGCTTGATCACGCGAGAAGCAAGCGACGGCGACATCGCCGGCTTGCGGCGCATGTTTGCGACTTTCGAAGACGGCCGGGTGCGCGCGCATCTCGACGAATATTCAGAGATCAATATCGAATTCCATCAGGCGATCGTCCGCATGAGCGGCAACACCGTGCTCGTCGACCTCGCCGAGAATCTGTTCACCCACATGCGCATGATTCGGCGCAAGACGATCGGCGAGATGGATCGCGCCGATCGTTCGATCCGCGATCATATGCAAATTATCGAATCGCTGGAATCGCGTGACACGATGCGCGCCGAGGCGCTGGTGCGCGATCACGCGCTGGGGCTTGCCGAGCACGTGGCGAAATACGCAGATTATCTAGACTGAAATGAGGGGCTTCCATGGCTGAAGCAGCATTAAATACGGCGCCAGATGCAGAACTGGAGTTGACCGACGGCTTTCACCTCGTCGTCGACGCACTCAAGCTCAACGGCATCAATACGATTTACGGCGTTCCGGGCATTCCGATCACGGATTTCGGTCGCATGGCGCAGGCCGCAGGCATCCGCGTGCTGTCGTTTCGGCACGAGCAGAACGCGGGTTATGCGGCCGCGATAGCGGGTTACCTGACCAAGAAGCCGGGGGTTTGCCTCACCGTGTCGGCGCCGGGCTTCCTCAATGGGCTGACCGCGCTTGCCCATGCCACCACGAATTGCTTCCCGATGATCCTGATATCCGGATCCTCCGAGCGCGAAATCGTCGACCTTCAGCAAGGCGACTACGAGGAGATGGACCAGCTCGCGATCGCCAAACCGCTGTGCAAGGCGGCGTTCCGTGTGTTGCACGCCGAGAGCATCGGCATTGCTCTGGACCGCGCGATCCGCGCCGCTGTCTCGGGGCGCCCAGGCGGCGTTTATCTCGATATGCCGGCCAAGCTGTTTGGCCAGGTGATTGGTGCGGAGCGCGGCCAACGATCGCTGGTCAAGGTGATCGACGGGGCGCCAGCTCAGATTCCGGCTCCCGACGCCGTCAAGCGTGCGCTCGATGTGCTCAAAAGCGCCAGGCGTCCGCTGATTATCCTCGGCAAGGGCGCCGCCTACGCCCAGGCCGATGGCGCAATCTGCGCTCTGATTGAAAAGAGTGGTGCACCTTTCCTGCCGATGAGCATGGCAAAGGGCCTTTTACCCGACACGCATCCGCAGTGCGCCGGTGCGGCGCGCTCGACGGTCCTCAAGGATTCCGATGTCGTGATGCTGATCGGCGCGCGCCTCAACTGGCTCCTCTCGCACGGCAAAGGCAAAGCCTGGGGTGACGCGCCGAAGAAATTCATTCAGATCGACATTGAGCCGAAGGAGATGGATTCGAATGTCGAGATCACAGCACCTGTGGTCGGCGATATCGGCTCGGCGGTTGCTGCCATGCTCGAAGGCATGAGTGGCAGCTGGCCTGCACCGCCTGCGGACTGGGTCAATGGTGTTAATGCGAAGCGCGACGAGAATATCGCCAAGATGGCGCCACGGCTGATGAACAACAACTCGCCGATGGACTATTACGCGGCGCTCGGCGTCCTGCGCACCATCGTCAAGGAACGGCCCGAAGCCATCCTCGTCAATGAGGGCGCCAATACGCTCGATCTCGCCCGTGGCGTGATCGACATGTACCGGCCGCGCAAGCGGCTCGACGTCGGCACCTGGGGTGTCATGGGTATCGGCATGGGTTATGCCGTCGGCGCTGCGGTCGAAACCGGCAAGCCGGTGCTCGCGGTTGAGGGTGACTCGGCCTTCGGTTTCTCCGGCATGGAGATCGAGACGATCTGCCGATACAAGCTGCCGGTATGTGTCGTCGTATTCAACAACGACGGCATCTACCGCGGCACCGACGTCAACAATGCTGGTTCTGATCCGGCGACGACCGTTTTCGTCAAGGGCGCGCGCTACGACAAGATGATCGAGGCATTTGGCGGCGTCGGCGTCAATGCTGTCTCGCCCGACGAGCTCAGACGCGCCGTCAACGCGGCGATGGATTCCGGCAAGCCCACGTTGATTAACGCGGTGATCGATCCGGCCGCCGGTAGCGAAAGCGGCCGCATCGGCAACCTCAATCCGCAAAGCACGCTACGCAAGTCATAGGAGCCGGGGATGGCAAAGCGCAAAAAAGCGAAATCCAAGAAATCGAAATTCAGAGCGGCGGCAAAGAAGCCCGCCCGCAGGACGGTGAAACTCAACGCAAAAAAGTCGGTGCAAGCCGCCGGCAATTCGCCGCGGCCGTCTTCGAAGCCGTGGGGAGGGGCGGGCAGGGCGCTCGATGGCGTTCGCGTGCTCGACTTCACGCACGTGCAATCGGGGCCAACCTGCACCCAGCTTCTCGCCTTCATGGGCGCGGACGTGATCAAGATCGAGCGGCCTGGAATCGGCGACGTCACCCGCGGCCAGTTGCGCGACGTGAAGGGCGCCGACAGCCTCTACTTCACCATGCTCAACGGCAGCAAACGCTCGATCACCATCGATTCCAAAAACCCCAAGGGCAAGCAGGTGCTCGACCAGTTGGTGAAGAAATGCGACGTGCTCGTTGAGAATTTCGCACCCGGCGCGCTCGACCGCATGGGTCTGACGTTCGAGCATATTCATAAGCTCAACCCCCGCATGATAGTGGCATCCGTGAAAGGCTTTGGTCCGGGCCCTTACGAGGACTGCAAAGTGTACGAGAACGTCGCCCAATGCGCGGGCGGCTCGGCATCGACCACCGGCTTCCGGGATGGGCCACCGCTCGTCACCGGCGCCCAGATCGGCGATTCCGGCACCGGACTGCATCTGGCGCTCGGCATTGTGACGGCGCTCTTCCAGCGAATCCGCACCGGCCGCGGCCAGAAGGTGCTCTGCGCCATGCAGGACGGTGTGCTTAATCTTGCCCGCGTGAAGTTGCGCGATCAGCAGCGCCTCCAGCACGGGCCACTCTCCGAATACAGCCAATACGGCGAAGGCGTTCCGTTCGGGTCGGCGACGCCGCGCGCCGGTAACGATTCGGGCGGCGGTCAACCGGGCTGGATCCTCAAATGCAAAGGCTGGGAAAGCGACCCGAACGCCTACGTTTATTTCATTACCCAGGCGCCGGTGTGGGGCTCGATCTGCGATCTCATCGGCAAATCGGAATGGAAGACCGATCCCGATTATGCGACGCCGCCGGCGCGGCTGCCGCGTTTGCGCAAGATCTTCGATACCATCGAGCAATGGACCATGACCAAAACCAAGTTCGAGGTCATGGAGACATGCAACAAGCACGACATTCCGGTCGGACCAATCCTGTCGATGAAAGAGATCGCCGACGAGCCGGCGTTGCGCGCCACCGGCACTGTCGTCGAGGTCGAACATCCCACGCGTGGGACCTATTTGACGGTGGGCAATCCGGTCAAGCTCTCGGACTCGCCGCCCGACGTGCGGCGCTCGCCGCTTCTTGGCGAGCATACCGACGAAATCTTGCGCGAGGTGCTCGGATGTTCTGCTAAGGAGATGGCCGGGATCAAAGCCGCGGGCGCGTTGAGCGCGCCGGAGAAGAAGGCCGAAGCGGCATAGCCCTTCATTCGAAACGGAGCGAGACGTAGCGATGCGTATTGTCGTGCACGGACAGCAAGCGTTTGGCAAAGCGGTGCTTGAGGCGCTGACCAAGCGCGGCGAGAACGTCGTCGCTGTTTACGTCGCGCTGGAGAAAGACGGCGCGAAAGCTGATCCGCTGAAGGAAGCAGCGGTCGCCGCCAACCTGCCGGTGCATCAGCCGGCGTCATACCGCAAGCCCGAGGTGTGGGATGAATTCCGCGCGCTCAAGCCGGACTTGCAGGTGATGGCGTTTGTCACGCTGTTCGTCCCGGAGGAATTCCTCAACATTCCGACGTACGGCTCGATCCAGTATCACCCGTCGTTGCTCCCCGCTTATCGCGGCGCGAGCGCGATCAACTGGCCGATCATCAAAGGCGAAGCAGAAACCGGACTGTCGATCTTTTGGCCCGACAACGGTCTCGATACCGGCGATGTGCTGATCCAGAAAAAGACCCCGATCTCGGCGACCGACACGCTCGGCTCGGTCTACTTCGATCGGTTGTTTCCGATGGGCGTCGAAGCGATGCTGGAAGCAATCGATCTGGTGAAAGCGGGCAAAGCGCCGCGCATTAAGCAGGACGAATCGAAAGCGACTTATGAAGGCCGCTGCCGCCCCGACAATGCGCACATTGATTGGGGCAGGCCATGGCAGGAGATCGACCGGCTCATCCGCGGCTGTAATCCGGCGCCGGGTGCCTGGTCGAAGCTCGATGGAAAAATCGTGAAGGTCTTCGATGCCAAACCACTGCCGGCCAAGGACCCAAAGGGCATCGCCGGCAAAATGGGCGAGATTGCCGCGATCGAAAGCGACGGTTTCGCCGTCGTCTGTGCCGACGGCCGTTTCAAGGTCACGCGCGTCCAGGCCGACGGTCCGAAAATCGCGGCGAGCGAATTCACCGCCGCTGCCAAACTCACCCCCGGAATGAGGTTTTCATGAACCCGCCTACCGCTGCTGCGGCGAAAGCCGCGCCCGCCGTTTCTTCGCAACACGCCAATCCGAAATCCGACATTGAAATTTCGCAGGCGGCGAAAAAACGGCTGATCGTCGATGTCGCGCGTGAGCGCCTCGGCATCGAGGCGGAGAATCTTGAGCCCTACGGCCGCTACAAGGCCAAGGTGTCGATGGATTTCATCAAGTCGATCCAGGGCAGGCCGAACGGAAAGCTCATCCTGGTCACCGCCATCAACCCGACGCCGGCGGGCGAAGGCAAGACCACGACCACCGTCGGCCTCACCGACGCGCTCAACCACATCGGCAAGAAAGCGATGTTGTGCATCCGCGAGCCTTCGCTCGGGCCCTCGTTCGGTATGAAAGGCGGTGCCGCTGGCGGCGGCTATGCCCAGGTCGTGCCGATGGAGGACATCAATCTGCATTTTACCGGCGATTTCCATGCCATCACTTCGGCCAACAACCTGCTCGCCGCTCTGCTCGACAACCATATTTATTGGGGCAACGCTCTTGGCATCGATGAACGCCGCGTGACGTGGCGACGCGTGCTCGATATGAACGACCGGGCGTTGCGATCGATCGTGTCTTCACTCGGTGGTGTCAGCAACGGCTTCCCGCGCGAGGATGGCTTCGACATTACCGTCGCCTCGGAGGTAATGGCGATCTTCTGTCTCGCTCGCGATGTTGACGATCTCAAGAAGCGGCTCGGTAATATCGTCGTGGCTTACACGCGCGATCGCAAGGCGGTGCGCGCGTCGGATCTCAAGGCGCACGGAGCCATGGCCGTGCTGCTGAAGGAGGCATTGGCGCCTAATCTGGTGCAGACGCTGGAAGGCACGCCTGCATTCATCCACGGCGGGCCGTTTGCCAACATCGCACACGGTTGTAATTCGGTGTTGGCGACCACGACTGCGCTCAAGCTCGCCGATTATGTCGTGACCGAAGCCGGCTTCGGCGCCGACCTCGGCGCGGAAAAGTTCCTCGACATCAAATGCCGCAAGACCGGCATCGCGCCGGACTGCGTGGTTTTGGTCGCGACCATCCGCGCGCTCAAGATGCATGGCGGCGTCAAAAAAGAAGACCTCAAGGATGAGAACCTCAAGGCGCTCGAAGCCGGCATGGCCAATCTGCAACGGCATGTCGAGAATATGCGGAAATTCGGCGTTGAGCCAGTGATCTCGATCAACCGCTTCTCAGCCGACACCGGCGCCGAGATCAAGCTGGTCGAAGACAAATGCCGGGTGCTCGGCGTCGAAGCCTTGATGGCCGATCACTGGGCCGAGGGCGGCAAGGGTGCCGCCGAGGTCGCGCGCACGGTGGTCAAGATCGCCGAAAGCGGCAAGAGCAAGCTCAAATACCTTTATCCTGACGACATGCCGCTGGCGGAGAAAGTTCGTACCATCTGCCGCGAAATCTATCGCGCCAAAGACATCTCGATGGACAAGTCTGTGCGCGATCAGCTCGCTGCGTTCGAGGCCATGGGCTGCGGCAAGTTCCCGATCTGCATGGCCAAGACGCAATACAGCTTTACCACCAACCCGGATGCCAAAGGCGCGCCGAGCGACCATGTCATCCCGGTGCGCGAAGTGCGGCTTTCGGCCGGCGCGGAGTTCGTGGTGGTGATCTGCGGCGAGCTTCTGACCATGCCCGGCTTGCCAAGAGTGCCGGCCGCGGACTCGATCGACATCGGAGCGGACGGCAGGATCGTAGGCTTGTTCTAACGGTCGTTGCGAGGCGCCAACGGGTGCGGCGTGGCCGGTCCGATGACAATACCGCGACGAAGCAACACGTCTTTCCCTTTAACACACTGGATCGTTTCGCCACCCTCGCAATGACGAAATAAATAAACGGAGCAGACAATGCTGAAATTCTATTACAACGGCGCGCCAAATCCCGCCAAGGTCGCGCTCTTTCTGGAGGAAGCCGGTCTCCCCTACGAGCCTGTTCCGATCGACACCCGCAACGGCGACCAGCACACGCCGGAATTCCTCGCCATCAATCCGAATGCCAAGGTGCCGGCGATCGTTGACGGCGACGTCGTCATGTTCGATTCCAACGCGATCCTGCTTTACCTCGCCGAGAAGACCGGCAAGTTCCTGCCGCCAAAAGGCGACAAGGCGCGCGGCGAATTGTTGTCCTGGATGATGTTCGTCGCCTCGGGCGTCGGGCCGTATTCCGGGCAATCGGTGCATTTCCGGCTATATGCTCCCGAAAAGAACGAATACGCGCAGAACCGCTACGCCTTCGAGGCGCAGCGCCATTTCGGCATCCTCGATGCGCGATTGGCCAAGCACAAATATGTACTCGGCGACACGTACACGATCGTCGACATGGCGACGTGGGGCTGGGCGCGCCTGATACCGACGGTGCTCGGTGACGCCGCCTGGGCGAAGTTTCCGAATCTCAAGCGTCTGGTCGACGAGATCAGCGCGCGTCCGGCGGCGCAACGCGCGGTAGCGTTGCGCGACAAGTTCAAGTTCAAAGCCGAGATGGACGACTTGGCGCGGCAGTCGTTGTATCGGCACCAGTCGGAGAAGGTCATCTGACCTTTTGAGCCTCGTTCAAAACATCCCCATCCGTTCGCTCGCCATATAGCCGGTGAGGAGCAGCACGCCGAACGCCATCACCACGACCGCGGCGCCGACTTCGATGCCGCGCAGAATAAGGGTGCCATAGCCGGCGCGGGTCGATGCGACGCGCTTGGCGGCGGTTCTGGCGCCGACGGCAATGGTGGCGATGGTGGCAACCGTGATGGCGGTGCCAAGCCCCATGACGAACGTCGAGGCGACGCCGGCCCAATACAGGCCCTGCGCCAGCGCAAACACCAGCACGATGATCGCGCCCGAGCAGGGCCGCAGCCCGACGGCGACGATGGCGGAGAAGCCGCGACGCCAGCCGCCCGGTCCCGCCAATTCCTCCGGCTCGGGCCCATGCGCGTGCCCCCATGGCAAGACGCCGTCCTCTTCGTCGTGATCGTGGCCGTGATCGTGTGCGTGTCGGTGGCTGTGTTCGTGGTGATCGTGATGCGCGTGGCCGGCGTGCTCTTGGTGGACCGCACGCAGCGCACGGAAGAAGCCGCGGCCTTTCACCCATAACAGCCTGGCGCCCAACAGAACGATCAGCGAATAGCTGACGATTTCGATGACACGTACGGTATCGCCCATCATTTTCGCCGTGGCGCCGATCAGGCCGGCGGCAACGCTGACAATGACAATGGCGGTTACGGCTTGCAGCAAAGCCGACGCAAATGACAGCGCGATGCCGCGCCGCCAGGTTTCTTCGTTGGCGACCAAATATGACGAGATTACCGCCTTGCCGTGTCCGGGGCCGGCGGCGTGAAAAATGCCGTAGATGAAAGAGATGCCGATCAGGCTCCAATAGGCCGAGCCGTCGGTCTTGGCCGCGCGGATTAGTCCCGACAGCGCGCGGTAGAACATCGCCTGCTCGGCGAGGACCCAGCCGACGATTCCGGTGGCTGGCGGTTGGCGCATGGCAACAAGCGGACTGACCTGCGCGTAAGCTTCGGTGAGCGCGCTCGCCACCAAGAGCGACAGAAGTCCGGCCGCCGCTAATGCACCAAAGCGGCGCAAGCATACGCAGGCAGAGCGGTAGAGGAGGTCGCTTGCTGCTTTCATAACCTTATTCCGTCGAAGTGAAAACGATCATCAGTGCCACAATCGCGGAAAGAGCAATGGCGGCGCCAATAGATGCCGGCGTCGGGTCTGTCATAATCGTAACTGCCCACAAGGCAATTGTGAGGAGTACGCAAACTATGCCGACGAGCCTTGATGCTAATCGCATGCGATGCGATAGGTGCGAACGAACATGATGATCCGCCATTTGGTTCAAACAAAAATGGGACGGTGCGGATTCGTGGTCGTGCCGTCGCAGCATGGAAATGTTGCACCAAACCTTGCGAACATCGCCCGCGCGCGTGCGGCGATGACCAGGATCGGCTACGACCGAAAATCAGGCTGATGGAGGCGCGCGCGACTGAAAGGGCGTTCGTCGTTCGGCGACAAAGACGATCGCGGCGTAATCGGAATAGTCGACCGCCTGCGACGCCGAAAACGTAGGTAACTGCGGCGGTTGCGGCACGAACGAATTGCCAGCGAGATAGATGGTGGCACAGATGGCGCAGTATTTATCGCCGTCATTGCCAGGCTGGGCGCTGTTGGTCGGCTGCGCTTTGGCAGTGAATTTAGCGATGCCCGCAGCCGGGTAGAGGGAGTGGATTCCGTCGAGGTGTACATGGCCGAACGACGCGCCAAACTGGAGCGCTAACGCGAAAAGCGCAAGGAAACTTGCAAATCGCCGAATTCGCGTCACGAATGGGGCTCCCTCGCCGCCGAACACACGCTAGTGGAGCGGATTTAACATTCGCTACCCACCTAGCAGGCTGTTGAAGAAGTTAAGTTTTTGAAGCTTGGCTTGATCTGGTTGGTTGGCGATGCTCTGGGTATTTCGGATTTAGCGATAGGCTCGTTCGATCAAGCGGCATTCTTCAGCAGTTTCGG
>Ga0307373_10003756_pt1 | contig 26122 bp, 24 predicted proteins | sample OX2MG_FD_202534 | JGI IMG/M metagenome (GOLD analysis project Ga0307373, IMG submission 202534) | Soil microbial communities from Risofladan, Vaasa, Finland - OX-2 | ecosystem: Environmental > Terrestrial > Soil > Coastal area > Acid sulfate soil | place: Finland: Risofladan, Vaasa | collected...
GTCAGCCTGTCCATCCGGGCGGCCGACTCCGCTGCCGGGCAGTCCCTGAGCTTCGCGGCCACTGGCCTGCCCGCCGGCCTGACGATCAGCGGCTCGACCGGCAGCATCACCGGCAGGCCGACGAGGTTCGGCATCTACAGCGTGAACGTGACCGCGACCGACCCCACGGGCGCCACCGGATCGGCCGCCTTCACCTGGACTGTGACGGTCGGAGCCGGCTTCCTCGCCCGCCTGCTCGCCAGCTACCCCGGGGGCAGCCTGCTGCGCACGCTCACGCGCCTGCTGCTAGTAGCCTTGGCGGATGCGAAGAGTGCTGGGCATCGGGATTGACGCCTGCCTGGTCCTCGCGTTCGTGCTCATCGGCCGGGCCAGCCACCACGACGGCGGCAGCCTGGCCGGCCTGGCCAGCACCGCCTGGCCGTTCCTGACCGGCCTGGCCGTCGGCGAGATCGTCACCAGGGGCTGGCGCCGGCCTGCCGCCCTGCTCCCGACGGGCGTCGGGGTCTGGCTGAGCACCGTTGCCGTCGGAATGATCTTGCGGGTCGTCGCCGGCCAGGGCACCGCTGCCGCGTTCATCGCAGTGGCGCTGGCCTTCCTCGGCCTCTTCCTGCTCGGCTGGCGGCTCGTCGCGAACCGCGTTCCAGCCCTGAGGGCACTGCTGGAGGCCCCGTCAGGCGATCCGGCCTAGGGGATAAGCAATGGCGCGCCACCGCGGGCCACGCGTACTGTAGCCGCGTGCTCACGGTCACCGCCTGCGCAGACGAGCGGGACGAGCAGGTCAGCCTCGACATCTACGACGCCGTCTGGCCGCACGACCCGCTGACGATCGACGACGTGCGCTCGTACCAGGCCAGCGTCCGCGACTATGTCAGCCACCTGGCGTGGCTAGACGGCGCTGCCGTCGGCTCCGCCGTGAGCGTGATCGCGCCGCAGCGCGCCGATCGCGTCTTCACGATCGTCACCGTGCTGGCCGGGCAGCGTCGGCATGGTGCCGGCTCCGCCATCTACGAGGCGATCTCCGCCTGGGCCGCCGAGCGAGGCCTGAGCGTCCTCGAGGTCGCTGTGCTCGACAACGATCCGGAGAGCCTGGCCTTCGCCGGACGGCGCGGTTTCGTCGAGGAACGGCGCGAGGTGGGCGTCGTCCTGCACCTCGCCGAGATCGAGCCGCCCGCGGTCGAGCCACCGGACGGCATCGAGATCGTCACCTGGGCGGAGCGCCCGGAACTCGCCCGCGGCATGTACGAGGTCGCGGTCGAGGCGGAACCGGATATCCCCGGCTTCGAGGACGACGAGATCGAGCCGTTCGACGACTGGCTGGCGCATGACATGCAGGGCTCAGGCGACCGTCCCGAGGCCACCTTCGTAGCGCTCGCGGGCCAGGAGGTCATCGGCTACGCGAAGTTCTCGCTGACGCAGGCCCAGCCGACGATCGCCCACCACGATCTGTCCGCTGTCAAGAGAGCCTGGCGTGGCCGCGGCGTCGCGCGGGCGCTGAAGGCGGCGCAGATCAACTGGGCGCTCGCCAGCGGCTACACCGAGCTGCACACCCGCAACGAGGAGCGGAACGAGCCGATCAGGCGGCTGAACGCCCGCTTCGGCTACCGGCCGGGAATCGGTCGCGTCTACCTCGCTGGGCCCGTCGCGAGTTCCTAGCTAGTCCTCGGGCCTTGGTGGCGTGAGGTGGCCACGAAACTGACCGCTGGCGTGCCGCCGCCGCTCGTCGCCTTCAGGGTGCCGGGCTGGGCCGGGTTCGCTGGTGTGGCGCGCGCCTGGCGGCCGGGTGCGGCAGGCTGGCGGGGTGTGCTGCCCGCGTCGCCGTTTTATCCCTGGGTCTGCGTGCCCGGTAGCTAGTCTGGCGCCGGGGACGATCATGCGGGCTGGGTATTGTCGCTGCGTGCACGCCATCTGCGAGATGGCCTGGATGATCATCACCGACCCGCACGTCCGGTTCACCGAGCTCGGCCCGGACTACTATGACCGCATCGACGCCGGCCGCCAGACCCGCAACAAGATCCGCGATCTGGAACGCCTCAACCCCGGCATGAAAGTCACCCTCGCCCCCGCCGCCTGACGGTCCAGCCTGACCGCGCGACCGCAACACCAGGAGCATCCCCCGCCCAGCCGAATCCGTGCAACTCACCCGCCGTGCCTGGCAACCCGCCCCAGGTGGCTGAGCCCTGCGTACCGTCACCCATATGTTTCCGGTCAGGAGTGCTCGCGCAGATACGGCGCGGGCTCGGCTGGGTCGGTCCGGTCGACCGTCGCACGTCAGCGACCAGGGATCGCCCTACCGGTCGGCTCGCGGGGGTCCGTCGGAGTCGCTGGAGACGGCGGCGTACTCCACGCAGCTAGCTCCAGCCGCCCTCGGCTATTCTGCCCGGCGCGGCTGGTCAGGCACACTAGCGGCATGAACACGGACATCGTGGTGATCGGCGCTGGTGCGCTCGGTCTCAGCACGGCACTGCACTGCGCGATCATCGGCGTCCCGGTCGTCGTGGTCGACCGGGACACCGCGGGCTCACAGGCGTCCGGCCGCGCGGCAGGCCTGTTCAAGTCGGTGCAGGCCGACAGCCTGCGGACCGGCCTGGCCAGGCGCAGCATCGCCAAGGCGCTCACGTTCGGCGACTGGGCAGGCGTCCCGCTCGACGTCACCAGGTCGGGCAGCTACCTGATCGCCAGGACCGACGCCCACACGGCTTACCTGCGGACCGAGGAGCGCCAGTCCCGCGGCTGGGGCGTCGACCTCCGTCCCGCGACCGCTGACGAGGTCAGCGCGAACGTCTGCTACTACCGGGCAACAGGCGCGGAGTTCGCCCTGTGGTGCCCGGAAGACATCTACATCGACGAGCCAGCCGACCTGGTGCGGGCGTACGTGGCGGCGGGCCGGCTGCACGGAGCCGAGGTGCTCGAGCGGGAGGAGGTCACCGCGATCACGCTGTCGCACGGCCGCGTCGCTGGCGTCGAGACCACGCGGCGCTCGATCACCGCGCCCGTCGTCGTGGACGCGGCCGGCGCCTGGACCAGGCAGGTAGCCGCGCTGGCCGGCGGGACCGTGGCCGTCGCGCCGGTCCGGCACCAGCTCGCGATCACCGAGCCTGCGGGTCAGGTCGACCCGGCCGATCCGATCGTGCGGGTCGTCGACGCGGCGGTCTACCTAAGGCCGGCCAGGGGCGGGCTGATGGTGGGCGGATTCGAGGCTGACCCGCTGCCGCTGGACGTCGCCGCTCCGCCGCCGTCCACCGACGACATGCCCCTCGACCTCGGCGTGCTCGCCACGCTGGCCGGCCTCGTCCGGCGCGAGGTGCCCGCCAGCGCACTGCCAGTGGCCGAGCATCGCGGCGGCATGTTCACGATGAGCCCGGACGGGCGGTTCGTGCTCGGCCCCGTGCCTGACGTGCCCGGACTGTGGGTTGCCAGCGGCTGCAACGGGTCCGGGTTCTCGTCCTCGCTGGCCCTGGGCGAGGCTCTGGCGCAGTGGCTCGCGGGGACGCCAGCTGCGGCGGCGGCGCTCGGGCCCGGCCGGTTCGGCCTGCTCACCGACGAGGCTCTGATCAGGGACGGAGTCTGGCAGTACGAGCACTACTACGACCCCCAGGCATAGGGTGATCCGGGTGAGCCAGCCGTCCGGTCCCAGGTCAGGCCGCCCCCGGCGGGGGCAGGTCTCGGCCTTCCTGCGCAGCTTCACCTTCGCCGGTCAGGGCGTCTGGCACGCCGTCCGGACGCAGCGGAACATGCGCGTGCACCTCGCTGCTGCCATCGCCGCCGTGATCGTGGGGGCCGTGCTGCGGATCAGCGCGGTGCAGTGGGCGTGCGTCACGCTGGCGATCGGGATGGTGCTGGTCGCGGAGATCTTCAACACGGTCATCGAGGCGATGATCGACCTGCAGACGCAGCAGTTCCACCCGCTGGCGAAGATCGCGAAGGACGGGGCGGCCGGGGCGGTGCTGATCGCCTCGATCGCGGCCATTGGTGTCGCCATTGCCGTTTTCATACCGAGGCTGCTCCGCTGACCGGCCCGGTGCGGGATTAGGTCCCCTATGCGCCGCCGAACCCCGTATCCTCGGCAGCCTAGGCACAGGAGGCCCGCACGATGTCAGCTGTTCTGCCCCGAGCCGTTACCGCCGCCAGCCGTCGCGGCTCCGCCAGGATCGCAGCGGCTGCCGGTGCCATCATCCTGATCGGCGCCGGCTCGGCCAGCTGCTCGGTCGTGCAGAAGATCAACAACATCCGGCACACCGTGGACAACAACAGGGCCACGATCAAGTCGTTCACCGAAGGCCTGAAGAACAGCAAGGCCATTCCGTTCCAGGCCACTTACCAGACCACGGGCGGCTCGCCGACCACGATCGTCTACTCGGTTCAGCCGCCGAAGGACATCGCGTTCTCCGAGACCGCCAGCGGCAGCGCCACCAGCGCCACCAACCTGATCGCCAACTCCTCCGGCGAGTACTCGTGCTCGCAGGCCTCGCAGGGCGCCCAGTGGAGCTGCGAGAAGCTCGGCAAGGCGAGCGCCGTCTCCCAGAACCAGCTCTTTGCCATCTACACCCCTGAGCACTGGGCCACGTTCCTGACCGTCCTGTCTGTTGGCGCCGGGCTGGCCGGGGACAAGGTGACTACGTCGAACAAGACGGTGAACGGCTTCAGCATGAACTGCGTGGACCTGTTCGCGAAGGGCGAGGGCACGAGCACGATCTGCACCACCAGCCAGGGCATCCTCGGTTACGTCAAGGTCGCGGCGCAGTCGACGAGCTTCGAGATCACGAAATACACGGCGTCGCCGCCCGCGTCCGCCTTCCAGCTGCCGCCAGGCGCGACGGTCACGCACCAGTAGCCGAGGCGGGCGGGTCCGTCCGGCCCGACCTGATGTTCGCCGCGCGCGCGGCGCGCGCGCGGGGCGAGCCGCAGCGCGTCCACGGGCCGGCCGGTCTCCCCCGGCACCCGGGACCAGCCCGCCTCGCCCCACAGGAAGCCCTCGGACCCCTGGGTTACCCTCGGCCAGGGCCGGGCCGAGCCAGGCGGCGGTTCCGCCGGCCCACCGTTCCTGCGCCACCTCCGCGAGCCAGGCCCGCACGTCGGGCTGGAACCGCGCCGTGAAGAACACGACCGACGCGACCCCCGCGTCCGCCACGGCCCGGGTCAGGGCCTCCGCGGCCGGCTCGGACGTCGCGATCGGCTTCTCGAGCAGCAGGTGCCTGCCCGCGGCGACTGCCCTGGTCGCGAGCTCGGCCTGCCGCCTGGTTGCGTCCCCAGACCGCGGCAAGCTCGATGCCCTCCGTAGCTGCCAGGGCCGGGGCGTGCACGATGCTGGCCCAGTGCCCCGTGCCGGCCAGGCCGAACCGGAGCGGCGCCGGCTGGCCGCTCATGCGCCGGCCACGGCGACGGCCAGCCGGCTCAGCGGCAGCGCCGCGAGGTCCGCCTGGTCGGCGTGGAAGTGATACGGCGCGTCGAGGTAGGTACCGGTGTTGCCGGCCACGGTCAGCGACTCGATCTCGAACGACGCGCCGCTTCCCGGCCGCGCCGCCGACTCCTCGCGGCTGACCACCGTCCGCAGCTCGGGCGCGGCGAGACCCGGGCAGGTGACCATCCCCGCGGAGATCTGGTGCCACAAATCGATGATCATGAGTGACGGCTCATCGTTCCTGGCCGCGGCCGGCCGCGCGGGCGACATCGTCCAGGGCGCCGGCGAAGGTCTCGGCGATCCGGGCGAGCTCGTCCTCGGTGATCACGAAGGGCGGCGAGATCTGGAGGGCGACGCCGCGCAGCAGCCGGGTGATCACGCCGCGGTCGCGGACGGCGGCCACCAGCCGCTGGCCGATCATCGGGTCGGCGGTCCGTGCGTCCTCGGCGATCTCGACGGCGGCTAGCAGGCCGGTGCCCGACCTGACTGTGCTGACCAGGTCGTGCTCGGCCAGCGGTGCCAGCACCCTGGCGAGCACCGGCTCGAGTTCGGCGACCCGGCTGACCAGCTGCTCGCGCTCGATCAGCTCGAGGTTGGCCAGGGCGACCGCCGCCGCCGCGGGATGGCCCGAGTAGGTGTAGCCGTGCCGGAACACCTCGGTCGACCCGGCCCGCCAGAACGGCTCCACCACCTTCGGCCCCGCGATTACGGCGCCGATCGGCAGGTAGCCCGAGCTCAGGCCCTTCGCGGTCGTGATCAGGTCGGGGTCGAGGTCGAACCGGCCGCTGGCGAACCACTCGCCGACCCGGCCGTAGCCGGTGATCACCTCGTCGGCCACGAACAGCACGTCGTGCCGCCGGCAGATCTCGCGGACCGCTGACAGGTAGCCCTCGGGCGGCGGGTAGACACCGCCAGCCCCGATCACCGGCTCGCAGAAGAACGCGGCCACCCGGCTGTCGCCCAGCAGCTCGATGGTCTTCTCCAGCGCCGCCGGGTCGTCCCACGGCACCTGCTCCACCTGGCCGACCAGCGGCGCGAACGGCTCGGTCAGCAGCGGGATGCCGCCGAGCGAGGTGCCGTAGGCGTTCATCCCGTGATAGGCGTGCGAGCGCGAGATGATGACCTGCCTGGTCGGCTCGCCCACCGCCCGCCAGTACGCCCTGGCCAGCTTGCCGGCCGTGTCCACCGCGTCCGAGCCACCGCCCGGGGTCAGGAAGACCTTCGCTTCTGGCACGGGCGCCAGCTCCGCGATCCGGCGGCAGAGCGCCTCGGCCGGAGGGTTGGTGTAGTACTCGAAGGTCTGGAAGCCAGCGATCTCGCGCATCTGCGCGGCCGCAGCGTCCGCAAGCTCGGTGCGGCCGTAGCCGACGTTGCAGTACCAGAGGCTGGCCAGCGCGTCGAGGTACGCGCGCCCGTCGGCGTCGTAGACGGTGGACCCCTCGCCGCGCACGATCGTGATCGCCTTGCCCGCGAGCGTCGCCATATTCGCAAACGGGTTCCACAGGGCGGTCTTGTGCGTCGGCTCGATGTGTCCCATCGCTAGTCCCCTCCGAAGTATCAGCAGTGACGCAGGATCCAGCGGTTACGCAGGATCAGCAGTGACTCAAACCTAGTGGTTGTGCCGGCCCGCCTAGTGGTTGTGCCGGCCCGGCAGAGTGGCGGCGTGTTACGGGCAGAATGAGACCTCATGCAGCGCGCCGGCCTGCCGCCCGCCCTCGTGCCGATGCTGCTCGCCGACAAGGTGTGCGGGCTGGTCATCGCCTACGCCGTCATCGCGGCCCTGTTCCACCGGGAGCGAACCGGGCAGGGACAGCGCGTCGAGGTGCCCATGATCGACGCGATGCGCGCGTTCACCCTGGTGGAGCATGGCGGCTCGGCGATGAGCCGCCCGCCCCGCGGTCCGGCCGGATACCCGAGGATCCTCACCCCGCTGCGCTCCACGGCGGCTACCAAGGACGGCTGGATCGCGCTGCAGCCGCACCGCGACGAGCAGTGGAACGCGCTGGTGCGAGCCGCGGGCCTCGATGACCTGGTCGGCGATCCGCGGCTGAGCAGCCGCAGCCTGTGGCGCGAACCCGGCTTCGGCTATGCCACGCTCAGCCGGGTACTGGCGACCAGGACGACCGCGGAATGGCTCGCGTTCTGCTCCGAGCACGGAATCCCGGCGGCACCAGCGGCCAGTCTCGACGAGGTGATCGAGTCGCTGCCGGAAGCCGAGCATCCGCACGCCGGCACCTACAAGCTCATCCCGCCGCCGACTCGGTTCTCCGCTACCCCGGCATCGGTGCGCCGTCCCGCCCCGCTGGTCGGGCAGCATACCTACGAAGTGCTGGCCGAGGCCGGCCTGACGCAGGAGCAGATCACCGCGCTGGCGCGGGCCGGGGTCCTGCGCTCACCAGGCGAGGCTAGCTCCCACTGAATGCGCGTTATAGTACTGAACATGTTTGTCACGGCTCTGGTCAACCTCTACACCCGCGACATCGAAGCTGGGCTGCACTTCTACCGCGATCTTCTGGGCTTCGCCGAGACGTTCCGCACTCCAGCCGAGGGCACCCCCGAGCATGTCGAACTCCAGCTGAACGGGTTCACCGTCGGCCTCGGCACAGTCGAGGCAGCCAGGAGGGTGCACGGCGTTAAGGCCGCACCCGGCAGCCCGGCCATGGTCCTGGTGGTGTGGACCGACAACGTCGACAACGCCTGCGAGGAACTGGTGGCCGCGGGGGTACCGGTGCTTCAGCCGCCTCACAACACCGGCAACAACAACCGGAATGCCCTGCTGCGCGATCCGGACGGGAATCTCGTGGAGATCGTCGCCAAGGTTTGAGGAGACCTTCGGAAAGTACTTGCCTAACTGGAAAGTTGTCGTGTGCTTTCCGGTTAGGCAAATACTTGCCCCACAGGAGGTTCCCGTGACTGCTGCACAGCAGCCCGACAGCGCGGCCAGCGCCCTGCCGAGATCGGCCGCCGGCAGAGCCAGGTGATCGAGGCGGTCCTCGTCCCCCGCTGGTACTGGTGGGCCGTCGGTGCTGCGATGATCGTCATCGGCGCGGCGGTCGACTACCGGCACACCGTCGTCCTGGCCGTGGCCATCCCGGTCGCCGTGATCGCGATCGTGACGCTGACCGGCGGAATGATCTTCGGCGCTTACCGCCACGTCCGCGTTCGCGACGCCGAACTGCTCGGTGGCCGGGGTGCCGTCGCGATCGTCGGCCTGGTCGGCCTCGTCATGGCGCTGACGCTTGGCGTGGGGTTCGGCCTGCGCGCGCTCGGCTCGCACGCTCCGGCGACGATCGCCACGGTCGTCGGCGCGGCGGCCCTGGTCATCGGCGGCCCGCTGCTGATGCGCCGCCTGCGTCAGATCATGCTCGGTCACCGCGCGGGTGCCGGATCATGACGGCCGCCCGGTTCGAGGAGCTGATCCACGCGCCGACCCGGCTGGCGATCGTCTCGCTGCTCGCCGCGGCGGAGTGGGCGGACTTCAAGTTCATCCGCGATGAACTCGACCTGTCGGACTCGGCCCTGTCGAAGCAGCTGACCACGCTGGAGGGCGCGGGCTACGTCGAGATCCGCAAGGGGTTCGTCGGCAAGCGGCCGCGTACGTCGGCCAGGCTTAGCCGGGCCGGCCGGCAGGCCTTCGAGCAGCACGTCGCAGCCCTGCAGGAGCTGGTCGCCCGGTCCAGGCTCGGGGTTACCGGCCCGCTGGCTGGCCAGTCCGGCCGAGGAACGCGAGCACATGCCGATTGAACAGCTCGGGCTGGTCGGCGCTGGCCATGTGCCCGGCCTTGGGAATCACGACCAGACGTGCCTGCGGAATCTTCGCGGCCACGTACTCGGCGGCACCGAGGAACGGCTTGTCGTCCGCACCGACCAGCACGAGCGCGGGAACATCGATCGACGGCAGCGACTCGATTACCCGCGCGTCGTGCTGGGTGAGCATGCCACGGGCAGCGAGCGCTAGGCCGTGCGGCGACCACTGCGCCGCGTCCGGCGGGCGCGGTCCGTCTCCCAGGGCCGGCAGGCCGTCCCGCTCCAGCCGGGCGGCGGTGGCTATGGCCCGGTCATTCCACCGCTGCCTGGCCTCGTCGCGGCGGAAGCCAGGACCCGTGTCGCACAGCACCAGAGCGGCCACTCGCGCCGGGTAGGCGAGCCAGAACGCTAGCGACAGGTACCCGCCGAGCGACAGCCCGCCGAGCACGGCCCGGGACGCCCCGGCCGCGTCAAGCACGGCGGCCATGTCGTCCACGCTGGCCGCCTGGGTGTACTCGGCCTGATCCGCCGGGCAGCCGCTGCGGCCGTGGCCGCGCAGGTCCCAGGTGATGACCGGCCTTGACGCGGCGAGCGTCCCGACATTGGGGTCCCACATCTGCGCCGAGGCGCCGTAGCCGTGAGTGAGCAGCAGCGGGAGGTTGTCGTCATTGCTATCCCCGCGGAATACCTCGTAACTGATGCGGACGCCGCCGCGCTCCAGATGAGCCATCAGGCTGCACCCCCGTCTCTAGCCAGCACCGTCTCTAGCAGCACCGTCTCTAGCCAGCACCGTCTCTAGCCAGCTCGTACCTGGCGGAACGGCAGGTCCTTGCTCGCATCGGGCTCGCGGGGCAGGCCGAGAACCCGTTCGGCGATGATCGTGCGCTGAATCTCGTCCGTCCCGCCCGCGATCGAGATGCCCGGCACCGAGACCAGGATCGCCGCGACGATCCCGCCGAGCGGCGAACCGGGTCCGGCGAGCATCGCTGACGTCCCGGCGATCAGCGTGTGCACCCGCGCGGCCTGCTGAGCGATCCGGCTGCTGGCCAGCTTGCCGAGCGAGCCCTCCGGGCCAGGCGGCTGGCCCGTGGCCCTGGCCGCTGCCACCCGGTCGGCCATCCATCGCGCGGACCAGCTGAACTCGATCAGCCTGGCGATCTCCTGCCGCACGATCGGGTCGGCGGACCGGCCCGCGGATCTAGCCTGCGGGATCGCCAGGTCAGGACGGCCGGCCCGCTGCGCGTACCACTTGTGCGGCTCCGCGGCGGCAGTCCGCTCGGCGATCGCCTCTCGCCACGCCAGGCCGGTCGCTGTCGCGGGCGGCGCCGGGAAAGACGCGAGCCTGCGCTCGTGGGCGAGCGTGGCGCGGGCCACCGTCCAGCCGCCGCCGGGCTCGCCGATCACGTGGCCGGGCGGAACCGCGGCCGCGTCGAAGAACACCTCGTTGAACGAGCTGTGCCCGTTCATCTGCCGCAGCGGCCGCACGTGCACGCCTGGCTGGCGCATGGGCAGGACGAACGCGGTGATCCCCCGGTGCTTAGGCACGTCCCAGTCCGTGCGGGCGAGCAGCAGGCCGAAGTCGGCCGTCGCCGCCCCGGTCGACCAGACCTTCTGCCCGGTCACCAGCCAGCCGTCCCCGTCCGGCTCCGCCCTGGTCGTGAGCCCGGCCAGATCCGACCCCGCGCCAGGCTCGCTGAACAGCTGGCACCAGGCGATCTCGCCGGTCACGGTGGACCGGATGAACCGGCGCTTGAGGTCGTCGCTGCCGTGCTCCACGAGGACCGGCGCGACCAGCATCATGCCAAGTCCCTCCGGCGGCCCCGGCACAACGGCTCGCTTGAGTTCGGCGGCTGCCACCCGGCCCAGTCCGGCGGGCAGCGAGCGGCCGCACCACTCGCGCGGCCAGGTCGGGCGGGCCCAGCCCGAGTCGGCGAGCTGAGTCCGCCACCGGGCCAGGCTGAGCCCCGGATCCCAGTGCTCGGCGATCCACTGCCGCAGTTCGGCCCGGATCGCGGCGGCGCCTGGAATGTCAGACTCGTCCGCGGAGCCCGCGCTCATCGGCCCGTGAACCTGGCGGCGCGGCGCTCCGCCGCGGCACGGACGCCCTCGGCGAAATCCTCGGTCGGCCACAGCTTCTGCTGCTCGGCCAGCTCGCGCTCCATGGCCGCGCGGGCCAGGTCGGCTAGGCCGGCGCGCATGGTGGCCCGGATCGAGCGCACCGCGAGCGGCGCGGCCGACGCGATCTCCGTGGCGTATTCCACCGCGGCGCCGCGCAACGCGGAGTCGTCCTCGGCCAGCCGGTCCGCCAGGCCCAGCCGCGCGGCCTCCTCGCCGCCCACCCGCCGCCCGGTGCAGAGCAGATCGGTCGCCCGCTGCTGACCGATGATCGCCGGCAGCGTCGCGCTCAGGGCGAACCCCTGGTGCAGGCCGATCCTGGCGAAGTTCGCGCTGAACCTCGATCGCGGGCTCGCGACCCGGAAGTCGGCCGCGCAGGCCAGGCCGAGGCCGCCGCCGACGGCCGCGCCCTGCACGGCGGCGATGACGGGTACCGGTGCCTCGAAGAGCCGGAGCGCCTGGTCGTAGAGCTCGCTGGCCCCGCCGGCGGCGCCGATCCGCCGGGCATGCTCGGACCTGCCGGTGAAATCCGCCCCGGCGCAGAAGTGCTTCCCCTCCGAGCACAACACGATCGCCCGGGTTCCGTGCTCGTCGAGCCATTCGAACGAATCGGCCAGCGAGCCGATGAGCTCAGCGTCGAAGAAGTTGTCCGGCGGACGGCGGATCTCGGCGATCCCCACCTGCTCGCCGTTCACCGACGCTGTCACGTCACCAAACGTCTTCGTCACCAGCTCACCTCCGAGGACTCCGCTGCCTCCGAGGACATCGTGTCATTCCTCGGAGCGGCGGCACCAGCCGGAGACGGCGCTAGCAGCGCAGCGCCAGCGGGCGCTTGTCGTTGTACAGCGGCGTCGGGACGAAAGCCTGCCCGACTGCCCAGGCGTCGGAGCAGGACGTCCCGGCGACGGCGGTGAAGCTGTAGTCCAGCGTCGAGCCGAACGGAGCGAAGCTGACGGGCACCCTGACCCACTTCTTCCCCGTCCACTGCTCGATGAGGGTCGACTCGGTTCCGCTCTGGGAATAGCCCACCGCAGCCGCACTGCTCGCGGAGAAGGTCGTAACCCCGAACAGGTAACTGGCCGACCCGGCAGGAACCGGCGCAGGCACCTGGGACCAGGCGTGGCCATTCCAGTGCTCGATGAGCGCGAAATCGGCACCGAAGGTGTTAAATACGTCCAGTGATTGACGCTTGCCGGTGTCTTTTGTTGTCATAAGGCCAGCCTTTTCCTCGCCTCGCGGTGGCGGCAGAGGCGAATGACGTCCGCTGGGAGGGCCGAGTGTCAGCGGAAGTCGCGGCTGCGGGCGGCGGCGACAACGCGGAGCTTGCGCAGTCCGGTCGCCAGCAGGCTGACCGCCCCGTCGAGTCGTTCCACCCGTCCCGACACCAGCAGCGCGCTGGCTTCCACGCCGATCTTGCGGTACCGCTGCCAGACGTCCGGCGGGCAGATGATGTTGGCCATCCCGGTCTCGTCTTCCAGGCTGAGGAAGACCACGCCGCGCGCGGTCCCTGGCTGCTGCCGGTGCGTGACCAGCCCGCCCACGGTCACCGAGGAGCCCGCCACGGCATGTTTCAGGTCCGCGGCCGGGGAGACGCCGCGCTCGGCAAGACCGTCGCGGATGTGCTCGATCGGATGGGTCTCGCCGTAGGTTCCGGTGGCCCACATGTCGGCGAACGTCACTTCGGCCGGCGTCATCGCCGCCAGCGGCGGGGCTTTCATGCCGATGGTCGTCCCCGGTAGCTGACCACCAGTAAGGCTGGCCGCGGCCCCGGCCGCCCACAGCGCTTCGCGCCGCGACAGCCCGAAGCAGCCGAACGCTCCCGCCGTGGCCAGTGCCTCGAGGGCGGGAACCGACAGCGCGGTCCGCCTGGCGAAGTCCTCCAGATCGGCGTACGGCTGCCCGGCCGCGATGGCGGCGGCCGCGTCCTTGCCGAGGTTGCGCACCTCGGACAGGCCGACCCTGATGGCGGGCTGGCCCGGGACAGGATGTCCCCCAGACGGCACTGGCGCGGCCCGCTGCGGCCCGCCGTCCGCAGCCCTGCCAGCCCCGGACGGCACTGGCCTGGTGCAGGTGACCGGCGGGCGCGAGCCGTTATAACCCGGGGGCTGGAGGGTTTCACCGGGTCCGGCCGGGCTCTCGAGCAGTGCCAGGACGCCGCTGGCGTTGACGTCGACGCCGCGAACCCGCACCCCGTGCCTGCGCACATCGCTGATCAGGCTGGCCGGCGAGTAGAAGCCCATCGGCTGGGCGCGGAGCAGCGCGGCGGTGAACGCCGCCGGGTAGTAGCACTTCAGCCAGGCGCTGGCGTAGACCAGGTAGGCGAAGCTGATCGCGTGCGACTCGGGAAAGCCGTAACTGGAGAACGCCAGGATCTTCTCGTAGATGTCCTCGGCTATCTCCATGGAGATCCCCCGCTCGCCCATTCCGCCGAGCAGCCGGGCCCGCAGTTCCTCGATCCGTTCCGGTGCGCGCTTGGAGCTCATCGCCTGGCGCAGCCGGTCGGCCTCTGACGGGCTGAACCCGGCGCAGTCGATTGCGATCTGCATCATCTGCTCCTGGAACAGCGGCACGCCGAGGGTCTTGCCGAGTGCCTGGCGCATCGATTCGTGCGGCAGGTACGGCGGCTCGTCGCCGTGACGGCGGCGCATGTAGGGGTGCACCGAGCCGCCCTGGATCGGGCCGGGCCGGATCAGCGCGACCTCCACGACGAGGTCGTAGAACTCCCTCGGCCGCAGTCGCGGCAGCGTCGCCATCTGGGCCCGCGACTCGACCTGGAACACCCCGACGGTGTCGGCCTCGCACAGCATGTCGTAGACCCCGGCGTCCTCCTGCGGGATCGAGTGCAGGTCCCAGCGGACGCCGTGGTGCTGCGCCACGAGCTCGAAGCAGTCCCGCAGCGCGGTCAGCATGCCCAGGCCGAGCAGGTCGAACTTGACCAGGCCCGTGTACGCGCAGTCGTCCTTGTCCCACTGGAGCACGGAGCGGTTCGGCATCCGCGCCCACTCGACCGGGCACACCTCGCCGACCGGCCGGTCGCAGATCACCATCCCGCCCGAGTGAATGCCCAGGTGGCGGGGGAGCTTCTGCATCCGTTCAGCCAGCTCGATGATCGCCTCGGGGACGCCGGCATCGGGCGGTACCGGCTGGCCCGCGGCATAAGAGCGCGGGCCGACCTGCTTGGACCACTGGTTCTGCTGCTCGGGCGAGTAGCCGAGCGCCCGGCCCGCGTCGCGGATCGCCATCCTCGGCCGGTAGGCGATCACGTTGGCGACCTGCGCCGCCTTGCCCCGGCCGTAGGCGCCGTAGACGTACTGGATGACCTCCTCGCGTCTGTGGTGCTCGATATCCAGGTCGATGTCCGGCGGGCCGTCCCGGCCAGCCGAAAGGAATCGCTCAAACAGCAACCCATGCATAACGGGATCGACACTCGTAATGCCGAGCGCATAGCAGACCGCCGAGTTGGCCGCTGAACCGCGCCCCTGGCAGAGAATGCCGTTCTTATTACAGAACTCCACGATGTCGTGGACGATCAGGAAGTAGCCGGCGAATCCGAGCTGGTCGATGACATCGAGCTCGTGCTCGATCTGGCCGTGGGCGCCGGGGATGCGTTCCTCGGCTCTCGGTCCGTAGCGGCCCGGGGTCTTCTGCGCCACGAGGCTGCGCAGCCAGCTCATCTCGGTGTGCGTGCCCGGCACCGGGAAGTCAGGCAGCTTCGGCGCGATCACCTTGAAGTCGAACGCGCACTGCTCGGCAAGTTCGACCGTCCGCTCGAGCACCCCGGGGTAACGGCGGAGGCGGTAGGCCATCTCCTCGCCGGACCTGATGTAGGCAGTCCCCGACGCGGCCAGCCAGCCGTCCATGTCGTCCAGGCTGCTGCGGGCCCGGATCGCGGCGAGCACCTGGGCCAGCTTCGCGTCGGCGGGTGTCGCGTAATGCACGTTGTTCGTGGCGACCACGCCGAGCCGCTCCCGCCGGGCCAGCTCGAACAGCGCGTCGTTGCGCTCGTCGTCGCCTGGCAGGTCATTGCTGATCAGCTCGACCATCACGTTGTCGCGGCCGAACATCTCGGCAAGGAGCCGCAGTTCCGCTGCCGCTGCCTCGACCGGATCCCGCGGTGTCCGCGAGGCCCGGCCGACCCGCGCGCCCCGCGAGTCGCCGGTCAGCGCCGCGGGGACGGCGCCTTTGCGGCAGCCAGTGAGGATGACCCAGTGCCCGTCATGAGCCCGGGCCAGTTCCGCCAGGTCATACACCGGCCGGCCCTTCTCTCCTCCGGCCAGGTGAGCGGCGCTGATCACCTGGCACAGCCGCCGGTAGCCGTCCGGATCACGGGCCAGGACGAGCAGATGCCGCCCGACCGGATCAGGAATGCCAGCCCTCGGCGTCCCGGCCCCCGGCTCTGTACTGTCCCTCGCCGGCAGCCCCGCACTTGCAGCCGCCGACAGCCCCGCGCCCGCACTTGCGGCCGCCACCAGCCCCGCGCCCGCCGACAGTCCTGTTCCCCCGCCCCCACCCGCGGACAGCCCCCTGCCCCCGCCCGCGGACAGCAAGCCAGTTCGGCTGACCCGACGCCTGGCGGAATCGGCGCGGGCGGGTTTCCCTGGGATGTCCAGGCTGAGCTCGGCGCCAAACACCGTCGCTACCCCGCGGCCAACAACCGCCAGACCCGGCTCAGCCCCGCCGCCCGGCCCCGGCCCGCCGTCCGGCTCGGCCCCGCCATCGCCCTGTCCAGCCCCGTCATCGTTCGGCCAGATTCCCCCATTCCGGAGACGAGCCGCTGCCTGGGCAAACTGCGGTACCCCGTACATGCCGTCGTGATCAGTTATGGCGATAGCGGTCAGCTCGCGCGCGATAGCTTCAGCGATCAGATCCTCTGGTGCGGACGCACCATCGAGGAAGCTGTACGACGAATGGCAGTGCAACTCTGCCCACGGAACCGGCGGACGGCGCCTCTCGACCGGAAGCCGGGTGACCGGTCGGAGCCGTCGGGCATCCGGATTCCTGTCGTCGTCATTGCCCGCATCGACTCCCCCGGAGCCGTCGCGCCCGGAGCCGTCCTCGCCGGGGGCATCGTTGATCTCGGCGGGCTTGTCTCCTTGCCGCCAGGACAGACGCCGTTCGAATTCCCGCCACGGAACCGGCGGGTTATCCCAGCCCATAGTTCTCCGCCTCCGGGTTTCGGCTATGCGGCATGGCGGTCGGGCTCGGTGCGGTAGGCGCGGCCTGCGGGAGTTATCCAGGTGAAGATGCCGGGCGTCGGCTGGCTGAGCTGCCAGCGGCGATGCTGCTTGACCTGGTGGTGGAACCGGCACAGGCCGCCGAGGTTGCACGAACAGGTTCTGCCGCCCTTGTCGTACGGCACCGAGTGATCCAGATCGCATCGCCAGACAGGCTGGCGGCACGTTGGGAATCGGCAGGTCACATCACGCGCGACGACGTACTCCCGCAGCCGCGGCGGAGGCCGGTAGGCCAGGCTGGCTTGTTCGTGCGCGCATCCGTCCGCCGCTGCCGCGTCGGCCTCGGCCTGCCGGCTCGCGCGCTCGGCCGCCAGGCTGGCGGCGCGGAGCGCACGTTTGCCGATCATTGGCAGATCCCTGGCCGGCGAACAATTCAGGTAATCCAGGGAGATTGTCAGGGTGACGCGCCTGACCAGCCCCACCTGAGCATCGGAACCAGCACGATCATGCGACCTCGTGCCCACCGGGCTGTCGCGTCCGTCGGAAACCGCGGGCACTCGGGTAACTGCTACGGCCTGACCATCTGGGTCGGTCACGATGACCCGCCACTGCACGGCTGCGTCATCAACGGCCAGGTCGGCTAGGTAACGGGCCTGTGCCGGAGTGATCGGGCCGATCCGGCTCAGGTGGCCCGGCTCAGCCGAGTCGCCGGTCAGTGTCGACCACGGCAGATGCAAGTCCAGCAGCCCGCCTCCAGTCGGTGACAGGTTTCCCATTGCTGGCGGTCCAGGGGGCAGGAACGCCATTACCTCCGGCCAGGTCGGCGGGGGCCTCGATCCCGGCCACAGATCATCGTCAGCATCACCCGTCCAGTCGTCTGCCTGCGCCGGCTCTTCTGGCGGCGGGGGCGGTTCTTCCGGGCGGCGCGGTTCTCCTGGTGGCGGGGGCCGTTCTTCCGGGTCGGGCGGCTCTTCTGACGACTGCGGCGGCTCGTCCGGTGGCTGGGGTGGCTCTTCCGGCTGGGGTGGCTCTTCCGGCTGGGGTCGCTTCTCCGGTGACTGCGGCGGCTCGTCTGGGCTCGCGTCATCGAGGGCTTCGGCATCACTGGGATCCTCGGCGGTCGGTCTCGGTGACGGCCGGCCCTCGGAGGGGTCGCCACAACGCCGGCCACTGGAGGCAGACGGTCCGTCCGCAGGTGGGCCGTCCGCAGGTGGGCCGCCCGCAGGTGAATCCCCCGAACGCGGATCAGCGGGCTGTTCCGCGCCCGGATCACCAGGCGGTTCCTCGAGTGGCTCATCGGGAGGCTCGTCCGGCGGCTCCGGCGGCTCCGGCGGTGAATCAGGTGGTCCGTCCGCTGCTGGCGGGATGTATGGCAGGGTGCCGAGCAGCAGCCCGAGGAATACGTGTGCGCGTAGCAGGTCGATGCCGCCGCCCGCTCCGGCGGCTTTCAGTGCCTTTGCCAGCGCGGTGATCCTGGCCATGGCGGCGGCCGCGCGGATGCTCGGCAGGCTGTACCCGGCCAGCGACGCCGTTCCGTCCTGATCGGGGTACAGACTGACCTTCGCGCGCCGCTCTGCCTCTTCGCGCCGCCGTTCTGCCCCCTTTGGGTCAGCGGCGATCACCGCACGGCGCAGCGCCGCGCGCAGCTGGGACGTAGTCTTGTCCCCGGCAGACGGAAGGACACGCGCTTCCACTTCTCGCGCGATCTCCTCGTCCAGCGCATCGGTCGCCTCCGCGATCAGCCGCGCTCGCCCCAGATCGATCTGCCCGGCCCGCAACGCAGCGCCAGTTGCCGCCAGCCGCCACGTCAGCGTCATGGCCAGATCGCTCCACCAGGACGCGGAGGCCTGGGACATCGTCAGCGCCAGCGACACCTGAGCGCACGCCTCTTCCGGCATCCGGGCCGGGCGGCCCTGCTCATCGACGCCGATCTTGTTGTCCGCGGCCGCGGACCTCGAGGCCAGCTGCGCGACTACCGCCAGCTCCCCCGCCTGTGCCCAGGACGCCAGTCGCCGGTAGGAGGCCGCCATCCCGGCCAGCGCGCCGTCCTCTAGTTCGGCAACAGGACTGGTCGCCAGCCATCCCGCCAGGTCAGGGCCGGTCGGCAGCGACTCCGCAACCCGCCCGGCCACCATCGCCAGCGGAACGACCTGCGAATGTCCCTGCTCCATGGCCTCCAGCAGCTCCGCGAATTCGGCCTCGACCGGGTCAGTCTCGGCGGGATCAGCTTCGGCGGGATCAGCTTCGGCGGGATCAGCTTCGGCTGGGCGCGTGGCCGAGGGGTTGGCACCAGGAGGGGCGACGTCTTCGGCGGAGGCGGGAGCCGGGACGGAGGCGGCGGCGGAAGTGGAAGCGGCGGCGGTGCCTTCGGCGGGTACCGGGGCGGTGCCAGAGGCGGGAGCCGGGGTGGCGGCGGAGGCCGGAGTCTGGGGGGTGCCAGAGGCGGCAGCAGCAGAGGCCGCGCCGGTGGCACGGTCGATGTCTCTGCCATCGGCGGGCGAGGCGAACGGTGCAGGATCGCGTTGGGCTGGGCGATTCCATTGCGCTGGTTCGGTCAGTGCGGCCAGCAGCGCATTGAAGTCAAGCTCCCACGACCACGACAACCCCTCAGCAGCTGCGTCGGCCAGGGCAGTGTCCGACCGGGCAGTGTCCGACCGGGCAGTGTCCGACGGGGCGGTGTCGGCCAGGGTCGGCTGCTGGGGCTGGGCCGATCGCAAGGGCTGGGCTGATCGCCAGGAGTGGGCCGATCGCAAGGGCTGGGCCTGCTGCGGGGACTGGGCCGGCTGCGGCGGCTCCGCCTGTTGCAGTGGCTGCGCTGGCTGCGGGGGCTGCGAGGGCTGGGCCTGCTGCTCGTCTTCCGCTCCCGGCATGGTTCCTCCTCTCGGCCGCTGACCTGACTTTCTGCCGCTGACCTGGCTTGTCCTGGTCCCGGTCCAGCTTCCTCATCGAAGAACTTCTTTCGACCATCCTAGCGAGTGCCACTGACAGTCAACCGTATGGATCGAATCTAGGTTCGATCCATACGTGCGGACGAGATCACTGGCTACCTCGTTCGAAACCAGACGCACTGAAGCCCGGGACTCCCTCGGCTACCACAGCATCCGGCCACAGCATCCGGCCACAGCATCCGGGCCGCAGCGCCGGATCACGCACGCATCCAGCCTCGCGGTGCGCCGCCCGCAGCGGTCGTCAGCGGCTAGCCAGCCGCAGCCGTCAGCCAGCCGCAGCCGTCGGCCAGCCGGATCCGCGGCAATTCCGCGCAAACGATCGGAGAGCAGATCAACTGACCATAATTGCGAGTGAGCCGCAGCCTCGGCTGGAATTCCGAGGGCCGAATCATGGCCCTTACGCGCGGAGGAGGACGACCTTGCCGAAACCCAAGCAGGCGAGCGAGGACGGAGATCCCTGGCAAGCACCTGATCCGGCACTCGCGCTGGCACTCAAGCAGATCCGCTGGTACGCCCGCCACCGCGACCGGGCCCGCCGCACCTACCAGGCCAACGAGATCCTGATTCTGCTGACGACGGCGAGTACGACGGTCACAGCCGCCCTCAAGGTGAGCGCCACGGTAACCGCCATACTGGCTGCCAGCACCGTCGTTCTGGCCGGCCTTTACAAGGTGCTTGACTCCCATGAGAACTGGCTCGCCTTCGGCAGCGCATGGGCCGAGCTGCAGATCGCGGTCCACGACTACCGGCTACTCCCCGCCGACCAGCGCGACGAGGAAGCGCAGAAGCGACTCGTCGGGAAGGTGAATGAGATCAACAGCGCAGAGACCGGGCGATGGGTCTCCCGTCGCCAGAGCCTGGCCGCAGGGGGTCAGTGACGTTCAGAGCCTCATTAGCGAGAAACAAGGCCCCGTTACCGTCAGCCGCAGCCTGGCCAGCGGCCGCCGCCAGAGCCATAACGAGCGGCGGCGGCCGGGGTCGTGCCTGATCTGTATGTCCTGATGGCGATGCCTGCTGGCCGATGCTGCGATGGCGATGCTCTGGGTGCGGCGATGCTCTGGGTGCGGCGATGACCTGGGTGCGGCGATGACCTGGGTGCGGCGATGACCTGGGTGCGGCGATGACCTGGGTGCGGCGATGACCTGATGGGAATGCTGCGCGCCTTCGAGCCCATCTGGCTCCTGGTTGCCGCCGGGTACGTCGCACGCCGCTGGCGGCTGCTCGGCGACAGCGCCGCGACGGTGCTCGGCTGGTTCGTCTTTCACCTCGCGATGCCCGCGGCCCTGTTCGTCACGCTGGCCCGGACTCCGCTGGCCGGCTTCGACGGCCGCGGGCTGGCAGCCTTCGGATCGAGCACCATTCTGGCAACCGGCGCTGGCTGGTACGGCGCGGGCCGGTTCTTCGACCGCAAACCAGGTGAGCGTGCGATCTGGGGCATGGCCAGCGGGTACGTGAACTCCGCGAATCTCGGGATCCCGGTCGCGACGCAGGTGCTCGGCAACGTCTCGTTCCTGGTCGAGGTGGTGCTGCTCCAGGTGCTGGTGGTCGCGCCGATCATCCTGGTGACGCTCGACCGGCATGCGGACGCGGCCGGCCGGGTCCGGCTCCGGCGGATCGCCACCTTGCCCTTCCGCAACCCGGTCATCCTGGCCTCGGCGCTTGGCATCGCCGCGCCCGCGGCCAGCTTCCGCGCGCCATCGGTCGTGCAGACGCCGCTGACCTGGCTGTCGGCCGCCGCCGTGCCGGCCGCACTGGTCGCACTCGGCGCCTCGCCCTGGCGCCAGGGATCGGCGCTGGACGCCGAACGCGCGGAGATCTCGGTCATTACTGTCCTGAAGCTCGTGGCTCAGCCCGCTATCGCCTATGCCGCCGGTGTCCTGCTGCACCTGCCGCCGGACCAGTTGCTCGCGGTCGTCGTCTGCGCCGGACTTCCCACGGTCCAGAACGCGTTCATCTTCGCCCAGCAGTACGGCGTCGGCGAGGCGATCGCCAGCCGGGCCGTGCTGACAACCACAGCGCTGTCGCTCGCGAGCATCGCCGCCACCGCTGGGCTCCTCGGCCACTAGCGGTACGTCGGCGGCCGAGGCCAGCGGCGGCTGCTTAGCCAGGCGAGTGCCCGGGGTCCGTGCGCGCGAGGCTGGCAAGCACGGCACGCACCTGATCGGACAGCCTCACAGACCCGGGCGGGGGCAGCTGATGCAGGGCAGGCCCGAACAGCGGGCTGCCCGGATTCGCGCACAGCCAGGCCTCCCGGGCGGCTGCGGGCAGCGCGGCGAGCAGCTGCAGGCCCTGCGCCACCTGCTGCCCGCCAGCGGCGGCCTGGCGGGCCTTGCCGCCCTCGGCGGCCGGCTGGTCGAGCAGCGCCAGCAGCCAGTCCTGGTCCGCGTCCCTGGCCGCGGCGCTGGTCCAGCCGCCTCGCAGCGGACCTGACCAGTCGGTGCGGTCCGCCAGGGCAAGCAGGTCAGCGGGCCGGAGCCCGGTGTGGCCGGCCCAGAAGCTCGCAGGGCGGCGGCGACGATCTGCCGCAGCGGCCACGCCTGCACGCCGACGCCGCCTGGCGGCGAGCCGTCCACACCATCGGCCAGCAGGTCCGGGGTCGCCGTCTGCGGCACGGTCAGCGTCAGCCGCTGGCGCAGATGCTGACGCTCGACGCCCACGACCGCGGCGGCCCTGGCAGCGGCGCGCTGTGAGTAGCGCGAGCCAGGCAGCCGGGCAAGCAGGTCGGCGCCGGCTCGCCGCACCTCCACCTGGCGGTCGGCCAGTGCCCGCTCGGCCAGCGGCTCGTCGTCCAGGCTCAGCCCGGTGGCCAGCAGGGCCACGAACGCGGCGGTCCCGGTACGGGTCGCCGGCCCAGGCGGCGGCGACGAGGTTACGGCCGGCCGCCGGGTCAGCCGCCCGCAGCCTCGCGAGCAAGGGCCCGCCGGTCGTCGATGCCGCCGGTCTCCCAGACGCTGGCGACATCGGGACCGCCCGCGCCGCGCGCCCAGGCCCACTCGTCATTGCGGCGCGCCAGCCAGGCGGCCAGCGGGCCGAGCACGGGCAGCAGAGTGGAACGTAGCTGAGGGCGGCTGGCGGCCGCGGTGAGCAGCGCGGGCAGCAGCACATCGGGCGGGCGCCGCGCGGGATCGCGCGCGGCGAGCAGCCGAAGCCACTCGGCGGTCAGGTCGTGCTCGCCCGCCCGCAGCAGCTCCGCGAGCCGCCGCTCGGCGGCCAGGGACGCCGGCGCCTTGCCGTCCTCATCGGCGGGATCGGGCGCCGGCCGGGCGCCGGCTTCCGGCGGGCGGAAACCGGCCCGGCGGGCCCGGGACAGCGCGGCCGAGTAGTTCAGCAGCCTGGTCTGATCATCGTCCTGGTTCAGGCCAGCGGCGACGAGTTCCGCGGCGGGCGGGCGGTGCGGCGCGGGCGGCCAGCCACTGCGTGACCCAGTCCGGCGGTGTCGCGGCGGGCACCGCGCCGTCCGCCGTAGCGAAGCAGCAGCCCGATGGCGTGCTTGCAGGGAAACTTCCGGCTCGGGCACGAGCACTTGGCTGCGGCGTCGTCCAGCGCGGCCTGCGTCAGATAAGGCAGCTGGCCGCTGCCCCGGCATTCTCCCCAGACAGCATGCTCGTCGTGGCCGCTGCCTGACCAGCGGGCGGGACCCGCCTGGCCCAGGCCCGGCCCTGGCGGCGGCAGCGTCCGGTGCCATGGCAAGCACCTGGTCCCTGCTGTACCGCGCCAACCCAGGATCCTCCCGGCTACCTGGCACCGCGAAGACCGCGCATGATCGCACGGTCGGCTGGAGCATCGGGAACGCGGTCGAACCGGACGTGATGCGCGCCCGGCACGCTGACCAGCAGCGCCGAGGCGTCCTCGGTGAGCCGGACCGTCAGCGATCCGCCCTCTGAAACACCGCCGTCAGAGACACCGCCCTGTGACACACCGGCTGTTGAAGCGCCGCCAGCCTCGCTGCGGCCGGCACTGCGCCAGACGCCGTCTCCGGCCGGCCTGAGCCGGCGCGGCGGGGCCAGGCCGATCACGATCGTGAGCGCGCCGGACTCGCCGGCCGTCAGCTCGGCATAAGCGCGCAGTTCTTCGTTGCGGAAAATCCCGGCCGGCACGGGCAGCGACGAGGGGCCGTGCGGCGCGGGCTCCGCCCGCCGGTAGCGGCCCTCCGGCCTGGCCGACAGGCCCCAGCCCGCGATCAGCGTGCCGCCGGCCGCCGTGTACGTTCCGCCCGCCGCCGGTCCGATGCCGTGCCAGCTGCCGTCGGTGGCCAGCACGAACCTTTGCTCGTCGCCGTGCTCGCGCAGGACGAGCTGGCCCGCGTCCGCCTCGAACCGCAGGAACACGTCCTGGTCGGGCTCGTGGCGCAGGCCCGCGATCCCGCGCGCCTGCGCCTCGGCCTGATCGGCGGGCGCCGGGATGCCGGCCAGCGCCTGATAATGCGCCGCCGGGTCACCGGCGGCGACGAGCGCGCTGGCCACGGCGAGCGCGACGTGCGAGGCGTAGCGGTCGTTGCGGTTGGCGAGCACGCTGACACCGGCTCGCTGCCCGGGCAGGTAGATCACAGCCGCCCGGTACCCGGCCCAGGAACCCGAGTGCCACCAGGCGACGTTGCCGCTGACGTCGATCGACTCCAGGCCGAGGGCGTAGCCGATCTGGGTGCCGTCGGTGAGCACCTGCCTGGCCAGCAGCGCGTCGCGGATGTCAGCGCCGAGCACGGCGCCGGTCGCCATGAACGAGTGCCAGGCGGCGAGGTCGGCCAGCGTGGTCACGATCGCGCCGTCGCCGACGACCTCCTCGGTCACGTCGTAGCGCCGGAACCCGGGACGCTGCTGGCCAGCGCCGCCAGCAGGTGCCGCCACGTAGCCGGCGGCGAGCCGGGGAACGAGCAGCGACACATCCTCCCGGAAATGCGTCGCGGTCATGCCGAGCGGACCGAGCACCCGCTCGCGGGCGAACAGCGCCAGCCCGGATCCGGTGACCCGGCGCACGAGGACGGCGGCGAGCGCGTAGCCGGTGTTGGAGTACGAGAAAGCGGAGCCTGCCGGGAAGTCGAGCTCGGCCTGGCCGGTGATCAGGTCCGCGAACCTGTCCTCGGTGATACCCAGCACCGGCAGGCCGGCGATGTCGCACAGCGCGAAGTAGTCACGCAGGCCGGCGGTGTGGGTCAGGCACTGCCGGAGCGTCACCGGCTGAGTAAGCCGCAGCTCCGGCAGCGCGTACCGGAGATCGGCGTCCAGGTCGACCAGGCTGTCCCTGGCGAGCAGCAGCAGGCAGGCGGAGGTGAGGTGCTTGCTGACCGAGGCGATGTCGAACGCGGTGTGCTCGGTGACCGGCACGCCATGCTCGGGTACGGCGCAGCCCGCCGTCGCGGACGAGACGAGCTGGCCGTCCGCGTAGACGCCGACAGCAAGCCCCGGCTCGCCGCCGGTGGCGAGCGTTGCGATGAAGTCCTGCAGCTTGTCCGGGCTGAGCACGGTGAGCAGGCTAACGTGAACCATCCGGCCGGGCAATCTCGGATTCTCGCTGCCACGACGCCAGACGTATCGTGGGGTGCAGATACCGGCACGGTTGGGCGGTGCGGCCATCGATGACATCATCAGCCAGGGCGAGGACCACGAACCGCGGCCCTGGCCTCGGCGCCTGGCGATCGCGGCGGTCATCGTCGTCGTGCTGGCTGCCCTGATCGTCCGGCACCTGCCCCATGGCGGCGCGCCGCGCCACCATCGCCACGCAGCGGCAGCGAGTCCTGCCCCGGTCAACCAGGCTCCCGCTGCCATCCATCCGGCCAGGCCGGACGGGATCACCGGGCCGACCGCGTCGTGGGCCGCAAGCCTGAGGCTGCCCGTCGGCGGCCCGCAGCCCAGCTGGCTGTGGCCAGCCACGGGCCGCACCGAAGCCATAGCCGGACTGCCACGGGCCAGGCCGGGTTACCTCTTCACCCGGGTCCGTGGCGGCTGGGCCGTCCAGCAGGCTCCAGCCACCGCCACCGCCACCGCCGGCTGCGCGGACTGCGCCGGGCCGGCGCTGCCGGTCTATTTCCTCGCCGACCGCGCGCAGTCGGCGACCCCCGTTGGTGCCGCCGAGAAGGTCGCGCCGGCTGTTACAGCGAGCGCGCTGTGGCTTACCAGCTACCCCATCCATGCGGACCTGGGTAGCGCGGTGGGAGTGGCGCAGGAAGTGACCGCGAGCGGCGCCCCGCTCGGGCCGCGGTTCAGGCTGCCTGCCGGGTACGCGATCGACGCGGCGACCGACCGCGGGCTGCTGCTCGTACCGGCCGTTCAGCGGGCAACGCCGACGTACAAGCTGTGGAACCCCACGCTCGGGCAGGTCAGCCAGAGTTTCAGCGGAGTGATCGCCGCGAGCGCGAACGAGATCTCGTGGGCGCCGCCGTGCGTGACCCGGTGCGTGGTCCGGGTGCTGCACCTGGCGCCCGGCAGCCAGGCCGAACCCCGCCAGACGCGGTCCAGCGAAACCGAGATCCGGCTGCCCGCGTTCAGCTCGGCGGCGAGCGGCGCGTTCAGCCCGGACGGCAAGCTCCTCGCGCTCGAGCTGACCTTCGGGAACGGCGGGAACGGCGGTGCCCTGGCGACGCAGCTCGAGGTGGCGTCGGTCGACAGCGACCACCTGACCGTCGTCCCCGGATCCTGGGCCAGCAGCGATGCCCTGGCTGGCTTCGGCTGGCCGTCCGACGGCGACAGCCTGGTCGCCGAGCTGAGCTTCATGACCAAGGTGCAGGTGGCGTCCTGGCACCTCGG
>Ga0307373_10003758_pt1 | contig 26108 bp, 25 predicted proteins | sample OX2MG_FD_202534 | JGI IMG/M metagenome (GOLD analysis project Ga0307373, IMG submission 202534) | Soil microbial communities from Risofladan, Vaasa, Finland - OX-2 | ecosystem: Environmental > Terrestrial > Soil > Coastal area > Acid sulfate soil | place: Finland: Risofladan, Vaasa | collected...
CAGGTCGACCTCGGTGCGCAGGGGTGGATTCACCTTGAAAACGGCGTCGTATCCGGCCAGCTCACCGTCGGTGAGCGCCAGATGGTGCGGCGCCACCTCGGCTGTGACGTCCAGTCCCTCGGCTTTGGCCCGGGCCACCAGGGCCACCGAGCCGGCCGTCGACAGGTGCAGAAAGTGGACACGGCCTGCGGTCAGGCGGGCCAGCATGATGTCGCGCGCCACCATGAGCTCCTCGGCCGCGGCGGGAACACCGGGGACGCCCAGCCGGCTCGACCAGGCTCCCTCGTGCATGTGGCCGCCGGCGGCCAGGGTGGCGTCCTCACAGTGCTGGCCGAGGGTCACCCCGAGGCCCCGGGCGTATTCGAGGGCGCGGCGCATGACACCGGCGTCCTGCACCCCGGTGCCATCGTCGGTGAACATGGTGACCCCGAGGGCGGCGAGCTCCCCCATCGGAGCCAGACACTCCCCGGCCCGGCCCACCGTGATGGCCCCGGCCACGGCCACGTGGCAGAGGGCGGACTCCCCGAGGGCGAGCACCTCCCGGGCGACGGCGGCCGAATCGATGGGCGGGTCGGTGTTGGGCATGGCCAGCACGGCCGTGTAGCCACCGAGCGCCGCGGCGCGCGAGGCCGTCTCCACCGTCTCCGCCTCCTCCCCACCCGGCTGGCGCAGATGGGTGTGGATATCGACCAGGCCCGGGGTGACGAGGCAACCTCCGGCATCGAGGACGGTCGCCTTGGCCGGGACCTCGAGATCGGGACCGACGGCCGTGACCTGGCCGTCGCTGATGAGCACGTCGGCCCGGCGCTCTCCCGTTTCGTCGACGACGGTGCCGCCACGGACGAACACTGCGCCGGTGCCGGCCCCGGCGATGAGGCGGCGCTCAGCCATCGGCGGCGGCCAGTGGTTGACCCAGATCGCCGGGACCCAGATCGGCGACGACGCCGGCGGCGTCGGCGGCCACCACCTGACCGAGGAGGAGGAAGAGGACGGCCATGCGGACGGCCACGCCGTTGGCCACCTGGCGCAGGACGAGCGAGCGCGGCAGATCGGCCACCTCGTCGGCGATCTCGACGCCGCGGTTCATCGGCCCCGGGTGCATGACCAGCGCGCCCTCGGCCAGGAGGCCGGCCCGGCGGACGGTGAGGCCGTAGCCGGCGGTGTATTCACGGACCGAAGGGAGGAACCGGCCGGCGCCGCGCTCGGTCTGGAGGCGCAGGAGGTAGCAGACGTCCATGTGGGGCAGGACGGCGTCGAGGTCGTGGGAGACCCCGGTCACCGGCCATCCCTCGAGCGAGGGCGGGACGAGGCTGCCCGGCGCCACCAGGGTGACCTCGGCGCCCAGGGCGGCCAGGGCGAGTACTCCGGACCGGGCCACCCGGCTGTGGGCGATGTCGCCCACGATGGCCACCCGGAGGCCGGCGAAGTCCTTCAGCCCGGACTCGCCCACCGGTCGGCCGGCCCGTTCGGCCAGGACCTGGCGGATCGTGTAGCAGTCGAGAAGCGCCTGGGTGGGGTGCTCGTGCCAGCCGTCGCCGGCGTTGATGACCGCCGCATCCACCCAGCGGGCCACCTGGGCCGGGGCCCCGGCCGCGCCATGGCGGACGATGAAGGCGTCCACGCCCATGGCGGCCACCGTCTCCACCGTGTCGCGCAGGGACTCGCCCTTCTTGACCGATGACGAGGCCACGGCGAAGGAGAGGACATCGGCCGACAACCGCTTGGCCGCCGTCTCGAACGACAACCGCGTCCGAGTCGACTCCTCGGCGAACAAGGTGACCACCGTCCGGCCCCGGAGGGCCGGAACCTTGGGAATGGGCCGGCTGGCCACCTCCACGAAGGCGTCGGAGACACGGAGGACCTCTTCGATGCCCTCGGCGCCCAGATCGCTGATCGACAGGAGATGGCGGCCGGCGTGGGACGGCGGCGGCGGTTTCAACTCGTCGACCGCCGGGGGCGCGGAGGGAGGGGTCATCGGGCGACGACGTCGCCGAGGACGACACCATCGAGGCTGACATCGACCTGTTCGTCGAGCCGGGTGGGCATGTTCTTGCCCACGTAGTCGGGCCGGACGGGAAGCTCCCGGTGGCCGCGGTCGACCATGACGGCCAGCTGGACGGCCCGGGCCCGGCCGTAGTCGGCCAGGGCGTTCAGGGCGGCGCGGACCGTCCGGCCGGTGAACAGGACGTCGTCCACCAGGATCACCAACTGGCCGGCCAGGTCGCAGGGGATGGCGGTGATGGCTTCGGCCAGAACGGGGCGGATGCCGATGTCGTCGCGGTAGAAGGCGACGTCGAGCATGCCCACCGCCACGGTGGTGGCCTCCATCTCCTCCAGGACCTGGGCCAGGCGGAAGGCCAGGGGGACGCCGCCGGTCTGCAGGCCGATCACCACGACGTCGTCGAGGCCCCGGTTGCGTTCGACGATCTCGTGGGCGATCCGGGTGATGGCCCGCTGGACGTCCTCCGGAGCCAGGACCTGTACCCGAGGAACAAAGACCCCACCGCGCGGTGGGGTCAGCCTGCGTTCTCTTTCGGCCACGAAGGGCTCCTTCACATTCCGTCTGGGCCTCTCAGGACCCGCTTCACGGTTCGGGAAAGACTAGCACCGGCGATGGTCATGTCGATCGACGCCGGCACGTCTGGTGATGGCAACGGCGACGGCTGGTTCAGAGCTCGAGCCCGGGCCCTTCCCGATCCCGATGGCGCGACCGCTCGAGGACCTGACGGAGGATGGGGAGTACGGCACGGTCCTTCTCGCGACCGGCGGCCTCTTTGGAGCGGATAACGTCGGCGAGTGAGGCGACAGGCACCTCGAGGCGGTCCGTGATGCGCTCCCGCGTGGCGCCACGGCGGAGATCGTCGTAGCCCTGGGTTCCGTCGGGCAGGAGCGCGACATCGAAGTTTCCATGTTTCGTGACGTAGGTCCAAGTGGTGCCCTGATCGAAAGAGCGCTCGTCGAGAGGCACCTCGAGCGGCTCGTTCAGGTCAGGAATTCGAAGCTTCGCCTCGAGTTCCCTGAGCGCGGCGGCCAGGTTCACGAAGTTCTCACGGTTTCGAGCCGGTGTGACGTCCACATCACGGGTGAAATAGGGAGATCCACGAATCTCGGCGGCAAAGCCGCCGATGACGACGTAACGAACGCCGTGACGCTCGAGGACTTCGAGGATGTCGTCGGGCCGGTAGGGAATGGGTTCAGCCACGAGCGGCGTCTCTTCGAACCTCGAGTTGTTCGTGGAAGCGGACACGCGCCAGGAGATCGGTGAAACGCTGTGCCGGCGTCATGGCGAGATGCTGATCGATGATGGTGGTGTTCGAGTCGTCGAACGTCGACAGGTGAAAGGTGAGGTCGAGCCCGCAAGCTCGCACCACCTCGCGCAACGTTTCGAGGCTCGGCTGGACCTGACCTCGCTCCCATCGGGCGATGGCTGACTGCGGCTTGCCGAGGCGTTCCCCGAGATCTGCCTGGGTGAGGTTCGCTCGGAGTCGAGCTTCACGAATCAGGTCGCCGCTTATCATGGGTGAAAGCATAGAACATATATGTTATGTCGAGGGTCGGGTATTTCGGGAATTTGGGTATTTCGGGAATTTAGGGACGGACCTGGCCGGCGATGGTGGAGAGGACGCCGTTCACGAACTTGCCCGACTGTTCGGTGGAGTACTGCTTGGCCAGCTCGACGGCCTCGTCGATGACCACCGCGGTGGGGACGTCGGGGCCGGCCAGGAGCTCGGCGGTGGCCAGGCGGAGGATGGTCCGGTCCACCACCGGCATGCGCTCGAGCTGCCAGCCCACGGCGGCCGACGAGACCAGGGCGTCGATCCGCGAGGCGTCGTCGGCGACGGCGGCGACGAGGGCGGCGGTGTAGGGATCGGGGGTGACGGCCAGGGCGGCCATGACGTCGGGCAGCGACGACTGCTTCATCTCCGCCTCGTAGAGCAGCGCCAGGGCATGCTCGCGGGCCTCGTGACGCGGCCCCTCCTCGGGCACGGCGGCCGGTGCCCTAGGCCCGGGTGATGTATTCGCCTGTCCGGGTGTCCACCTTGATGCGCTCGCCCGGATTGACGAAGAGGGGCACCTGGAGAACGAGGCCGGTCTCCAAGGTGGCCGGCTTACGGGCCCCCGAGACCCGGTCGCCCTGGACCCCGGGCTCGGTCTCGGCCACCGTCAGCTCGACGGCGGCCGGCAACTCCACACCCACGATCTCCTCGTTGTACATCTGGAGGACGGCGGAGTCGCCCTCCTTCACGTACTGGGTGGCGTCACCGAGGTTCTCGGGACTGACCTGGACCTGGTCGTAGGAGACGTTGTCCATGAAGACGTAGTCGTTGCCGTCGCGGTAGAGGTACTGCATCTCGCGCTTGTCCACCATGGCCTGCTCCACGTGCTCGCCGGCGCGGAAGGTCCGTTCGATGACCGCCCCGGTACGGACGTTCTTGAGCTTGGTCCGGACGAAGGCGCCGCCCTTGCCCGGCTTCACATGTTGGAACTCGACGACGGAGAAGAGACCTTCGGGGATGACGATGCTCATGCCGTTGCGCAGATCGGAGGTGGTGACAGCCATCAGGCAGCGATGTCCTTTGGAAAGCCCGTGAGGGGGTGACAACCCTGGTCGGTCACCACGACAGTGTCCTCGATACGGACACCGCCCAGGCCGGCGAGGTAGATGCCCGGCTCGACGGTGACGACGACGCCGGGCGTGAGGATAGCAGTCGACCCCTGGCCGACGGCCGGAGCCTCGTGGATGTCGAGACCGACGCCGTGACCGGTGCCGTGCTCGAAGGCCGAGGCGTATCCCGACGCGGCGATGTGGTCGCGACAGGCCTTGTCGATGTCGCCGGTGACCACACCGGCGGCCACGGCGGCGACACCGGCCGCCTGGGCCTCGGCCACCACGGTGAAGAGACGGGCGAGCTCCGGTGAGGGCTCTCCTCCCACGCAGAAGGTGCGGGTCATGTCCGAGCGGTAGCCGTCGAAGGTGGCGCCGAAGTCGATGACGACCGGGTCCCCGGTCTCGATGGGTCGGTCCGACGGCCGGGCGTGGGGCTTGGCCGCGTTCGGTCCCGAGGCCACGATGGTCTCGAAGGCCCGGTCTTCGGACCCGAGCCGGCGCATGGCCGTGTCGAGGGCGAGGGCCACCTGTTGCTCCGTCCGGCCGTCGGCCAGGAGGCCCAGGACCTCGGCCAGCGCCGCGTCGGCGATGGCCGCGGCGCGGGCCATACGGGCCAGCTCGCCGGCGTCTTTCACCTGGCGGAGGGTTTCGACGACGCCGGCCAGGGGAACCAGCTCGGTGTCGGCGAGGACGTCCGACCAGCGACGCTGGGCAGCCCAGGTGATGTTCTCGGCCTCGAGGCCGAGGCGGCTGCCGGTGGTACCGGTGGTGCGGGTGCGGGGGTCGGTGGCCAGGGCGACGATGGCGTCGCGTTGGAGCTGGGCGCCGCCGATGGCCAGGCTGACCGATTCGGCTAGGCCGGCGGCCTGCAGTTGCTCGGCCGCCTGGGTCCGGTAGCGGCCGTCGGTGGCGAGCAGGGTCTCGTCGGCGGTGACGAGCAGGAGCCCGGCCGAACCGGTGAAGCCGGTCAGGTAGCGGAGGTTCCGCAGGGTGGTGACGAGGAGGGCGTCGGCGCCGGCGTCGGAGAGGCAGCGGCGGAGCCGGGCCAGACGGCCGGTGACGTCCATGGCCGGCAGGTCCGTCGGTGTCCCCCCCCCGCTGCCGGCGCCTGTCTCGTGGGTGGTCACCTGGTGGGTGGTCACGGGGTGGCCGGGCCGGGGGCGGCCAGGAGCCGGGCCACCGCCTGGACGGCCAGGACGTAGCCGAGACCCCCGAATCCGGCGATGGAACCGTCGGCCACGGCAGCGACCACCGACGTGTGGCGAAAGGGTTCACGGGCCGCCGGGTTCGAGAGATGGAGTTCGACGACCGGTCCTTCGAAACTGGCCAGGGCGTCATGGAGGGCCCAGGAGTAGTGGGTGAGCGCCCCGGCGTTCACCACCAGAGCGGCGGCGCGGCCGCGGGCCCCGTGGACGAGCTCGATCAGCTCTCCCTCGTGATTGGTCTGGCGGTGTTCGAGGGCGAGGCCGGCGGCCAGGGCCGCCGAGGTGGCGGCGGCGACATGATCGGCCAGGGTGTCGGTGCCGTAGATGGCGGGCTCCCGTTCCCCGAGGAGATCGAGGTTCGGTCCCGACAGCAGAAGCAGCAGCGGCGGGCTCACGGGGCCGATCCCATCTCGGTGAGGACGGCGGAGACATCCGTCGGCGAGACACCGTGGACGGGCTCCACCCCGTCGGGGCCGTCGAGGACGAAGGTCAGATCGTGGCGGGCCTTCTTGTCCCGGGCCATGAAGCCGAGGAGCTCGCCGGCCGAGGCTCCGGTGGGCAGGTCGGCCGAGAGATCGAAGCCGGCCACCACCTTGCGATGCAGAGCCACCCGGGCCTCGTCGATCCGGCCCAGGCGGTGGGCCAGCTGGGCGGCGAAGACGAGGCCGACGGCCACCGCCTCCCCGTGGCGGAGGTCCCAGCGGGCGTCGGGACCGAAGGCGGCGGCCTCCAGGGCGTGGGCCAGGGTGTGGCCGTAGTTGAGGATCATGCGGCGGTCCGACTCCCGCTCGTCGGCCGAGACGATGGCCGCCTTGATGGCCACACAGCGGGCCACCTGTTCCTCGAGGGTCAGATCGAGCAGCGGTGTGGCGGGGGCGTCGGGGAGGGCGGTGGAGAGGAAGGCGTACTTGGCCATCTCGCCGCGGCCCGAGGCCCACTCCCGGGCGGGCAGGGTGGAGAGGGCTTCGACGTCGCAGAGGACGGCCGACGGCTGCCAGAAGGCGCCGACCAGGTTCTTGCCCTCCGGCAGGTTGACGCCCGTCTTTCCCCCGATGGCCGCGTCCACCTGGGCCAGGAGGGTGGTGGCCACGGTGACGTAGGCGACGCCGCGGAGGAAGACGGCGGCGGCGAAACCGGCGAGGTCGCAGACCACACCGCCGCCCACGGCGACGACGGCATCGGACCGGGCCAGTCCGGCCCGGGAGAAGGCCCGACAGAGTTCCTCCACCTGGGAGAGGGTTTTCGCCCCCTCGCCGGCGGGGACGAAGAAGACGTCGTAGGCGACGCCGGGATCGACGTCGACGTCGATGGCCTCCTGGGTGACGATGGCGACCCGTTCGACCCCGCGGGGCAGGAGCTCGGCCAGCTGCGACCGGACGCCGCGACCGACGACGACGTCGTAGGCGCGGTCGCCGAGGGCGACGGAGATGGTGGTCACGGATGGACTCCTCTTCCCGGGGCGTCGAGGCCGACGGCGTCAAGGAGGCGGTCGGTGACGGTGGGGGCGTCGAGGCCGTCGACGTCGATGATCTGGTCGGCCACTTCGGCGTAGAGAGGCCGGCGCTGGCGGTCGAGGGCGCGCAGGGTGTGCGCCCGGTCCTCGGGTCGGCGACCGGCGAGAAGGGGACGACCGGCGCCGTCGCTGACCCTGTCCAACAGGGTGTCGGGCCGGGCCCGGAGCCAGACCACGGTGCCGGCCGCCCCGATGGCGGCGCGGTTGGCCTGGTCGAGGACGGCACCACCGCCGACGGAGACGACCAGGGGCCCGTCGCGGCCGAGGACCTTCTGAAGGGCCCGGGACTCCTGGTGGCGGAATCGGGACTCACCCTCCTGGGCGAAGAGGTCGGCGACCGAGGAGCGGGCGGTGCGGGACAGCTCGGTGTCGGTGTCGAGCCAGGTCCAGCCCAGGCGGGCCGCCAGGAGGCGGGCCACCGTCGACTTGCCCGCTCCCATCATGCCGACGAGGAGGATGCGGTCAGCCACCGCCGGCCACCGCGGCCGACGGGGAGCCCCCGGCGAGCGAGGCCAGGTAGCTGTCATGGTTGCGGACGATCTCGGCCAGGGAGTCCCCGCCGAACTTGCGGAGGATCTCGGAGGCTAAGACGAGCGCCGCCATGGTCTCGGCCACGACGCCCATGGCGGGGACGGCGGTGACGTCGGTGCGTTCTTTGAACGAGACGGTCGCCTCCTTGGTGACCACGTCGACGGTGCCGAGGACGGGTCGGTTGAGGGTGGCCAGGGGCTTCATGCCCAGCCGGGCCACGATGAGGCCGCCGGTCGACATGCCGCCCTCGATGCCGCCGGCCCTGGTGGTGGCCCGCTCGTAGGTGCCGGCATCGGCGTCCCAGGAGATGGCGTCGTGGGCGTCCGAGCCGCGGCGGGTGGCCACCGACGCTCCCTCTCCGATCTCCACGTACTTGATGGCCTGGATCGACATGAGGGCCTGGGCCAGCAGACCGTCGAGCCGGCGGTCCCAGTGGACGTGGCTGCCCAGGCCGACGGGGGCGCCGTAGGCGAGGACTTCGACGACTCCTCCGAGGGAGTCGCCCTCCTTGGCGGCCGCCTTGATGACAGTCACCATGCGGGCTTCCGCGTCGGGGTCGAAGCAGCGGACGTCGGAACCGTCGATCCGGTCGAGGTCGGCCGGAAGGGGGCGGGCCCCGCTGGCGACCTGTTCGGAGCCGATGGCCACCACGTGGCTGAGGACGGCGGTACCGAGGTGGGCCAGGAGGGCCTTGGCCAGACAGCCAGCGGCCACCCGGGCCGCCGTCTCGCGGGCCGAGGCGCGTTCGAGGACGTCGCGGGCGTCGTCGAATCCGTATTTCTGCATGCCGGCCAGATCGGCATGGCCGGGACGCGGTTTGGTGAGGAGCTTGGAGGGAAGGCCCGGATGCGGCGACATCTCCTGCTCCCATTTGGGCCATTCGGTGTTGGCGATCTCGATGGCGACGGGCGAGCCCAGGGTGCGGCCGTGGCGGATGCCGGCCAGGAGGGTGACTTCGTCGGCCTCGAAACGCATACGGGGACCCCGGCCGAATCCCAGACGGCGGCGGGCCAGTTCGCCCTGGATCTCCCCCACGGTGATGGGGAGGCCGGCCGGGAGGCCCTCCATGATGACGACGAGGGCTTTGCCGTGAGACTCGCCCGCGGTCAGGTACCGAAGCACGCCATGCAATCTACCGCCGGTGTTCCGGGGTCCCGAGCCTGCCGACGCCGGGGGCGACCGGGTTGGACTCAGACCGTGCGATGGAAGAGGGCGTGGGCCACCGGGTTGCCCCAGATGATGGAGAAGATGGCGCCGGCAGCCAGGAAGGGACCGAAGGGGATCCGGGATTTGCGGTTGCCGCCGGTGACCACGATGACCACGATGCCGACGACGGAGCCGAGGACGAAACCGGCGAAGAAGGCGACGAAGGCGTGGCCGTAGCCGAGCCAGCCGGTGGCCAGGCCGATGACAGCCGAGAGGCGGACGTCGCCGAAGCCCATGCCCCGGGGGACGGCCACATGGAGGAGGTAGAAGCCGGCGAAGGCGGCGGCGGCCGAGGCGGCGGCCCGACCGAGCGAGCCCCAGCGGTCGTCGACGGCCGAGGCCAGGACGAAGAGGGGGACGAGCAGGGCCAGGGTGGGATAGATGATGCGGTTGGGGATGATCCAGCGCTCGAGGTCGACGGCCGAGATGGCCAGCATGGAGAGCCCGAAGACGGCGTAGGCGGCCAGGACGACGTCGGCGCCGAAGCGGGCGGCGAAGCCGCCGAGGACGAGGGCGCTGACCACGGCCAGGGCGGCGGGACGGAACCACTGTTTGACCGGCGCCGCGCAGGAGAGGCAGCCCCGGCGACGGGAGAGGACCCGGACGACGGGCAGCCGGCCGATCCCCGTCGGGGGCGCTTCACAGACCTCGCACCGCCACCACGGTCGGTCGAGCGGGCGGCGCTCCCCCAGGCGGTGGACGAGGATCTCGATCCCGTCGCCGAGGACGAGCCCGCCGGCAGCACTCACCCCCGTGACGAGGGCGTTCATATCGGGCGCACGCTAACCGACGGCCTTCTGGGCGTCGCGGACCCGCGCCGGGGCGCTCAGGCGGACGAAGGGGGGCGCCCGGAGGCGGCGGTTACTTCTTCGAGGGTTCGTAGAAGGGGTTGGCCCCGCTGGCGTGATCGGTCACGTCCACCACCGAGACGATCTCGGGCAGAGCGTCGCGCAGGGCCACTTCGATTCCCTGCGAGAGGGTGACGGTGGCGAGTCCGCATCCCTGACAGCCTCCGCTCAGCCGCAGGTAGACGATGTCCTCCTCGACGGCCACCAGATCGGCCCGGCCGCCGTGCATGGCGATCGAGGGGTTGACCTGCTCTTCGAGAACGGCCAGGACCCTCTGAGCCATGTCGCCGGTGAGGTCACCGGCCGGACGGCTGGTGAAGAGGTCGGCCCGGGGCGGGGTGTTGGGGTTCAAGATGACAAGGCCGCCCTCGCCCTCGTCGGACCAGTCCAGGCGGGCGCCGGTGAGGCGGGCCACCGAGGACTGGGGGACGACCACCTTGAGCTCGTCGTCGCCCCCGAGAGAGTCGGCCTCCGAGGCGTCGGCGGCGACCTGGAAATAGATGTCATAGGTGTAGGCCGTGTCCCGTGATCCGGTGACCTCGACCCAGAGGGCCAGCTTGTCGGCGTCGGCTTCCTGGGCACGCGCTTCGAGGACGACGCCACGCGCCCCAGGCGTGACCGCCAGCACCGGTGGGCTCGTGTGGCCATTACCGGCCAGTCCAACATCCTCGGCCATGGCCGCCACCTCCGGGGTCCATCATAGAGGCATGGCCCGGGTTCTCCTCCTCGTTCCGTCGTCCACGTACCGGGTGGCGGACTTTCTCGAGGGGGCACGGACACTCGGGGTGGAGGTGGTGATCGGGGCCGACGAGGTCCACGTGCTCGGCGAGCAGATGGGAGACCGGGCCCTGCAGGTGGCGCTCGACGACCCTGAGGGGGGTGCCGCCGCCATCGTGGGCCACGACGCCGTGGCCCCCCTCGACGCCGTGCTGGCCGTGGACGACCGGGGCGCCGTGGTGGCCGCCCGGGCGTCTGAGCGCCTGGGGCTGCGCCACAACTCCCCCGAGGCCGTGGCCGGCACCCGGGACAAGCTGTTGATGCGCTCCCGGCTGGGAGCCGCCGAAGTGTGCCAACCGGCCTTCGCCCCCGTGGCCGCCGGCGCCGGGCCCGACGAGATCGCCGGGCTCGCCCGGTCCGTCGGGCTTCCGTGCGTGGTCAAACCGCTGACGTTGTCGGCCAGTCAGGGAGTGCTGCGAGCCGACACCGCGGCCGAGGCGGTGGCGGTGGTCGAGCGGGTGCGGCGGATCACCGCCTGCGCCACCGGTGACGAGGACGCCGTGTTGCTGCTCGAACGTTTCGTCTCCGGACCGGAGGTGGCGGTGGAAGGAATGCTCAGCGACGGGGAGCTGACCGTGCTGGCCGTCTTCGACAAACCCGACCCGCTCGACGGTCCCGCCTTCGAAGAGTCGATCTACGTGACCCCGTCGCGGCTCGGATCGGCTGACCTCGAGGCGGTCACGGCCGTCACCGCCGCCGCCTGCCGCGCCCTGGGGCTCCACCAGGGACCGGTGCACGCCGAGGTACGGGTGAGCGGAGGGCGGGCGGTGGTGATCGAGGTGGCGGCCCGGACCATCGGCGGCCTGTGCGCGCGGACCTTGACATTCGCCACCGGGCGGACACTGGAGCAGTTGGTGATCGCCCAGGCCCTCGGGTGGGAGCTCGGCTCGATGCGACGTCGCCACGGGGCCTCCGGTGTGTTCATGCTGCCCATCCCCCGGGCCGGGATCCTGGAGGGCGTCGACGGTGGCCGGCGCGCCGGGCGCGTCCCCGGCATCACCGACGTGCAGATCACCATCCCCGTCGGCCGAGCCGTCGAGCCGGTGCCCGAGGGGAGCCGTTACCTCGGCTTCGTCTTTGCCCGGGGCGAAACACCCGTTGGGGTCGAGGCCGCCCTCCGGCAGGCGCGCGCGCTACTCGACATCCGGATCAGCGCGCCGACGTGAGTTCTCCGAAGGAGACGTGAGTTCTCCGACCTGAGAGGTGAGGGCCACTACGGTGGCCTGGTGCACGTTCTGTTGCTGTCCACCTACGAGCTCGGTCACCAGCCGCTGCATGTGGCCTCCCCGGCCGGTGCTCTGCGGCGCGCCGGACACGACGTGCGTTGCGTGGACCTGGCCATGGACCCCCTCGGCTCCGATGTCGTGGCCTGGGCCGACGCCGTGGCCTGCTCGGTGCCCATGCACACGGCTATGCGGCTGGCCCTGGCCGTGTGCGGCGAGATGCGCACCCGACGACCCGATGTTCCGCTGTGTCTCTACGGTCTGTACGCCGGGCTCGACGCCGGGCGTGCCGAGACGTCCACCGGATTCCTGGTCGACCGGACCATCGCCGGTGAGTACGAACCCGAGCTCGTGGCCTGGGTGGGCGAGATCGCCACCGGTGCGGCCGGTCGGCGGCGGGCCGGCGCTCAGGCTGTGGTCTCGCTCGGCCGGGGCCGCTTCGACCTGCCCGCCCGCGACCTTCTGCCGCCGCTCGACCGTTACGCCCGGCTGGCGGTCGCCGGCGAGTTGCGGTTGGCCGGGTACGTGGAGGCCAGCCACGGCTGTGCCCACCGGTGCCGGCACTGCCCGGTGCCCGTGGTCTACGACGGGCGCACCCGGCTGGTGGGCCAGGACGCCGTGGTGGCCGACGTGGCCCAGCTGGTGGAGCTCGGCGCCCGGCACATCACCTTCGGCGACCCCGACTTCTTGAACGGCCCCCATCACGCTGTCCGGGTGGTGGCCGCCGTGCACGACGCCTTTCCCGAGCTGACTTTCGACATCACGGTGAAGGTGGAGCACATCCTGCGGCACGCCGATATCTGGCCCGCTCTGGCCCGAGCCGGATGCCTGTTCGTGGTGTCGGCCTTCGAATCGGCCAGCGACCGGGTGCTCAGCCGATTGGACAAGGGCCACACGGTGGCCGATGAGATCGACGCCGTTGCCGTCGTGCGCCGGGTCGGCATCGAGCCCCGACCGTCGCTCATGCCCTTCACACCGTGGACCACGGCCGAGGACATCACGGCCCTGTTCGATCTGATCGACTACTGCGATCTGGTGGGCAATGTCGATCCCGTCCACTACTGCATCCGCCTTCTCGTCCCCCCCGGGTCGCTGCTGCTCGGCTCCGGGACCCTGGAGGGCGCTCTCGGGCCCTATGACACCGAGGGCCTGGGCTGGACGTGGGAGTCGCCCGACCCGAGGCTCGACGCCGTCCAGCGAGAATTCGCCGCCATCGCCGTGCAGGCCGCCGCCGAGCAGTGGTCGGCGGCAACCGCCCACCAGACCCTGCGCGCCGCCGCCGATGCCGGGCTCGGACGTTCGGACCGTCCGGCACCGGTCGTCCCCGAGCAGATGCGGGCCACCCTGGCGCCCGACGACCGGCCCCGGCTGACCGAAGCCTGGTTCTGCTGCGCCGAACCGACCGAAGCACAGTTCCGTACCTTTATCGTCGAAGCGGCGACAACCGCCGGCGGGAGTTGACCGATGGCTGAGAAGAGAGTCCGAGCACCGCGTAGTGCGGCCGACGAGACCTGGCGAGAGGCGCCCGACGGGGCTCACGAGTGGATGAGCTTCCCCGACCCCGACGACGAGCGGACCTGGCTCTTCGACGTGACCTTTCTGGAGAGCAACTGGACCTGCATCTTCGGACGGGGCTGCCAGGGCGTCATGACCGGCCCGGCGCCCGAGCTCGAACAAGGATGCTGCTCCTACGGGGCCCACTTCACCGGGGCCAAAGACGCCCGTCGGGTCGAGGCGGCGGCGGCCACCCTCACGGCCGAGCAATGGCAATTCCGCAAGCAGGGACACGGGCGCGACGGGGCCAAGCCCCGCGTGGTGAAACGCAGCAGCGGCGGCGACCTCTCGACGCGACTGGTGAAGGACGCCTGCATCTTCTTGAACCGGCCCGGATTCCCCGGCGGGCCGGGTTGTGCTCTTCACCGGGCCGCCATCGAACGCGGTGTGCCCCACCTCGAGCTCAAGCCCGACGTCTGCTGGCAGCTTCCGTTGCGCCGGGAGGACGAGGTGGCCGACGACGGCTACGTGACGTCAGTGGTCCGGCAGTGGGACCGCCGCGACTGGGGTGCGGGCGGTGCCGAGTTCCACTGGTGGTGCACCGAGTCGCCCGATGCCTTCGTGGGGAGCCGACCCGTCTACGAGGAACTCGCCCCCGAGTTGATCGCCCTGAGCGGCCGGAAGATCTACAAGCGTCTCGTCCGTTACCTGCAGGCGCGCGCCGGCCGGTCGACCTCGGCGGCCAACGGGGCGCGGCGGGCGGCGGATGCAGCGGCGGCGTCCGGGCCCGTGAAGGCCGTCGTACCCGTTCCCGTCCCTCTTCCGCACCCCGCCGTCCGCCGGCGCTGAAAGCTCCGGCTCAGAGGACAGCTGCAGCTCAGGGAAGCGGTGAAGGACGACCCTTACTCGGTGAGGGGGTCGTCCTCGGCCGGAGAACCTTCGTCACCGATGGCATCGTCGAGTTCGTCCGTTTCGGCCATGCACCACGATGCATGTTCGTCCTCGGGATCGGCGCCACACTCCGCGCACGGTTCGGGCACGGTGGCGACTGAGCGCTTCAGGCTGCGGGCCTCTTCGAAGCGGCGATGTCGTCCCTTTTTCACGAGCGACTCCTCCGTCGGCCGGGGCGCGTCTCCGGCGAGCGACACGCCGAGTGTACCCGTCGATCCACGGCCTCCGACACCGGCCCCCGTCCCGGGAGCCGGTCCAGGTACAGTCACTTTCGTGCCCGACGATTTCGACCCGACCGCCATGATCGAGCGCTTCCGGGCGCGGGCCACCGCCGTCCGCAACCGGGGCATCCCGCCCATCGAGGGGCCGGAGCGGCAGCGATTCATCGATCAGGCCCAGGTCGACTTCATGGACTACGCCATGCTGGGTGACGCTCAGGCCACCCTGGCTGAGGGCATCCTCACCCTCCGTATCGACCTCAGACCGGACGGGGACGGGGGCGGCGGCTCCTAGCCGCCGTAGTTCATCCGGGTGTCCTCCATGCGGAGGATCCCGTCGGCGTCGGGATCGAGGGCTCCCTGCGTCGTCGTCTCGGCCACCGCGACATCGGTCACCTCGCCCACGAACCAGGTATGGCTCCCGAGCGGGAGGCGGTGGCGGATCTCGCAGTCGATCCAGGCCGCGGCGGCGGCCAGGACCGGTGCCCCCGTCGGCGCGCCGGCCACGGCGACGCCGTTCATCGTCCCCTGACCGCTGTCCTCGTCGACGGAGATGTCGTGGACCGGCTTCACGAAGTGACGCACGAGGGTACGGTCCCGGCGCGACAGCAGACTGAGGGCGAAGACTCCACCGTCGACGAGAAGTCCATGGGTCACGGCCGTCTGCTCGACGCCCACACCGATCAACTTCGGTGACTGGGCCACCTGGGTGACCCAGCTCACGGTCATCAGGTTGCGACGGGATCCGGCGCGGGCACCGAGAACGTAGAGACCGACGGGTAGAGACCACAGCACACGGCGGCGCAACCGGTCGTAGGCGGCGGGATCGCGGCCGTCGGGGACGGGACCGACGATGTCGCCGGACGACCGGGTCACGACAGGCCCTGCGCCACTGCGACCGTCACGGCGTCATAGCGGGCCAAGGCCTTGATCAGATCGTGGCGGGCCGTGGTCCGGGCGGCAAGGGAGCGGGTCAGAAGCGCGCGCGAGCCACCGGCACCCGAGAAGCAGTCGCGACCGGCCGTGCCGGACGCCGTGTAGGCGTCGGAGAGAACGGTGGTGAGAGTCGGATCGGGAGTGGGCAGGTTCTGGTTGGCGGCCAGGGTGTCGGTGACAAGGACATCGCAATCCGCCCGCAGCGCTCCGGGGTCCTGGCGCTGTGCCGAGGGCCCGATGCGCCTGAGGTCGGCCTGGAGGGTGTCCACCTGAGCGGCGAATCCCGTGGTCTTGGCCCAGCCCGCGACCTGTTCGGCCAAGGTGTTCCCGGTCAGCGTGCTGCCGCAGGCGGCGGCCAAACCCAAGCCAGGAATGGCCACCGACAGAGCCAGGACCACCCGCCGGCTCCGGGCCGTGGCCGGCCGTCGTTGACGGGGACGGGGACGTGGACGTCGGCGGCCGACCGTCACCGCACCGTTCCGGGCGCCGCCGCCAGGTCGGGCGGTGGCCAGTTCGGATCGAGTTGGTGGAGAAACACCTCGCAACGTTGCTCCTCGGCCGGCTCACCGATCACGGCCGCCGTGGCGCGCAGTCCGTCCAGACAGCGCAGGAACCCCCGGTTGGAGGGGTGGGACCAGCGGACATAGCCGCTTCCTCGCCAGCCCGATTTTCGCAGGGCGTCCAGGCCGCGGTGGTAGCCCACGCGGTAACAGGCATACGCCTCGATGTCGTCGCGGGCCAGGCCGCCCAGAGCGGCCCACGCGTCACACCAGTCGGGAAAGGCGGCCACGACGTCGGAGACGGCGTCGCGTCGACCTTCGGCCGGCGCGTCGAGTGCGGCCTGGAGCCGTTGGGCGGCGACCGCGTGGGCCGGATCGAGCACGGTGTCGGCTGGTCCGACGGTCAGGTTGACGGGGTCGCTCATGACGGTGGCGTTCCTTCCACGACTTCGGGGATGTAGTGGCGGCCGCCGGTCCGGTCGGACCAGACGCGCATGACCCGGTCGGTTCCCGGATCGCGGAAGACCTCGTCGGTGGCAATCCAACTCGGTTTCGGTGCATCGCTCTCACCGTGACGGCGGAGAAAAAGGCTCATGGCCGCGGCCACCAGGACGGCGGCGATGACGACGATGCCCAGGAGGGCATAGAAGATCACGCCCGGGGGCGCGGTCCGATGAGAAAGCCGGCCAGGTCGGCGGCCGCCTCGGTGGCCTCGTATTGCGTCATGGTGCCTCCCGGCGGGTGGCGGACTCGGTGACCGCTACTCGAACCGCAGGAGATGGTAGTCCCGCCGCCCTCGGCGCAGGATGAGGTAGCGACCAAAGAGCAGGTCGTCGGGGCGCAGACCCGCGTCACTGTCGTGGAGCCGCCGGTTGTTCACGTACACCCCACCCTGGCTGATCGTGGTCCGGGCCTGGTTCTTGGATTTGGCCAGACCGCTCGTGACCAGCGCGTCGACCAGCGAGGTGGTGTCCAGGGCGGTTCGGGCCAGAACGGTCGTGGGCGCGTCGGCGCACACCTCGAGCAGGGTGCTTTCGTCCAGACCGGTGATCTCCTCGGAGTACAAGGCCTTGGCTGCCGCCGCCGCCCGCCGGGCCTCGGACTCGCCGTGCACCAGGGTGCACACCTCGTGGGCCAGGGCCCGTTGCCCCTCGCGGCGGTCGGGATGGGCCTGGGTCTCGGCATCGAGCAACCGGATGGTGTCGTGGTCCAGAAAGGTGAGAAACCGCAAGACCGTGCCCACCATGGCGTCTTCGGTGCGGAGGAAGAATTGGTACAGCTGATAGGGACTGGTGCGTCGGGCGTCCAACCACACGGTGCCGGACTCCGTCTTGCCGAACTTCGTGCCGTCGGCCTGGACCAGCAGCGGTGACGTCAGGCCGAACACCTCGGTCCGGCGCATCTTGCGGACGAGCTCGATGCCCATGATGATGTTCCCCCACTGATCACTCCCCCCCAGCTGGAGACGGCAGTCGTGGGCGTCGAAGAGCTGGAAGAAGTCATAGGCCTGCAGCAGCATGTAGCTGAACTCGGTGTACGAGATGCCTTGATCGGGTCGGTCCAGTCGGGCCCGGACCGATTCCTTCGAGACCATCTGGTTGACGGTGAAGTGCTTGCCGACATCGCGCAGGAAGTCGATGAGGCCGAGTCCGCCGAGCCAGTCCCCGTTGTCGAGCATGAGGGCTCGGGAAGGTCCCGCATCTTTGCCGAAGTCGAGGAAGCGCTCGAGCTGGGTCCGGATACCGTCCAGATTGGCCTCCATGTCCGGCTTCGACAACAGCGGCCGTTCCTCGCTCTTGCCACCGGGGTCCCCGATCAGTCCGGTCCCACCCCCGGCCAGCGCGATGGGCCGATGCCCGGCGATCTGCAGGCGCCGGAGATTGCACAGTTGCAGCAGGCTGCCCACGTGAAGGCTGTCGGCCGTGGGGTCGAACCCGATGTACGCCGTCAGCGACGCAGTGTCGAGCGTCTCGAGAAGCAATGGATCGGTGACCTGATGTATCAGGCCCCGAAACTCGAGGTCGGCCGCCAGGGAAGACATCCGTCCAGCCTGCCACGGGCACCGCGGACCCCGAGCCATGGCCGGCAGCGGCGACGTCGATGGCGTCAGACGCCGCCCGAGGGGATGACGAGAGCACCCCCGTCGACCACGAGGACGTGACCGGTGAGCCACGACGCCGCGTCCGAGGCCAGGAAGAGAGCGGCCTTGGCCACGTCATCGGGCTCGCCCAGCCGGCGCAGCGGCAGCCGCGCCGCCACCTGCTCGCCGGCCCGCTCCCACAAGGCCCGGGCGAAATCGGTCTTCACCAGTCCCGGCGCCAGTGCGTTCACCCGGACGGTCGGGCCCAGCTCACCGGCCAGCTGACGGGTCAGGTGGGCGACGGCCGCCTTGGTCACGTTGTACCAACCGATACCGGGCTCGACGCTGAGGGCGCCGACGGACGACACGTTGATCACCGTGCCCCCGGACTCCCGCATGGAGCCGTGCCACGCGCATTGGGTCCAGGTGAGCACCGCCTGTTGATTCACCTGGACCGTCTTCTGCGCCCGGGCCAGGTCGATGTCGACGAGCCGACCGAAGTAGGGATTGGTGGCCGCGTTGTTCACCAGGATGTCGAGCGAGCCGAAACGCTCGAGGGTGGCGGCCACGCAGGCCTCGGCCGCCCCGGGGTCACCGGCGTTGGCGGCCTGCCACGACACCTGCCCGTCGAGACCGTCCATGGAGGCGGCGGCGTCGGCCAGGTCGTCGGCCTTGCGCGAGACCAGCATGACCTGGGCCCCGGCCTCGGCGAAACGGGCGGCGATGGCCCGGCCGATCCCTCGTGATCCCCCGGTGACCAGCGCCACCTTTCCGTCCAGTCGCAGTTCCATGGGCCGCCACCCTAGATGCGGATCAGGTGTCCCCACCGGAGCCGTAACATCGGCTCTCGTGACTCGAAGAACCATCAAGCCGTGGTGAACCGACTGGCGGCGGAGACGAGTCCGTACCTCCGGCAGCACGCCGACAATCCCGTGGACTGGTATCCCTGGGGCGACGAGGCCTTCGCCCGGGCCCGGAGCGCCGACATGCCCGTCCTTCTCTCCGTGGGGTATTCGTCGTGCCACTGGTGCCACGTCATGGCCCACGAGTCGTTCGAGGACGATGCCATCGCCACCGTGGTGAACGCCGGTTTCGTGGCCGTCAAGGTGGACCGGGAGGAGCGTCCCGACGTCGACGCCGTCTACATGGACGCCGTCCAGGCCATGACCGGGCGCGGCGGCTGGCCCATGACGCTCTTTCTCACCCCCGACGGCCGGCCCTTCTTCGCCGGCACCTACTTCCCTCGGCGCGACGCCCACGGAACGCCGGGTTTCGCTCGCGTACTCGAGGCCATCGACGAGGCGTGGCGCCACCGTCGCGCCGAGGTCGAAGGCCAGGCCGATTCCCTGCTGGCCGCCATCTCCCGGAGAGCGATACTGCCCGGCGACATGGTGGCCGAGACCAGCGGGAGCACCGACCCCGGCGCCCGCTACCCCGGCCTGCTGGCATCGGCCACGGCCGAGTTGGCCAGCCGTTTCGACTCCACCTGGGGAGGGTTCGGTCCCGGTCCCAAGTTCCCCCAACCGGCGTTGTTGGAGCTGTGCCTCGACCATGCCCGGCTCACCGGTGACACGGGCTCGGTGGCCATGGTCGAGCGAACTCTGGCGGCCATGGCGGCCGGCGGGATCTACGACCATGTGGGCGGGGGATTCGCCCGCTATTCGGTCGACTCCACCTGGACGGTCCCGCACTTCGAGAAGATGCTCTACGACCAGGCCGGACTGGTCCGGATCTACCAGAGGGCGGCGCTGTTCACCGGTGACGAGCGCTGGCAGCAGGTGGTGGACGAGACCATCGCCTACGTGCAGCGCGACCTGGCCGCTGCCGACGGCGGGCTCTATTGCGCCGAGGACGCCGACTCCGAGGGCGAGGAGGGCCGTTTCTACGTCTGGACGCCGGCCCAGCTGACCGAGGCCGTCGGTGCCGACCTCGGGCCCGTCGCCGCCGAGTGGTACGGCGTGACGGCGGCCGGCAACTTCGAAGGTCGGTCCATACTGCGCCGGCCCGTGGACGCGCCCCTGCGCCGGCCCGCCGAGGTGGAGCAGGCGCGTCGTCGTCTCTTCGCCTCCCGAGCGAGCCGTGTCCGACCCGGACTCGACGACAAGGTCCTCACCGAATGGAACGCCATGTTCGGCTCGGCGCTGACCGAAGCGGCCGCCGCCACCGGTCGCGCCGACTGGTCCGATGCCGCCGTGGCCATCGCCGATTTCCTCGTCGGACACCTCCGACGGCCGGCCGACGGACGCTGGCTCCGCTCCTGGCAGGGTGGCGAGGCCCGGCACCTGGCCTACGCCGGCGACTACGCCTGGCTGGTCGACCTCTTCACCCGCGTGGCCGAACTGACCGGCCAGGCCCGTTGGCTCGAGACGGCCGGTGAGACGGCCCGGTCGATGCTGGCGCTGTTCGCCGACGACGAGGGGCCTCTGTTCACGACAGGCACCGACGCCGAGAAGCTCGTCGTCCGGCCCACCGAGCTCCTCGACGGGGCCACCCCGTCGGCCAGTTCGGTTGCCGCCGGAGCGCTGCTGCGCCTGGGAGCGCTCACCGGGGACGACGTCTTCACGAGCGCCGGCGAAGCCCTTCTGCGGACCTTGCTGCCCCTGGCCGACGCTCATCCCCTGGCGGCGGCCCACGCCATCTCCACCTGCCGACTGGCCGGAGGGGGCATCACCGAAGTGGTCGTGAGCGGTGACCGACCCGACCTGCTCAGCGCCCTGCGTCACCGCTACGAACCGACCGCCGTCGTGGCCTGGGGCGATCGGACGGACTCCCCCTTGTGGGAAGGACGCGGCGACGGTCTCGCCTATGTCTGCCGCCATTACGCCTGCCGGGAACCGGCGTCCGATCCGGTGGCGTTCATCGCGGCGTTGAACGGGGAACTCGACGCCGAGCGGACCCGTCACCTCGTCGAGCCGACCCCGGTCCCCGAAAGCGCATCATGAGCAGGACCGACGTCCCCGCCCACGCCGGGCCGCGCAAAGCCAAGCACACGTCATCGGGTGGCCGCTCCCGCACGCCGGTCCACCGGGCCCCGGGCACCCATCGCTGCCTGGTCCTCGCCTGCGGGGTGGACGACACCTCCGGCATCGACCTGGACAGCGGCGCCCTCGTCCGGTTGCGTATCGGCTGGACGGAGGCCGGCGCCGAGGCCGACCTCTCCCCGTTCGACCTGATCGACGCCGCCTGGGCCGACGATCCCGAGCGCGACGACCTGGCTCAACCGGAGGCGGTCACGGTGGCCGGTCTCCCCGAACGGGTGGGGACGCTGCGCGGCCGCCGGGCCCGGCGGTTCCTGCGCCACCTGGTTGCCCCCGACGAACCCGAGCTGCTCGGCTTCCCGGGCACCTCGGCGCCCTACTGGGAGTTCCGGGGCATGCGGCCCTCGGTGGCCCTGGTGGTGCCCCGGCGCGGGCCGGTCCTGTTCCGCCGACGAGAGGACGGGACCGTCTGGGCCCGCTTCAGCGCGGCGCGCAGCGACAACTGGCTCCCAGTGGAGGATCGACGGGCCATGGCCACCCTGTGGGCGTCGCGGCGTGACCGGCTGTCGGGAAAAGACCTGGCCACGGCCCTCGGCTTCCGGCCCCACTACGTCTTGGTGGCCGTCAGCCGCCCGCGTGACGGCCACTGCTACAAGACGGTCGTCTCCATCCTTCCCCGCCCGTAGGCAGGGGGCTCAGCGGGCTTTGCCGGAGGCCAGCGAGCCCGAAGCCAGATCTTCGGCCATGGCCCAGCCGAAGGTCACCAGGCGGTCACCTCTCTTCGCCGACAGACCCTTGAACAGCAGGGCCACGCCCGGCTCGGGCTCCTTGACCTTGGGCCCACCGAGGTCGAGCGCCCCGGCCGTCCCGTTGTCGCCCTTCAGGACGAACGTCCGATCATCGATCCGACCTTCGGCGCCGAAACGCTTGGCCAGCCGGCGGCCCCAGGCCCGCTCCTCGCCGCTCGCCTTGTGCTCGGGCCGCGGCACCACGTCCACCAGCCCGGCGAACGCCTGGTACGCCTCGGCCACCCCCAGACGGGTCCCCACCAGGACGTCCTCGTCGGGGAAGGCCAGCAGAGCCCGCCGGTACTGGTCGCCGAGCAGCAGCTTCAAGGCCTGCTCGGCCTTGACCGTCCGGTCCACGGTGGACAAACCAATCAGCAACGACGGGGTGCCGCCGATGCGCTCCAGGGTGGAGAACGAGTAGCCCCGCAGCTTCTGTCCTTCACGGACCAGGGTGATCAGAACCCATTCCTCGCACTGCTTGGACAGGAACCCGATGTCGAACCCGGGTTCCCGATCGACGCACAAATCGGCCATCTCGGCCAACTCGGCATCACTGAGTGATGTGCAGTCCTTGGTCCCGACCTCAAACGGCATGCCCTACTCCGTGCTCGTCTCGCTGACCCGGTGTCCCGGAACCGGCGGCAGGCGATGGTGCTGCCCACTGGTGGGACCGGGGTTGTCCCTACAGGATACGGGATGCGAACGGGGGGAGCCCAACCGGCACGCCGACCTCGGCCTTCGTCCCCGTCGACCCGTGCCCGGGGAGCGCAAGCACCACGGGCCCGGGAGGCTCGGCCACGCCTCAGCAGATGGCGTTCGGGCCCAGCAGGACCCGCAGCTCGGCGGCGAGCCCCCGTCGGCTGTTCACGTTGAATTCCCCCGACAGCCGCAGGACCGTCTCCCCCACATGGAGGAAAACGGGTTCGTCGCCGGGATTGTCGCCCAGCACCTGCTTGAGCCGATCGACCGTGTCCCCGCTGAAGATGCCCACCGGCACGCGGACGTGGAGCTCCGAGGCCCCGTCCACGGCCAGCTCGGGCCGGCTGACCTCCATGCAGACGAGCTTGACCTGCTCGTCACGGGTGTCGACCCGCCCTCTCAGAACGACGATGGCGTCGTCGGCCAGCAGCGCCCCCACCTGTGCCATCACCGTGGGGAAGACGAACACCTCGATCGACGCCCGCAGGTCCTCCAAAGTGAAGGTGGCCATCAAGTCCCCCCGCTTGGTGTAGCGACGGACGAGGGCGGTCACCACCCCGCCGACGGTCCGGACCTGCCCGTCACGTCCCGGATCGACGCCGGTGTCCTCCTCCTTCAGGTCGAAGATGGGGCACTCGACCAGGCGCGACAACGCCCCCTCCACGCCCCGCAGGGGATGGTCGCTGACGTAGAGCCCGAGCATCTCCTTCTCGAAGGCCAGACGCTGCGTCTTGGCGAACTCCGTGTCGGGGATGGGCACCCGGACATCGGCGAATCCGGCCGGGCCGCCGGGGACGGTGTCGCCGTCGGCCGAGAAACCTTCGACCGAGGAGAAGAGCGTCGAGATCCCCGCCTGCTCTTCTCGTCGACGTTCGAGCGTCCGGTCGACGATGTCCTCGAAGACGAGGCACAACCCCTGACGCACATGGCCGAGGGAGTCGAAGGCACCGGCCTTCACCAGTGATTCCACGGTCCGCTTGTTCAGCACCATGGGATCGACACGGCGACAGAAGTCGTAGAAGTCGAGGAACGGCCCGTTCTCCTGGCGTTCGGCCACGATCCGTTCGACCAGACTCTCACCGACATTGCGCACGGCGGCCAAGCCGAAGACGATCCGCCGCGCTCCGTCCTCACCCACCAGCGGTGTGAACTCGGCGGCCGAGCGGTTGACGTCGGGCACCAGGACCTCGATACCGATCGACCGGCACTCGCCGAGGTACACCGCCGTCTTGTCCTTGTCGTCCTTCACCGATGTGAGCAGCGCGGCCAGGTACTCCACCGGGTAATGGGCCTTCAGCCATGCCGTCTGGTACGCCACCAGCCCGTAGCCGTAGGAGTGGGACTTGTTGAAGGCGTAGTCGGCGAACGGCTCGATGATGTCGAACAGCTGCGTCCCCAACCTCTCCTCGTAGCCTTCAGTCACGCAACCGGCCACGAACTTCTCGCGCTCGGCCTGGATCATCGCCCTGATCTTCTTCCCGCACGCCTTGCGGAGATTGTCGGCCTCGGCCAGCGTGTATCCGGCGAACTTCTGAGCCACCCGCATGACCGACTCCTGGTAGATCATCAGCCCGTACGTATCGGCCAGGATCGGTTCCAGGTCGGGATGCAGGTAGGTCACCGGCTTCCGACCGTTCTTCCGGTCGGCGTAGTCCTTGTGCATGTTGGCTGCCATGGGGCCCGGCCGGTACAGAGCGACGAGAGCGGCCACGTCGTCGAACGAGGTCGGCGCCAGAGAGCGCATCAGAGAGCGCATGGGACCACCCTCGAGCTGGAACACGCCGATCGAATCACCCCGGCACAGAGCGGCGAACGTCTCGGGGTCGGCCAGGTCGACACCGTCGATGTCGGGTCGGGCTCCTTCGGTCAGCGCCACCAGATCAAGGGCACGCTCGATGACCGACAGGTTCCGCAGCCCCAGGAAGTCCATCTTGAGCAGGCCCAGTTCCTCGACGCCGTGCATCTCGTACTGCGTGACGACGGGCGCCTCGGTCAGGGCCTGCCCGCTCTCGGGCTTGCGCTGGACGGGGAGGTACTCGGTCAGAGGATCTTTGGTGATCACCACGGCGGCGGCATGGATGCCGTCCTGCCGTCGCAGACCTTCGAGGCCCTTGGCCACATCGATCACCCGGCGCGCCTCGGGGTCCTGAGCGTACATCTCGCGCAATTCACCGGCGGCGGCGAAACCGTCGTCCTGTCCTTCGATCCGGTCGAGACAGGCCCGCAGAGGGGTGTCGCGTCCCATGATCAACGGCGGCATGGCCTTGGCGATCCGGTCCCCCACGATGTAGGGCAACCCGAGCACCCGTGCCGCGTCGCGCACCGCGGCCCGGGCCTTGATGGTGGAGAAGGTGACGATCTGCGCCACCCGGTCGTCGCCGTAGCGCTTGGCTGCGTACTTGATCATCTCGCCGCGGTAGCGCTCGTCGAAGTCCATGTCGATGTCGGGCATCTGCTTGCGGCCCGGGTTCAGGAAGCGCTCGAACAGCAGGTCGTAGCGGATGGGGTCGAGGTCGACGATCTCGAGGCAGTAGGCCACACAGCACCCGGCGGCCGACCCCCGCCCGGGCCCGACCCGGATCCCACTCGTCCGGGCGAAGCGGATCAGGTCCCAGACCACGAGGAAATACGCGGCGAAGCCCATGTTGGAGATGACGCCGAGCTCGAAGTCGAGCCTCTGTTCGACGTGAGGGCCGAATCCGCTGCCGTAACGCTGGCGCGCCCCCTCGTAGGCCAGGTGCCGGAGATAGGCGTCGGCGCGCTCCTCGTAGCGCTCCCCCTTGAACTCGGCCGGCACCGGGAATTCGGGCAGCGCATTCAACCCGAACTCGATCTCGACGTTGGCCCGCTCGGCGATCAGCAGAGTGCTGTCGCAGGCCTCGGGAACTTCGGAGAACAGCGACCGCATCTCGGCCGCCGACTTCAGGTAGTGCTCTTCACCTTCGAACTTGAATCGCTTCGGGTCGTCGATCAACGCACCCGTCTGCACACAGAGCAGTGCGTCATGGGCCACCGCGTCCTGACGGTGCGTGTAGTGGCTGTCGTTGGTGGCGATCAGGGGGGCGTCGAGTTGCCGGGCGATACGGATCAGGCCGGGATTGGTCCGGCTCTGGGCGGCCAGGCCGTGATCCTGGAGTTCGACGAACAGGTTCTCGCGCCCGAAGATGTCCTGCAGCCGTCCGGCCAACTTGAGGGCTCGCTCCTCGTCGTCGGCCAGCAAGGCCTGCAGGACCACGCCCCCCAGACATCCGGTGGTGGCGATCAGGCCGGGGCTGTGCCGCTCGAGCAACTCCCAGTCGACCCGGGGCTTGTAGTAGTAGCCCTCGAGGTAGGCGGCCGACGACAGCTTCATCAGGTTGCCGTACCCCTGATTGGTCTCGGCCAGAAGGGTCAGGTGGTAGTAGAGCTTCTCTCCACCCTCGACATCGCCCCCGGTGTCGTCCACCTTGCCCCGGCGCACCGGACGTTCGTGACGGGAGTCCCCCGCCATGTACGCCTCCGTGCCGATCACCGGCGTGATGCCCTTCTCCCGACACTGGGCGTAGAAGTCGA
>Ga0307373_10003759_pt1 | contig 26108 bp, 20 predicted proteins | sample OX2MG_FD_202534 | JGI IMG/M metagenome (GOLD analysis project Ga0307373, IMG submission 202534) | Soil microbial communities from Risofladan, Vaasa, Finland - OX-2 | ecosystem: Environmental > Terrestrial > Soil > Coastal area > Acid sulfate soil | place: Finland: Risofladan, Vaasa | collected...
CAGGAGCTCTCGGGTCGGGTTGGGGTCGAGCTTGCATGTCGGCGGCTGGGGTGGGCCACTACCCACCGGGACGTCTCCGGCATCCATGTGCTGGTGCGGGTCGCCCGCAGCCGGCTTGGCCCGCCCGGCCGTAGCTGCCAACTTCGGATCAACTTCCCCCGCGTCTATGCGGCGGCCGGGGTCCTGGCGCCACCTGTGACGGGCGCTGATACCGGGGCGCTGCCGGTTGGCGCAGCGGTGCTGATGTGAGCCGTGGCAGCGCTCGTAGGTTGGCCTGCGTCAGATTTCCTCATCTGGCTCTGGTGCTGGCCTGGCGAGCTCATCCCGAGCTTGCCCAAGAGGCGGTGCTGGTGGGCTCAAGGGATCGCACCGGGCGGATGGTGGTGCTGGCCGCATCTTCGGCGGCGGTTGACGTTCACCCGGGGCAGGATTGGCGTCAGGCTGAGCTCGCCTGCCCCAAGGCAGCCCAGCTGCAGGCAGATCCGTCCGAGATGGATCGGCTGCGCCGGCAGCTGAGGCTGGCCCTCTACAACTGCAGCCCCATGGTGGAGTTGACCGACGACACCATGGCTTACCTCGACCTCAGCGACCGGGATGCCCGCTGGGGCACCGAGGCCGCCCGCGCCTCTTCCCTGGGCCGGGCGGTTCAGCAAGCGCTGGGGCTGGCCCCGTCACTGGGCGTTGGCCAGTCGCGTTTCGTGGCCCTGGCGGCCGCCCGGGTCGCTGGCCCGGGCAGGGCGCGATTGGTGCCGGCGGGTGGGGCCGCTGAATTTCTCGCCGATTGGCCAGTGGCTGAGTTGCCGCTGCCATTAGGGACTGTAGAACGGCTGCTCAGCTTTGGCCTGCGCACTTGCGGCGACTGTCTCGTGATCGCCCTGCCTGACCTGCAACGCCAGCTGGGCCCGGATGGGCTGCTGTTGCATCGGATGTGCCGGGGACTTGATCAGGCCGCGATCAACCCCTGGCGGAGTCCGCCTCCATGCGGGGTGCGGCGGGTCCTGGCTGGGGTTGTGGAGGACACCGAGTCCCTGCGCTTCGGTGCCCCCGAGCTGGCGGCTGGGCTGAGCCTGGAACTGGCCTGTCTGGGGCAGGCGGCCACCCGATTGCGGCTGGTGCTACGTGAGGAGGACGCTCAGGACGGGGCCGTGGTGGCAGGTCAGCCAGGTGTCTTTTGGGAGGAGATCACACCACCGACAGCGGTGGCCACCGCTGCGGAACTGCTGCCCCCGATTCTCAGCCTGCTCTCGCGAGCCCGCTGCCGGGTGCTGGTGATCGAGCTGCACGCGCTTGATCTGGTGGCGCCTCCGGTGGCGCAGGCGATGCTGTGGCCAGGTGGTCGAGCGCGGCAGGAGGAGATCGGGCAGGCGGCGGCCCGGCTGCAGGAACGTTTCGGGGAGTCGGTGGTGTGGCGGGTGGCGGTGAAGTCCGGCCATCCAGGCGACATCCCCGAGGAGCGATTGGCCTGGAGCCCAGCATGAGGGTCAAGGTAAGGGTCCTCGCCAGCGCGCCAAACCTGCAGCCGGCGGCGGTTGACCTCGGCCCGGGCTGGGTTAGGGTGGCAGAGGTGGTGGACCGGTGGGTGGTTGAGGTCGGCTGGTGGCGAGCCCCACCTAGCCGGTGGCAGCGGCGCGCCTACTGGAGGGTGCTGCTGGCTGACGGTAGCTGCCTTGACGTCTACCGGAACGAATCCGGCTGGGAGCTCGCCCGGCAGTGGGGCTGATTTGCCAGCTTGAGCAGCTATGGGCGGGGATGATCAAAGCTTCGCCAGGACCTTGGCGCGCGCATCTGCTAGCGTGAGTTCATGCCTCGCCATTCGTCCACGCCCCCATCCGGCAATGCTTCGGGCGGCCCGGGCAGCCCGGCTGGAGGCTCCGGAACGCCCCCGCGCAAGCCATCGCCTTGGCGCTCGACCCAGTTCCTGCTTCCGTTGGGGATCTTCCTGGCCCTCAACCTACTGGTGGCGAATGTGCTCTTTCCCCCCTCCTCACCCAAGTCCATCAGCCTGCCCTACAACGTTTTCATCGCCAACCTGAAGGCGGGCGATGTGACCAGCATCACCAGCACCGGCAACGCCATTGAGGGCACGTTTCGGCACCCGACCGGCGTCTCCGCCAAGAGTTCCAACAAGGCGCTGCACTTCACCACCCAAATGCCGACCTTCGCCGGCGGACAGCTGGAGACGCTGCTCGAGCAGCACAACGTCACCATCAACGCCCAGGTGCAGTCGACGCCGGCCCTGTTGGAGCTGCTCTATAGCTTCGGGCCCACGCTGCTCTTCCTGTTCATATTCATCTGGTTCATACGGCGCACGGCGTCCTCAGCCAACGGTGGCCTTTTCAGCCTGGGCCGTTCCCAGGCCCGGCTCTACGATCCGGAGCGTCCGTCGGCCACCTTCGCCGATGTGGCGGGGATCGAGGAGGCCAAGGCGGAGTTGGAGGAAATCGTGGATTTCCTGCGACAACCGGCCAAATATGAGCGACTCGGGGGCGAGGTGCCCAAGGGCGTCCTGTTGGTGGGCCTGCCGGGGACCGGCAAGACCCTGCTCGCGCGCGCCGTGGCCGGGGAGGCAGGAGTGCCATTCTTCAGCATCTCTGCCTCGGAGTTCATCGAGATGGTGGTGGGGGTCGGCGCTTCCCGGGTGCGCGACCTTTTCGCCAAGGCCAAGGCGGCCGCTCCGGCGATCATCTTCGTCGATGAGCTGGACGCGATCGGGCGCAGCCGCAGCGTCGGCCCCAGCTTCGGCGGTCACGACGAGCGCGAGCAGACCCTGAACCAGATCCTGACTGAGATGGACGGCTTCGACGCTCGCCAGGGGGTGATCGTGCTGGCGGCCACCAACCGAGCCGACGTGCTCGACTCGGCACTGCTCCGGCCGGGTCGCTTCGACCGCCGGGTCATGGTGTTGCCGCCAGACCGGGTCGGCCGGGCTGCCATCCTCAAGATCCACACCCGGGGGGTGCCCCTGGGAGACGACGTCGACCTCAACAACCTTGCCTCCCAGACCCCCGGGCTGGTGGGCGCCGAGCTGCGCAACCTGGTCAACGAGGCCGCCTTGCTGGCGGCGCGCAAGGGCCGTCCCGCGGTGACCATGGCCGACTTCACCGAATCCCTGGAGAAGGTGCTCTTGGGGGCCGCGCGGCAGATAGTGCTCTCGGCCGATGACCGCGAACGCACCGCCTACCACGAGAGCGGACACGCCCTGCTGGGGCTGCTGGTGCCCGAGGCCGACCCGGTACGGCGGGTCTCGATCGTGCCCCGGGGGAGGGCCTTGGGGGTCACTGTGCAGTCCCCGGTCGATGACCGCCAGAACTATCCCGAGAGCTACCTGCGGGCTCGCATCGTGGGTGCTCTGGGCGGCCGGGCAGCCGAGAAGCTGATCTACGACGTGGTCACCACCGGGGCTGAGAGCGACCTCCAGCAGGTGACCAGCATCGCCCGCCAAATGGTGGTCAGGTGGGGGATGAGTCCCAAGATCGGGCCGCTCAACCTAACTGAAGATCCCTCGGACCAGAGCGCCATGATGATGTCCCAGCACTCCTACAGCGAGGCGACCGCGCAGGTGATCGACTCCGAGGTCCGGCGGATCATCGAGGAGTGCTTCGAGAAGGCGCTGATGCTTTTGGACGAGAACCGGGAAAAGCTGGTGGCGCTGACCGGCGCCCTCCTCAAGGAGGAGTCCCTCAATGAGGAGCAGATCCTCAAGGTGACCGGCCTGGCCGCCAAGCCCAAGGCGCTGCCTCCGCCGATCCGGGGCGTCGATGGCCGGGTTACCGTGGGCGAGCCCGAGCCAGCAGTCCCCAGCGCGGGCGCTGGCTGAGTCAGACCAGGGGGCTGCGCCGGTCGGTCATGGGCCTGCACTGAACTGGTACGGGTTGCACTGGGAGGCAGTTACCGTGTCGAGCAGCGGACTATAGCCAGTCCAGCCCGCGCACGCGGTGGTAGCGGTGGGGATTACACCGGCCACGCTGAGGCCCCAGAGCCCGATCGCCGCCAGCAGCGCGACCAAGACTATGGCGGCGGCCGGGCCAGCTCCGCAGGCCCGGAGGCGGCGCACCACCCGGCCAGTCTAGCGACCTGGGGTGCCATCTGCGACGCCGCTTGAGCTGGCGTGCCACTACCGACGCTAGCGTCCGGAGGCCAGCTCCGAGTGACGCCGCCAGCGGTGAGTGCCGGGCTGCTGGCCGCTTGGTTGGGGGAGCACCCGATCGGGTGCTCCCCCAACTGGATTGAGGTCAGGCTTGGGGCTTGGCGCGCGGCCGAGTGGCGATCGCGAACCCGATCAGGGTCAGCCCCGCCATTACCAGGATCAGGGTGAGGAGCAGATCCAGATGCGCCCCGGTCCCAGGGGTCGACGTGGTCGACGCCCCCAGGACGCCTCCCGAGGGCTTGGTGGTGGAGGCGCCTTTGACGTTGCCGTTCGGGACTGGTGCGGTGGTGGTAACTGTCGAGGTGCAACTGGTGCCCGAGCAACCGCCGGGCGCGCCCGGAGTGGCGGTCACCGTGTTGTTGAGGGTCTCAACTCCGTTCACTACGTTCGAGGTTGTTCCTGGCGACAGGATGGTGGCCGTGTAGGTGACTGTATAAGTGCTCCCTGCGGGGATTGAGTTGTAAGTCCACGTGTAGTCGCCACGGCCGGTGTTGGTCACCTGAACGCCGGGGTCGCCGACGAAGGAATCGGCGGTGTGGTCGCTGCCGTCGTTGACCTGGAAGCCGGCGCTGCCGTCCATCTGGTCGGTCATGACCACGTCGTTGGCGGCGGCCTTGCCGACATTGCTGACGGTGATGTTGTAGGTGAGGGTCTGGCCGATCGTCGCCGTGGTGGCACTCACCGACTTAGTGACAATCAAGTCGGGCCCGGAGGGGGGAGAGCTGGGAAGTGTGATGACGGTGGACGAGGCTGCCGCGGAGGCGGTCTTGTGATGGGAGTCAGTAACTCCAACCTGGACCGTGTCGGTCAGCGCGGAGCCCGCCGCGGGCGCGTAGCTGGCAATGGTGAAGGCGCAAGTGACCTGAGCTCCCGCAGCGAGCAAGGTGCCCACCAGGTCGTTGCCGGGGCTGGTTCCGCCCGAGCAGACCTCCATGGTGGTGCCACTGAAGCTGTCGTTGATTGAGGTGATCGTCTCGCTCTCGGAGCTGGTGTTGGTGATCAGGGCGTGGAAGTCAACCGTCTCGCCGGGGCCGGTGGCGTACTCGGTCACTCCGAAGCTGCCGTTGGCGTCATTGGTCTTGTACACGGAGACCCCCGGGAGCTGGGACACCGACGGGGTGATGACGGTGGACGAGGCTGCCGCGGAGGCCGTTTTGCTGTTGGCGTCAGTGACCTCGACCTGGACCGTGTCGGTCAGCGCGGAGCCGGCCGCGGGCGCGTAGCTGGCAATGGTGAAGGCGCAAGTGACCTGAGCTCCCGAGGCGAGCTGGGTGCCCACCAGGTCGTTGCCGGGGCTGGTTCCGCCCGAGCAGACCTGCATGGTGGTGCCATTGAAGCTGTCGCTGATTGAGGTGATCGTCTCGCTCTCGGAGCTGGTGTTGGTGATCAGGGCCTGGAAGTCGACCGTCTCGCCGGGGCCGGTGGCGTACTCGGTCACTCCGAAGCTGCCGCTGGCGTCATTGGTCTTGTACACGGAGACCGCCGGGCCACTGGGCGTGGGGCTGGGCGTGGGGCAGTTGACCCAGAAGGTCTTGTGCTTCTGCGGGTCCTGCACGAACTGGAGCTTGAAGTGCAAGCCCTGACCGTTCACCGGCTGGTCGCCATTGGCGATGGCGTTGGCCACCAGTTGGGCGGTGGTGATGTAGCTGATCTCCTGGGTGCCGCCGGTTGCGGTGTTGTAGGCCCAGTCGGCCGTTCCTGGGTTGGACTTGGTGGACGGCCACGCCTGGTCCTGGTGGTAGCCGGGGTGGTTGTAGTCGCCGGTGCCGCTCCCGCTGGGCGACCAACCGTCAATGGTGTAGATCCCCGAGGAGTCGGCCAGGCCACTGCCCCAGAGGATGATGTAGGCCGGGCAGCCGAGGTGCGGGTCCATTTCATGACCGGGCCCCGCGGCCGTCACCGGTGCCGTCGAGGTGGAGTAGCCATCCACCCAGACATCCTCTTGGTTGCTGTCGCCCGGGCTGTTGTGGTTGCTTTGGCCACTGCCGGATCCCGATCCGGAGTTGTTGGAATTGGTGGTGACCTGAGTTCCCGAGGTCGCGCTACCACTTGGAGCGGGCCCGGGTGGGCCGTCGGTTCCCTTCGGGGTCGCCTGGCTACCCTGCCCGGTCGACGGGCTGGATGACCCGGCATGCGTGCCCTGGCCGCCCGCGTTCGATGTGTTGGAGCTGGTTGCCAGGGCGCTGGGCGAGGTGGACGGTGAGGTGGATGGTGAGGTGGACGGTGAGGTGGACGGTCTTCCACCTTGATGGCCGGAGTTGCCCTGGGCGGCTGATGCGGCTGGTGTGCCGCTGGTCGGGCCGTGGCCACCGCCCTGCGCGGCGAACACGGAGACTGGCGCTGCCAGCAGCAGCACGACCACTCCAGCGTTGGCGAGAATGAAGGACCGCCGACTCAACAGCTTGTCTAACACTGGTTACTCCTCACGATATGAAACCGGCTGAAGCCAGTTCGGAATTGCTGAAAGTTTGGATACTGAGCGCGGCGCCGCTCGTTGCCGCCGGCGGGCGTAGATGACTGCCAGTGCCAGCCCATTGATTCCCATGAAGAGCGTCAGGCAAATCAGGAACCAGGCCAGTCCGGACCCAGCCACGACCTGGGGGTTGGGCTCAAGGTTGGGCTTGCGATTGGAGTGGAAGACGACTGGCATCGGGGCCAGCCCACTTGATGCCCGGTCGGCAGTGGTGGCCAGGGGGTGGTTCCCGCTCGAGCCGGCCTCAGCCTTGGCGGTCAGGCGCGACGTGCCGGGCAGGGCCGGGCGGGGCGCAGTCGGCGCCATGGCGGCGCTCCGAGCCGAGGCTGGGCTCTGTTGGGAGCTGGCGGTGGCACCAGCCAGCTGGGCCCTTGCCACCACGGCCGCGATCAGAAGGAGTGGCGCAGCGGCAGCCACCAATCTCCAGCGCTGGCCGAGCCTCATGGCTGTGACGGGGTTCCTGCGGGCTGGCCGAGCTGTGCCCAAATGCCGACGGCCCGATGCCAGCCCGCGGCTGCTCAGACGATCCAAATCTCTCTCCGATGGGGGATCGTCGGCTTCCCTTCGCGACGGTCCCTCAGCTCCCTGTTGCCTTCGTGTCGGACGAGCACCCGCAGGCTCTTGCCTTCAAGTTCTCAAACAAGTAACGGCCAACTCGACTCTAGTACTCGGGTTGTGACCGGCCGTCAGATGGTTGTTACATCTCCTGGCTCGTGGGGCGGCGCCTGAGTCCCGGTCCGCCGCCAGAGGGCAGTTCCCAGCTGGGCTCGACCAGGGCTCGGAGAACACTTTGCCAATCGTAATTCCTCGGCTGGAATTGCGGCTGACTCGGGATCGGATTGGGTCCCATCCCCGCAAAACATACGTTCGTATACTGTCTGAATGGGCATCACTGGATTCGGAGAGTGCTGGGCGCGCTCCTACTTCTCCTTTCTGGAGGGGGCGAGTGCGCCCGAGGCTGTCGCCGAGCGGGCGGTCGAGCTGGGAATGGCGGCTGTGGGTCTGGTGGATCGGGGTGGGCTGTATGGCGCCGTGCGGCTCGTCCGGGCGGCTGGCAGGCTGGGGCTGGGCGCCATGGTGGGGGCGGAGTTGGATCTCGCGGGAGGGGGCAGGCTGGTCCTTCTGGCCACTGACACCCCCTCCTACAGGCAGCTCTGCCAGGCGGTGAGCCGGGCGCAGCTAAACGGGGTCAAGGGCCGATCCAACCTCACCCTGGCTGGGCTGGACCAGGTTCTGGCGACGGCTGCCGGAGATTCCGATGGGGCCCCGGTAAATAGGGACGCCAAACTCCCATCCGGGGTCCAAAACCGGCTGCGCCAGCGCGCCCGCTGGGAGGGGAAAGACGCCCGTCCGGTGGAGCCGGGCGAGATCGATCGCTGCACGCTCCTGGCCGGTGGCCCCCACAGCCCCATCAGTCTGGCGCTGATTAGGGGTGATCGCAGCGCCGCCGACTCCGCGGCCATAGCCCTGCGCGATGCCTTCCCGAGAAACCAGGTCCAGCTCTGCCTGCAGCATCACCTCCAGCTGGGCGACAGCTGGCTGGCTGCCGAGACCGTCGCCTGCGCTGAGCGGACGGGAGTTGGCGTGGTGGCCTCAGCGGCACCCCGCTACGCGCTGGCCGCCGAGGGCCGGTTGTTGGATGTGCTCACGGCCATCCGTCACGGCTGCACCTTGGAGGAGGCGGCGGCCAGCGGCCTGCTTCTCCCCAACCATCAGTACCAGATGCGCACCGAGGCGGAGCTGGCGGCCTTACTGCCCTATCCTCTGGCGTTCGAGGGCGCCCGTGCCCTGGCCGCTCGAGCCGTGTTGGAGTTGGACTTTCGGCACAGCCGGTTTCCCGGGCTCAAGGTCCCAGGCGGCCGCACCCCGGAGAGATATCTGGAGGAGCTCTGCCGGCGGGCGGTGCTCGGCCGGTATCCCAAGGCCGGCCCCGAGGTCGCACAGCGGCTGAGCCACGAGCTTGGGGTGATCTCGAAGTGCCATCTGGCGGAGTTCTTCCTGATCGTCTTCGAGCTGATGGACTTTGCCCGGAAAAGTGGGATCCCAGCCCAGGGGCGGGGCTCTGCCGCCGACAGCCTGGTCGCCTACCTGCTCGGGATCACGAGGGTAGACCCCATTGCCCACCACCTGCTCTTCGAACGCTTTCTGCATGAGGAGATGGAGGGCACCCCCGACATCGACATCGACATCTCCACCAGCCATCGCGAGCGTCTCATCCAGCACGTGTACGACACCTATGGAGAGGAGCGCACCGGGATGGTCTGCACCGTGATCACCTTTCAGATCCGGATGGCACTCCGTCAGGTGGGGGCCGCCATGGGGATGCCCTCTCAGATGGTGGAGCGGCTCGGGCGAGCGGTTGACCACGGCAGTCGGGATGGGGGTGGTGGCCTGGTAGAGCGGGTGCTGGAGGTGGCGGGGGAGTCCCCGGATCAGACGCTCCTGTCCCTGCCATGGCGCCAGTTTGCCGAGCTGGTGGAGGCGGTGGTCGGGGTCCCGCGCCACCTCTCAATCCATGTCGGCGGGATGCTGGTGACCGGGGAGCCACTCTGGGATATAGCGCCCCTGGAGCGTGCCGCCAGACCCGGGCGAGTGGTAGTCCAGTTCGACAAGGACGACATCGAGGATCTCGGGCTGATCAAGATCGACCTGCTGGGCCTGCGCACCCTCTCGGTGGTGGACGAGACCTTAAGCGAGCTGGAGCGGGTGACCGGGCAGCGGCCGGACCTGGAACAGCTGGACCTGGCCGACCCTGAGGTCTATGAGATGTGCTCCCGGGCGGACACCATCGGAGTCTTTCAGATTGAGTCCCGAGCTCAGCAGCAGACGCTGCCCCGGGCCAGGCCCAGGGAGTTCAACGACCTGGTGGTAGAGGTCGCCATCATTCGGCCTGGCCCGATCCAGGGGCACGCGGTGCACCCCTACCTGCGCCGTCGCCAGGGTCGGGAGCAGGTCACCTACCTGCACCCGCTGCTGGAGCCTATCCTCAAGGACACCCTGGGGGTGGTTCTTTACCAGGAGCAGATCATGGAGATCGCCATGCAGGTGGCCGGCTTCAGTGCCGGCCAGGCGGATCGCTTCCGGCGGGCCATGAACCGGCATCGCTCCCGGGTGGAGATGGCCTCTTTGGAGCGGGACTTTCTGCGCGGCTGCCAGGCGCACACGGTATCGCGGGCGGTCGCCGACCAGCTCTTTGAGGCCGTTCGCGGGTTCGCCGCGTTCGGCTTCTGCCGCAGCCACGCGGCCGCCTTTGCCCGCACGGCCTATGAGACCGCCTGGCTCCGGCTGCACCATCCCGCCGCCTACCTGGTGGGGCTGCTCAACCATCAGCCGATGGGTTTCTACCATCCTTCTGTGCTGGTGGACGACGCCCGCCGCCGGGGTGTGGAGGTGCTGCCGGTGGACGTCAACCGCAGTCGCGGCCGCTGCCGGCTGGAGGCGGGATCCTCGGGAGCGGTGGTCCGGCTGGGCTTCAATTACGTCAAGGGGGTGGGCCCGGCCTTGCAGGATCACCTCGATCGGGTCCGCGCCATCGGTGAGTACGCGTCTCCCGAGGACTTCTGGGGGCGCACCGGGATTCCCCGCACAGCGCTCGAGTCGCTGGTTTTGGTGGGGGCATTCGATTCGTTCGCCGAACCCCGCCGGAAGCTGCTGTGGCGGCTCAAAGCGGTGGAGGATGATCTGGCTGAGAGATCAGGGGCCTGGGGGAAGCCGAAATGGGACGGCAGCCGGCCAGGCCAGGCGGCACTGATCTCGCTGCCGGCTCCCGCCCCCGCGCTCCCAGCGCTGTCGCTGCGGGAGCTAGTCTCAACCGACTACCGGGTGATGGGGCTGACCACTGGCCCCCACCCGATGGCACTGCTGCGGCCCCGGCTCGACGAGCTCGGGGTGGTGACGCTGGCCGCGGCGCGCGCCACCTCTCCCAATCGCAGGCTCAGGGTGGCCGGGCTGGTGATCACCCGGCAGGCGCCTCACTCCGCCGGCGGTATTCGTTTCTTCACCCTGGCCGATGAGACAGGTCATCTGGACCTGGTCTTCGTCCCCGAGGTCTATCGGAGCAATCGGGCCCTGGCCAGCCATGAGCCCTCGTTGTGTGCCGAGGGCGTGCTGCGGTCCGCAGACGGGGCGGTGAGCCTGCTGGTGGAACGACTTTTACCCTGGCCCCAGGAGGCAGGCGTGGCTGATTCCTGGCCGCTCCTATCTCACGACTACCACTGAGCTGGGGCCTCCGCCCGGCCTCGGGTTGTCGACGGCACCTGGCTGGCGCCTGGCCATCCATGTGGCCAGAGTACCGGCCCCTGCCACCATCACGATCCCGTAGACGCCCCCGACCGCGGCAGACCGGGGAGCCACCACCACCGCCACCGCGATGGCCACTCCAAACTCTCGGATTCCGATCGGGAAGCCGACCGCGGTGGCCCGACGGTGGGTCAGCCCGAGAGCCTTCCCCAGACCCCAGCCGAAGACGCCTCCGCCCAACAACAGCGCCAGCACCAGCGGCAGCATCACCAGGATCGCGGCGGAGAGCAAAACCGAGCGGGCGCTGGCGGTTCCCGCCAGCACCACCAGCAGCAGACAGACCGCGCTCAGGTCCAGCCACAAGTGCCGCCAGCGCGCGATCCTGGGGAATCGAGCCCGCAGCCCAACCCCCAGCGCAAGTGGCAGCAGTACGGAGAGGACCAGTTCCAACGCCAGCGACCCAGATTGGATTCTGGCTCCAGGGCCCAGACCGACCACGAGCCAGAAGGGGGTTAGGACTGTGGAGAGCGCCAACGAACCAGCCATGCAGGCCGTGGCCAGGGCCGCGTCGCCCCCGGCGATGGTGGCCATCAACCCGCTGGTGATCTCGGCCGGAGCCACCGCGCAGATGAGGATCCCGTCCGCCAGGGTTGGCGTGGGAGCCAATAGATGGAGCGCCAGCCCCAGCCCGGGCAGCGCTGTCCACTGGAGCAAGAGGGCCAGACCAACCAGCGGCGCCTGCCGGAAGGCAGCCCGAATCTCGCCCGGTGTCAGGTTGAGGGCGACTCCAAGGACCTGCCCAGCCAGGAACACCGGCACCAAAGTGGAGAGGGCTCCGGAACTCTGGGGAATTGCCACCCCGACCAGGGCGGCCACCACGACCCATGCGAGCAACCGGTGGCGGATCGGGAGGAACCAGGTTTTCGTCCCGAGTCTATGAGTTTTGGTGGCCACGCGGACCAAGGTAGTGCACCTGGCCAGGAGGCGGTTCTCGGCCGGCGCGAGCTACCTGGCCGGGTTGGCGAGAACCTCAGGTCGGACTCGGCCCCGGGGGCTAGACTTGATCTCGCCGAAGCGGCCCAGGCGCTGAAGCTGACGCATGGCGGCCTCCATGTCCTGGGGGCTGAACGCCGTGCGGCTGTGGCGGTGCAGCACCGCTTTCAGTGGGGCCGGCCGCTGCGGGGTCATTGGCAGCACGATCATCGAGGTCAGCTCCACGTTGGTGCGGGCCTGAGGCCGGCTGGAAGGAGGCTCGGTCCAGAGCACGGGCACCCCGGTGGTGGCTGCGCGACGGCAGAGATCCCGCACCAGTGGAGTCATCCGGTAGTCGCCGGCGGGGCTTACCAGGATCGGCTGTTGATCGTCATTGACCAGCACCGCCAGGTCCGCCCGACTGGCGCGGGAAAGGCGCGCCAACAGGGGCTCGAGTCCGATTGGCTGAGCTGGGGGGCGGCGCCGCCGCCGGACCATCTGCAGGCTGAGGGTGGCGTTCACGGCCATGCCCACGATGGCCGCTCCCAAGCCGTCCAACAGCAGGGGCAGGCTGAGGCCGAGCAGTCCCAGGAAGACCACCAGCTGAACTCCACCGGCAGTCAGTGCCGAGCCGATGTACCGTCGCATCAAGGGATAGCGCTCGCGCCGGGCGTCGGCGAAGGTGAGGCGCAAATTGAGAGTGAAGTTCCATCCCAAGGAGACCGCGAAGGCCAGCCCCCATGCGGCCAGCGCCGGCCAGCCTAGCACCGCCCCTCCCAACTCCAGGACCGCCAGCAGCAGGAAGAGACCACTAACTCCGACCGCGGCGAACTTCCAGCGCCGGGCGCTGCCCGGAACGTCCCGGACCAGAGACCAGAGGTGGCGCAGGTAAAGCCAGCCCTGGGCCATGGTGGCCTTGCTCTTGCCGGCGCCACGAACCTGGAAGCTGAGCGGGATGTCGACCACGGTCGCGCCCTCGGAGCAGACCAGCAACTCGAGCAGGATCTTGAAACCGACCGGGCGGAACTCCAGTCCCGCTAGCAGTGCGGAGCGGCAGAGGAAGAATCCCGCTAGCGGGTCTGTGCTGGTGCGGGCCTCCGTGAAAATCGCCTGGGCCAGCAGCGTGGCTCCCCGCGACACCAGGCGCCGGAAACCTCCGCCCAGTCCCTCGCGGCTGCCCCCGGAGAGGTAGCGGCTGGCCACGACGACGTCAGCCCCAGCCCGCTCTGCCGCAAGCAGTTCCGGGATGGCCTCCGGGGGATGCTGCAGGTCTCCATCCATCACGCACACCACGCGGCCCCGCGCCTCCGCCAGACCCAGCACGACGGCCGTGCTCAGCCCCCCGGCGCGCCCATTCGGGGGCCGGTGCAGGACTCGCACCCGGCCGTCCTTGCCGGCGATTTCGCGCAGCAGTTGCGGGGTGGCGTCGTCGCTGTCGTCTACGAAGAGGATCTCGAAGGAAATCTCGGCCAGGGAGGTTCGCAGTCGCTGCAGCAGCAGGGGTACATTGCCGGCCTCATCCCGGGTGGGGACGACCACCGACAGCTCGATCGGGGTCGGTGACGGCGCGGATCGGCGGCGCGGCATGGTCTGCAGTCTAGGCTCGGCCGCAGGCGTCTGCCCTGTCGTTACCGGATCGTTCATGGCCGGCTACCGGGCGTGACGACCGTGAGCGACCGATTCCGCGATCGCCCTGGGGTCGAACCGACCCTCCGCGATCACCATCCCCCGCCAGAGCACCACCGGTACCCGCTCGCTGTAGGTGCTCCAGAGGCCCGGGTCCTCATCAACGTCAAGCTCCACCAGGGGTACTCCCATCTGGGCGCAAAACTCTGCCAGGGTGGGGCGCACCACCTCGCAGAGGTGACATCCGCGTCGGCCCAGCAGCTGGAGCGCATCAGGTACCACGAACACCCCAGCTCTCCAACTTGCCGAGGTACCGGCACTTCCAGAGCCAAAAGCCACCGCCCGCCAGCGCCCAGACCAGAGCCTCGATAAAGACACCCATCAGAGTGGAGCGGGCCAGTGCGCTACCGCCCAGAGCCAGCACCAGATAGATGATGAAGCGGCAGCCCACCATCGTCGCCAGCGCGAACACCACCTCTAATGCCGCGGTCACGATCTGGCGCTCACGCCGCAGGCTGGCCCGGAGCTGGCTCACAGGCGCGCCCTCCATGCGACTGACGCCCAGGGTGGGTTCTGGCTGGGCGCCTGCCAGTCTCCACCAGCCGATGAACGCCAGCAGGCCGGCTGCCGCCACCGGTATCAGGAGCTGCCACGGGGCGCCCTGTCGGAGCAGGTTCTCCCAGCCGTTCAGAACCCCGCCCCGGCGGAACTGATCCACGTAGCCGCCCTGCAGGATGAACGAAGCCCAGCCCAAGGCTAGTCCGACCGCCACCACCCCGGTCCAGACGGCAAGTGGAATCCGTCGCCGCCAAGCAGCACTCGCAAGGTCGCCGAGGCCGTGCCGCTGGCCTCGCTCCCCAGACGGGGTGGAGCCAGACTTGACGCGGTCGGTCACCATGGCTCTGAGTTTAGATCCGGTCAGCCTCGCGGCCAAGGGTCGTCGATCATGACCAGATACCTGGCCGGGGATAACTGATGGCGGTGGCGGCCAGGCCACCGACTTGTCCCCTTTCGCCATCGCCTCCTGGTCGAGCTGGCTGAGGCAATCCCAGAGCACGTTGCCCTGGGCGCTCCTGACCAGCGGCGCCCGCCGGCCGGTCCCGACGTCGGGTTGGGTGAAGATATCCCACACTTCCTCCTCAAGCGTCCGTGAGCGGTGGTGGTAGTGGCCCAGGCCGCTGTGGCGGGCACGTGCTGGCGCTCGGCGCGACCCAGGGCGCCGCCCGCTGCTGGCCTGGGCCCCTCAGCCGGTTGGACTCCACATGTTTGGTGGATCAAGCTCGGCACACAACTAGGTTGCGCCCAGCTGAGGACGCCGACCGGCGCCGACACCAACGGCCGCGGGTGCTGGGGTGCTCACCTTTCCGGGCCGGTCGGTCCAAGTTGCGGAGGCCCCAGCCGAGCCGGCGATATGGCCCCTGCCGAGTCGCTCTCAGCTGCTCTCGGCGGACAGCCGGTGCCGCGCCCTTGGGCGCGCCGACCCGGCCTCTCCGATACTCCGGGCACGGAGGTTCGCTCCCCTACAATCTTAGCAATGGGTCCGAGCCCGCAGAGTCGGCCCGTGGGACAGCCTGTGGCGGGGCCGCGCCTGCGCGTCGCCACTTACAACATCCTCGCTGGCGGCGGCCAACGCTGGGCTGAGATCGCCGAAGTAGTGCGCGCCCTTGACGCTGATCTACTGGCACTGCAGGAGGTTGAGGACCCCGAACCGATGCGAGCCATGGGCGCGGCCCTGGGATATCGGGTCCTGTTCGGCCAGGCGCCTCGGTTTCGGCACCAGGGATTCCTCTCCCGGCTGCCGGTGCGGTCCTGGCAGAACCGTCAAGACCCCAAGGCCCACCCGCGGAATTCGCTGGAGGTCACTGTGGCCACTCCACCCGGGAGCGCCGTCGCGGAGATCCGGTTGCATACGGTCCATCTGACCGCGGCTTTCCAGCGTCGCGGCAGGGCTGAACCAGAACGGCTTCGGGAGCTCGAGGTGGTGCGGTGCCAGGCGGCTCGCGAGCCCTTGCTACCGCGCATCATCCTGGGCGACTTCAACGCGCTGGCACCTGGGGATCGGCTCCGGGCGACGGACTTCCTCGGTCAGCTTTCCGAGTGGCGCCGCTCCGGGGTTCTCGATGAGGTGGGCGCGGTGGGACGGGTCCCGAACGCGGTCAGCGCCATGCGCTGGTGGCGGGAGCCCAGGTCTGGCGAGCCGGCGGCGGAGGTCTCGGAGGTGGCCAGGGCTGGGATTCCCCGGCTCCCATGGTTGATCCATCCCCTCATCGAACTGGTGCCCAGGGGGGACGCCACCGACGCTCTGGCCGGGGCGTTCATGCCTCGCGCGGCGGTGCGGAGTATGAGCGCAGCCGGCTACGTCGACTGCCTTCGTCGGGTCCACCCCCGGGCCGATAGTTTCAGTTGCCCCACCTATCTCCCCGCCGTCAGGATCGACTACGTCTTTGCCAGCCGAGAGCTGGCCGACCGGCTCCTCGGCTGTGATGTGGCGGCTCGTGCCGGGGCCCTGGCCGAGGTCGCCAAGCGGGCCAGTGACCATTTCCCGGTGGTGGCCGACTTCGACCTCGGAGCGCACTGAAGATTCAGCTTCGCCCACTTGGGCGTGCGAGCCGGTCCCGGTGAGCGGTGCGCCGACGCGGGCCGCCCGGCAGCCGATGGCGCCCACGCTGCTGCTGCTGGCTGTGACCGCCATCTATGGCTGGACCTTCGTGGTGGTCAAGCAGGCCATCGGGGAGTATCCGGTGCTGCCGTTTCTGGGCCTGAGATTCGCCTTGGCGGCCCTCCTGCTGCTGCTGATATTGCGCCGGTGGCCCGGTCTCGTGAGTTGGCGGCGAGGCCTGCCAGTGGCCGCAGCGCTGGCCGTTGGATATCTGTGCCAGACCGAAGGCATGCTCACGGTCAGCCCCGGGATAGCCGGCCTCCTGACCGGACTTTTCGTGGTTTTCACCCCGCTTTTGGATCGACTATTGTTCGCCTCCCGCCTGCGGCTGGCCACCTTGATCAGCATCGCCATGGCTCTAGCCGGGACCGGCCTGCTGACGGGTGGCCTGGCCGGGTTCAGGTTCGGCGACCTATTGGTGGTGCTGGCCGCTCTCGCCTTCGCCACCCAGATCGTGCTGCTCAGTCACGGCCGCGGCTCTGTGGCCGACATGAGCCTGGTGCAGATGTTGGTTTGCGCGGGTTTCTTTCTGGTGCTGGGGGCGGGACCGCAGCTAAGTTATCCGCCGGTGTCTGGGCCGGTGGCCATCGCCCTGGTGATCACCGGCGCACTCTCCAGCGGGCTTGCGGTTCTGGCCCAGACCTGGGCCCAGCGTCGGATGTCGGCCAGCCGGGCCGGCCTGGTGCTGGCGGCGGAGCCGGGATTCGCGCTGCTCTTCGCGGTCCTGCTGGTGGGTGAGCGGCTGACCCCGATCCAGCTCCTGGGAGCGCTGGTGCTGTTCCTGGCGATTGTCGGGCATGAGTTGGTGGGAACGAGCGGGGTTGGGCATTGATAGGCGCTTGGACTACGTTCCGGCGGCCTCCATATACTCGACCGATGACTCCCCCAGATCCCGGCCAAGCCGTCCCCAGCGCTGAGTACGCCCTCCTGGGCGGGTCGGGGACGGGCACCGAAGGATCACCGGATGGGGATCAGAGGGTCACGGTACAGGCGCGGGAGCAGGTGTTTAAGACCCCCTATGGGCCCACCCCTCCAATCACCAGCTGTCTGCTCATGGATGAGGCCGGGGTGGCGCGCTCGGTGCTCTTCACGCGCCCCCACGAGATGGGGGAGTGGGACCTGGGAGGTCGCACCGGAGCCGCCCGCGGGCACCAGAGTCTGGCCCTGTTCTGGCTGTTGCGCGAGGCCGGCGTGAGGCGGATCGTCGCCGAGTCGGGGGTGGCCAGCATTACCCAGCACTTTCACCCTCGGGACCTGATCATCCCGCACGACTTCATCGATTTCACGCCGCAGTACTGCGGCCAACTGGCGCCCGGGTCGGTGATCTCGATGCGCGAGCCGTTCTGCCCTGATCTGCGGGATGCGCTCTGGCAGCGCTCCCGTAGGTTTGCCGCCGACAAGGCCACCCGGGTGTTCAATCGGGCCGTTCACGCCACCGTCGAGGGGCCCCGCTTTGAGACCGCTGCCGAGGTGGCCGCCCTGGCCCGTCTCGGCGGTGACATCATCAGCCAGACCGTCACCCCGGAGGTCTATCTAGCTCGCGAGATCGGGGCCTGCTTTGCCACTGTCGAGATGGTCCTCAACTACGCTGAAGGCGTCCGCCCAGAGTGGGACTTCGACCTGCTTCGAGCCATTGTTCGGGAGGGCGCCGAGGAGCTTGGCGGGGTGGCCCTGGACGCGCTGGCAGCGCTGCCGGCGGAGGTGACATGCAACTGTTCCCACCATCGCCAGGTGGGACCGGTGAGGGCCTCGGCTGTGGGCGAGCCGGCTTGACCGAGCTCAAGCCGGCGGCGCAGTCCAGCCGCGGGCTGCCGACCCCGGGCCGGCCGGAACCGGACGCGGTGCGGTCGATGTTTTCCGGGATAGCCCATCGCTACGACCTGCTCAACATGCTTCTCAGCGTCGGTCAGGACCGGCGCTGGCGGAGGCGCGCGGCCCAGCTGACGAGGGTGCGCCCGGGCCAGAGTGTGCTCGACATCTGCACCGGCACCGGCGCCCTTGCCGCTGGGCTGCGCGCTCGGGTCGGCCCCCAAGGGCGAGTGGTCGGGCTGGACCTCACGGAGGCCATGGTGGTGGGAGCGCGCCGCCGAGTTCCTCAAGTTGAGTTCGTGGTGGGAGACGCGCTCCACCTCCCCTTCGCCGACGCCTCCTTCGACGCCGCGTCCATGGCCTTTGGGCTCCGCAACATTGCCGACCACCAGGGGGCTCTCTCGGAGATGCTCAGAGTCCTCCGGCCAGGAGGCAGGGCTGTGATTCTGGAATTCAGCACGGTGAGTCGGTACCTGCGCCCCTGGTATACGCTGTACAACCGAACCGTGATCCCGGTGGTGGCTCGCGGCCTACTGGGGAAGGCGGGAGCCTACCAGTACCTGACCGACTCCATCGCCGCTTTTCCATCTCCACTGGTGGTGTCGCGCTGGCTCCGGGAGGCTGGCTTCGAGGGAGTTCGGTATCAGCGCCTGAGCCTGGGAATCGTGGCCATTCACATCGGGTTCCGGCCACGGGGGTAGTCGCGGCCGGCTGCTGGCGGGCAGCGTTCATGAGCGTGCGGTGGTGATGGTCAGGCTAGCTCCCACTGCCTCCAGTAGGCGCGTCCATTCGCAGCCGTCACCTGGCACGCTGAGTCCAGTTAGAGTGACGTGGGGGCGGGTATGGACTAGATTCCTCGGGGAGGCGGAGTTCGCTTGATCAGAGCGCTGGTGGTGGCGGGGCCGCGCCAGGCCGAGGCCCTGGAGCCATGGCTCGACTACCTCAGCCGCACCCGAGCGGTGGCGGTGGAACTGGTGAGCGACTTGGGGATGCTTGCCCGCCCGAACGGGTTCGACGTGGTGGTGGCCCACCCGGCCGAGTCCGAGCTGGACTCCGAGGCCGAGGCTGGGCTCCTGGACTTCATTCTGGGGGGCGGTGGCTTCGTGGGCCTGCACTGCACCAACTTCAGATGGAGCCGGGCTCCCGGCTATGCGCGACTGGTGGGGAGCGCTCCGGGGTCGCCTCTGCCTCGAGCCGAGGTGGTGAGCCGGTCAAGCCCCGCTAGCCATGACATCACCAGGCGACTTGCCGGCGACCTCACCCTGGACGACTCCTGCTTTCCCCAGGTGGATTTGAGCCCTGACTGCGAGGTGCTGCTGAGCACCACATGGCGCTCCCGTCAGCTTCCGGTGGCCTATGTGCGGGCCGCGGGCCGCGGGCGTGTCTTCTACTGTGGCCTCGGCGAGGACCTGTCGAGTTACGCCTCCCAGCCTTTTCAGGAGTTGCTCTATCGAGGGCTGCGTCACGTGGCGGGGCTGGACGAAGCCGCTGGCATGGGGGTCGGGATGCTTGGCTTCGGCACCATCGGCACAGAGCACACGTTGGCTATCGATCAGGTTCCGGGCCTGGAACTGCGAGCCGTATGTGACCGGACCCCGGAGCGGGTGGCAGCCGCCCTCCAGGCGGCTCCCCGGGCGCGCCCAGCCGCCGACCTGGACGAGCTGTTGACCAACTCCGAGCTCGACATTGTGGTGATCTCCACCCCGCCGAACACCCACGCGCCCCTGGCGCTGCGAGCCCTGGACGCCGGCAAGCATGTGGTGGTGGAAAAACCGTTCTGCCTCACTGGCCGGGAGGCCGACCAGCTGGTGGATGCCGCCGAGGCCAGCGGCCGGACCCTGACGGTCTACCAAAGCCGGCGCTGGGACCCAGACTTCCTAGCCCTCCAGCAGCTGGTCGCCGAAGGAGGATTGGGCGAGGTGTTCCACCTGGAGGCGTTCGTCGGCGGCTTCCAGCACCCCTGTCACTTCTGGCACTCGGACGCGGCCGTGAGCGGGGGCGTGATATATGACTGGGGTTCGCATTACCTGGACTGGATCTTGCAGCTGATTCCCGCCGAGGTGGTCCAGGTGTCTGCCAGCCGGCACAATCTGGTCTGGCACGACATCACCAACGATGACCACTTCGGGCTGCGCCTGCGGTTCGAGGGGGGCGCGGAGGCCGAGTTCATCCATTCCGACATCGCCGCCGCCCGCAAGCCGAAGTGGTATGTGCTGGGGACAAAGGGCGCCGTCGTGGGCCTTTGGCGAAGTGGAGTTATCTCGACCAGGGGGCCCAATGGGGTCACTGAGGAGACGCTTCCCGTGGCGGACCTCCCCTGCGATCTCCACTGGATGCGCCCCGGCCCGGGAGACCGCAGTCACGACCAGACCATGGTGCTGCCGCCCAGCCCGCCTCAGGCCTTCTACCGCAACCTGGCCGGCCATCTGCTCGCCCAGGAGCCGCTGGCGGTGACCCCAGAGTCGGCCCGACGTAACATCGCAGTCATGGAGGCGGCCACTCGGTCGGCCGCCTCTGGCCAACCCATCACGGTCGCGATTTGAGCCGACGGACGCTGAGGTGGGGGGTCCTTGGGGCGGCCCGGATCGCGGCCCAGGCGGTTGTCCCGGCCCTGCAGGCGGCGGGGGACCAGGTTCTGGTGCTGGGCAGCCGTGATCCAGGGCGGGGCCGGGCAGCGGCCGCCAAGATGGGTATCCCGATGGCGGTAGACGGCTACCAGGGCGTGCTCGAGCAGGACCTCGACGCCATCTATGTTCCACTGCCGAATGCCCTCCACCGGCCGTGGGTGCTGGCGGCGCTGGCCAGTGGCAAACATGTGCTATGTGAGAAGCCATTGGGATTGAGCGCCCTGGAGGCTGAGGAGATGGCTGCCGCTGCGCAGCGGGCCCAGCTGGTGCTGGCCGAGGCGGTCATGTACCGATACCATCCGCGCTGGCAGTTGGTCATGGACCTCGTCCGTCGAGGCGAGCTGGGAGCTGTTCGGCAACTCTCCGGTGGCTTCAGCTTTCGCCTGCGTCCTCCCCCGGACGTGCGCTGGGAGGGGGAACTGGGCGGCGGCGCCCTCTATGACGTCGGCTCCTACCTGATCAACGCTTCACGTTGGGTGGTGGGCCGGGAGCCGGAGCGGGCGGTGGCGCTGGCCACACTGCGGCGGGGCGTTGACGAGTCCACCAGCATGCTGTTGGAGTTTGCGCCGGGCCAGGGCACCGCGGCCACTTTGGCCGCGCTCAGCTGTGGCTTCGCAACTGCCGGCTCGGAGTGGCTGCGGATCGAGGGGGACCAGGCGGCGATATCCATCCCCAAGCCGTTCACCGCCTGGCATGACGAAAGGCCGCCGATCTTGGTGGACGGCCCGGTGGGCGAGCGCCGTATCGACTCGCCTGCCGCCGACCCATACCTGGAGATGGTCGCAGCCTTCGGCCGGGCGGTGGAGGCGCTGGCTCCGGTTCAGACCAGTGCCGAGGACGCCGCGGGCACCCTGGCTGTGGTCGATGCCTGCCGGGCCAGCTGGCTCAGCGGGACGTGGCAGGACGTGGATGCGCATAGACCTGGAGCGTGATCTGGCAGTCGGGGGCTAGCAGTCGCAGGGTGACCAGGCCGCTGCCAGGCCGGGTGGCCGACGCCCTGGCGGCGCAGGAGCTGAGGAGGCGAGCCGGGCCAAGGCTGGCTGGCCAGGAGACCTGGAGCAGGCTCCCGGTTGGCGCCCCCGCGACGCTGGCGGTGAGTCTGCCCCGGGCTACGTCGTAGGCCATCGCCAGGAGCCGGCCGGGGGCGGCCCTGACGAAGGGTTGTGAGAGCACGTCAAGCCAGTCCATGTCAGTCGGCCCTTGGCCGTCGACGACTCCCCAGCCGCCGGCGTCACTCCATTGCCACCACGCCCAGCCGGTGAGGTGTCGGTTGGAGAGCTGAATCTCATCACGGGCCCAGGTGGCGGCGAGTGGGAGTCGGTGGTCGATCCCAATCTCGCCAGCCCAGTATGGCGCTGGGAGCTGGGCCGCCTCCTTCAGCCCCTGCTCCAGCTCCTGTCCCAGCGGGCCCTGGTTGCCGGTGAACGTCGGGCCGAGCAGGCTGCCTGAGTACAGGTGAGTGGAGTAGACCAGATCTTTGGCATGGAGCGGTCTGATGGCGGTTGGCAGGCCTCCGAAAAGGGTGCCTTCCACCACGATGAGGTGGTTGGGGTCGATCTTCGAGACAGCCGCGATGCCGGCGGCATAGAAGGGCCAGAGCAGGCGGGTGGCGAAGATAGCGGGCGGGATCGGAATCGGGTGAGGCTCGTTGTAGAGGTCGAAGGCCGCCACTGCCGAGTCGTTGCGGAACGCCCGCGCCAGCTCCTGCCAGGCTGCCCAATAGAGCCCTTGCCAGTTCGGGTAGAGCCAGAAGTAGGCGAGGGCAGCGTTCACCGCCGGGGACAGGTGCCGTTGCCAGGCCGGCTGGAGGCCTGGAAAGTGGATGTCGGGTATCCCGGGGACGCTCAGCCAGGCGGGTGCGCCGCTGCCGCCGAAGCCGACTCCGAAGTCCTCGGTGTGCATGTCCAGGACCGAGTAGAGGTCGTGGCTCGCACAGAGTGCGACCATAGCCCGGACCTGGTCCAGATAGGTCTGGCTGAAGTGCCCCGGAGTCGGCTCCAGCATCGACCAGGACACTGGGATCCGGACCACGTTGAAGCCCTGGGCCTCCATCAGGGCGGCGTCGCTCGCAGAGAGCGGGGCCGGCAGCGCCTGGGACCCGGTCTGGAGTAGGGCGGCGTCGTTGAAGCCCCTCAGGATCACGGTCTGGCCGAGCCCATTGACGATCCTGCCGCCCGCCACCAGCAACCATGGCAGCCCCCCGGTCGGCGGTCGGTTGGGCCGAACCGAGACCGCCAACGCAGGGGCCGGTAGGCAAACCAGCGCTCCCACTCCGAGGGCCGCGGCGAGCAGGCAGAGCGGCGCCGCCAGCCGCCCGGCACCTTGCCGGGCGGCCATTGGGGCAAGACTCAAACGCACCCCGGGATTGTCCCCTAGCCGGAGGACGGCCGCTCGGGCCCGGTCGCAGCCGGTTCCCGGGGCGCGCCCGATCCCGCCCCGGTGGAGCCACAATGCAGCGGTCCTCAAAAAAGCCAGCGTGCCCGCCGGTGCCGGCGCCCAGAGTCTCGGCTTCTGAGCCGGAGGAACTTCGTGAGGCTGGCTCAGCCGAGGGGCCGGAGCCACCAAGACGCTGGCCAAGACCGTGGAGTCGAGGACAGTGGCTTCCGAACTCCTTTCCGGCCCGAGTCGCCAACTGTCGAAGTGGCCCCGAGCTCGACCGCTATCGCTGCTATCTGGAGGGGCGGCCCCACCTTGGGGAGACGGGCCAATCGCAAGCCAGTAGACCGCCCCGACAGGTAGAGGACCTCGTCGAGGCCTCCCCGCCGCGCTTGGTCCCGGTCACAGCTCGCCCACCCCAGAATGGGAGGGACCCTGGAATGCTATGACGCCCTCGATGAAGCGGCCGGTGCGGGCGTTAACCAGCACCAAGTAGAGGTTGATCTGCCCCGGTGCTGGGAGGTTGCCACTCTGATCGGGATTGGCCTGCAGGAGCACCACCCAGCACAGGGTTGTGTGCCTGCCCAGCGGTCCTCCGACCAGGGAGCGGGCGTTCGCCAGAACCGCCTGCTGGACGTAGTCCTGGCGTCCCTGACCCATGGCGACCGCGATCGCCTTGGCCTGCGAAATCAGGGGAGGCGCTAGTGGGTCGCTGAGCATGACGCCGCTTCGGCCGACCAGGGTAACTGTCTGGGGCAGGAGGCCCAGCCCGTCCGGCTGGGAAGGTGGCGACAGTGCCAGGAGCGAGACGGCTCCCAGACAGCCCAGGACCAAAGCGAAGAGGGCGCCAGCCAGCGCTGGCCGGCGCCGGGTGGTAGGGGCATGGTCTGTCATCTGGTCAGTAATGATCGCCGAGTTGGACCGCTGCCGGTGGGCGGGGCTGGTTTGGCGGACTCCCGGCTGCGGTAGGGTAGAAGCAGCGGGCGGGCCGGTAAGGTGCGGCCCCCAACTCCAGACTAGAACGGAGGCTTCGAGACTCAATGGCCAAGACCGTTGGAATAGACCTGGGCACAACCAATTCGGTTGTTGCCGTCATGGAAGGCGGCGAGCCGGTGGTGATCCCCAACACAGAGGGTGGTAGGACCACTCCTTCGGTGGTGGCATTCACCAAGGGCGGAGAGCGGCTGGTGGGGCAGTTGGCTCGGCGCCAGGCGGCCGTCAACCCCGAGAACACCGTCTACTCGATCAAGCGCTTCATGGGCCGGCTCTTCAACGAGGTTGAGGGCGAGCGAAAGATTGTCCCGTACGCGGTTGTGGCCGGCAAGGATGGCCGAGCTGAGGTCGACGTCGAGGGCACCAACTACACCCCGGAGCAGATCTCGGCCATGATCCTGCAGAAGTTGAAGGGCGACGCTGAGGCGTACCTCGGCGAGAAGGTCACGGACGCCGTGATCACGGTGCCGGCCTACTTCAACGACGCCCAACGGCAGGCCACGAAGAACGCCGGGCAGATCGCTGGGCTGAACGTGCTGCGGATCATCAACGAGCCCACCGCCGCCGCTCTGGCCTATGGGCTGGATCGCAAGGAATCCGAGAAGATCCTGGTCTTCGACCTTGGTGGCGGCACCTTTGACGTCTCCATCTTGGAGGTGGGTGAGGGCGTCTTCGAGGTCAAGTCCACCAATGGTGACACCCACCTGGGGGGCGACGACTACGACCGCCGGATCGTGGACTGGATGGCCGAGGAGTTCAAGCGCGATCAGGGCATTGACCTCAAGTCGGACCGGCAGGCTCTGCAGCGTCTCACCGAGGCCGCCGAGAAGGCCAAGGTCGAGCTCTCCCAAATGCAGGAGACCCAGATCAACCTACCGTTCGTGACCGCAGATCAAAACGGTCCCAAGCACCTGGACCTGAAGCTGTCGCGGGCCAAGTTCGAGCAGCTCACAGCGGATCTGACCGACCGCTGCAAGGGTCCCTTCGAGAATGCCCTCAAAGACGCCAACATGAAGATCTCTGAATTGGACGAGGTCATCATGGTGGGAGGGTCGACCCGCATGCCGGTGATCCAGGAGCTGGTCAAGGGCATGACCGGGAAGGAGCCCCACCGGGGTGTCAACCCTGACGAGGTGGTTGCCATCGGAGCCGCCATCCAGGGGGGAGTCCTCAAGGGCGAGGTCAAGGACGTGCTGCTGCTGGATGTGACGCCGCTTTCCCTTGGGATCATGACCGAGGGCGAGGTCAACACCCGGCTGATCGAGCGCAACAGCACCATTCCCACCAGCAAAAGCCAGGTCTTCTCGACCGCCGCTGACAACCAGTCGTCGGTCGAGATCGTGGTCCTGCAGGGGGAGCGGCCGCTGGCCCGCGACAACCGCACCCTTGGCCGGTTCATGCTGGACGGGATACCGCCTGCGCCCAGGGGCTTGCCTCAGATCGAGGTGACCTTCGACATCGACGCCAACGGCATTCTCAACGTCACCGCCAAGGACCGGGGCACGGGTCGGGAGCAGAAGGTGACGATCACCGGATCCACCACCCTGCAGAAGGCGGAGGTGGAGCGGATGGTCAAGGAGGCCGAGGCCAACGCCGAGGACGACCGCAAGCGGGCGGAGGAGGTCACTCTGCGCAACCGCTGTGACTCGTTGGTCTACAGCTCGGAAAAGACCCTGCGTGATCATGGCGACAAGCTGACAGAAGAGCTCAAGGGCGAGATCGAAGCGAAGATCGAGGCTCTCAAGTCGGCCATCGCGGCCAAGAACGTGGTCGACATGCAGAGCCGTGAGCAGGAGCTCTCCTCGGCGATCCAGAAGGTGGGCGAGGCGGTCTACGCCAACACCGGATCCCCATCTGCCGACGGGGCTGGCGGCGAGGACATTCCCCCAGCAGCCACCGGCTCAGGCGAGGCATCCGGCGGCGACGGGGACGTGGTGGACGCCGAGTTCAAGGAAGTTTGAAGCCAGCTCGAACGGTGCTCGCCATCGGGTCGGGGTTGGGTGCCCTGGCCGCAGGCGGCTACGCCACGGCGGTTGGACTGGCCCGGGGCCGGTCCGCCGCCGGGGCTTCCCAGGGGCACATCGAGTCCATCCTCGACCAATTACTGGCGGATCTAGGCGCGAGCGGCGTCCACAACTACATTTCCACCGGGGTCGGCCGGATCCATGCCCTAGAGCTAGGGGAGGG
>Ga0307373_10003761_pt1 | contig 26099 bp, 13 predicted proteins | sample OX2MG_FD_202534 | JGI IMG/M metagenome (GOLD analysis project Ga0307373, IMG submission 202534) | Soil microbial communities from Risofladan, Vaasa, Finland - OX-2 | ecosystem: Environmental > Terrestrial > Soil > Coastal area > Acid sulfate soil | place: Finland: Risofladan, Vaasa | collected...
CGCCAGAATCTGTATTGGAAGCGTCGGCAAGAGCTGGAGGAGTGTCCCGATGCGCGCGCCTTCGGAGAGGTCAGGCGTGATGTGTATCACAGGGTGGCCGAGGCGATTGAGCAGGGGGACTTGTATACGACCTGGTTCGCCCGTGCGCTCTCACGTGATACCCCAGGGGATGCGGAAGTGCGGCGGCAAACGCTCTATGTTTGGCGCCAAAGCGGGGTCGTGCGCTACCTGGGCGATGAATGTCCCGATCCGCAGAATGTTGCGGCGTTGCTGCTGGCGCGCGCCTTTCATGGACAACTGCGGAGCTGGTTGCCAGAGAAGATGGCCGTCGATGAACCTGCCTGGTGGTGCTGGCTGCAACTGGATCCGGAGAGCGACCCGTATATGTGTGCACTGATGGGAGAACGCAAGGGGATTGTCGTTTCCTCAAGTGAGGAACTCCATTGGATCGAGAACGGGACACGCCTGGTCCTGCCGGAAGCACGGCGGCTACCATCCTCTGCCCTGCTCTGGACACCGTGGCCGGGAGCGCAGTGGGTGGACAACAACTGGCTCGTTGTCGAAAGCCTCGGAGCGATTCGCTTTGTGGATGTGGTAGATGAGCAGCACCTCGCTCTCTGGGAACCGCGCATTGCACAGCTTGGACCGAGAGGAGTGCAATCGCTGTCACCCAGCATTTTTCAGACGATGAAAACATTGGTCCTGCAACTCCTAGCGAAAGACCGCCTCGAAGGTGAACAAGGCCGTGTGTCCTGGAAGGCGTGTCCCCATTGAATAGGCTGAACTGCTCCCGTTGCGAACCTGCGAGCTGGTATAGGGTACGACCAGGTGCGTTATGCCGAGATCAGGCTCCCCACCAGCGGCCTCTTCCCAGCGGCGATCCTTGATTACTATGACTCCGCTCGTTGGCACTTTGACCTGGGCAACTACCGCGAAGCCGTGGCGAGCTGCCGCGATGTTCGCACTGCAGTGGAGCGACACCTGGCTGCGACCCAGGCGCACCCGGTGAGCGCCATCGCAGTGGAGCGACTGGGCCTGGCTGCGGATGCGCCGCAACGCGGCATCCTCGCTGCTGCCTGGGAAACGCTGCGCGTCACTACAAATGAGGGCCACCACATTCCTGGTGGCCCTCGCCTGACGGAGGCTGACGCGCAGATGTGCCTCCACCTGACGGCCATCGTGTTGGAATATCTGGCCCTCCTGCGTTGATGCTCATGATCGCCAGAGAATCGTCCTGGCCGAACTGCGAAGCCAGTCAGACTCAATAAACGCCTTGTGGAGCAGATTGTGGTACATACCTTCCAAAAGATGGAATATCTGTCCATCGGGAAGAGACTGCTTTTTGTTTTGGCTCACACTACTTGTAGAGTCAGGAGAATGTGAGAGAAAGGTCTTATCGTTGTTTTTCGGTAGCCTTTTTACTCTAATTTCAGCCTGGAAAAGTCCAGATTGTGGGCTATCTATGCAGCCGTGCCGAAGTATGGTAAAATCTGCACGGCTGCATTCTCTTTTCTTGTCCGCAAAAGCGCTCTCGACGCTGAAAGTAAGTGGAAAGGGAAACCATAGGAGTGACAACTACCAGACCCGGAGATGGCGAACGACGTGCCATGGGCGGATACCACCCGCAATACCTTGTCGCGGCATCGCTTCTTCTCACGCACCTGCGCGATGGCCGCTTACAAAAAATCCGCTTGGCCGACCCCGATGCCGGCCGCGTGGACGATTTCCAGATCGAAAGCCTCGCCCGTATTGATGCCTATCAAATGAAATGGGAAGGTTATCCCGGTGCTTTCTCCTTCAGCAATCTCCTGGCCCTTTTCCCTGATCTCGCCGAGGGCTGGAAGGCTCTGCGTGCGCGTTACCCCTCACACCGCATTGTGGTTCACCTGGTCACCAACAGGTATCCCTCTGTGAATGATAGGGTCCCGATCGGACCCACTGCTCCTCAACCACCCCACTTTGCCGCCTTCCTGGAGCAGTCCTGGTCACCTTCGCGAACCACGTCCGCTGGCCCGGTGGAGCGTATTCCTCCTTCCTGGCAACCAGCGTGGGAGGCCCTGCGAGACGCGAGTCTGCTTCCCCCGACCGAGTTTGCTGATTTTGTCCAGGATTGTGAACTCGAGTTGTCCTATCGGCTTCCCGATATGCACGGAGAGCAGGATCGCGATGCGCGGCATGTGCGAGAGCAGCTGGAGCGTCTGTACTACTTTCTGGTCGAAACGGTCGCCAGCCCGGAGCGGATCGTTGATCTCACACGGAACCAGTTGCTCAGCCGCCTGGGATGGCGGCATCTCTTTGAATTGAGGCACTCCCACGAGTTCGAGGTAGACGATCTGCGGTACATCCCGATCCAGGCAACGATCGATCATCTCGAACAAGCTCTAGAAAGGTTGCCGGGTGGATACATCGCGGTCCTCGGCCCTCTCGGCTCCGGCAAATCGACGTGCCTGACCAAGACCCTGCTCGCGCGCGAGGAGCGTGTGATCCCCTATTACGCCTATGTCCCTGACCGGCAGGATCCTAACCCGCAGCGGGGAGAGGCGATCTCCCTCCTCCATGATATGGTTCTGGTGCTTGAGCGCGCAGGGTTCCGGGATGGGGAGAGCCTGGCAACTGACGATGCGTTCCTGCTCCGCCAGCGCTTTCGTCGTCAACTTCAACAACTTCATGAAGATTGGAGAGCGACGGGGCGCAAAACCACTTTCTTGGTGGATGGTCTCGACCATATTGGCCGGGAACAACATCCGGAGCGATCGCTTCTTGCTGAGCTGCCCCTTCCCTCGCACATTCCGGATGGCGTTTACTTCGTACTGGGAAGCCAGACCGATCAGCTCAACGACCTTCCTCCCCAGGTAGGGGCCGCCATCCGGCAGTCGGAACGCCGCATCGAGATGGACACGCTCGGTCGCGCGTCCATCATCCGCATTATCGAGCTGGTTGGCTTGCTCGACAGTCTGATGGCACAGCAGGTGGAACAGGTCTGTCTCCTCTCAGGAGGCCACCCGCTCGCGCTGACCTACCTGCTAAACCATCTTCTGGACGCGCCAGACGAGCAGGAGCGACAGGCGATCCTCGAGACGACGCATCCTTACACCGGCAGTATTGAAGAGATCTATGAAAGCCACTGGACGCAGATCGAACCCGATAGCGAGAACGTCCACCTGCTCGGACTGATCGCCCGTCTGCGCGGCCTCATCGACTTACACTGGGTAGCGGAGTGGACCCCACAGGAGTTGATGAGACGCTTCTACCGCACGGCCAAACACTATTTCCGGCAGGAAGACGAGCATCGCTGGTATTTCTTCCACAACAGCTTCCGCCAGTTTCTCATCGCCAAAACCGCGGCATCTTTCATGGGGGCATTCGACCCGGCGCTCGACCGGGCATACCACAAGGAACTGGCAGATCACTGTGCTGACGCACCCGGGGATTCTCCCTGGTCCTGGGAGGAGCTCTATCATCGACTCCAGAGTGGCGACCAGCGATCCGTACTGGAGTGCGCGACACAAGCCTGGTTTCGCCAGCAGTTTCTGGCCTTTCGGCCCATCGACGCCATCCGGACCGATATTCAGCTCGCGCTCAAGGTCGCCGCAGCCTTGCGGGATGTGGTGGCCGTCACCCGTCTGCTGCTGATCGGCGCGGAGATCGAGCAGCGCGACTTCTTCCTGGAAGATGTCTCGTTTGTCCACCTCTTGCAGCCGGATGAGCGGCATATCCCCACGATTGTGGCGTACATGCGCGACGGCAATCGCCTGCGCGCGAAGTCGACCAGCGCGCTGCGGACCTGCGTGAGACTCAAAGCAGCAGGGGCGCTTAAGGAAGCTGAGAGGGTCTTCGCGCTGGCAGAGCCGCTCGTCCTGCTCGCCCCTTCCCACCCGCTCGCCGACACTGATGCGGAAAAGGTCTACCCTCTCCTTGAGACGTGGGCTATGACGGCCATCCACTTTTGTGAACTGGGCACGATCCTTCAACGCATTCGCCAACTCCAGCATCTCCCGGCCCGGTCGAGGAGGCAACAGAGCACCGCCGATGAGACACGCGCATTCCAGCAACGACTTGTATACGCCGTAGGATTGGCACTGCTGAGCGAGGAACGATGGGAGGAGCTGGCGACCGTCAGCGAAACGCTGAAAACAGGACAGCGGGCGGGTGACGGGTACTGGTTCTGGCTGCAGGTACAGACGTGGCGCCAGTGCTTCCAGCGGCGCGACTCGGAGCGGGCGCGGCAGACCCTCGACGAGGTACTCTTAAGCGTGCAGACCTTGCCGCTCGACGCTCCCGCCCGCCTCGCACTTGCCGAGGGGATCTACCGCATTATCGGAGACGAACAGCAGACCAGGAAATGGCTCGACGAGGTCCCGCAGCCCGACTTGAGGGTGGATGTTTTCTCTTCCCAGGCCGGGCTAGAGCCGTTTCTGCAACGCTTCCGCCTGAACCGACTGTTGTACGCCCTGGGAAATCAGCAATCGGTCACCGAGATTCTTCCCGATTCCGGTGATGCGGACCACCAGGAAATCGTTGAGCTTGAGCGCGCCGTCTGTCTCATCGCCCACCTCTGGGCCAGGGCGTGGCGCGGGCAACAACTGGATGCCCAGGCCCTGCGTGAAGCGGCCCTTCCTTTACTCCGCCGCTTCTATCGCGATCCCGAGCAGATGTTGTCGCTGCGGCGGTGGCATATCATCCAGGGCGCCTCCCCCGACCTCTATGCGAAGCTGGTGGGCGCCGTTGCCCAGCACGGCCAGCAGGCGGCAAGGCAGCTCTACGCCCTGTTTGAACACGAATGGGACGGGGAAGAAACGCGAGCGTACTGGCCGGCGGAGGTGCAGCGTCGCATTCTGCTGGCCTGCTACCGGGCTGGCATTGAACGCGAGCAGATCAGTCGGCGGCTCTCCTCCCTCGAACAAACTATGCTCGCCGGGCAGGATATTGCCGGTCGGGTGCAGGCCTGCTACAGTCAGGCGGAGGCCTGGACCAGCATTGGGGAGCCCGAACGCACAGCGCAGCTTCTCGGGCAGATGCTCTTCCACTCATTCGGCGTGGGCTACCGCAAGGACTATCAACTGAATACCTGGATAGCGTGGCTCAAACAGCTCCACGCACTGGAGCCAGAACAGGCAGGCGCGCGTACCATGTGGTTTGCCCGGGCCATCCTGACCCTTGAAGAAAGCACAGAGGGCAAGGCGGGCTGGTTGGCGGCGGATGGGCTGCTCGCTGCGACATTTTCCTGGAGCCCTCGCCGGGCCATCCACCTGTTTCATTGGTTCAGCGACCGCGGCATCCTGTACTACGAGAAAGCGATTGTGAGCCTTCTGGACGCGGCAATAGAGGTTCTCTCGCCGCCTCTCGTACTCATCGTTTCCTGTCTGAACGAACTCCTGCTGCCCCTCGCTCAGGAGGCCGCGCCCCACCTGATCACCTCGCTGATCGAACAGTTCGCCAGCCGCTACGGGAATGAGCGCGCGCTCGAGATGGCCCGCCACTTCGTGACGCATGTGCGGCGGTACGCGCTCCCTTCGACCCGCCCGGAGTGGTTTCGCGGGGTCCTTCGGGCGCTTGCAGCCCTGGATGCGGATCCGGAGCAGGGAGGGCTCGCACCGTCGGAGGGTCGACCAGCCAGGACGGATGATCGGTCCTCTTACCTCCTCAGATTGCAAGACAACTCCGTCCTGCTCGTCGAAGAGGTCTGCAGACGTGTCTCAACTCTGACCGACCTGCGTGCGTTGTTCGAGCAGGAACATGCAGAGTCTCTCTTCGATTGGGTCCCGGTCGTCTCGCAGCTTGCGGGACAATCGGGAAGCGAGGAGGTGCTTGAACTGGCTCGCCTGTTCAGAGTCGATATCCATCGCGCCCAGGTGCTGAGCCTCCTGAGCGCGCGGATGCTGGCCCTGGGCGAGCGCGAACGGGCCTGGTCACTTGCCCAGGAAGCGATGGAGATCCCGCAAACGTTTGGCTGGGATCGCTATTACGGGGAGGGCACGCGCCTGGAGGCGCTGGGAGTGCTGGTGCAGGTCGATCCAGCGCACGCGAGGCCGCTCGTCTACGACACACTTCTCAGTGATCTCCTCGGCGGGAAATGGTACCCACAGAATGCCGTGCGGAATCTTGACGAGATCCTCCCGCTTTTGACACTGCAGGTGCCCGTGCGCGAGGTGTGGTCCGAGATTGAGCAACACGTCTCGGCGCTCTTCGAGAGCGCTCCAGTGGTTGATGACCACACGGAAGCGTTGAGCGAGAGGATAGCAGACGACACGGCGGAAGCAGCGCTTACCGACCTCGTGCTGTCACATGTAAATCATCCAGTTGGCAGGCTTGCTCGCGCTGCCCGGCGCATCGTCGGCCACGCATTGGTTGAGCAGAACCAGGTGGTGCGCGAGCGTGTGAGCGCCTTGCTCGATGGCAGCGAACGTGACCAGGAATGTCTGCTGAATATACTGGAAGCGGTGAGCTGGCGCGAGCCAGGTACACTCGCGCCGTTTCACGAAGGGCTGATCAAACGGGCACACTCGACGAACTATGGCATTCGCAGTACTGCCAGACGGCTCTGTCAGCGCCTCAGCCTCGAACCGCCGCCATCGCCGTATGTCGCGCTCCCGGCGGTGTACCAGCTGGCTCTCCCACCCGATATCGCCGGGCAGCTTATCGACCGGGAGATGCACGCGCTCGAACAATGGCTCGTGGAGGCGGGCGACCCGTTCGACCTCACCCGCCTGTTCCAGTATCGTCTGGCGCGGATCGCCGAGGTCGCAGGACTGCCGGAAGAGAACCTCTTCCACCGCACAGCGCAACTGGTGAGGCAACTCATCGAGCAGGGCGAGGGACTGCCCTACAACGAAAGACAGCTTCGGAAACGCCTGGAGGCCCTGGCGCTGCGCTTCCCCTATCAGAAACCCGCCCTGGTCGTGGTACACCAGGCCATGATGCATGTCGCCGCCGAGCTGCTCGATGCTCACCTGCTGAGCGAGCGCGACTTGCGAGCTCTGGAGCCGCTCTTGATGGTAGAGGACCTCTCCCTGCTGCTGATTGAGCCTGCAGTAAAGCCGTCGTACATCCCCTCGATAGAGCACATCGGATACGAGCGAGACAGCTATCAGGCCTGGTTGGGGCAAACGATGCAGCAGGTGAAGGCGAGCCGCCATGCCGCACCAGATGATCTCGTCGTCGTAGGTGCCCAGACAAAACTCAAAGGGCTTGACTGGCGAGCTCCTGTGGAGATTCACCAGGAGGTGGTGTGCCCGGCGGCGACGCATATCGTCAGGCGAGATGGCGGTTATCCGTCCTGCTTTTACGAGACGACCAGCAGGACTTCGCGCTATCCGAACCTCCTCCTGGAGACAACACCGATACCGCTGGTTCTCCGCCACCTCCCTCTGGGTACCCCGACACCCGGGGAGGACTGGCTTGCCCTGAACCCTGAAGTCGGTCGCCAACTTGGGTGGAAGCCGGCGGGCGAGGGGCTGTTCCGCTGGATAGACGCAAGCGGCCAGACGGTGGTGGAGAGCCTCTGGTGGAATGATGGGGACTTCTCCTCGGATACCGGGCACTCGGGCGAGCAAGTCGGAGAGGGGTGGTTGGTGCTGGCGAAGAAGGACGCCTTCACTCAGTTACGCCACCTCTGCGAGCCGCTCAAGCGGGTGGCACTCCTGGAGCGGCTCTACCAGGATGATGGCCGCGAGCTGAGGCAGGCCGCTGCACTGAGTGAGATGGCACTATGAGCAATGAGCACACATTCCTACCTGGACGAAGCGAAGAGCGCAAACCGAGGGCGCAGAGGCTCTGCGCTATCAGACCAGGCGATCATTCAACGAAGGAGCCTCTGCACGATGCCTATTCACGCGCTTGGTAAGCACTTCGACTCCTTCTTCGGCAGGCTGAATCCCGGCTCTTCGTTTGAGCAGCGTGCAGCCAGCGAGCACCAGTCGATTATTCGTTTGATCGAGGATGCGTCGGGGTTAGCCGCCAAATTTTTGCCATCATGTTATCTGCAGGGTTCTTACAGGCAGCAAACCGCCATTTACACCATTAACGATGTCGATATCATTGCTTGCTGCTCTCTCCCTGCGCTTGCAGTAGCCCTATGGAATGAGCAACGATGGAGGCGAGACGAACTTTTTGAGACCATTGCTGCGCCGCTTCGCGCCGATCTGCGCTACCGGGACAAGGTGCGCTACGAGAGCGCCAGCATGTGCATCAAGGTGGATCTCGGTATTAAGGTTGAGATCCTGCCGGTGGTGCATAGGCCGTGGGTTGCTGGCTCAGATGATGAGCCGTTCCGTCTCTACCGACCGAAAACAAAGCGTTGGGAAAACGGCTACGCCCGTCGCCACCAGCAGCACTTATCGGAAAAGAATGCACAGCCGAGAACGGGGGAGAACTTCATTCCTATCATCAAGATCATGAAGCATCTCCGCACGTATCATGGGTTGGACGTTGTCTCGTTCCATCTCGAATGCCTCTTGTATGCCTTGCCAGACCGCCTGTTTCGTGGCGGCCCGGCGTCCTCTCTCGCGGCAGTACTCCACGCTATAGCGGGCACGTCTGCAGAGGGATGGTATTATAGGGTGAGAGGCGTGAGGAGAGCAGGCAGGCAGAGCATCATGACGCCGTGCGGAGAGCGGTGTCTGTTCAGCCAAACGGAGTGGACTTGGGAGCGTTGGAAGACCTTTCACGATTGGGTGGTGTTCTTCGATTCGCTTGCTCAGGCCGCGTGTCTCGCGCCAGACAAGGCGGTGGCGGTCCAGACCTGGCAACTGCTGCTTGGCGAAGACTTTTTCCCCACACAGGTGCCGACATGAAACGAATCCTCTCTATCGATGGCGGCGGCATCAAAGGCGTCGTCCCCGCTGCCTTCCTGGCACAGCTCGAAGAGGCGTTGGGCGAGAGCATTACCCACTACTTTGACCTGATCGCTGGCACCTCGACCGGTGGCATCATCGCCCTCGGACTGGGGCTGGGCCTGTCGGCGGCAGACATCCTGCACTTTTACGAACATCTGGGACCAGCTATCTTCGCGGGGAACCGCCTTGCACGCTGTCTGCGCCGCGTCGGATTCGCCAAGTACCACGCTCAGCCCCTGCGCCGTGCGTTGGAAGCGACGTTCGGTGAGAAAACGCTGGGCGAGAGCCGAACCCGGCTGGTGATCCCCTCGCTCAACCTGGAGACCGGGGAGGTGCATCTCTATAAAACCGCGCATCATCCACGCTTTGAGGTCGATTACAAGGAGCGTGCAGTGGACGTGGCACTGGCAACATCCGCCGCGCCGACCTATTTCCCCACGTATCGGTCGGCCAAAGGCATCCCTTTCATAGATGGCGGGATGTGGGCGAACAATCCGACCGGGTTGGCGGTCGTCGAGGCGATCGGAGTGCTAGGTTGGTCGCGGGATGAGATTTACGTACTGAGCCTGGGTTGTGTCACCGAACCACTCCATGGCGGCCTGGCAAGGTCGCTGCCACTTGGGATGGGCTACTGGGCTTTGAAAGTCACTGATGTCTTTATGACGGCCCAATCCTTCTCTTCGCTTGGCACCGCCTCTGTGTTGATTGGTCACGAACACGTGCTGCGCATCAGCCCAACTATTGGTCGAGGACAGTTCAGCTTAGACAGCGTGAAAGAGATCGACTCCCTGCGAGGATTGGGCTCCTCGGAAGCCAGAAAGGCACTGCCGCGCATTCGTGAGCTGTTTTGCCAGGCTCGTGTTGAGCCGTTCGTGCCTTTTAAGATACCTTAAGACACTGAAGGCCAGATGTCGGGACCCTGGACCGCCGGGATCATTACCCAAAACTGTGAACTGAATAGGTCAAAACAAGTTGATGAGTGGCAACCTTTATCGCAGATTGCTCTTCTGTCTAAACTGCAAGCATTCTATTCATCTCCTACAGGAACCCCCTCCTGCTTTACAAATGCGTGGATTACCAGTATGATGAACACGACAGCAAGCAGTACGACAAACCGGTAAAAGATACCGTGTAAATGTTAAGATTACATGCCTCATGGCCGGATTTGGGGCAGCTGCTCACCTGCTACGCTGGTGCAGTTCAACCAGACTCAAGTTCAACTCACAGCTAGACACATAGCAAAGAGAGTGCACAGCAGCGGTGTGTATGCCCCAAGTGTGGACAGGAGGCATTACGTGGTCGAGATGCGTACAAGTATTCGGGTGGTCTGTTCTCGTTTGAGGAAACTTGCTGCCCCGAATAATCAGCAAGTTTCGTCCTATGTAATCCGAACATGTACCGCAGGGGCAACAGCTGCTTTAGTCAGCACCATGGACTAGGGTAGGTGGTTTGCTCTTATAGTTAGTACCTCGGGTGCTGCTCTGATGCTACTTGTATTATTGGTTGCATTGGCTTTACAGGCCACGTCATTGACCTGTACAGTTATCATGCGTTATACTACGGGTCATGGAGATGCTGAAGTAGAGCGTATTGGGATGGTCGACTAGCGACAGGGAGTCTCCAAAGTTGACGGCAATGGCTATGTAAGCACTCCGATTCAAACGAGCTATTTCAAGATGATATGAAGAGAGCGGTATTAGACAAGGAGCAGTTCCTACTGATGACGGATCCTGCTATCAAGAACCATACCGTGTTTATTTGGGCGGTGGCAGACCTTCTTCGGTGTGACTACAAGCAGCCAGAGTACGGCAAGGTACTCTTTCAACCATTGCTTGTACGGCGACTGGACTGTGTTCTCGACGTTGCCCTGACAGATATCGAGTTCTCAGCGGGCACGGCCCCTAGAACGGGAGAAGGCTAGCGTATGCAGACGATTTACGATACCTGCACTCCTCGCCCGGATGTACTCGCGGGCACCCTCACGGAAGACCAGTTCGCCGCCAAACTGAGCAACGTGGTTGCCGGCACGGCGGCAGACGTCTATCGCTTCCCTGACCAGTTCTTCGCCTCGACCTACCCGACCGCGGGGATGCGCACGCTCATCGATGATTGCTTTGGTCGCTTGACCGGCAAAGGAGGCGGAGCTGCGTCGATCCGCCTCGATACAAGTTACGGTGGGGGCAAGACGCACCAGTTAATCGCGCTCTACCACATCGCCAGGCACGGGCGCTCGATTCCCGGCATCGAAGCTTTTGCCAACCTCTCCCTTCTGCCTGATGCACCCGTCTCGGTTGCCGCCGTCGTTGGCAGCGACCTGAGCCCCGTCACGGGCGTAGTACACGAGGACAGCACACGCACCTACACCTTGTGGGGCGAAATCGCGTACCAACTCGACGCGTACGACGTGATGCGCGAGAACGACGTGCAGCGCATCGCGCCGAGCACACCGACGATTGCCGAGATGGTCGGCAAGACACCGACCTTGATCATCATTGACGAGATCGCTAACTACCTCGTACGTTTGGTGCCGCGTGGCAGCAGCGAGGCGGATCAACTCACGGCCTTCCTGTTCTCTTTGCTCGAACTCGGGGCCAGCATCCCGCACCTGAGTCTGGTCTACACGCTATCCGCCAGCCAGGACGCGCTCAGTGATCTCACCGACGAACTGCGCGGCCAGTTCGAGCAGAAGCAGAGAGATCTGACCAGCGTGTCGGCTCGCCAGGAGAGAATCCTGACCGCGACCCTGGATGACGAGGTTGCGGGCATCGTCGCCTCCCGCTTGTTCTCGGCGGTGGATCGCACGGGTGGCTCAGAGGTGACAGCCGCCTTTGCCGAACTCTACCGGCGCTGGTTGGAGGGGGGCGAGCCGCTCCCGTCATTCGCCGGTGGGGGTGACTACCGCCAGGTACTTGAGCGTGCCTACCCATTCCACCCCGACACCCTGAACGTCCTGATCAATAAGGTGGGCACCCTTGCCAACTTCCAGCGCACGCGCGGCGCACTCCGCCTGCTGGCGCTCGTGATTCGCGACCTGTGGAAAAATAGGCCAAAGGGGGCGTATCTCATCCAGCTGCACCACATCAACCTCGGCAACGACGAGATCGCCGCCGAATTGACCAGCCGACTCGATCGCCCCGGCATGCGCGGCCCAATCCATGCCGACATCGTTTCCAGTGGCGGCCATACAGCCCACGCACAGGAACTGGACGCCACGCTCGTTGAGGTCGGCAAGCCTCCGATCCACCGCTATACGGCGACGAGCGTGTTCCTGCACAGCCTCGTCGTTGGTACGCAGCACGGCGCATTGCCGAACGAGGTCACCATCGCTACGAGCGGACCCGAGATTCAGCCGTCGATGGTGATAACCGCGCTCTCCGCCCTGGAGGAGGTGGCCTGGCACCTGGATCGCACAGCCACGGGTCACTATCGATTCCACACGGAGCCGAGCCTGAATAAAGTCGTCGCAGACCGCAAGCAGGATATCACCGCGAGCGCCGCCAAGCAGGAAATCCGCCAACGCCTGCGCGAGGTCTATCAGGGCCAACTCTTCACGCCCATCTTCTCGCCATCGACGTCTGGCGAGATTGACGACGTGCTGTCCAGCTTCGCGCTGGCCGTGATTGATTTCGATTCGGCTACCGTTACGGCGCAGAACGCGTCGGCACCGTCCCTGGTGAAGACCCTGAGCGAGCGGGCCGGGGCCGAGGGGACGTTCCGCCAATACGTCAATCGCGTGTTGTTCCTGGTGGCGGATAGTGGCCAGATGGACCGCCTCATCGACCGCACACGTGAGATGCTAGCCGTCGAGCATGCTACGGCTGACGTCGAACTGTTCAACAGTCTGGAGAGCATACAACGGCAGCGCCTGAGCGACCGCAAGGCGACCAGCAAGCTTGAGTTCCGCGTGGCGCTCTGCAACGCCTACCGCCACCTGTTCCACCCCTCCGAGGACGGCCTGCGGCATGTACCCCTGCAGCCGCAAGACAACTCCACCGCGACCCGTAACCAGCAGCAAACCCTGCTCGACACCTTGCGCAACCTGAACCAGGTGCTCGATGGTACCACGAAGATCAGCCCGATCTGGGTGCGTACGAAAGTATGGCTGGGAGCGCAGAAGAGTGTGCCAGTGAACGCACTCTATGAGCAGTTCTTCCGTAAGGCCGGGTTGCCCATCCTGCGTACACCCACGATCCTGGTTGACTGCATCATTACAGGGCTGCGCGACGACGTGTGGCGCGGTAAAGAGGGCGAGACGATCATCTCGAAAGGGCGTGGTAACGTTCCAACGTCCGTCAGTCTTGCAGGTGATCTGGTCCTGTACGATCCGCAGGAGCTTGAGGATGCCATTCCCCCAGCGCTTCCGGTCCCGAAGCTGCAGCGGAAGCAGGATGGAGATCGGCCAGGGCCGCCGAATGATTATATCCCCCCTCTCTCGGGGGCACCGGTCTCGTCCGTTGTCGGGTCTGGTGACGTGAATCTGGCTTTCTCCAAGTTGCTTGACGAGTGCGAAACCGCCAAAATCGCGGCGATCAAACGCCTCAGTCTCAACGTGCAGGGGGTTGATTCAGTCAGGTCCCTCGGCCTGGCCTTGCCAGGCCTCCCGCGCCGGGGCGTCATCGTGCAGCAGCGTATAGAGGCATACAGCGGAGACAACGATCGGCTTACTGTGGAGTACAGCCTCCCGTTGGAGCGCACCTCCGCGCTGCGCTCCGCGCTCCGTGCATTTGAGGGCGAGATCGAGAGCGCTGAGATGACTGTACAGATCGTCTACGATCCCCCTGTTGCCCCCACCGATCAATCGATTGTGTCGGTGAAGAATGCATTGAGCGCCTATTCAGTATGGATCAAGTTGCAAGCGGAGCGTGCCTGATGCAACAAAAGTTATACGAGTTCCAACTCGCAGTTGAGCCATTACCCAATGCGTCATACGCGCTCACAGTGCTGCAACGTCCGTTTCCGGCGTCCCGAAATGGACGTACCTTGCCTTCCGTCAAGATTGGGAGCATCGACGGCCTTGCGTTGTCGTCTGCCTGGGACATCGTCCTGGATGTGTTGCGCTCGAACCATCACAAGCCTGCTGCGATTCAGCACGATAGAAAGAAGCGATTCGGCTTGAGCGAGGAAAGCGGCGTGCGCCTCTCACTCTTGTTCAAAGCTATCGCCCCCCTGTCGAACCTCGACCACATCCGTGCCCTCCAACAGGCCATCTGGGCGATGAGCGATGAGGAAGCATACTACTGGTTCTCGAAGTGTCATGGATCGAACGGGCGCCGAGGTGTGCATGCACTACGGGTTCTTTGTGGAGGTGTGAATTGAATGATATCAACCAGAGTCGTCCCCGTGTCTTTATTGAGGAAAGCTTTCCCAGTGATTTACTCAATGAGCAGGTGCAGCAAGAAACAGGACCCAACCCGTTCAAAAGCGTCCACCGTTGGTTTGCACGAAAGCCACTCAGTTTTTCACGCGCTTCCATTTTAGCAACGCTGCTTCCAGCGGATACATCACCAGAAACTTTCGAACAATTGATGGGTTTTCCTACTCAACCGTCTTCAACTTTCCGTCTGTATCAACATACGCCTCCAGCATTTGCCATTGCCGAAGTGCAAAAGCGTTGCTGCTCAATTTGGGGTGACGACATACGTCTATTAGATGCCTTCGCCGGCGGTGGAAGTATCCCATTCGAGGCTGCACGTTATGGCTTTACGACCCTGGCGTTTGACTTGAATGCAGTTGCTGTTGCAACAATGAAAGCTGGTATAGAAGTTCCGTTCACTCTTGGTTGGGATTTCGTGCAAGATTTGCGTTACTGGATTGATCACATTGGCTCGGAAGCCCAAACTCGTCTTTCTAAATATTATTTAGCTCCGGAAGGCGAACGCACACGGGATTATCTGTGGGCACACACTGCACCTTGCCCAGAATGTGCTCTATCCGTTCCTCTCGCTCCATCCTGGTGGGTAGACAATTCACCAGCTGCTCGGAAAGCCGGACGAGCCTGCTCAGTAAGGATCATTGTTCCGACGCGAGAGCAAGGCAATACCTGCGATTTCGAGATGGTACGCGGCACTGTCAAAGACAACAAGATACAAGATTATAATCCAAACGATACTGGAACGCTAGCACGAGCTACAGGTCGATGCCCTCGCTGCCAAACTATACTATCCAAGGATTATCTCATGAATCAAGGGCGATCGGGCAAATTTGGCTATCAGCTATATGCCGTGATTTATCACAACGGGCGTGGCGAGCTACAGTGCCGTATTCCAAGCCAACAAGATATAGACGGGGCCGCGCTAGCTGAACGTGTTCTAGTGGAAGCAATGCCACATCTGTTGCGGGCAGATCTGATACCCATTGAAGATATCCCTCATGATACCCAGCGTGGCCCCGATCTCAACCTTTATGGCTTATTCTCATGGCGTGATTTCTACACGCCTCGTCAACTGCTTAGTCTCACGACGCTTCTTGATCTCGTTCAGCAAGCAATAAAGACGTATAGCCAATCTGCCACAGAAGAAAAGGTAAAAGCGTTAGCTTTGTGGCTGACCATGATCCTAGATCGATGTGTAGACAAAAACGCTCGACTGGCGCGCTGGGATAATACAGTCAAAGCCGTACAAAGTGTTTCCTCAACACATGCGCTGAATTTGATGTGGAATTTCCCAGAACCAAATGGCGCTACACGTCTCTGGCAACAATGTGCAGAAACAGTCGCAGGTGACTATCAACAACTTTGTGTCCTTGCTCAACAAGCACCGCATCAAGGCTTTCTACTGGAGCATACCGTCAAAATCGATGTCAACGTGGGAGATGCCGCAAATCTTGCAAGTATAGAAGACGGCTGTATAACCGCAATCGTTACCGATCCGCCTTACTATTCGGCGATTCGATACGCCGAGATCTCTGATATGTACTATGTATGGCAGAAGCGAGTTCTACGAGAAATCCTTCCAGATCTTTATCTTGACGAGTTGTCAAATAAAGAACTGGAGACGATTGCCAACCCTGGACGCTTCAGAGGGCTGCCTAATGCGGCTGACTTGGCAGATCGAGATTACGAAGCCAAGTTGACTCGTGCATTCGTGGAATATCATCGGGTATTGCGCGACGATGGTGTTCTTACAGTGCAGTTCAATCATAAAGAGAGCGGTGCTTGGGATATACTTTCCCAGACTCTTATTTCAGCTGGGTTCGAGATAACGGCGACCTGGGCAGTGAATACAGAAAACCCTGCAAGCATTCATCAAGCCTTAAAGAACGCGGTGAGTAGTACAGTCTTACTTGTTTGCCGTAAACGCATCGATTCTACTCCTGCGTGGTGGGAAGACATACAACCCAGAGTCCGCCAAGCCGTGATGTCTCGCGTTCCTGCTCTCGAAGCAATGGGAATGAAGGGCATCGATCTGTATCTCGCTGCGTTTGGGCCTGCTCTCCAGGTGCTTTCCAAAAATTGGCCAGTGCTTGACCGGACCAACGTCGAGGTCCGCCCGGAAGCCGCGCTCAAGGAAGCCCGAAATGCTGTCGTTGACCAGCGCATGGACCAGATGACCGAGGGACGCTATGTGCAACTCGATTCAGTTTCACGCTTCTACTTGATTGCCTGGGACTGCTTCCTTGCCCGTGAGTTCTCGTTTGATGAGGCCCGTTTGTTGACACTCTCGACTGGCGATGTCTCAATTGCCGAACTGCGTGATAGGTACCACATTCTTGCCAAGAAGGGGAACGATGTGGCGTTCCTGACCCCTCGTGAACGAGTGCGCCTGGGCGAGGTCAAGGTCCAAGCGCCAACATACGACCGTATGGTTGATGCGTTGCATGCCGCGCTCGCCCTGTATTTGGACGAAGGCATCACCGCGGTCCAGCGTTTCTTCGCACGTACTAACCTGTTCAACAACCCGGACTTCACGCAGTTTGTTGAACTTGCTCTCAAGATGTTACCTAGAGCAAGCGATGAGCACAAGGCATTGAGTGATCTTCTGATAAGTGATGTTAAACTGCGGTCGTACGTGCAGATGCCCCTGTTGGATGGCGTCGAGGCCGAGACGCACGAGCAGCCGAGGTTGTTCTAATGGGATTGCGAGATTACGAATGGAAGCCGCTGTACGAGCGCGATAGCAACGACTTGGACCGCGAGGTGCTTATACCTGCACTGTCCGAAGCGGTGATGTACGATCGGAAAACTGGGTACTTCTCCAGTTATACCCTGGCTATCGCGAGCGTCGGCCTCAAACGTTTTATCGACGCCGGGGGGCGCATGCGGATGATCGTTTCGCATGTGCTCACCCAGGATGACATTACGGCTATGGAGAAGGGCTATGACATACGGGAACGCCTCGGTGGCCTTATTACCCTTGCCTTACCGGAAGACAAGGTCCTCGCGGCTCGACTCGAGTGCCTGGCCTGGTTGGTGGCTGCCGGTCGCCTCGACATCAAGATTGCCCTGCCGACCGACGAGCAGGGCCGGATGATCGGGGGGAAGTCCCTCTTCCACGAGAAGGTGATGCTCCTCACCGATGCGCAAGGGGATCGACTCTGCTTAACTGGCAGCGTGAACGAGTCGGTCAACGCCTGGCGCAATAACCAGGAGAGCCTGACCCTCTTCTCCTCGTGGCAAGGGGGAGAGCGCTACATCGATGCCCACCAGGCTTCGTTCGACCGCTTGTGGAACGGCGAGGCGCACAGGACACTCGTCGTGGATTTCCCCGATGCCCTGCGGGACCAGTTGATCGCCCTGGCCCCGGCAGAGCCCCCGGCCAGAGATCCGGACGAGGTCGCTCCCACGGAGACGGTACAGCCACAACCTCTCGTGAGCGACGACGAGCGGGCATTGCGCGAGCGTATGCTCTTCTCCTTCTTGCGCGATGCACCACGGTTCCCCGATTCCGGCGTCCATCTGGCTCTCGCCACGAGTACAGTCACACCATGGCCGCACCAGGAGCAGGTCATCGGCACCGTGGCCGATCACTATCCCGACCGCTATCTCTTCAGTGACGAGGTTGGCCTGGGCAAGACCATCGAATGCGGCGGCTCTCTGCGCTACCTCATCATGTCCGGCCATGTGCGGAGGGCGCTCTTGCTGGTGCCGCGCGGCGTCCTCTCCCAGTGGCGTACCGAGCTGCGCGAGAAGTTCGCGCTACCGTTCTGGTACTACGACGGCACCTCGTTCCATAACCCCTACGATGGCACGGTCTCGCCGGCGGGTGCCCAGCCGTGGGGTGAGTATGACCTCATCCTGGCATCGAGCCACCTGGTCCGCCGCCGCCAGCGACAAGACCCGCTGCTCGATGGGCCGCAGTGGGATGTGATCATCGTGGACGAGGCGCACCACGCCCGTCGCCGCGAGCAGAAAGGGGATCGCCCCAATCGCCTTCTGGCCCTGCTGCGGACGCTGGCCGCGAAGCAAACGCGTTCACTCTTCCTCCTCACGGCCACGCCAATGCAGATAGATCTCATCGAGGCGTGGGACCTGCTGCGCCTGCTCGACCTGGGTGGCCGGTGGGCCGTGTCCCCGGACACCTTCCGCGCCTACTACCTCGCCATCCAGCAAGGTGTCACGTCGCACAATCTGCCCCTGTTGGTCACCATGATGGCCGACCACCTCGCCTCCGGCGGGCATGTGCCTGACGACGTGCGGACCAGGATCGAGACGACGCTCTCCCCGAATGCGTATCGTCGGCTGTTCAGCGCCCTCAAAGAGGACCGGGTCAACGACGTTCGCAAGCTGCTGACACCGCAGTCGCGTCCCCTGTTGGAGGAGTTGTTCCGCTCGGCCACGCCGCTCCAGGAGCGCATGTTTCGCAACAGCCGGGAGAAGCTGCGCGTGTACCGCGCGCAAGGCCTGCTCAAAGAGAATATCGCCACGCGCCACGTCGAGGACCGGTTCCTCCCGTTCGGCAGCCCGGTCGAGGCCGACCTCTACGCGGAGATCGATGACTACATCAGAAACTACTTCATCATCGAGCAGCGGTCCAGCCTGGGGTTCGTCGCGGGCATCTACCGCCGCCGCCTGACCAGCTCGCTCTACGCCTTCGTGCAGAGCCTAAAGACCCGCCAGGAGACCTTAGAGGGCCGCAGGGAAAGTTTCTTGGACGATGAGGACGATGACCTCACCGACGACGATAGCGCCGTCGATGACATAGACAGCGCCGAGGTCATACGGACGGCCAATGAGAAGGCCATCAACGCCGAAGTCGGGAAGATCGCATCCATGCTGGAATCGGCGGGAAGCATCCGCGAGGACTCGAAGCTGCTCCGATTTGGGCAGGACCTGCAACACTACCTGATACACGGGCATCGGCAGGCCATCGTCTTCACCCAGTACACCGACACGCTGGAGTATATACGCCTCTACCTCGGCAGCTTGTTTGGTGAGCAATTGGGGTGTTTCTCGGGGCGCGGCGGTGAACGCTGGAATGCGGCCACGGAGATGTGGCAGATGGTGACCAAGGATGCGATCAAGGCCAACTTCCGGGCCGGTGATATCCGCATCCTGCTCTGCACCGACGCGGCCAGCGAGGGCTTGAACCTCCAGAGCGCAGCGCTGTTGTTCAACTACGACATGCCCTGGAACCCTATGCGGGTGGAGCAGCGTATCGGGCGCATCGACCGCATCGGCCAGCCCAATGACACGGTCGAGATCGTCAACTACTACTACGAGGGCACCGTCGAGGCCGACATCTACCGCGCCCTCCGGCAGCGCATCAACATCTTCGAGGTTGTCGTCGGGCCGCTCCAGCCCATCCTCGCGGCCATTGGCGGGAAGGTCGAGTCAGGGTTACTGGAGAACACCCCGATGGAGACCATCGTGGACTCCATCGCCGCGGAGATCGACCGCGCCGAGCGCGAAGGGATAGATATCGAGGCGTATGCTGCCAGCGGCGTGACACACCAGATCACGAGGCATCCTTTACCGGTCACCACCGCGGAGATCGACCTGGTCCTGCGTCATGCAAAATGCCTCTACGAGGCCGGATACACCTTCACACCAGACGAGAATCGACCGGGTGTCTACGTGCTTCATGGCCCCGATGGCACCGCCCAGGCCATCACATTCCTGCCGGAGGTGTCCGATCGGTATCCGGAGACCGTGCGCTACCTGACCTATACAGATGAGCTGTTCGAGCATCTGCTGGCTACGGCATTGCCCATGGACGGCATGCCTGGCGTCGAGCGTATTGAGTGCGGGAACGACGTCGCCTATGCCAGTAGCATAGGCAATGTTGGGACCATCAGCGCGCTGGAAGAGGCGCTGGAACGTGGCGATGCCGTTCCTGCACCGGTTGTAGCCTTTGCACAAGAGCGGCTAGCCGTTCGCTCGCGGGCGGAAAAGACAACGATTGATGGGATCGACCGGCGACGGGTAAGCGCACGCCTGGCGATGGCCCGCGATCTCTTGTCGGCCTATTTGTCGCTTGTTGCGCAGGATGCTCAGGTATCGCCAGGCATGGCGGTCGATAGCCGCTATCTCCTGTCAAAGGCGCGACCTCAGGACGCGGCCACGCTTGGCACACTCTTCGAGGTTGCCGGTCTGCCAGATACTGCCGAGATCGCTTATGACGACACCAAGCAGGTAAACGGAGTCGCTATGGCTAGTGCTCTGGCAAACCAGCGCCAGCAAACCCAACGGTTTCTTGGCACTGTTGTGACATAATGGGCCACGCCGCAATTGAAAAGAGGGGCGTGACTCTTTAACGCCTCCTCCGGTTTTGACTCACCTGGGAAGTTGTTAAAGAGTGAGGGATACTACTACCTCATGAGAGAGCCAAATGCATCTCATGGGAGCATTACCCCTTTATGCCCGCTACCTTGCCCCTGGTGACAGCTTATTTTTAACCATTTGCACGAAAAAGACAATCGCATCTGTCCGCAATCGCTCTCATCGGCCTATTAGGCCCGCTAGAGAAATTTACAACGCTGAGCCCTCAATTTGCTCCGGGAGAGGGAGACAGCTACAACCAGCCCAATAGGGGTCACCATATCAATGCGGGATTTTTATACGCTAAGCTCTCAAGCCAATCCATCTTATAGATACGCATAAGAGAAAAAGAACTCCCTGTCAAAATAATGCACGTATTGCCTCTCTCACAGCAAATAGAGACATGATAAGGAGTCATACCGTCGTGGTAGTGGCCTTAGCGTATAAAAATCCCGCATTGATATGGTGACCCCTTTAGGATACGTGTAAGATGCGTGGTTTGAAATGGTCTCCGTAACTGGGGTCAGTATATCCAATTCTGCTTTGTGTACGCTAAGCAAAATGGGCGGTCTCACCGATTTACTCATGTGGCTTCACAAGCGAATTGAGGAGAAAGGTGGTGAAGTTGGGAAAGTCCATCCACTTGCGCAAACCTTTCTCGTTAGCATTTCATCACGAATGCTCGTCCGACTCTCCAGGCCAATTCATCTTCTTGGCGCACATTTTTCACGTTTCGATATGCTGACCCAATTACACTGCTAGATCATTTACACTCGGCGGGCGGTTTACTGGATCTTTCAGGATACGTCCAGCGACCTGCTGCACCCCTTCTAATTGCTCATCTGGACAATAATGCTCGACCAAGTGAGGCCATAGGTCCTGACTCTTCTCGCTCTTGCCTTGCGAGTTGTTGATCAGGAGTGCAAGCAGGGTAGTTGCTTCGTTCCAAGGCCAACGCTCAGCGTTATATGTTTGGTTATGTACCTCATCACACTTCCCTTTATGGAGTACACAAAACGTTCCATGTACAGGATTACGCCTTTCATCGTTTTGCCATTTGTAGAGTGCGAGATTGAGATCGGTAATCTGTTTTTTGCACAAATCGCAGCAAAGAATGGGACCGTAATACTTTCTTCCTGTTTCTTCGTCCTGATACAAATTTACTTGAAGCATGTCTGATTCCTTTCCATCTGTACAGTATATCACTGTATTAAAGAAGTAGTAGTACTCAAGGGCTTAATGGGAATTTCTTGCTCTTCTGAGGTAGGGCTAGGATACGTGCAAAAATCTATCAGAGCGTACAAATCTTCTCATATATGGCTCACGAAACCATCCAGGAAATATCATAAAAGCGGTTTTACCATATCTTTCATGCATTTATTCTGTAAGTTTTTGCTTCTACTAATGCAACATCGATTGGCCTGTGAAGCGGTTTTATAAGCTTATGATAGATTTTTGCACGTATCCTGGCCCTACCTCGAGTATCCCGACGTCGATGTCCTCGACGTTGTCTGGTCCCCGGACGGGACGCGCATCGCCTCGGCAGACTCTATCGCGCGAGTCATCGTTTGGAATGCGGCAGACGGCCGGGAACTGCTCACCTATGATGGACACTGGCCAGGGACGGGTGATCATCCCGTCTGGCGCCTTTCCTGGTCCCCGGACGGCAAGCGTATCGCCTCGTTGGGAACGGATATGCAGGTCTGGTGTGCCGAAACCGGTGAGCTCCTGCTTAAAGAAGGGGGAAATGATTCTGGCTGGGGCATCTCGTGGTCACCCGATGGCAACAAACTGGCCTGTTGCGGTCCAGGAAATACGATAGAGGTGTATGCTTACCAGAATGCATCGCTCACGCCACTCACCGTTTTTGCGGGCCACACTGACTTTATCCTCGATATTGCCTGGTCGCCCGACGGCACGTATATTGCCTCAGCGGGTGATGAAGCCGTGGTGCATGTGTGGGAGAGTACGACAGGCCAGATACATTTGACGTATCACGGGCATGATTTTGAAACGATTGTCATAGATGAAGACGAGGGCGAGGAAGTTTCGGTGTTTGTCCATGCAGTAGCCTGGTCGCCAGATGGCACGCGCATCGCCTCGGGCGGAAGTGATGGAACGGTACAGATCTGGGATGCACAAACAGGGCAGCATCTCTTCACGTACGCGAAGCATGAAGCTTTTATTTGTGCTATTACCTGGTCACCTGATGGTGCGTGCATCGCCTCGGCCGGCCGGGATGAGACGGTACACGTGTGGCAGGCCGTATAATCTTGCCATGGAGGCGAACCTGGCAGACAACGATCAGCACTTTTGGGAGCATATCACCCGCTACCAGGCCTTGCTCGCGCTGGCTGGCGCAAGCGGGAATACGATAGGAGTTCTCCATCTCGCGGTACGCACGCTTTCATGCCTACCGCGAGATGGGGCACTCCTATCGTGTACTCCGATTGCTCGCTCAGGCTGCTGCCATCTTCGAGATGGCACTTATGCAGGCCCGCTCAGTGGTTCCGCCAACATGCTCGAAGAGCCAGAACCATGTCTCTGTTTCCAGGTTGAACCGATCAGTGTGTTCCCTGCTCCTCACAAGAGGTGCACTGTTGGGAAATCAAGCTGAGGTCTCAGGCACCCGTGCCGGGGTGATCATTGCGAGGAGGAAGTGCTGTTCGCAATGATCTGGAGCAATTCGGCCAGGTGAATCGGTTTGTGCATCACCGTCACCGTAGGAAAGCGCCGGTGCAATCGCTCCAGTTCGCCAGCGCTCGCTCCAGAAACGACGATGACTGAGCAGTATTCCAAAGACAGCACTTCTTCCAGACGGGCGAGGACATCCCATCCCGACAGGTCGCCAGGAAGGCACAGATCAATGATGAGGACATCGTACAGCCGGGGTGTTGCGTGGCTGTTGGCGGGCAAGAGTAGTTCGAGGAGAGAAAAACCAGTCGTATAGGATTCCACAACATGACCCTTCAAGGTGAGCGCGGTCACCAGCATGTCAACAATGGCCGGGTTATCTTCGAGCAGCCCGATTCGCATACCGACATGTCTTTCTTCACTTTTCTTCCGCCACTGGTACGACACGGACTGTACCCACTCTTTCTCTAGAACGCAACAGAAAAAGCAGTTGGGTACACCCCAGGAACCTCAGACAACATTGTCAGTTGATCGGCGGCGTTGTCCGGGATTTTTGCCCTCCACTGCGTCTCATCTCCATCCTTGTATACAAGTCAGAGCGGTCTGTTGAACCACTACAGTCGGGTGGTTCCTCTAAAAAACGTTCGTGCCGCTCATCGTGTTTCCTACAGTGGAGGTGGCCCCCCTTCGTAGCGGTATTGAATATCAAGCAAGACCTGTAACAGCGTCTGCTCCATCTGGGAGAGCAGTCCGAACAGTCGCCTCTCGGTCTCTATGACCTGCTGATACGCCGGTGTCTCCACGAGATCGGCACATGCCGCCTGGCACACCTCCCGAAACCAGGATGCCGGAACCGGCATCGCTCCGCGTCGCTCATAATCGTCTGAAAGATGCTCGGCGGCTCGCACGGGGTTCCTCGCGAGGAACCATCCCAGCGTGAGAAAGCCATGCCCTAACCACCAGGCAGCCATTGACGCACCCGGCGGGCCTGCATCAGAAGCCGTATTGCGTTCAAGCAGCTCAAACCACGGGTGGGATTGACGCGGAGGAGGTAGTTCGGCATCAATGTAGGTTGCCTTCCAGTGCCGATAGGCGGGGTCCCGCACTGCTCGCACTAAGCCCATAGCAATCTGGCGGGTCACCATCGGCAGCGCCGCTTCACGGCACGACTCAACCGCGAGGTTATAGGCACGAATCCGGTCAGCCAGGTCGTCGAGCAACTGACGTGCGGAAGCGGTCAATGCTCCAAAGACGCGAAAGTCGTTTTTGTTGGCAGGCCAGAGATCGTAGGTGAGTCCGTGGGAAGATGGTGTGATGGAGCGGAGGCGACGAGGCAACTGCTCCCCGGTAACGGCAATCCACTGCGGAAACGGGCGTTGGCCGACGTGAGCCTCCTCGAAGGCACTCACCAGTGTCCTGAGTTCGGTGTGGAGCGGCAGATAGACCTCGTGTTTATACCGCGAGGTCGCTTCCTTGGAATCTTGCCGGAAAGCGAACGCTTGCATCGCTTCGCCAGGCCACGTTTGCACCTCCTGGAGCAGGTGCGAGAGCGTTCCCTGCATCTCACGTAGCTGGATGAGGTGCTGTTCCTGGAAGAAGTGCTGTTTGATGCCTTCGTTGCGGGGCTCCAGCAGGAGATGCATCACATTACTTTCTCCCCACCAGGTGATGCGTTCCGCTGGAAGGGTTGGCGTCGCCACCTCGTGCTTCCAGCGTGAGAACCAGGCCGTCTCTTCTTCCGACAGCTCTATGGGCAGGCAGAGCGTCCACTGCTTCGTGTTCACCTGAGCATTCTTCACGCACTGCTGAAATGAGGCGCGGATCTGCTGCTTCTGGCTTTCCTTGATGCCATTGGGAAAGTATTTGACCTGGAATACCTCAATGCCGTCGGGATCATTCCAGTCGCCAACAAAGACATCGATTCCGCCGTCGCCAGGATCGGCCCGTACCCCCTTTGCCGAAGGAACGCTCGAGGTGATCAATTGCAGGCAGAGCTGCTCGAACTGCTCCCGCGCTCCGGCGACCCCGTACAGAAGCTGCAGGTCAAGAAGACGCAACACGATAGAAATCTCCTCCTTTATATATAGCGCTTATATTACGGTATCTGCTTCATTCTGACAAGCCTGTGCTGCGACAGCAGGCCATACTTCGCCCATACGCGGTTGCGCACGCCGACCGCATATGGAGGAAGGAATTTCTGGGGTACAACGTTCCTTCACATCATGGTCCATTGGTTTCTGATGGATGGAAAGGACCAGCGACAGCACCTCCCTCTTGTATGATAAGCGCGGGATACCGGGACCTGTGTTGCACAGGTCCCGGTATCCCGCTCTGTGGGCGCTTGCCCTCTTCCGACGTTCTGTTCTCACTGTGGGTATTCCCCTGAATACGGCGTCACGTTCGTACGCACACGAGGACAGAGCTGGAAAGAGATTGTGGTGTTACTACCCGGATGAAACGCTGTGCATTCTTTTCCTGTTACCATGCCATACTGCCGTCCTGTTGTCGAGAATTCCTGTGCAAAAAGGCTTGCATTTTCTCCCAAAAGCGGCTAGAATAGGTTGTGATACGTGGAAAGTATCACAATCTATTCTCAAGAAAAAATTGATAAGGTTGATGGAGAAAACGTTTCAGGACAAGAAAGGGGACGGAAAACACAGATGAGTGACGAACGCACAGGACGTCTGCCTGGATGTCCTAGTGATCAATGGGTCTTTGACATGGTGAGTCACTGGCTTCCAGAAGACATCACCGTCCTCGAAACGACACTGCACGCTCGCCTGCAAGAACACTCCGACCATTTCTAGGAATATGGCGGCGGCTTCTGGAGGCTGCGCGTGAACTATCCGCGTACCCGCTTCACTGCGCTGAGTAGCGGTGGGACCACGTTGGAAGCCACCAGTGCCCAGGCTCTCGCTGATGCGATCACCCAGGAT
>Ga0307373_10003762_pt1 | contig 26096 bp, 19 predicted proteins | sample OX2MG_FD_202534 | JGI IMG/M metagenome (GOLD analysis project Ga0307373, IMG submission 202534) | Soil microbial communities from Risofladan, Vaasa, Finland - OX-2 | ecosystem: Environmental > Terrestrial > Soil > Coastal area > Acid sulfate soil | place: Finland: Risofladan, Vaasa | collected...
CCGGTAACAGGCCGACGATCTTCTTTTTTCCCCTCGTGCAGCAGCCGCATCGACGGTCTACAATGCCGTGACCATGAATCTTTCGAGGACGGTTCGCCTTCTGCTCGCGCTCGCCTCCGGCGTTGCGCTGGCCCTGGCTTATCCGCTGTACAATTTGCCGCTGCTCGGATGGATGGCCCCGGCAATTTTAATGATCGCGGTTCTGGGCGCGCGGCCGAGGTTTGCCCTGTTGCTGGGATGGCTGCAGGGCGCGGCGTATTACGGGCTCAGCGTGCCGTGGTTTTACAACGTGATGCGCCAGTACGGCCCTCTTCCGGTGATCGAGGCGGGGGCCGTGTTCGCATTGCTGATTTTCGCCACGTCACTGTTCCACGCGGCATTTGCGCTGGTAGTGGCCTGGCTGGGGCGTTCCAGCAAGGCGCGCGCCTGTTTCGTTGCGCCTTTCCTGTGGGTGACCATGGAATTTGCCATGATGCACCTGCCGGACATCGGGTTTCCGTGGGACCTGCTTGGATACGTGGCCTCGGGGAATCTGGCATTCGCGCAGTTGACGGCGATCACCGGAATTTTTGGACTTTCCTTTGTGGTGGCGTCCTATAACGGGTTGGGGGCCTGGGCGGTCCTGCAAGTTTCGCAGCGCAAGCGGACGGGTTTGAAAATATGGATCGGCGCGACGATGGCCTTGCTCGTGATTGGTCTGGCGGGCCCGCGGTTTGTGCCGCAGGCGCATGCCGATCATGTGGCGCACCTGGTGCAGACGAATTTTCCGGTATCCAACGGCTATCCCTCGAATTGGATGCAGACGCACGCCGCCGACATGGACCAACTCGAGCAAATCAGCATTGGCGCGGCACAAAAAGAACCGGGCGTGGTCGTCTGGCCGGAAGTTCCCGCGCCGTTCTCGCTGCAGGACGAAAATTTTCATTCGCGCGCGGAGCGCATTGCGCGCGGCGCGGGCCATGGATTCCTGGTGGGCGTGGTGGATTGGAAGCCGCTGGGTTACGGCAGGATCGGCGCGAACAACAGCGCCGCCCTGCTCGGCCCGGACGGCAAGCTGGATTTTATATACGACAAGATTCACCTCGTGCCGTTCAGCGAGTACGTGCCCTGGCGAAACTGGCTTGGGTTTGCCGGCGATCTCACCGGGCTCATCGGCGATTTTCAGCACGGCACGCAATATAAAGTGGGGCGTATCGCGGGACACCCCTTCAGCGTTTTTATTTGTTACGAGGCGATTTTCCCCAACGAGGTTCGCCGCTTCACCCTGGCGGGCGCGGACGTATTCATCAACATTTCGGACGATGGCTGGTTCGGCGGGTCGGGCGCCCCGGAGCAGCATCTGGCGATGGCGCGCGTGCGAGCCGTGGAAAATCGGCGTTGGCTGTTGCGCGACACCAATAACGGAATCACCGTGTCGGTCGATCCCTACGGGCGCATTGCGGCGCGGCTGGCGCCCGGGATTCGCGGTGAACTCGACGCGCCGTACGGGTTTCGCACGGACCTGACGCCCTACGTCCGGTGGGGCGACTGGTTGCCGTGGCTGTGCGTCATCTTGTGCGTAATCGAGGCTCTCGTGCTACTGTTATTCGACGCGCGAAAGGCTTTCTCTCGCCGTACTCGGGCCACGCACCCATAATCCGACAGGACCTCCATGGACATCGAAGATCTGCAGCGCCGCAAGGACGAACTTCAGAAGCGAATCGAGCTGGTCCGGAGTTATCTTTGACGTCGCACGCAGCCGTGAAACCATCGCCGCGCTGGAATTGAAAATTGCTCACCCCGACTTCTGGCAGGATCAGGAACAGGCGCAGAAGGTGATGCAGCAGCGCAAGGCCGCCGAGGAAATCATCGCTTCCGACACCAGGCTGGCGACCATCCTCAGCGACATCGAAACTTATTTCCATCTCGCCGAGGAAGAGACCGACGTCGCCCAACGCGACGATCTGCTTCGCGACATCCAGCACGAAATCGATGCTGCCGACACTTATGTCTCCGAACTGGAAACCCTCACGCTGCTCTCCGGAGAAAATGACCGCCTGAACGCCATCATGACGATCAAGCCCGGCGCCGGCGGCATGGAGTCGCAGGATTGGGCCGAGATGCTGCTGCGCATGTACCTCCGCTGGGCCGAACAAAAAGGATTTCGCGCCACGGTCATGGACCTGACGCCGGGGGAAGGCGCGGGGCTGAAGTCCGCCACGGTGCGCGTCGAAGGCGAAAATGCCTTCGGCCTTCTATCGACCGAAAGCGGTGTGCACCGGCTGATTCGGATTTCACCGTTCGACCAGGCCGCACGGCGGCACACTTCCTTCGCCTCCGTATTCGTCATTCCCGAAATCGACGATCGAATCGACATCGTCGTAAAGCCCGAGGAAGTGCGCATCGATACCTTCCGCGCGGGCGGCGCGGGCGGCCAGAACGTGAACAAGGTGGAAACCGCGGTTCGCATCACCCACCTGGCCACCGGGATCGTCGTGCAATGCCAGAATGAACGCAGCCAGCACAAGAACCGCGAACTGGCCATGAAATGGCTTCGCTCGCGTCTGTACGAGGCGGAAGTCGAAAAGCGCCAGGCGGAAACCCGCAAGCTGGACGAAACCAAGCGCGACATCAGCTTCGGCAGCCAGATCCGCACCTACACTCTGCAGCCGTACCGCCTGATTAAGGACCACAGGACGAAATTCGAAGTGGGGGACGTGGACCGCGTTCTCAATGGCGATTTGGATCCCTTTATCCGCAGTTATTTGTTGTCGCGGAGAAGAGGGACGCTCGGAAGCGCGGCCGAAGCCGGGGACGACGCATAACTTCATAGACATAAACCATTTGTGGCCGGGGAACGGTACAACCCCGGAATTCTACTATTAACTGATCGTCCTGCGCGTTTGGCCCCATTTCGTTGACACTGTTGGGAGCACATGTTAGCGTCAATTCGCACGAATGTGGCCGCCTCGGGTGAATTTTGTCGGCCCTTCCATGCAGTTTATCTCTGAAGGGGTGCCGGTTTGAGTGAGAACAAGCGCAAATTTCTGTTTACGTCGGAATCGGTGACCGAAGGTCACCCGGACAAGATTGCCGACCAGGTTTCCGACGCAGTGCTGGACGCGGTGCTTACCGTAGATCCTACCGGCCGCGTAGCCTGTGAAACGCTGGTGACGACAGGGTTGGTAATGGTTGCCGGAGAAATTACAACCAAGGCCGTTCTGGACTATTCCGACATCGCCCGCGACGTCATTCGCGACGTCGGCTATACGCGCGCCAAGTTCGGCTTCGATGCGGAAACTTGCGCTGTCATTTCCTCAATCAAGCGTCAGTCCCCGGACATTGCCATGGGCGTGGACACTGGCGGGGCGGGCGACCAGGGCTTGATGTTCGGTTTCGCCTGCGATGAAACCGAGGAATTGATGCCGCTGCCGATCATGCTGGCGCACAAGCTGGTGCAGCGCCTTTCCGAAGTGCGCCGCCAGGGCATCGTGGATTTTCTGCGGCCGGATGGAAAATCGCAGGTTACGGTCGAATATCTGGGTGATCGCCCGGTGCGCGTCGATACCGTCGTGATCTCGACGCAGCATAGCGACTCGGTTTCGAACGCGGACCTGCAGAACGCCATACGCACCGAAGTGATTGACAAAGTGGTTCCCGCCGCATTGATGGACAAGAATACGAAATTTCATATCAACCCGACGGGGCGCTTCGTCGTCGGCGGTCCGATGGGCGACGCGGGCCTCACGGGTCGCAAGATCATTGTGGATACTTACGGCGGCTACAGCCGGCACGGCGGCGGCGCGTTTTCCGGCAAGGACCCTTCGAAGGTCGACCGCTCGGCCTGCTACATGGCTCGGCACGTCGCGAAGAATCTTGTGGCGGCGGGCGTGGCTCGCAAAGTGGAAGTTCAGCTGGCTTACGCCATCGGCGTGGCCGAACCAGTTTCGGTGATGGCCGATACGTTCGGCACCGGGGCGATTCCGGACGAACAGATTACCGACCTGATTCGCGCTACGTTCAAGCTTACGCCGCGCGGCATCATCGAGTCGCTCAATCTTCGCCGGCCGATTTACCGGGCGACCGCATCTTTCGGACATTTTGGACGCTCGGGCCCGGGTTTCACCTGGGAACTGACCGACAAGGCGGAAGCGATTCGCAGCCAGGCGGGGCTCGCCGGCAAAGAAGTGGCGGCGCGCCGCTAGTGGAAGGCCATATTCATACCGATTTCATCAGGTAAAAATCCCACAGGCGGCCTTTCGCTTTGCCTCAGGTTGCCTCAGGGTAAAAAGCCTGTGTTACTTAAAAAACAGGAGAGATTCGCGTGACAAAGACTGCGCAAGGTGTAGCGGGTGATGTTAAGGATCTGGGACTGGCGGAGCCGGGCAAGCGAAAAATCGAATGGGCGAACCAGCAGATGCCCGTTCTGCAATTAATTCGCAAGCGATTCATCAAGGAACAGCCGCTAAAGGGTGTGCGGCTTTCCGCGTGCCTGCATGTGACCAGCGAAACAGCGAACCTGGCCATCACTCTGCGTGACGGCGGGGCCGACTTGGTGCTGTGCGCTTCGAACCCTCTGTCGACGCAGGACGAAGTGGCCGCGTCATTGGTGAAGGATTACTCGATTCCGACCTACGCCATCAAGGGCGAAGACAACCCCACGTACTACGCCCACCTGAACGCCGCCGCCGAACACAAGCCGCAGATCACGATGGACGATGGCGCGGACCTGGTAACCCTGCTGCTGACCAAGTACAAGCAATTCGTGCCGGACGTCATCGGCGGCACCGAAGAAACGACGACGGGCGTGATTCGACTGCGCGCCATGGCCAAGGACGGAACGCTGAAGTATCCCGTCATCGCCGTGAATGATGCCGAAACCAAGCACTTCTTCGACAACCGCTACGGCACCGGGCAATCCACGATCGACGGCATTATTCGCTCGACGAACCTGCTGATCGCCGGCCTCAACGTGGTGGTCGCGGGGTACGGCTGGTGCGGTAAGGGCGTGGCCATGCGCGCCAAGGGCCTGGGCGCCAACGTGATCGTCACCGAAATCAACGCCGTGCGCGCCATTGAAGCGGTGATGGACGGGTTCCGCGTAATGCCCATGGCGGAAGCCGCGAAGATCGGCGACATTTTTGTCACCGTCACGGGAAATAAATCGGTTCTGGCAGCCGAACATTTCGAGCGCATGAAGGATGGCGCCGTAATCTGCAATTCCGGCCACTTCAACGTGGAAATTGACATTCCGGCGCTGGAGAAAATGGCCGGCGGCAATCACCGCATTGCGCGTCCCTACGTCGAGGAATATTCGGTCAAGAACGGCCGCAGAATTTATTTGCTGGGCGAAGGACGCCTGATCAATCTGACCGCCGCCGAGGGCCACCCGGCGGCCGTGATGGATATGAGCTTTGCCAACCAGGCCCTTTCCGCCGAGTACATGCTCAAGAACGCGGCTGACTTGAAACCGGAAGTCTACGTCGTGCCGGAAGCGATTGACCGGCAGATTGCCAAGCTCAAGCTTGAGTCGATGGGCGTACAGATGGATAAACTCACACCCGAGCAGGAGCATTATCTGGCTTCTTGGTCGGAAGGCACGTAGCAGCGCATTGAATTACCAGTGGCGCGGGTTTCGGCCTGCGGGGCTATGTTTTGCTCATGCAACTTTGCAACCCCGCAGGGCGAAGTCCGCGCCACATTGTTTTTTCAGTTTCCTCTGTCTTTAACCTCATGATGCGCGATTTCGCCAACTGGGCGCTGGAAGCCGCGCGAGCGCGCGGCGCAACTTATGCCGATGCGCGCGTCATGGACATCCGCCTCCGCGATCTTTCCACAAAGAACGGCCAGGTCGGCAATCTATCCGAATCGGAATCGTTCGGCATCGGCATTCGCGTGATTGCGCGCGGGTCGTGGGGCTTTGCCTCCACCGACCGCCTCACGCAGCAGGGAATTGCGGCCTGCGCCGCCCAGGCCGTGGCCATCGCCAGGGCGTCGGCGCTGGTCAAGCGGCACGATGTGAAAATGGTGCCGGTCGAGTCCTATCAGGACACCTGGCAGAATCCATATATCAAGGACCCGTTCCAGATTTCGATCCAGCGGCAGCTCGATCTGCTGCTGGCGGCGGACAAGGAAATGTCGCGCGTCAAGGGCGTGACGCTCACCGAAACTTCCATGGCGTTTCGCCGCATCGAGCAGTTGTTCGCCTCCTCGATTGGCTCGGTGATTCACCAGATCAAGATGCAGTCGGGCGCGGGAATTGTTGCGACCACGTTTGCCGGCAGCGAGATCCAGAAGCGTTCGTATCCAAACAGTTTTGGCGGGCAGCACCAGCTTTCCGGCTACGAACTGGTGGAATCGCTCGACCTGGTGGGCAATGCGCAGCGCGTGGCCGAGGAATCGGTCGCGCTGCATTCGGCGGCGCAGGCGCCGGAAGGCACGAAAACGCTGATCCTGGACGGCTCGCAGCTCGGCCTGCAGATTCACGAATCCATCGGCCATCCCATCGAGTTGGACCGCGTGCTGGGCATGGAAGCGAACTTCGCGGGCATGAGTTTCCTCACGCTGGAAAAGCTGGACAAGCTGCGCTACGGTTCCGACATCGTCAACGTCGTGGCCGATGCGCGGCTCGACCACGGCCCCGGCCTCGGCACGTTCGCCTATGACGATGAAGGCGTTCCCGCGCAGTGCACGCCGATCATCACCGGCGGCCTGTTCACCGGATATTTGTCCAATCGCGAAACGGCGATTTCCATCGGTTTGCAGCACTCCGGCGGCACCATGCGGACCGAATCGTGGAATCGCCTGCCGATCATTCGCATGACCAACATCAGTATCCTGCCCGGCGCCTGGAGCTTCGAGGATCTGATCGCCGATACCGACGACGCTGTTCTGATGGAGACCAACCGTTCCTGGTCCATCGACGACCGCCGCTACCATTTTCAGTTCTCCACGGAAATCGGCTGGGAGATTAAGGGCGGGAAGAAAACGCGCATGCTGAAAAATCCCAGCTATAGCGGCATCACCACGGAATTCTGGAACAGCTGCGACGCCATCTGCTCGCGCGACCATTGGACGCTGTGGGGCACGCCCAATTGCGGCAAGGGCCAGCCCATGCAGACCATGGGCACCGGGCACGGTGCTTCGCCCGCGCGTTTTCGCAACATCAAGCTGGGAGCGGCGTTCGCGAAATCATGAGCGGGGCTGGAAACCGTCTCATAGCTGGGCAACGAAACAATCTGGCCCGAACGTCAGGGGTTAAAGCCCACGTTTTTCGAGTATTTGAATGTCGCGGCTGAAACCGCGGCGCTTAAAAGCCCTGCTTTTACGGCCGATATCGTCGGACCGGAAGGTCCGATTCACAAGTCATTTTGCGCATTTGCTGAAGGGTTTATGACTCCAGGCGATAGCAGGTCCAGAAAAAAATCGCGCGGCGCAGCGAGGCGCAAGTCCGGCCCTGCGGTGGCGGCTTTGCATCTGCTTTCCGATGCGGAACTGCGGCGCATCGCGGAGAAAATTTTCAAATACAGCGATGCGGACGAAACCGAAGTGGAAATCGGCGTGATTTCCGACGCCCTGACGCGTTTTGCCAACAACACGATTCATCAGAACGTCGCGGAGCAGTCGCTCACCGTCTCGGTGCGCACCGTGCTGGACGGCCGAACGGCCCGCGCGACCACGAACAAGACGGACGACGATTCGCTGCGCCGCGTCGTGGCCACATCGAAAACCCTGGCGCGCAGCCAGCCGCGCATTCCCGGCCTGCTGCCGATGCCGGGGCCGCAGAAATACGGCCAGGTGTCGCGTTATTTTGAGAACACCGCGCACGCTTCTCCGGCCGATCGCGCCCGCGCCGTCGCCCGCGTCGCGGAAATGGCCGAAAAAAACAGGCAAACGGCCGCGGGCATTTTCACGACGGGAGTGACGCAATCGGCGATTGCCAATACAAACGGGCTTTTCGCATCGCATCGCCAGACGCGCTCCGAATTTTCCATCACCATTCTCGAACCGGATTCTTCCGGCTGGGCCAAGGCCAATGCCTCCGATCTCGACGACATCGATCCAATTGCGCTGGCCCGAAGCGCGAGCGAAAAATCGGCGGCGTCGCGCAATCCCGGCGAAGCCGCGCCGGGAAAGTGGACTGTGATTCTTGAGCCCGCCGCGGCGCTCGACCTGGTCGGGTTTCTTTTCTACGATTTTGCGGGCACGGCGGTGGCGGACCAGCGCTCTTGCTTCAACAAGCGCATGGGCAAGCGCGTATTGGGCGAAAATATCACCCTGCACGACGATGTGTTCCACCCGCTGCAATCCGGAGCGCCCTATGATGGCGAGGGAATGCCGCGCCGGAAAATATTGCTGGTCGACAAGGGCGTTCCGACGAACCTGGTGTACTCGCGCGCCACGGCAAAAAAAATGAAGGCCCGGCCCACGGGCCACGGATTTTCCCTGCCCAATGAATACGGCGAAGCGCCCATGAACCTGGTTTTTGGCGGCGGCAATTGCTCGGTGGATGAAATGGTGCGCTCGACCGGTCACGGCATTCTGGTCACCCGCATGTGGTATATCCGCGACGTCGATCCCTACGAAAAAGTGCTTACCGGCATGACGCGTGACGGCACGTTCCTGGTGCGGGACGGCAAGATCGCCGGCGGCGTCCGGAATTTCCGCTTCAACCAGGGCGTTCTCGAAATGCTTTCGAATGTCGAAGCGATGGGCCCGGCCGTGCGCGCCGCCGGGGAAGAATCGTTTGAAATGGTTGTTCCGCCGATGAAAGTCCGCAACTTCAATTTCTCCGAAGTCACGAAGTTCTAGGTTTTAGTAGGACAGGCTTCAGCCTGTCTGTTTTTCGTATTTGCAGGATCAAACCCGGACTGGCTGAAGCCAGTCCTGTTGGCTCATCCGAGCGCGCTCTTTCTCCGTAGCATCCAAGTAGTGGTACAGTCAAAGGAAGGCCACATGGACCGTCGCAGATTCATTTCGATTGCGGGAGGCGCGGGGTTGGGAATCCTGATCCCCTATGCGGTGTACCGTTCGCTGTCGTACGGATTTGGCGGGTATCACGTCAACGTCAAGAACTATGAGAAATACGGGCCGGAGGCGGCGCTGCGCGCGATAGCCCCGGTTTCGGAGTTTTACATCACATCATCGCACGGCGAGCCGCCGGTGGACGTGAACCAATGGTCGCTGACGATCGATGGCCTGGTCGACGAGCCGCTGCATTTTGACTATGACGACATCCGCAAGCTGGCTCCGTATGAAACGACGCTCACGCTGGAATGCATTTCGAATGAAATTGCGGGCGGACTGATCGACACGGCGAACTGGCGCGGAACCCTGCTGCGGCCTTTGCTGGAACGCGCCGCGCTGAAGTCCAATGCGAAGTACGCGATCCTGTACGCGGCGGAAGGCTACACGACCGGCCACACCACCGAGCGCCTGCTGCGCGACGCAAGTTTTCTGGCGTACGACATGGATGGGGAGCCGCTCAATCGTATTCACGGATTTCCACTGCGCCTGCTGATGCCCGGCACGTACGGCATGAAAATGCCGAAATGGCTGACGCGCATCGAGTTCGTCAACAAAAGTCATCTTGGCTACTGGGAATGGATGGGGTGGTCGAATACGGGCGAGCGGCAATTGCAGTCCGTGATCGACGATCCGTACAACGGCGCGCCGATTTCCGGGCAGAGTTTTGTCGTTACCGGATATGCGATCACAAATGCCGTGGGCGTGGCAAAAGTGGAAATCTCAACCGACGGCGGAGCCACTTGGAGCCCCTGCCAGATTTTCAGCAATCCCATACCATCGCAAGTGTGGGCTTTCTGGCGCTACGTGTGGGCCAACCCGTCGCGTGGGAAACACGAAATTCAGGTGCGCGCCACGGATGCGAATGGCAAGCTGCAGACATCCTCAAGATCCGGCGAATGGCCAAACGGCGCGACCGGATATCACACGGTGACTGTGGACGTGGCGTAGGGAAGTTTTTTTTCGGTTTGTTTTTTTTTGAATGTGGAAAACAAAGGCAAAGGCGAAAAGCAAAGGCAAACAGGCTGAAGCCTGTTCTACTGGTGGACTAATTTACTGCGGGGTGAAGGCGAGGCTGTTTAGGGTTTTTGCGATTACGTTTTCCTGAAACTGGATCAGGTCGGAATTCGCCCAGGTCATTCCCAGCAACGTGAAGGCATTGTTTCCTTTAAGAAACGTCACCAGGAAGACCGACCAGTCGTGCCCATCGGCGGTTCCGTGCAGGTGCTGTTCTATCGCGGGAAGTCCGGCAATCGAAACATGCTTGGTTGAGGCCAGCCTGTAATTCTCGTAAACCTCGCTGAGGGCCTTTCCGGTGGCGGCGGCGTGCGCTGCAAGGGAATCTTTCGCGCGCTCACGTCCGATCACAAGCAGAGTGGTTTGATCGTAGGTGCCCAGGGCGGCGACGGCGTCGGGCAGCGCCTTGCGCGCGTCGGGGATCAGATCCCAGCTCGGCGGCTTATACATCGTGAATCCATACGTGAGATTGATATAGGTGTTGCCGCGAATTTCGTCGCGAATCACCAGAGGTTCCGGAGGTGGTGGCGCCGGCGGAGGAGCGGGAAAGGCAACGGCTAACGCTTTCACTCTGGGCGAGGGTGGCTCACTTTTCGGAGCGGCATATGTGATGCGTCCGGTTTCCGGGCGCATCGGCGTCAGGACAATCGTTTCGGGGGAGGGGCTTGTAGGCGATGAGGCTTGCCTGGCGACAGCGGGAACCATGGCCGGCGCGCTCAATTTCGCGTTCGGCGCAGGTTCCTTTTTCGAAGCGGTGATATTGATGTCCGCGACCTTATCCTTCCGTATGAGCGCGAATCCGTAGCTGGTTGCGACGCGGAAGGAGCCATTCTCAAACCCTACAATTGTGCCGTGGATCTGCGAGCCGTCTTTCAGCCGAATTTCATCGGCGCGCGCGACGGTTGTGCCGGCCAGCAGGGCGATCAAAGCCAGCCCGGAAATTGCGCGAGCCCTCATCGCGTTTAGTATGGCAAAGGCTGGAACCGGCGGGCAAGCCCTGGAAATCGCGTGGTTTCCGGTATGCTACGTCCCGCGGAATTCCCTGAGAGGAGACAGTTATTTTCAATTGCGAAACCGCACACGGGAAAATCGTGTTTTGAAATTGCCACTTAATTGAGGATCGAGGCAGAGCCGGCCTGAAAGCTCAATAGGCGGTCCAGACTCCGGCCGCGAATTTCTTGACGGTCACAAAGCCCAGTTTTTCGTACAGGCTGACGGCCCGCTCGTTGCCGGAGGTTACGGTGAGCGACACACTTTTGAATTTTCTCACGCGCAATGCTTGCATGGACGCTTCCATCAATCGCCGGCCCAGGCCGCGTCCCTGATATCCGGGCATGGCGCAGATCTGCGTGGTGTGGCCCACTCCGGCCGAAACGCGCGAATTCAGCACCACACCCACCAGGTGATTCTCATGCGGTGGCCGCAGCACGAAGGAAGCCTCGGGCTGAAACTGCCCGCAGCCGGGCAGGATAATGATGTTCTTCAGGAAACGCAGCGCGCCTGACTCGCTGCGGTATTGATCGTTAATTTCGCCGTCAACGTGATTGGCGTAGGCGAGCTGGATCAGTCGGGCGCAGGATTCGAAATAACGGTGATCCCACCGTTCGAGAACCAGCCCTGCTCCCGGACCATTGAGGATCAGCCCGGGAAGGACGTCGAGCGGTTTCGCACCGTTTGCAGCCGACAGCTCCGCGATCATGAACTGCCGCATATAGAGCTGAAATCCATATTCGGAAAGCACCGGGTCGAGCGCGTAGCCGAAGGGAATCAACTGGGCTTCCACGCGCTCCAGCTTGGGAATGCCGCTCAGCGTGGTCAGCGTGTCGGTGAGCAGCCTCTGGCTCAATTCCTGTTGGGCGTGCCGTGGGGAGACGAAGAGTCCGCCCACCAGTCCTTTATGGTCTTCCAGCACGTAAAACGTGTATCCGATGGGGCGCCCATTTTCCAGGATGGCCGAGCCGGTAAGAGAGCGCACATCCACGAATTTCTTGATCAGCTGGATGGACGCCTGATAGTCCCATTGCAACTCCTGGCGCCATTGCTCTGCCTCTTCGGCGAGCAGTGGGTCCAGTTGCCGGGAGGATAATTGGCGCAGATCAACAATCTGCATGGGATGAGCACCCTGTCTTTGGCTTGTGGCCTGCACAACCCTTTTTACCATAGAGATGACCTTGTGTATTTCGGAAACATTCGGCGGATCGGCCTTCTATGGCGGGCTGGCAGTTGTGATAACATCTGCGAGCCGAGCGTCGCAACTACCGTCCCCAGCGTATCGAACGGCTGGGCGAAGCTTCGCTCCAAGGCCACGAATCCGAGCGCATGGGTTTCATCTCCGAATTACGATATCCAACCAGGTGGTATTCCAAGCTCGTCATTGCGGTGTTTGCCATCACTTTTTTCGCAGTGCTGGGGGTTGCTGCGATCTCCGGGTATATGTTGTTCCAGATCGTGCTGCCCGCGCAGAGCCACTCCAATATCGACCTGCAAAATTTTCCCGGGCATCCGGAGGTCTTATCCTACACCGTAGCGGGAGAAGGGGCGCGGGACGCCTGGTTTTTCCCTGGCTTGAAAGCCGCGCCGACGATTATTCTTTGCCCGGCCTATCTGTCGAGCCGGGGAGAACTGGTCACGCTGGCTTCAGCGCTGCAAGATCATCAATACAACGTGATGGTATTTGATTTTTCGGCTCAAGGGTCGAGCAATGGCCGGTCCACGCTGGGCTATAAGGAAGTTGCAGAGTTGCGCGCCGTCATCGACACGGCCGCCGCTCGCGGCGACGTGGACCCGGAACGGTTCGGAGTGTGGGGCGTGGACTTGGGCGCTTACGTCGCGCTGGCCGAAGCAACCAGTGACCCGCGGGTTCGCGCAATCGCCGTGGAATCTCCCTACAACCAGCCAGACGACATGATTCGCAGGCTCGTGAATCAAGCGGGGCTGGGTAGGTTCCCTTTTGTGACCGCCATGACCGAATGGGAATTTCGCTGGCTCAATCCCGAATATCGGAATGTGCCGCCATTGCAGGCGCGCCTGCAGAAGCTTTCGGGGGTGGCGCAACTGTATCTGGAATCGCCGGATGATCCGGCGCTCGCGATAAGCACATCCGAATTATTTCAGGCTTCGCCGCCGCCGCACGAACTTGATGTTCTGGAGCACGGCAATTATGCGGGCATGCTGGATGATGAAAAGCACAATTACGAAAACCGCATCGTGAGTTTTTTTCTCGGGAAACTGCCGCCCGTGGCCAGGCGCTAGCGAGCACCCTCGGACTCGGGCGCTTCCGGCGACACGTGCAGCAGAACCGCGAAGGGAGCGCCCACGCGACTGACTTCCCGGAACCGGTTTCCGGAATGTTCCAGTTCGATGGCGTTGCGCTGGTTGGTAAACAACCATTCTGGCAAGGGCTGGCCGGGCGTCCATTCCGGCAAATCTCGGTCGAAGTAATAGTCCAGCCCGTAATTCCAATCCCGCTTCAGTTTCAGGACCGCGATATCCCGAGCCGGCGGCAGCAGGCGAAGAGCGTCCTGTGCCGCGGCGCGCGCGGAGATTCGTGAATCGGCGGCGGGCAGCACCGCCGTGTTCAGGAAAACGAGAAGGGCCACGACGAGCAAAACCACCGTCGTCAGCGCCGCTCGCGGTCGCTTCCTCAGGCTCAGGCCCACCGCGATGAGTCCTCCAACCCCCGCGAGGATCAATAGGGAAATAGCGCGCGTAACAGAAACGTTAAATAGTTGGGCCGCCCCCAGCAGTTTCGTGGCGAAAAATGGAAGTGCGCAAAAAATCCCGCCGGAAATTCCCGTCAAAATTGCGGATGCCTTCGGATCCGATGCAAGCATGCGATCCACCGCGCGGCTCATCAGAAGAAACAGCGGAGGAACCGACGGCAGGATGTACCCGGGCAGCTTGGATTGTGAAAAGCTGAAAAAGAGAAAAGGAAAAATGGCCCAACAAAGCAGGAAAAGTCCGGGTGAATCCGGCCAGCGCTGCTTGTCCCATTTTTTGCGCAGCGTGCATGCCAGTATGGCGATCCAGGGTAGCGTGGCCAGGCAAAGAACAGGAACATAAAACCAGAATGGCTGGAGGTGTTCGAAGATGGGCGTGAGATAGCGTTCAAAATTGTGCTGCCAGATGAACACGCGCAGGAAGTCGGGGTTGCGCAGAGCGCACAGCACGTACCACGGCAGCGCCGTCGCGCAAAACACCGCGATGACCAGAGGATGCAGAAATCGAAATGGCGCGCGCCACTGGCGCGACGCCGCGGCCCACAGCAGCGCCGCGCCGCCGGCCAGAATTACGGCGGCGGGACCTTTGGCCAGCACCGCGGCGCCTAGAAAAAATCCGAAGGCAATCCGCAGAGCTGTTCCGGGGCGCGGTCTCTGCAGCATTTCTCCGGCGATGGCCATCGCGGCGGTTAAAAGTCCCGCGAACAGCATGTCGGGGCTGGCGGCGCGAGAAAAGGCGATCAATGCGACCGAAGTGGGCAGCAGCAGGAGCGCGTAGCGGGCCGTGCTGACTCCGTAGGAGCGCACGGCGGTCCAGGCAATCGCCAGGACGGCAAGCAGCGCGGCCAGCGCCGAGGGCAGTCGCGCGGAAAATTCACTCACGCCAAAAATGCGCATCGAAATCCCGGCAGCCCAGTAATACAGGACAGGCTTTTCAAACCACGGCGCGCCCCACAGCCGCGGCGTGACCCAGTCGTGCGTGCGTGCCATCGCCTGTGCAATCGCGGCGTAGCGCGGCTCGTCCGGTCCCACCAGCCCCAGAACGCCAAGCCCGCCGAACAGGCACACCGAGAGAACGGCGAGAATCAGCGGCACGATCCAAAGCGATATCTGGAAATCGGGTTCTTCAGCGGCGCGCGACCGAATTGGGGTGGAGGAATCCAACCGGGTGAGTCTAGCATTGCAGGCGAGAGTTTTCAGCTGCCAGGCGCGAAGCCCTGTTTTCTTTCTCGGAGGGTGCGGCGCACGGCCCAGGCATTCCTGGCAAAACTGGAGCCTGCACCCGTTATAATCCCCGGGTGCGAGAAGACCTGGAATACGCGATGGCATGGCTGTTGCTCAAGATGCTCGGCGCGATGCCGCACCCGGTGGCCAGATTTGTGGGCGCGCGCACGGCCGCGCTGCTGCTGTGGCTGCGGCCGGGGCTGCGCCGCGCGGCGTCGGAAAATCTGCGCCTGGCATTTCCGGATTGGAGCAGCAAGCAGCGGCGCGCCGTGATACGTGGCATGGTGCGGCAATTGGGATGGATGGGAGCGGAATTCGCGCACTTTCCCCGGCGCACGAAGGAAAACATCGAGCGCCTCGTGCTGCTTGAGGGATTTGAGAATTTCGCGTCGGCGCACGCGCGCGGCAAAGGCGTGCTGTTTCTCACCGGACACATGAGCGCGTGGGAGCTTGCGCCGTTCGCGCAGGCGCTGTTCGGCTATCCGCTGCACTTTCTGGCGCGCGCGATCGATAATCCGCGCGTGGACGCGCTGGTGACGCGCTACCGCTGCCTCAGCGGGAATTTGCCGATCGACAAGAATCAATCCGCGCGCGCGGTCCTGAAGGCGCTTTCCGCCGGCGGCACGGTGGGAATTCTGGCCGACCACAATACGCTGCTGAGCGAGGGCGTGTTCGTGGATTTTTTCGGCATTCCGGCATGCACGACGGCGGGCCTGGCCCGGTTCGCGCTGCACACCGGCGCCGCCGTCGTGCCCGGATTTCTGCATTGGGATGCCGCGCTGCGCAAGTACAGGCTTTGCTTTGGGCCGGAGGTGGAACTGTCTCGCACGGCGGACGACGAGGCCGACATCCGGGAAAACACGCAGCGATTCACACGCGTGATTGAAAACCACGTGCGCCGGTATCCGGATCAATGGCTTTGGCTGCACCGCCGGTGGAAGACGCGCCCGCCGGGCGAACCGGCAGTCTATAAGACATAGAGCGGGCCGGGCGGCAACGAATTTCTTGGGGGAGAAACGCCATGACACGCACTGCAAGCGAACTCGCACAATTTCTGGGCTGCGCAATCGAAGGGGAGGGCTCAACGATCGTGTCCGGGGTTGCCGCGCCCGCCACGGCGCGTCCGGCCGACCTGATCTACGTAGAGACGCCGAAGCATCTGGATCGGGCCGCGGCTTCGCTGGCGCAAGTTGTAGTGATCGCGCCGGGCCTGGCGCTGGCAGGGAAGACGCTGCTGCGCGCGGTGAATCCAAAACTCGCATTTGCGCGCGCGGCCGAGTGGATTGCGCCGCCCGCTCCGATCGCGGTTGGCATTCACGCGACTGCCGTGATCGCTCCCACCGCGCAGCTTGCCCGGGGCGTGGCCGTGGGTCCTTACGCGGTGATTGAAGAGGGAGTCAGGATCGGCGCAGGCTCGGAAATCGGCGCATTCTGTTTTCTGGGAAGCGGCTCGGTGATCGGCGAAGGATGCCGGCTGCACCCGCATGTGACGCTGTATGCGGTCGCGCGGCTGGCCAATCGCGTGATCTTGCATTCCGGCGCGGTGATCGGCTCGGACGGCTTTGGTTACGTTGCCGGGGACGGGAAGCGGTGGAAATTTCCTCAGGTGGGAGAAGTCGAAATTCATGATGATGTGGAGATTGGAGCGAATACGACGATTGACCGGGGATCGCTGGAGCGCACGGAAATTTGCGCGGGTGCCAAGCTGGATAATCTGGTTCACGTCGCGCACAACGTGCACATCGGCGAAAACACGGTCATCGCGGCGCAGACAGGCATCTCCGGTTCGGCCAGGATCGGAAGGGACGCGGCATTCGGCGGGCAGGCTGGGCTGGGTGACCATTGCGTGGTCGAAGACGGCGCCGTGATTGGAGGACAGGCCGGAATCCTGCCTGGAAAAATTGTCCGGAGCGGGCAGATTGTCTGGGGGACTCCGGCGCGGCCCCTGGCGAAGTTCAAGGAGCAATTTGCTTGGTTCAGCCGCTTACCAGAATTGGCCAAACGCATTCGCAATATCGAGAAACAAAGCGAGTCGAACAGGGGCTAAGCCGGGGTGGAGCGGTGATTTGAAAGAGGATATCTTGTCATCTACGGTCTGCAGCAATCCCTGTTGACCCGGGTTTCAATACTGAAGATAATGGATGTTGGAATTTCTAGGGTCTCGTTTTAGGGGCGGATGGACGAGTCTATCCGGGCTGGTGCGATAAGGTTTCCGAGCCATACGGGATGGTACTGAGGGCTTTCGATTTGGTGTATTCAGATGATCGTTCCTCGATAAAACTGCATCCAACGCGGTTGAGGTTTGGACATTACCAATGGCATTAGGAACTCGTGTACAGTTTGAGCAGTCAGGCGGCCCGCGGTCCGCGGGTGTCTTCCCTGTGCTGGCCGAGCGCCTCTCCGACGCCATCGACCGCGGAGTCAATTATCTCCTTTCGTTGCAGGCGTCCGAAGGCTATTGGGTCGGCGAACTGGAAGCGGACACCACACTGGAATCGGATTACATTTTTTATCTGCACGTCATAGACAAGGCGCATCCGGACCGCATCGCGAAGCTTGCAAATTACGTGCGGCGCCGGCAACTCGAGGACGGCGGCTGGAACATTTATTTTGGCGGACCGTCCGAGTTGAATGCCACGATCAAGGCGTATGTCGCGCTGCGGCTGGCCGGAGATCCCGCGGATTCCGAAGCGTTGCGCCGCGCCTGTGCCCGGGTACACGAACTGGGCGGCCTGGAAGCTTCCAACTCCTACACGAGGTTGTATCTGGCTCTGGTTGGGGCCGTCGGATGGGACATGGTTCCCGCTGTTCCGCCCGAACTGATGCTGCTGCCGAACTGGTTTGCCATTAATATTTATGAGATGTCGTCGTGGACGCGCGGAATCGTGATTCCGCTGACGATTCTGTACGCGCATAAGCCGCGCTTCCATGTCCCGGCCGGAATCGCTGTCGATGTTTTGTATAAAGACCCGTCGCGCAAGGCAGTCGCTCTGGACTGGGATAGCCAGCTTTTTAGCTGGCGGAATTTCTTTCTGGCGCTGGATCGCGGCCTGAAGCTGTACGAACGCGTGCCGTGGAAGCCCTTGCGGCAGCGGGCGCTGCGCCAGGCCCGCGAATGGATGCTCGAGCATCTGGAACGCACCGAGGGATTGGCTGCGATTTATCCGGCGATGATGAATTCGATTTTTGCCCTCATCGCTCTGGGACATTCCCCGGACGATCCGCTGACGGCGCGAGAGATCGGCGAATTCTCCCGCTTTGAGATTGAACAGGACGACACCATCCGCATGCAGCCGTGCGTTTCGCCGGTCTGGGACACGGCCATCGCCATGGTCGCGTTGGAGGAGGCCGGGCTGCCGCCGGATCATCCGGCGCTGATCGAAGCGGCCGAATGGCTGCTGGAAAATCAAATTGTCGGGTCGGGCGACTGGATGATTAAAACTCCCGGTGTGATGCCGGGGGGCTGGGCGTTTGAATTTCGCAACGATTTCTATCCCGATGTGGACGATACGGCATTCGTTCTGATGGCCCTGCAGCGCGTCGATTATCCCGACAAGACGCGCATGGAAGCCGCGACGCGCCGGGGTCTGGAGTGGCTTCTGGCCATGCAGAACCGGGATGGCGGCTGGGGCGCGTTCGATCACAACAACGACCGCCATTTTCTCTGCCATATCCCGTTTGCCGACCACAATGCCATGATCGATCCATCGACTGCGGACGTCACCGCGCGCGTCGTGGAATGCCTGGGGCGTTACGGATGGCCGGCAGGCCATGAAGTGATTCAGAGGGCCGTGCGCTTCCTGTTGAAGGATCAGACCGAGGAAGGGCCCTGGTTCGGGCGCTGGGGTGTAAACTATGTGTATGGCACCAGCGGCGTGCTCCGCGCACTGGAAACGGTTGCGCTGACGGCACGCGAGTATTGCCAGCGCGCGGTGGGATGGCTTCGCGCCGTGCAGAACGCGGACGGCGGATTCGGGGAATCGATTGCTTCTTATTACGACCCCGCGCTCAAGGGCAAGGGAGCCAGCACGGCGTCACAGACCGCGTGGGGGCTGATCGGATTGCTGGCCGCCAGCGAGCAGGGGGATCCGGCAATCGCGCGCGCGGTGAATCACCTGGTGGAACAGCAGCAGGCGGATGGTTCGTGGGCCGAACAGGAATTTACCGGCACGGGATTTCCGTGCGTTTTTTATCTGAAGTATCATTTGTATCGCAATTATTTTCCGTTGTACGCGCTGGCGCGGTACCGCAACATGACGAATCGCATCGTTCCGTTCTGCGGGTTGCAGGTGCAGCCCCGGGAATTCGAGCGACAGAAGGCTTAGGAGAGTGAATGAGATATCCGTTGAAGATGACCGCGAACCTCGCAAAGTATGTGGCTACCCAGCGTTTCCGCGGCACGCAGAAGTTTCCGATGGTGATGATGCTGGAGCCGTTGCACACCTGCAACCTTACGTGCACGGGATGCGGCAGAATTCGCGAGTACAAATCCACGATTAACGAAGTCATGACGGTGGAGCAGTGCGTGGCCGCGTCGGATGAATGCGGAGCGCCCGTCGTTTCGATCTGCGGCGGCGAGCCCCTGATCTACCCCGAAATTGGCCGCCTGGCGCACGAGATTCTGGACCGCGGGCGCCACATTATTTTGTGCACCAATGGAATGTTCATCCGGAAGCGCCTGCACGAGTTCAAGCCCACTTCCAGCTTTTTCTTCAACGTGCATCTGGACGGCCTGGAGAGGACGCACGATCTTTGCGTCGAGCGGGACGGCGTGTTCCGCGAGGCCATCGAGGGCATCAAGGCTGCCAAGGCCGCCGGATTCCTGGTCTGCTCGAACACGACCATTTATAAAGAGACGGACCTCAGCGAGATTTCCGATCTTTACTCCTACCTGGATACGCTGGGCGTCGACGGATTCATGCTTTCTCCGGCCTACGGTTATGCCGCCGTGCAGACCACGGACATTTTCATGTCGCGCGCGGACATTCGCGAAAAATTCCGCGAGGCGGTTGCGCTGCTCGACAAGCACAATCTGATGGTTTCCCCTATTTATCTCGATTTCCTGCGGGGAGAGCGCGAACTGGAGTGCACGGCATGGGGCACGCCCACGTTCAATCCGCGCGGCTGGAAAGGCCCGTGCTACGTCATCACCGACAACCACTACGATTCTTACCAGGGAATGGTGAGCCAAACGCCCTGGGAAAAATACGGCCCGGGTAACGATCCGCGCTGCGCCGACTGCATGATGCACGTGGGATTTGAGACCACGCCGGTGCTGGGCGCCAAGCGCAACCTGGGCGATACCTGGAAAATGCTGAAGTGGCAGTTTTCAGGGCGCATGGGCGGCCATCCCGAAAAGAACGGCGACGACAAGCCCACGAATGGACGCACCGGCGGTGGCGCAACGCTGATGCCTCCGCCGCCCACGAGTCCGGATCTGGTTTCGTCTGACGGCAGACTACGAGTTCTATGAAAACACTGGTCACCGGGGCGACCGGCTTCCTGGGAAGCCACATCGCCCGTGAACTTTCCGGGCGCGGAGAGGACGTGCGTGTGCTGGCGCGGGCCTCCAGCGATCTGCGCGCGCTCGAAGGGTTTCGGTCCGAAAGCGCCGTCGGAGATTTGCGGGATGCGGCGTCGCTTGATCGGGCGCTCGACGGCGTTTCACGCGTGTTTCATGTGGCCGCCGACTACCGGCTCTGGGCCAGCGATCCCCGTGAAATTTACGAATCGAACGTGACGGGGACGCAAAATCTGCTGGAGGCCGCGCGCCGCGCCGGAGTGGAGAAATTCGTTTATACCAGCACGGTCGCGACGATCGCGGTGCCCCGTGAGGGCAGGTTGCCGAACGAGCAGACGCAATCGTCGGTCGCGGAAATGATCGGGCACTACAAGCGCTCGAAGTTTCAGGCCGAGCAGTGCGCCCTGCTCGCCGCCGAAGCGGGGTTGCCGGTGATCATTGTCAATCCAACGACGCCGGTGGGGCCGGGAGACTGGAAACCCACGCCGACGGGAAAAATCATCGTCGATTTTCTGAATGGGCGCATTCCGGGTTACGTCGACACCGGTCAGAACTTCGTTCCCGTGGAGGATTGCGCGCGCGGGCATCTGCTCGCGGCCGAGCGCGGCCGCGTGGGGGAGCGATACATTCTGGGGGGCCGCAACCTGACCTTGAAGCAGATTCTTGATATGCTCGCTGCAATCAGCGGACGCCGGGCGCCGCGATGGAAATTTCCGCACGCCCTGGCCTATGCGGCCGCGTGCGTGGATACGGGGGTATCGCGCATGCTGGGGCGCGCGCCTCAGATTCCTCTGGAAGGCGTGCGCATGGCGCGGCACAAAATGTTTGTGGACGCCTCGAAAGCCGGGCGGGAACTCGGATTCGTCTCCGGGCCGGTGGAGGCCGCGCTGGAACGCGCCGTGGAATGGTACGAAGCCAATGGATATATCGCCTCCCGTGGCGCGCAGGCAGTGGCGCGCGCTCATGCGGCGTAGGCTTTAGGTACAGGTAAGTGTCGAAGCACATGAAAATATTGGTGACATTCGCGGTTCAGGCGGAATTCGCTCCTTGGCAGCGGCGACGGAGCTTCCGGCGGTTGCCGGGAGACTGGCCGGTTTTCGAATCCGAATTTGGCGGCGTGCATGTCCGCGCGATCCTCACGGGCATGGGGCAAACCCACGCCCTGCAAGCGGTGCGACGGATCCTCCCGGAGAGGCCCGACATCTGCGTTTCCACCGGCCTCGCAGGGGCGCTGCGGAGCGGGTATCGCCCGGGAGACATCCTGGCGGCGCGATTGGTGAGTGAAGTGGGCGAGCCGGTCGCCGTGGCCAGCCATCCGGAGTTGCTTTCGACGGCCGTGGATTGCGGCGCGCGGCAGGTGGAGCGTTTTGCGACGTCGAGGACGCTGGTGTCGCGCGCGGAAGGCAAGCGTCAATTGGGGAGCGAGGCGGAAGCCGTCGAAATGGAAAGCTATACGATACTGGCGGAAGCGGCGCGCTACGGAGTGCCGGCGGTTGCCATTCGCGCGATCAGCGATACATCCGATTTCGACATCCCGTACGATTTTGAGAGTGCGCGCGACGCGCGCGGCCAGGTGCGCACCAGTCGTGTTGTGGCGCAAGTGCTTCGCCGTCCATCGGGATTGCCCGCGCTGCTCACGCTGGCGCGCGATTGCCGCGCGGCTTCCAGGCAGCTTGCGAATTTTCTCGATGTGTTTACGGGAACGCTGGCCGACCGGCTGATCCCCATTGAGTCGGACATGGTGGCTGCGCTATGAGCCAGTCGGGAAGCATACTGGAAGCTTCTTTTGCAATGCCTCCGGCGCAGGCCACGATGCGCGCGGCCGTATACCGCGGCAAGGGGCGCGTAGTCGTCGAAAACGTTCCTGTGCCGGTCATCGCCGAGGGGGAAGTTCTGATTCGCGTGGCCGCCTGCGGGATCTGCGGCACTGACATCAAGAAGATCGAATACGGATTCGTCGCCGCGCCGCAGATTTTTGGCCATGAGGTTTCCGGGACCGTGGTTGCCGTCGGCGCCGGGGTCACCAAATGGAAAGTGGGCGACCGCGTCATGAGTTTTCATCACGTTCCCTGCGGGGCGTGCTTCTATTGCGACCGGCGCCTATTTTCGCAATGTCCCGCATACAAGAAAGTGGGATTGACGGCGGGTTTCGATCCCAATGGCGGAGGATTTGCCCAGTTTGTGCGGGCCATGCCGTGGGTCGCCGAACGCGGGATGGTGGCGATTCCGGATGGGGTCAGTTTTGATGAGGCGTCGTTCATCGAGCCTGTCAATACCTGCATCAAGGCCGTCGAAAAGGCTCGCGTGGACGCCGGAGAAACGGCGCTGGTCATGGGGCTCGGGCCGATCGGGCTGCTCTTGATGATGCTTTCGAAACTTCGTGGAGCGAAGGTGGTGGGCAGCGACCCGATGCCCGAGCGCCGCACGAAAAGCATGTCGCTGGGCGCTGATCTGGCCGTGAATCCGCGCGACGGCCATTTGGGCGAGCAGGTTCGCGGGTGCACCGAAGGGCGTGGCGCCGATGTCGTGCTGGTCGCCGTGCCGATTCCCACGGCGCTGACCGAAGCGCTGGCTCTGGCCCGGCCGGGAGGGCGCGTGCTCCTGTTCGCGCAAAACGATCCGCAGATGAAGATCGAATTTCCGGCCGCTGCGGTGGGCGTCGAGGAAAAGGAAATTCTGGGAAGTTACAGCGCGGCTCTGGACCGGCAGGAGGAAGCGGCACGGCTGATCTTTACGCGCCAGTTGCCGGTACGCGAATTGATCTCTCATCGGTTTTCGTTGGAAGATATGGACAGGGCGCTGCAGCTGGCCGCCCGTCCGGTAGGAGATTCCTTGAAAGTGGTGATCCATCCTTGATAAGAACCGAACAAATACAAAGCAAGCAATACTCTCATAAGAGCGGTCATATGACTGCCGCAGTCCTATATGGCAGCGAAGATCTCAAGATCGAAAGCATCGACATACCCCAACTTGCTGCGGATGAAGCGCTCATTCGAGTCAAGGTGGCCCTGACCTGCGGTACCGACTTGAAAGTCTGGAAGCGGGGATACCACGCGCGCATGATCACTCCCCCGGCCGTATTCGGGCACGAACTTGCCGGCGTTGTCGAGCAACTCGGTTCCGACGTGAATGGCGGCCTCAGGGTCGGCGCACGCGTCGTTCCCTCCAACTCTGCGCCTTGCATGACCTGCCTGTTTTGCCGCAAGGGGCAGACCAATCTTTGCGAGGACCTGCTGTTCAATAACGGAGCGTACGCCGAATATATCCGCATTCCCGGGAGAATTGTGCGCCAGAATATGCTGGTCATTCCGGAACATGTTTCGTTCCAGGATGCCGCGATGGTCGAACCACTGGCTTGCGTGCTTCGCGGAATTCACGAGACGGGAATCCAGCCGGGAGATACGACCGTTGTGATCGGTTGCGGCCCGATCGGATTGAAATTCATCCGCGTTCTTGCCGGGCGCGGCGTGAACGTGATTGCTCTGGGGAAAAGGTCGAATCAGATTCGCGCGGCTGAGCAGTTTGGTGCGCGCGCCGCGTTCATCGCTCCGGACCTCACGGACCCGGCGAAAACTGTGCGCGAGCTAACCGAAGGCGGCCGCGGGGCCGATTCCGTAATTGAAGCGGTTGGAACAGCGCAAACGTGGGACTGGGCGCTGCAGATGGTGCGCCGGGGCGGCACGGTGAATCTGTTTGGCGGATGTCCGCGCGGCACTCTGGTGCCGATGGACCCGAATGCGCTGCACTATTCGGAGATCACGATCAAGTCCACGTTCCACCATACGCCCAGGTTCATCCGCGAAGCGCTCGAGGCAGTGGCGCGGGGTGAAATCCAGTCGAGCGATTTTGTGAATGCGGAAATTCCGCTCACCGATCTTCCGAAAATGTTCGAGCACATGAAGCATCGCAACGGCGAAATGAAAGTCGCGGTGATTCCGTAGATATTCGCGCCCGCGTGAACTGTTTCCATCGGTTCCGGCAGGACGCGCTGTTCATCGCGAATCCGGCGATGAACACCCTGCCTGCACTTCAGGCCGAGCGAGATGTAAACCAGACAGGCTGTCCATCGCTTCGCTCAGGATGAAAAGCCTGTCCCACTTGAACCGCGCCGGGCTCTCCGGCTGCCGGTCGAGCGCCATGCAGATACCCGCTGAACTCGAAATCGCCCGGAATATGCCTTCGCCCGGTTGCTCGGCCGCCGAGGCGGAGAGCTACACGCGCTGGCTGGCTACGCATCACTACGAAAATTTCAACGTGGCGTCCTGGCTGCTTCCCAGGCATCTCCACCAGCATTTTTACAATCTGTATGCCTATTGCCGCTGGGCGGACGATTTGGGCGACGAGGTTTCCGATCCTGTCAGGGCGCTGGAATTGCTCGGCCAGTGGAACCAGGATCTGCGCGACTGCTACGCCGGCAAGGCGTCGCATCCGGTATTCATCGCGCTGCAACGGACGATAGGCGCGTGCGAGATTCCCATCGACCCGTTTTCGGATTTGCTGGTTGCGTTTCGCCAGGACCAGACCGTGAACAGGTTTCCCACCTGGAAGAGCCTGCTCGATTACAGCCGCTATTCCGCAAATCCGGTGGGTCGCCTGGTGCTTTATCTTTGCGGCTATCGCGATGCCGCGCGCCAGCAGCTTTCCGACGCGACCTGTACGGCGCTGCAGCTCACTAACTGCTGGCAGGACGTCAGCCGCGATCTGGAAAAGGGGCGCATCTACATTCCGCTCGATGTGCTTGCGGCGCACGGCCTCACCGAAGAAGATATTCTCAATCGCCGGTTCGATGCGCGATACGTTACGCTGATGAAGGATTTGATTGCGCGGACGCGGCAACTGTTCGCGCAGGGAATGCCGCTGGCTCGCAGCGTCGATTCCTCGTTGCACGTGGATATCGAAATGTTCAGCCGCGGAGGGATGGCGGTGCTGGATGCCATCGAAGCGATGGGATACAACACGCTCGAACGCCGGCCATCGGTTCCGAAATCGAAGCAAGCTCGATTGCTGGCCGGCGCGCTGATCCAGCGGCTTTTTGCGCGCGGCCGCGCGCCCGCGCCCATCGCTGAAGCGGGGGCCGGGCGGCTGTCCATTGTCGAGGGCGGCAGCGCCGATTCCAATGCCGGGAAGCTGCGCCAGGGAAGCACAAACGAAATCGCGCATTCCTACGCGGAATGCAGGAATGTGGCGCGCGCGGCCTCCAGCAACTTCTATTACGCGTTTTTTATGCTGCCGCAGGCCAAGCGGGACGCGCTTTGCGCCCTGTACGCGTTCATGCGCCTGGTGGACGACGTTTCCGACACGGTGGGCAGCGCGGCGGATAAGCAGCGCGGACTGGCGCGCTGGCGCGCCGCTCTGGATGCCGTTGTGGCGGGCGATGTGTCAGGACACCCAATTTTGCCGGCGTTTGCCGATACCATCGAGCGGTTTCACATTCCCCCGCGCTATTTTCACGACCTGATTTCCGGCGCGGAGATGGATTTGACTGTCGGGGACTACCCGACGTTCGATCGGTTGCGCGAATATTGCTACCGCGTGGCCGGAACCGTGGGCCTGACGTGCCTGCACGTGTTTGAATTTGACGATCCGCACGCCCCGGACCTGGCCGAAAAGCT
>Ga0307373_10003764_pt1 | contig 26091 bp, 17 predicted proteins | sample OX2MG_FD_202534 | JGI IMG/M metagenome (GOLD analysis project Ga0307373, IMG submission 202534) | Soil microbial communities from Risofladan, Vaasa, Finland - OX-2 | ecosystem: Environmental > Terrestrial > Soil > Coastal area > Acid sulfate soil | place: Finland: Risofladan, Vaasa | collected...
GCGCAACAACGCTTTCGATGCCCGCAATCCTTTCACGGATGAATTCCGCAGTTCGCCGGCGACTTTCCGCCAGAACCAGTTCGGAGGTACGGTGGGCGGGCCCGTTGTGATTCCGAAGCTGTACAACGGGCGCAACCGCACGTTTTTCTTTTTCGGTTTCGAAGGCAACCACTACACGCAGGCTACTGAGTCCCGGGCTTACGTGCCCACCGCCGCGGAACTCCAGGGTGACTTCTCGAATACCGTTGGCCACCCGAACATCTATGACCCGGCGACCACGCGGCCTGACCCCAACCATCCCGGCGAGTTTATCCGCGATCAGTTTCAGTACAATGGAGTCTTGAATGTAATTCCGCCCGACCGGATCGATCCGAAGGTCCAGAGTTTCATCCAGAGTTATTTCGACACGCCCAACCTGACCGGCGACCCGGTCCACAACATACTCTACCCATTCCCGTTGACCATCGTGGAAAACCAATACAACGGCCGCGTGGATGAGCAACTCGGCAACAAGGACACCCTGTTCTTCCGTTGGAGTGAGTTCGACGCCACCACAAAGACCGTGGGCTACAAATCCTACGGCGAAACTACCGTGCCGGCACGCCAGATTGGAGCGGGATGGACCCATGCGTTCTCCCCTTCGCTGTTCATGCAAGCCCTCGGCGGGTATAACCAACGGCCGTTCTACCCCACTTCGGTTAGCACGGTGGGCGCCAGCCCCGCGCTAGCCTTGGGCTTCCCCAGCACCGGCGGGAACACGATCTCCCTTTCCTCCCCCTGGGGCAGCGCGGGATATCCAACCATGAACTCCATGATCGGTAGCCCGGCGTGGAATGCCACGACCAGTCTGACTTGGGTGCATGGGCGGCACAATTTCATGTTCGGCTTGCAGTGGTTAAGACAGGGCAACGATAACCAAGGTGCCGAAAGCAACAGCTACTCATTCAGCAACGCCCAGACCGCCAATCCGGAGCTACCGGGCACGACAGGGGCTTCGCTCGCTTCGGCGCTGCTGGGTCTGCCTTCCCAAACAAACATAACCCCGGCCAACCATTTTGAGATGCGCTATTCCACCTGGTCGGAATATGCGCAGGATGAGTGGACGGTGAGCAACAACGTCACGGTGAATTATGGTCTGCGCTTTGACCTTCGGCGGCCCGTTGGTTCGTATTCTCCCCAGAGCTTCATCGGAGGGGCTGTCCCGAACGGCGATTACTGGATCGGGTTGAACCAGATGCCGGGGCTCTGCAGCGTGGTAGGCAAAGCACCTTGTCTTCCCGCCCCGCTGTCGCAGATCCCATACGGCAACCATATCAAACTATCGCCGGAGGGGATTGCCTGGGGGCCGAAGGTTGAGTGGGACGACTGGGGACCGCGCCTAGGGGTCGCCTGGCGGGTGAACAATAAGATGGTAATCCGCAGTGGTTTTGGCATTCTGTATGACCCGCTCTCGGGCATTGACCAGGACTGGAAAGGCATTCAGGGGGAATGGCCGGCAGCCTCGGGGCTCTGGCGGATAGAATCATGGAACAATTTGGGTAACCCTGTGACTACCATCGAGCAGACTTTCGGGAAGTCAGGAACTCCTCTCCCCACATCCGATCCCTGGTCGCAGATGAACTGGTGGTTCGACCCGAATCACAAGGACTCCAGATCGGTGCAGTGGAACACGGAAATTCAGCGTCAGATGAACAATAATTTGGCGTTATCCATCGGTTACGAGGGGAGCCGCTCGGACCGGGAGGATCGTACGGGCCTGTGGAACACGGCGACGACGCCTGGGCCGGGGACGCCGGCTGAGGTGAATGCGCGGCGGCCCTTCCCATGGTGGAATGGCACGAGCTTCATGGGTACTTCCACCGGCATATCCACTTTCAATGCGTTGGAAGTGAAACTGGACCGCCGCTTCGCCAACGGCTTTTACGGCCTGGTGTCGTATACCTGGTCGAAGAGCATGGATAACGGCGCCAGCGGCTGGGTTGGTTTTGAGAACGGACCCAATACCGGGGGGCAATATCAGAACTACTACGATCCCAACGGAAGCCGCTCCGTGTCTGGGTATGACATCACGCATTCTCTGGCACTGAGTGGGGTGTATGAGCTTCCCTTCGGCCGCGGGAAGAAATACTTCAGCCATCACGGAGCTGCGAGTTGGCTGTTGGGCAACTGGCAGATGAATGGGATCGTGACGGCACGGTCAGGGCAGCCCTACAACATTTCCGTCCAAGGCGATGTGGCCAATATCGGCAACACTGTCGGCTGGTTTAGCTACGCGCGTCCGAATCTGGTCGGAAATCCAAACCTGTCGAATCCGACCAGCGCGGAGTATTTCAACACGAGCGCCTTCGTTGCGCCCTCGTTCAGCTACGGCAACTTAGGGCGGAACACCATGCGTTCCGCACCGGTGTTTGTCGCGGACTATTCCCTTTTCAAGAACTTCCCCGTGAGCGAGAGGATGAATCTCTCGTTCCGGGCAGAGTTCTTCAACCTCTTCAACATCCAAAACTACGCGCCGCCGGATTCCCAACTCGGCGACCCGGGGTTTGGGCGAGTTTTTGGCACCACGAACTACCCACGGCAGATTCAATTTGCTCTACGATTGACCTTCTGAGAACTCGCGCGCGGGGCTACCCATCCGGGCTTGCTTCGCGCGGCGGGAAGAACGCGGTCCGTGACCTGTGGCAAAAGGAAAACCTTGGTGATTTCAGCCAGAGCTTTAAAGCTGAGATCAATCCGCACGGCGCGGGCCTGTACAGGATAAGCCCGATGTGATCCCGGAACTCCGGCTACGCCTCGATGCGATAGCGCTCGCCCGGCTCCGTGGAAAAAATCAGGATGCCGTTCTCGACTTGCGCGGGAACGGCCCCGCCATCCCGCTGCCGCGTCACGCGCGCGCGAGCGGACTTCCAGGGGTTCGCCAGTCGAACGGTCTTCCCTTTCTCGCTTGTTAGCGACACCTGCGAGACCTTCCGCCCATCGAACGCAGCGCTCACCAGAAACGCACCGACGGCGCGCAAGTCCTTAAAGCGCGCGGGCCCCAAATTCCTGGTGTTGGGAAACAGCCGAATCGTGCCCGTATAGCTCTGCATCAGGCATTCATTCAGCACCACGGGCAGAGAAAGGTTTTCCGTCCAAACGCCCATCCTCAACATGAAGTCAAAGTTGGTCGAATCCTCGTACCTCCCGCCGGTTTGCCGTACTCGGTCGTTCGCCACGCCATCCGGCAGCAGGCAATAGCGCACCTGGCCTTTGAACCATTTGAGGTCCAGCGTGCCGAGCCGGGCTCGAACGAGCGGTTGAAAAACCAGATCGTTTCCTCCCTCCAGACGGACCACCTGAGCCGTGCGGCGCGCAATCCGAAGCTGATCTTCGCCCCGCCCAATGCCCACCTGCTCCGCCGGGAAAACCGGAGCCAGGGTCAGGGGAACGTTATAAACGTGCTCGGCGGGAGCATTCTCTACGTCCAGCCAGACTTCTCCGTAGGGCCCCTTGACCTTGGGATAGGGTGCCAGATTGTCCTTCACTTCTTTCCAGCGCGCGCGATTGGATTGATCCGTTCCTAGTATTTGGGAAGCTTCCACAACCGCGTCCAGCAGAAAGGCCATCAGCGACAGGTCCAGAATGCAATCCTTGTTCAGGCGAAAATCCACGGTGCAGCCCCAGTTCTCTGATGAGATCGTGGGAATGACGTGGTATTTTCCGTCGGTTCCTTTCTTGACGTAGGCGGAGACAAGCTCGGCGGCCGCCCGGAAAATCGGATACACTTTTCCGAGATAATCCACGTCCTGAGTGTAAAGGTACTGCCACCAGAGGCTCTGGACGGTCCACGGCGTCATGCTGACCTGGTAGCCCCAAGGAGGGACGGGATAAGGCACCATTTGGCTGGGAACCGGATAGGCAGAAACAGGAAAATAAGCGCCGGGAAGGCCGAACTTTTCCCGGGCATAGCTTTCGCACATCGGGAGCAGGTTCTGGCAAAGCTCAACGTAAGGCAGGTGTTGCTCCACATGATTGCTGGAGAAGACTCCCCAAAATACCTGCTGGCAGTTGTAGTCCAGGTGATAGTCCCCGTGCCAGGCGGTGCCGATGCTTCCGGCGCTCCAATTGCCGAAAAGGCCGGGCGCCGTCTTGCGCTGGCGTAGGCAACAGGCCAGGAAGTATTGGTTGTGATACCAAATTTTCTCAAGCTCTTTGTCTTGGAATTCCACAGCGGAGCGCAACCAGAAATTGCGCCACCGTGCTGCTGAATCGCGCTGAATCTGACTTACAGGCACACTTGCCAGCCGTTCGACCTCTTTCTTCGCGGGCTTGAGGGTATCCAGATCATCCTGGCTATAGGCGTGGTCCTGGCTGATGATGATCCAGGGGTTCTTCTTGCCGGCCGTCGCCGCTTTCCGTTCTTTGCGTTGCAACAGACGGTCGCGGGGAGTCGCCACCATAAGATCCATCCGGAACGGCTGGCTCCCCTGTGCCATCAGATAAACGCCGGGTGGCTTGCTGTATTGCGTGTAGGTGGTTTGCATTTCAAGCCCTGTTGCTCTCAGGCGTTGCTGGCTTTCCTCGAGCCCTTCGATGGACCATCTTCCCGTCAGCCGTCCGCAGAGGGAAAAATTCCGGTCCTTATCCGATTGGGGCGGGTCCGGAACCTCATCCGTCGGGCCGATCGCGGGGAAATGCTGGAAGCAGGAAAATTCCGCAGAGTCGCGTTCCGATCTCCCGTCGATGTGCGGCGCAGGGAGGGTTGCAAAGTGTTCCTCCGGCTGTCCAGCGCCAATCGGAGAACCGGCTCCCCGGTCAAGCTCCGGATAGTAACAGACGGAATAGAACGGCACGCGGCCATCTGCCGAAACAGAAACAAGACCAGTAGCCCAATCCACAAAAGCGCTCACCGTGACATCGCGGGGCTCTTTGCCAAACTCATGGATGGCGAGCTCAAGCGTATAGAGTCCGCTCGAAGGATCGAGCGTCTGCTTGCCCGCGTGAACCCAGCGAGGGTCCCAATGGATCCAGACGGTTCCGCACGGCCAGGGCCGCGGCCAGGGCTTGCGGTATGAAGACGCCACTTTCTTCGCGTAGGCGCGAAAAAAATCGATATGGTATTCGAGACCAACCATGTCGGGCTTTCCCAGCCGCTTGGCTTCGTCGCCGGCGCGCTTCCAGAGCTTCAGCAATTCATCAAAAGTGAGAATGTCGCGGGCGATATCTTCGCTCACCCGGATATCCCAGCAGTCGCTCTTGCCCACGTGAATCCCCAGAGCGTCAGGCCGCACTTCCGCGCCGACTCCCACATCGCCGTTGCCGAGAAGCATGCCCTCAAAAAAATTGGGCCCGGGAACGTCGCGGACCATCAAATGCCTTTGGGCAATCTCATCGGCGCGCAGCTCGCGGTCCTCCGCGGAAGCCAGGGCCGGTTTCGGCAGCCATCCGGCCATGCCGGCGATGGCCGAGGTCTCAATGAATTTTCGGCGTGTCGTCTTCACGGAATTCTCCTGTCTCGATGGATTGCGGTAAATTCCCAAATCCTTCCGTCACCAGCGTACAACGGAAACCAGGGATGCAAGCGGAAGCGGACAGCAAACCCGTCATGCTTTGGACAGCCATTTATGAGGAAGACTTTTCGCGCTTGCGAGGAAAAACTCGCCGCCGTGGGCGAAGATAGATTCAGGATTAACTGTTAATGTCCGCCGGGCTCCTGACACCCGGGAAAACTCGCAAAGACAACTTGGCCGGTCCAGCCAAGTTCTTTCATTCCCACTTCCGACGAGTAATAGGCGCCGGCAATCCAGCCCTTGAGATTCTCAAAATGGTCGCGCAGGGTGGCCTCGCCCGTCGTCTGGTCCCCCGCTTCGCCTTCGGTGGTTCCGGGATTTCCAGTTGAAGCGTCCGTAAGGATTTGGTTCTGTTGGTTTTCGGTAAGGTTTATAAACGGGCGCGAGAATTGCCGCAAAGCCTTCGCTTCAAAGGCTGCAAGCGCGTCGAAAAACTCCCGCTGAACTTCGAGAGAGTCCACGGAAACTAAAAGGTCGACGAAGCGGTTGACGTGGGCGCCGCTCGATCCGGGAACGATTCGCTCTGCAAGAACCGTGAGCGTTTCGTTTTGATGCGGGTCAAGAAGCGCGGGGGTCCAGTCCGCTGCCGCCGCTTTTCCATTCATTTCCGCCATCCCGGCCGAGTCCGCAAGGTGCCGGGCAACAGGATGCGCGGCGGCCACAGCCGGCAGCGCCATTCCCGCTCCCGCGCCGAGCACGAGCCGACGGACCATCTCTCGCCGGTCGATTTTGCCCGCCGGAGCCTGAGAGCCATTCCCGGCTGCTAGATCAAAACTCGTTTTCATACGCCTTCCGCCTTTGATGAATTCAAGTTTGAGCGCCAGAAAAACACAGCGCACTTCCTTCCAACCAAGCACCCGATGCTACCACTCTAGCAAGCGCAGCACAACACGTCTTGATAAAGTTTCCATGCCTCCCAACGATGGGTTGACGTTTGCATCGAGGGTTGTTAGCATCACTGCGATATTGCCGTCATACGAAGTCCAATTTCATGGCCTTTGTTAAGGGAGGTTTGTAGTGGCTGACCAGTCCAAACAGGTTTTTGACGCGGTTGTGGTGGGTTCGGGAGCATCAGGAGGCTGGGCCTGCAAGCGGCTTGCGGAAGCAGGTCTGAAGGTCGCCCTCGTCGACGCGGGCCGCCAACAGTCTGACAAAAACTTCACCGAGCACGTTCCGAAATTCAAACTGAAATACCGCAACATGGCCCCGGAAGTCGTCCGCAAGACGCGACCCGTGCAGAAAGATTGCTACGCTTGCACGGAGTACACCGAGGACTGGTTCTGCAATGACCTCGAAGAGCCTTACACGACGGCCAAGGACATGCCCTTCAGTTGGCAGGGGCGCTTGCGCGTGACGGGCGGACGGACGAACGTTTGGGGGAGGCAGTCTTACCGGCTGAGCGACCTCGACTTCAAGGGCGCTTCCCACGACGGCTACGGCCATGACTGGCCCCTCAGCTACAAAGACCTGGCGCCTTACTACGACATCGTTGAAGAGTATGTGGGCATCACGGGCATTCCCGAAAGCGTCTACGAGCTTCCGGACGGAAGGTTCCAGCCGCCCATGGGCCTGACCTGCGCGGAGCAATTGTTCCGAAAGAGTGTGAAAGAAAAAATAGGATGGACGGTAACGCTGGGCCGCTCCGCCAACATCACCCAGCCTACCAACGGCCGCGCTCCCTGCCACTATTGCGGCCCATGCGAGCGCGGCTGCATTACGCATTCCTACTTCAATTCCTTTTTCACCACAGTCGCGGACGCCATGAAGTCGGGGAATTGCACCCATATTCCGAATGCCATGGTTTACAAAGTTCTGATGGACACGGACCGGAATAAGGCCAAGGGAGTGCTCTACATCGACCGGAACACCCGGGAACCCAAGGAAGTGCGCGGACGAACCGTGATTTTGTGCGCCCAGTCCTCAGAATCCGTGCGAATCCTCTTTAACTCCGCCAACCGGCAGTACCCGAACGGCCTTGCAAACTCAAGCGGCGTGCTGGGCCATTATCTGATGGACCACATCATGGGAGGCGGCGCCCAAGGAGAGCTTCCGCAGCTGGGCGGCAAGCCCAATATCAACGGGCCGCATCGCCCGGACGGCATCTATGTCATCCGCTTTCGCAACACGCACAACGGCCCGCGCGACAAAAACTTCCTCCGCGGTTACGGGTTTCAAGGAGGAGGAGGCGCAAGGTTCAATATGGACGCTCCCGGTTTTGGCGAAGCTTTCAAGAAGGCCGTGCACGAGCCGGTTGTGCATGTGGGCCTGGGGGGTTTCGGGGAATGCCTGGCGCGCTGGGAAAACTACGTGGAAATCGATCCCCATGTTGTGGACACCTACGGCATTCCCACCCTTAAATTCCATATGAAGTATGGAGCAAACGAATTCGCCATGGTCAAAGATATGGCTCAGTCGGCCGGCGAAATGCTGGAGGCGGCAGGAGCCAGGAACATCCAAACTCACGCCAGACCTTCAACCCCCGGATGGGCCATCCATGAGGTTGGAACCGCCAGAATGGGAGACGACCCCAAAGGTTCCGTGCTCAACCAGTTCCAGCAGGCGCACGATATCAAAAACGTTTTTGTCATGGACGGAGCGGGGTTCACTTCAACCGCCTGCCAGAACCCCACGCTGACGATCATGGCTTTGTGCGTTCGGTCCTGCGACCACCTGATGCAGGAAATGAAAAGAGGGAACATCTAACGGGCGGGGCAGGAACAGGCCCCGGGGCCGGCTCGCCAGGACTGCATTTCAGGTGAGATTAATACTTGCGGAGGACGCCGATCACGCGTCCCTGGATTCTCACATCTGCCGCTGGAAGAATAATGGGGTCCATCTGCGCGTTGGCGGGTTGCAGGCGGACCTGTTCGCTCCCTTCAAGAAAGAAGCGCTTTAAAGTAGCGTCGTTCTCTCCGACCAGCGCTACGACAATCTCTCCATTATGCGCTGTTTCAGCCGACTCCACTAAAATGTAGTCGCCGTCGCAGATGTGGTCTTCCACCATCGAATCGCCTTTGACACGCAGGACATAAATCCTGCCTTTGCCGCTGGCAAAATCACCCAGTGAAAAGCTTTCCGGCTGCGGGATTGCTTCGACTGGCTGGCCGGCGGCAATGCGCCCCAGCAAAGGGAATTCCAGGTGGACAAAGGATTGCGGCAAGCCGGAATCAGAGGAGGCATGCGCCGGGTGTGGACCGTCGGCTGACGATCGTGTCGGGCGCAATCGAACCCGGCTCTTCTCAAACGGTACAGACCCGGGAACAGCAATCACTTCCACCGAGCGGCTCTGATTGTAGCGGCGCTGGATGAACCCTTTCCTCTCAAGAACCTGCAGGTGCTTGTGGACGGTGGCAAGCGATGAGAGCCGGAGGCCTTTCGCCATCTCCTCAAAGCTCGGGGAGTATCCGTTGCGGTTGATAAAATGGATCAGGAAATCCAGAACCTCTTTTTGGCGTCGTGTCAGCGCCATGGTTGGCCTCCCGCTGCTAGTTCATTACACCTTCCAGGCTGTTCTGGAAGCATTGCCCCATTATAGGCGAATAAAAAGCGAATCGGCAAGCAAAAACCTTTCTGGCCTTGCGACAGGCATTTGCCCGTTAAGGTTCGCTAGAATATAAGGCTTTAGGCCGCGCTGTTCCCCAAAGCGGGATTCCTCAGCCAAGTATGAGAAAGCCTTCATCTCAAAGAGGAATGGCCACCCTCTGTTAATTCGCCAGGGCAAGAATCCAAGCCGCATGTATACTACAGTTTCGATGTTCAAGACAGAGCAGGAATTCGTCCGGTGGCTTCAAGCGCTCGCTTCTCAAAAGTCTCCGCGCCTCAAGCTGGGGATCGGCGATGACGCGGCGCTGGTGGCGGCGGGCCGCAATCGCGATTTCATCCTGACGACAGACCTTTCGATTGAAGGAGTTCATTTCGACCGTCGCCTGCACCCGGCTCGGGCCGTCGGACATCGGGCGCTTGCCCGCTCCTTGAGCGACATTGCGGCCATGGGCGGGGTCCCGCGTTTCGCGTTGCTTTCCATCGCTTTCACTCGGGTGGCCACGCGCGAATGGGTTGAGGAGTTTTTCCAGGGGCTCTTTCGGCTGGCTCGCCGTTTCCAGGTTGAAGTGATCGGCGGAGATACGGCAGTGGTGCGGCGGACGGGCATGATTGACGTAATGGTGGTTGGAGAAGTTCCGCGAGGCAAGGCTCTGCGGCGCTCGGGGGCGCGGCCCGGCGATCAAATCTTTGTCAGCGGGCGGCTGGGACGTTCGGCGCTGGGCCTGGAGATCCTGAAATCACGCGCCAGAAGCAAAAACCTTGAAAGCAGGCCTTCAGGAGAGGCGAGCGGGGTTGCGGCAGCACTCAAAGCGCATCTTTATCCTGAGCCGCGTGTGGAGCTGGGAAATTTCCTCCAGCGCAGTCGTCTGGCGTCCGCGCTGATGGACATCAGCGACGGACTTTCAACAGACCTTGCGCGGCTTTGCGAGGCGAGCGGCGTAGGAGCAGAAATCCAGGCTCAGCAAGTTCCCGGGCCGGGGAAACTGAAGCCCGCAAAATCTCTCAAACTTGCTCTCGATGGAGGCGAGGACTACGAACTGCTTTTTACCGTTCCATCCAGAAAAGCCTCTCAACTGCCCGAAAAGTTTCAAGGCATTCCGCTCCATTGCATCGGCCGGATCAAGCGGTCGCGAGACCTCGTCCTGGTTCGCCGGGACGGCTCCAGCACACCTCTCGCCGCGGCAGGCTACGACCATTTCTCAAAATGACTGGAAAGCGAGCGATCCGGCGCCTCTTCACATCACACGCGGAGCGAGCGCTCTAGTTCTGCCTCGCGGCGGGTTGGGTTTTGAGCGTGCCTGGACCAGGCGCCGGAGGAGGAGCCAGGGGCACCGCCTTGGCCACCGGCGGCGCGCCAGGGGCACTCCCTGCGGACGAGGCGGTGGCCTGCGAGCCACCGGGCAGAAAGTCTGAAGGGCCTGCGCTGGCAAGAATTTCTTTCACCTGGCCAGGGTCCGTCAAAAGAGGAGAATCCGGGAAATGCTGGACGGGCTTGCCCTCGAGAGCATGCCTCATGAAATCCGCCCAGATGGGCAGGGCCACGTGCGAGCCTTCTTCTCCCCTGCCCAGGGGATGGTGGTCGTCAAAGCCCACCCACACCCCGCAAGTGACCGAAGGAGAAAAGCCGATAAACCAGGCGTCGGTAAAGTCATTGGTCGTCCCGGTTTTGCCGGCCAGGGAGTACTTCTGCGCCATCGCTCTTTCCCGGATCGCCGTGCCGGAGTTGAAGACTTCCCGCAGCATGGAGATTTCAAGGCGCGCGATGCCGGCGGGCAGAACGTCGGTGACTTGAGGGGGGAACTCGTCAATCACGCGCCCGTTATAGTCCGTAACGCGCGAGATTTCCCGCGGCTCGATGTGCACCCCGTCGTCGGGAAAGGTGGAAAAGGCCGAGGTGTGCTCGAGCAGCGTCAAGTCGGAAGCTCCGAGCGCCAGGGGAAGGTTGGGAACCAGGCGCGAGGTGATCCCAAACCTGCGGCACAGCTTGATGACGTTGTCGATGCCGACCTTGGCCAGCAGCTTGACGGCGGGAACGTTTCGCGATTCCGCCAAGGCGCGCAGCAACGTAATCTTGCCCTCGAATTTGTCGTCGTAGTTATGCGGCGCCCACACGCCGGATGACGATGGAAAGCTGACCGGGGAATCGAGGATGGTGTCGAACGGAGTCATGCCGTCCAGAAGCGCCTGCGCGTAGACGTAAACTTTGAAGGATGAGCCGACCTGCCGGTAGGCCTGAACGGCGCGGTTAAACTTGCTGGTATCGTAATTGTAGCCGCCCACCATCGCCTTGACTTCACCCGTCGCATTGTTAATCGCCAGAAGCGCTCCCTGCACGATGGGGGTTTGGTCAAGGGCCGCCTGGGCGGTTGAACCTTCGAGGCTTTTGATCAGGAAAAGGTCAACGTCGCCCGGGCTGAAGACGGCCTGGGGAGTCCGCTGGCGGGTCCAGGCAAAGTCAGCGGGTTTGACATGGGCGGTCACGTCGCCGAATCGCACCACCGCATAATCCTTCCTGACGTCCATGACGATCCCATGCACGCGGCGGCCGGCTTCAAGAGCTTCGCGCCAATCCGGGTCCCGGTAGGTTTTCAAGGTGGCAATCCCGCCATCGGGAAGCTTCACGGGATTCTTCAGGATATTTTTTTCCGGGCCGCGCCATCCGCGCCGCTTGTCATCTTCCCGCAGGCCCTGCCGAAGGGCTTGTTGCGCCGCTCTCTGCATGTGGACGTCGAGCGTGGTGTAAACGCGAAGGCCTTTTTGCTGCACCGTCTCAAGGCCGTATTTCCTGGCCAGGAACTGCCGGATGTCCTCCACAAAATACGGCGCAAGATCGTTGCTCCAGGCTTTGACGTCCAGGCCGATCGGCATCGCCCTGGCGGCGCGATATTCATCCCGATTAATCTTGTGATTGTCGAGCATCGCCCTCAGTACTTCATTCCGGCGCGCCAGCGCGTGTCCGGGGTGAAGAATCGGCGAGTAGTAAGTTGGAGCGCGGGGCATTCCGGCCAGCAGGGCGGCTTCGGGAAGCGTCAGTTGCTCCAGATGCTTTCCAAAGTAAAATTCCGAGGCCGCCCCAAAGCCAAAGTTTCCATAGCCCATGGGAACCTGGTTTGAGTACATGGTGAAGATCTGAGGCTTGGTAAAGTGGCGCTCGATTTGAATGGCCAGCAGCGCCTCCTGGATTTTGCGGCGGAAGCTCTTCTCGGGAGTCAAAAAGAGCATGCGGCTCAATTGCTGGGTCAGGGTGCTGGCGCCTTGAGCCTTGCGCCATTCCAGAATGTCAACAGCCGCAGCCTTCACGATCCTCAGGATGTCGATTCCCCAATGGCTTTCAAAATGGCGGTCTTCAATGGAAATCACCGCATTGCGCAGCACGGGCGGAATTTGGTTATACGTGACCATCACCCGATGCTCCAGCGCGAAACTGGCCATCGGGCTGCCGTCGTCGGCATAGAGCTCGGTCATCACGTCCGGCTGGTAGTCTTCCAGCCGGCGCACCTGGGGCAGGTCGGACGAATAGATAAAGACGTATCCGCCCAGAATGCCCGCTCCGGCGGAAAGAAGGAGCAGGATGATAAAGACGAGCTGGCCAAAAAGTTTCCGGTTGCCCGGCGCGAGGAGGGAGCTTTTCCTTTGGGGAGACTTCGCGGCCCGGCGTTGCGGAACATCCATCGTGTGCTTTCCTCTCGTCCAATTCTAGGGCCATGGGCTGAAAACAGTCAAACAAACACGTCGCGACGTACCGGACGTTCAACGGGCCCGCAGGCGCGGAAGATTTTAGCCCCGGGCGTGAGCCCTGGGAACACGCGGCCCTCACCCACCGCTGAGCGGCGACCCCTCTCCCGCCGGGAGAGGGTTGGGGTGAGGGGATATCGTTCGCGATCCCACGGCTTGCGCCGTGGGCTAAATTCTATCGCTCCTCCGGAGCTTCCCTTCAACAACCACGTTGCCCGGACCTGCGCGTTTCAGGTCCGCGGCTTCCCATAGGGATATCAGCGAAACGCCGCAGACTGCAAACGCGGCGGGGCTGCGCTACCAGCTGCGTCAGCCCCGTCAAAACGACGCATTCACCCAATGTCACGCCCGTTACCCGCCCGCGTTGGTGTGGGGACCGTTCAGGATTTTGCGGCAGAGGCGGATGAGGCGCGCGTGAGGAATTTCCGCGGGAGAAGCGAGCATCACAATTTCCCCCTCGCGAAAACTGCTGTAATACCACCTGGAAAAAAGGCTCAGGTGTTCCCACTGGGGAGCTTTGTCCGTGGAGCCGGGCGCCGCGAGCAGCGTCTCGAACAGAGCGTGAAGCCGCTGATCCAACGGAACAGGCGAAGGAACATTTTCATCAAACGCCAGCGAAGCCGGACCCGCGAGATTGCCTGCGCTCAGCAGGAAGAAGGAAACGCTTTGAGGTTCCGCGCCCGGCACGATAATCGTGGCGTGCAGATCCTGAAGGTTTCTCACCGGCGCCGGCTTCAGCCGCAGCACGTCCTGAACTTTTTCAATTTTCCGGTGAGCGCGCTGGGCGCTTTCAAAGTCGAGCGCATCGGAAGCGCGGGCGCGTTCCGCCTCCAGGCTGCCGGTCAGCGACTGGCCGTGGCTTGCCAGGAACTCCACGACGCGGCTGACCTCGTCATGGTATTCGGCGTCCGTGCAACCCTTGAAGCACGGCGCCATGCACATGCGCATCTGGGAGTAAATGCATCCGGGATGGGCAGGGTCGGGATCGAGCTCTTCCGCGCAGCGCCGGATTTTGAAGAGATCGAGGAATTCCGCCGCAAAGCGTTCCGCCGCCGCGCGCGACGGGAAGGGGCCGTAATAGAGCGCGCCGTCATTGGCGATGCGCCGGGTGGGATAACAGCGCGGGAAGCGGTTTGAGAGATTCAGCTTGAGGAGCGCCGGAGGCTTGAGGCGCAGGCGGGCGCGATAGCGCCGGGAATAATAAATTTTGTTCAGGCCGTAGAGCAGCCACTGGGCTTCAAAGGCCGAGCCCACGTACTGGAACTCCACGCGGCGGGTGATCTCCCGGAGACTCAGCAGCTTGCTGTTCCGTTGCCGCTCTCCCAGCAAGCGAATCAGCCTGCGCCGCAAATCGGAAGTCCGGCTGATGTAAGGACGGAAGTCAGCCGCCTGCTCATCCGGAAAAAGCATGAACACCGCCGGGCGATGCTCAAAACGCTCAAAAAAAGTTTCGGCGCAAGCGCTCGAATCAAAAATGGCAGAGTTTTGAAGTCTCATGCTGGCCCCGGCATTGGGTCGATTGTAGTTTTCCCGGGAAAGGAAGGTCAAGCCGCCAAGACGCGGCGGGCCGGGCTCGAGCCCGGCGCTGGAGGGCGGTCAATCGCGGAAGTAGCCGATGAGCTTATCGTAAGTTGTCGAAAGCTCCTGCGGCTCGACGCGCGTTTCTCCCACGACCGTCATAAAATTGGAATCTCCGGTCCAGCGCGGCAGAGCGTGCAAATGGATGTGGTGCTCAACCCCCGCGCCCGCGCAGCGGCCGATGTTCAGGCCCAGGTTATAACCCTGGGGATGGTAACAATCCCGAAGGGCGCGCTGGACGCGCTGGGCAAGCGCCATCATTTCATTCACAGTGTCCGTTTGAACTTCAAACAAGTCCGCAACGTGCGCGTAGGGTGCAATCATGGCGTGGCCGGTTGTGTAAGGATAGAGATTCAACAAGACAAAATTGAATTGGCCCCGGTAAAGGATCAGGTTCTCGCGGTCCGTGGAGCGGTCGCCGGCGGCCTTCTCGCAGAAGACGCACACATCGCTCTTCCTCGGATCACTGACGTATTGGAAGCGCCAGGGAGTCCATAAGTAGTCCATTTCTTTATCCCTGCACGGTTGGCAAGATCAGTTTTCAGAAAAGGCCGGGTTCGGAGGCTGGTTGTCCGAAGCCTGCGGGGTTGTGGGGGCGGGAGAAGCCGCCGCAGGCTGAGGCGCTGCCTGCTCTGCATTGACGAGATCTTTTAACTCTTTGCTCGGCTTGAAGTAGGGAATATCTTTGGCCGGTACGTCCACGCGCGCTCCGGTTTTCGGATTCCGGCCAATCCGGGAATTTCGGTGCCTGGTTCGGAAGCTGCCAAAACCGCGGATCTCGATCTTGTCCCCAACTCGCAGAGACTTGACAATCCCTTCAAAGATAGTGTCCACAACAACTTCGGAATCTTTTCGGCTCAACTCCGTGGCCCGCGCAACGTCCTCAATCAAATCGGCTTTGGTCATGCTTCACTCCTCAGGTGGTTTTTGGCCCAGAAATCTCACCAACCGGTCCCGGGGCGCCTTGGGCGCTCCCGCACACCCTCCACTCGTTGCTAATTCTCACCTTCATCTGCGGCGGGGTCCCGCGAAAACGTGGTGGCCGTGATGCCCGCAGAAGAAAAAGCTTCAGCCATGGCGGAAAGGCTGGGCCTTTCCGGCTGCCGCTTGGCCGCTTTGAACACTTCGGGGGCTTCGGAATCCGACAATCTCATGCTGAGGGAAATTTTCTTCTCTTCCGGGTTCAGCCGGATAATACGAAAATCGAGTTCGCTGCCGACTTTGGGAATGCCGCTGTCAGCGCCCGATCGGTGGTTTTCGATTTCGGAAATGTGGCAAAGTCCTTCGATGCCTTCTTCGATTTCAACAAAAACCCCAAAAGAGGTTTTCCGAGTGACTTTGGCGTGCACCACGTCTCCCACGTTGGTTTTGCCGAAGAAGTTCTCCCAGATGTCGGGCTGAAGCTGCTTCAGGCCCAGGGAAAGGCGGCGGCTATCCGTGTCAACATTGAGCACCACCGCTTCAATCTGCTGACCCTTGCGCAAAATTTCAGAGGGATGCTTCACGTTCCTGGTCCAGGAAAGATTCGATACGTGGATCAGGCCGTCCACGCCCTCCTCGACCTCGACAAAGGCGCCGAACTCCGTAAAGTGGCGGACCCGCCCTTGCACAACCGTTCCCGGGCCCATGCGCTCCGGCAACCCTTCCCAGGGATCCGGCAGGGATTGCCTCAGGCTCAAAGAAATCCGCCGCTGGGCGGGATTGACTTCAAGAACTGCAACCTCTACGCGGTCCTCAGGTTTCAGAATCTTGGAGGGATGTTTCAGGCGCTTGCTCCAGCTCATTTCTGAAATGTGGATCAGGCCCTCAACACCCGTCGCGAGTTCCACAAAGGCCCCGTAATCCGTCAGGCTTACCACGCGGCCGGTCAAGCGATCGCCCGGATGGTATTGCGCAACGATTTCTTCCCAAGGGTCCGGAGTCAGTTGCTTAATCCCCAGGGAAACCCGTCCCTTTTCCTTATCGAATTTCAGAACTTTGACTTCGATTTCCTGGCCGACTTGAACCACGTCCGCAGGCTTCGCGACTCGGGTCCAGGAAAGATCGGTCAGGTGCAGCAATCCATCAATACCTCCGACGTCGACAAACGCCCCGTAGGTCGTCAGGTTCTTCACCCGGCCCGTCAGGACGGCGCCTTCCGCCAACTTTTCCAGGGTCTCGTGCTTGATTCGCTCGTTCTCTTCCTCCAGCACTTTCCGCCGGCTTAAAACAACGTTGTTCCGCTTTCGATCCAGCTTGACGACTTTGCAGGAAATCTCCTGCCCAATCAAGTCTTCCAGGGTTGGATGGGGCCTAAGGTCGGCCTGCGAACCGGGAAGAAAAGCCTCGACTCCGATGTCAACAGCAAGCCCGCCTTTGATCCGATGAAGGACGCGGCCCTGGATCGGCGTCTCTTCGTAAAAAACCCGCTCGATCTCTTCCCACAATTCCTCCTGGAGCGCCTTGCGGCGGGAAACAACCGTGGTTCCCGTCAACTCGTCGAACTTTTCGACCAAGACGGCAACCGTGTCGCCGACCGCGACATTCAATTGGCCATCTGCGGAGAGAAACTCGCTGCGAGGGATGACGGCCTCGCTCTTGAGACCCAGGTCCACAAACACGTCGTCGTCCGTCACCTTCAACACACTGCCTTGGACAATCTCCCCTGCGGTCAGCGCCGGCGCCATGCCGATACTCTCCATGAGATTCTCGGCTTCGCTGGCGTCAAGGGTCTCAGACGCGGCTGCGTCTGGAGCGGCGGGAGCTTCCGCCACGGGAGGAGTCGCTTCTTCAGCCGGAGCGGCGGGAGCCTCGGCCTCGAGCGGAGTCTCCTGGGCGGGAACTTCGGCTGGCGCTTCCGGCACTTCGTTGGAAGATTCGGCGGCCGGCTCGGGATTATGGTCCGGAGCGCTTACAACCGGGACGGGCTCTTCCTCGAATCGAATCTCGGGTGCGGAACCTGACGCTCCACCGGGCTCTTGGCGCATGGAGCTATCTCCATTATTCTGCGCTTCCGGAGAGATGATCACCTCGATCCCAAAAGCACGATTTTCTTGCGACGACATTCCTTTGCCTCCCTACCCGGTCCCGACGAAAAAATCAATGGTGAGTCTGTATTGTACAGTCCTCGAAAAAGGGAAGTCAAACCGATCCATCCGGCTCTCACCCAGCAACGCCTTATTCGATATGGAATCTGAACCCTGCCTGCTTGATGGCTTTACGGTAGTCATCCGAGCTGATTTCAACCAGCTTGCACATCTCATACAGCCGCGACGAAAGAGTCGGTCCCAACTGCCCAATGGACCGGTCAACATCAGGCACCGCTTCACCCGCCGGCGTTCGCACGTTGCGCCGCCTAGACGGTTCCCGGGAAGCCAGCGTCGTGGTGATGAGCGTTACCTTCTTTTCGTTGTACCTGGAACTGATGATATAAGCAAGCGTTTCTCTTACCCAGTCGGTCGGGTCGGAAGCCGTCAAATCGTCCAACAGCAGGACTTCCGCTTCCAGAACCGGGCCCAGAACCCTCAGTTCCGAGGTATGCGATACAGGGTTATAACTGTCACGAATGTCTTTGAGCAGCTTCAGAAAATCATAATAAAGGCAGGAAACTCCCTTGCGCAACATCAGCTCGCGCAGAACGGCAACCCCCAGGTGAGTCTTGCCCGACCCCGTCGGCCCGATAAACAGCAGGCCGAAATCCGTGGGATATTCCTCCACAAGTTTCTGCGAGTACAGTTTGGCCGCCACCAGGCTGCGGTTGGGCTGCCCGGTCCCGGAATCCTTGCGAATGTCAAAGTTTTCAAAGGCGCAATGTTCATAGCGCGGGGGGATTTGCGCATGTTTGAGTAAAATCTCAGACCGCTGCGTTTGCTCGCACTCGCAACGTGACATCTGCCGGACGCCATTCGATTCCACAGGCTTCCAGCCCGTACCCTGGCAGATTGAACAGTCTTTTTTTGCCATTTCGCAGCCTGTAACAGATTCTAAATCAGTCATGGAAGGAAGGGAATGGAAATGATAGGGGAAGCTTCGCTTCGCGCCAAGGCCGGGGTTCTAGCGTCGGTCCTTCGAAGGCCGCCTGGGGGTCAGGTACGGAGGGATAACGCGCACCAAGGCATTGCGAATTTCTTCGCTCGACTCGCTGGAACGGTTGAACATCTCCTTTTCGACAAACTTCACAAACGCCCGCATCTCCTTCTCCATTTCCTCCATGCGCTTCCGCATGTTGAGGATGATTTCCACACCCGCCAGGTTGACGCCCAGGTCGCGGGTCAGATTCAAAATCGTCCGCAGAGCTTCCAGATCCTCCTCGGTGTAAAGCCGCGTGTTTCCCTGGCTTCGGGAAGGAATCAGCAGCCCTTCGCGCTCGTAGAGGCGGAGCGTTTGGGGATGAATGTTGTACATCTCCGCGACAGCGCTGATCATGTACCCGGCCTTGCCCCGTGTTTTTCCGGTTCGGCGTGCCATGGGTTTCCTCAAGAAAATCCGGGCCGCGATGGGCCCAAGTCCTCAGCCAACCTTGTTGTATTTCTTCAACTCGCTGCGCGGATCAGCGGGGTTCAGGCGATCCAGCTCTTTCAGGATTTCCTTGCTCCGTTCATCCGCAACGCGCGGAACGGAGACTTGAACCTCCACAAACTGATCGCCGCGCTGGCTGGAGCGCAGCGACGGGGTTCCTTTGCCGCGCAATCGCAACTTCTGGCCGCTCTGGGTGCCTGGAGGAATCCGAATCGTCGTCGGCCCGTCGATCGTGGGAACTTCCACCTTGGCGCCGAGAGCGGCCTCGGTAAAGGTGACGGGAACTTTGACGTAGAGGTTGTCTCCCTTGCGCTCAAAAAAGGGGTGATTTTCCACTTCCGTAAGGATGTACAGGTCCCCCGCCGGACCACCGCTCGTGCCCGCATTGCCTTTGCCCGGAACCCGCACTCGCGAGCCCGTATCAACGCCCGGAGGAATCCTCACGTCGAAGGTCTCGGGCTTGCGGATGTATCCCGAACCGTTGCAGGCCGGGCAGCGCCTTTTTTCGCGGCCGGCGCCTCCGCATTGCGGGCAGGTCACGGAAAAGCGCATGGTGCCTGCCGTGCGAGCCGTCTTGCCACTGCCCCCGCAGGCAGAGCAGGTTGTGGCCGGGCCGCTTTTCGTTCCCTTGCCGGCGCACGATGAGCAGACTGCATCCCTGCCGACCGTCAGGCGCACCTGCGTCCCGCGAATGGCGTCCCAGAAGCCCAGATGCATGCCGTGTTCAATGTCGCGGCCCCGCACAGGCCCTTGAGCCGCACGTTCCTGCTCCCCGCCCCGGGAAAACATCTGCGAAAAGAGGTCGCGGAAGGAAGAGCCCGATCCGCCACGCTCTTCCTGAGGGGTGAAGTCGGAAAAGTCAAAGCCGGAGAAGTCTACGCTCGGGCCTCGGCCGCCCGCGGGAGCCCGCGTGTAAGCCTCGTAGCCGCCCGCTGGAATGTTGTCGGAGTAAAATCCGTATTGATCGTAGATTTTCCGCTTCTTCTCATCACTCAGGATGCCATAGGCTTCCTGGAGATCCTTAAACTTCTCTTCCGCCTGCTTGTTCCCCGGGTTGACGTCCGGGTGATGCTTCCGGGCTAAGCGGCGATAGGCCTTCCGGATATCATCGGCCTTGGCCTTGCGATCCACGCCCAGCGCCGCGTAATAGTCTTTCTGTTGCGCACCCACAGGCACGATTGATTTGCCTCAAAGTAGAATGATTTATCCGGCAAGCCTCAGTTCTTGCTGGAATTGAGAATCGGCCCCAAGTGATCGGGACACCGGGAGGCAATCCAGGATTCAAGCTGCCGGCGGATTTCCTTAACGGCCGGCGAGTTTTCAACCGGCTGTTCGAGCTGAATCTCCAGGAATTGCCGGGCATGGCATTGAGGGCACTCAACCCCCACATGAGCGCGATGTTCCATGACTTGGGGTTCTTGTGGTTGCTGTTCCACTGGATTGCCTCCCTCCTCACGCCGGGGCGCGAGCGAATTGCGAATCACTTCTATTCGCCTTGCTTCTTCTTGTCCTCGCCCTCCACAACCTCGGCGTCAATCACTTCCCCTTCGCCTTTGGCTTGTTCGGTGGCCGGTCCCTCGCCGGAAGGCTCGGATGCCTGGGCTTCCCCGCTTGGCGCGCCGGGCGCTGAAGCGGTTTGCTTGTACATGGCTTCGGCCAGCTTGTGCGAAGCCGTTGTCAGGCGTTCCACGGCGGCGTTGATGTTAGAGACGTTGCCTTCCTGGATCGCCTTCTTGGCTTCTTCCACCGCGGACTCGATGTTCTTGGCATCCTCCTCCGAGATCTTCTCCCGGTTCTCTTTCAAGGTTTTCTCGACGGAGTAAACCAGTGAATCCGCGCGGTTCTTCACTTCGACTTCATCCTTGTACTGGCGATCCTCGTCCGCGTGGAGTTCCGCTTCCTTGGTCATCCGCTCGACGTCATCCTTGGAAAGCCCGCTGGAACTGGTGATGGTGATCTTCTGTTCGCGGCCCGTGCCGGTGTCCTTGGCCGAGACGTTCAGGATTCCGTTCGCGTCGATGTCGAAAGTCACCTCAATCTGCGGGATGCCGCGCATCGCCGGGGGAATGCCGACCAGATGAAACTTGCCAAGCGTCCGGTTGTCTTTCGCACTCGGGCGCTCACCCTGTAAAACATGAATCTCCACCGACGTCTGGTTATCCGCCGCGGTGGAAAACGTCTCCGTCTTCCGCGTCGGAATCGTGGTGTTGCGCTGAATGAGCGAGGTCATCACGCCGCCCAGCGTTTCAACGCCCAGCGTCAGCGGCGTCACGTCCAAGAGCAGCAGGTCTTTCACTTCGCCGCCCAACACGCCCGCCTGCACCGCGGCGCCCACCGCCACGACCTCATCCGGGTTGACGCCCTTATGAGGCTCCTTGCCGTTGAACAGGTCTTTGACGATTTGCTGGATGCGCGGAATGCGCGTCGACCCGCCCACCAGCACCACTTCGTCGATCTGCTCGGGCGAGACCCCGGCGTCCTGGATGGCCCGCTTCACCGGACCCACCGAACGCTGGAAGATGTCTTCACACATCTGCTCGAAGCGCGCCCGGGTCAGCTTCATGCTCAGGTGCTTGGGGCCCGAAGCGTCAGCCGTGACAAAAGGCAGGTTGATCTCCGTTTCCAGCAGCGTCGAGAGCTCCATCTTGGCCTTTTCAGCCCCTTCCTTCAGCCGCTGCAACGCCATGCGGTCCTTCGAAAGATCAATCCCCTGATCCTTGCGGAATTCATCCACAATCCAGTCGATCACGCGCTTGTCAATGTCGTCGCCGCCCAGGTGCGTATCGCCATTGGTCGACTTCACTTCCACAACGCCTTCGCCGACTTCCAGGATCGAAATGTCAAAGGTCCCGCCGCCAAAGTCATAGACGGCGATGGTTTCGTCCTTCTGCTTGTCGAGGCCGTAGGCCAGGGCGGCGGCCGTCGGCTCGTTCACAATCCGCAAAACTTCAAGGCCCGCGATTCTTCCCGCATCCTTCGTGGCCTGGCGCTGGCTGTCGTTAAAATACGCCGGAACCGTGATGACCGCCTGGGTCACCTTTTCGCCCAGATACTGTTCGGCGGCATCCCTCATCTTTTGAAGAATCATGGCGGAAATTTCCGGCGGCGGATATTCCTTTCCCAACGCCACGACGCGGCAGTCGCCGTTTGGCCCCGAGGCAACCCTGTAAGGGACCGTCTTGATCTCACTCTGAACTTCGTCGAAGCGCCGTCCCATAAAGCGCTTGATGGAGTAAACCGTGTTCTCCGGGTTCGTGATGGCCTGGCGCTTGGCAACCTGGCCCACCAGCCTCTCCCCGCTCTTCGTAAACGCCACAACCGATGGCGTGGTGCGGCCGCCTTCCGGATTGGTGATGACCTTTGGATCACCACCCTCCATCACCGCGACAACCGAGTTGGTCGTCCCGAGATCAATACCAATAATCTTTCCCATTTCCTGCTCCTCCGTCAGATGTCTTCAGCCGGACCGTAGGGTCTCAAAACTCCTAATGGCTGTATGTCGCTCCCGTATTGGTAAGATGCTTCAAGATCACATTTAGTTTCGACTTATAATAAAGTCTTAGTGTGATGTTGTCAATATGGTTTTTTAAAACTAACATAAACAATGATTTAACATAAATTTCATATTTGATATTCTACGTCGAGGCTCCATTTGGGGAAGCTTTTGATGCTCGGGGATCAGCGCTCACTTTTCTGGGGTGCCAAAAAGCATATTTCCGGCTACAGTAGATAGATATTGAATTTCTGCGAGGTTAACCATGGCCGCAAAGCGTTCCGCACCTGAGTACACTCCCCGGCATGCCGCATCGGGGGTAGCCGTAAGCCTTCCGGAAATCGAGACTTGGCCGAACCAGTATAAGGGTTACGAAATCACCATCTCGATTCCGGAATACACTTCCATCTGCCCGCGCACCGGCCTTCCGGACTTCGGGACGATAACCATCCATTATCTTCCGCTCAAGACTTGTCTTGAGCTTAAGTCCCTCAAATACTACATCCTGGCCTATCGCAACCTGGGAATTTTCTACGAAAACGCCGTCAACCGGATTCTGGACGATATCAGCCGCGCCTGCCGGCCCAAATGGGCGGTGGTGCGGGGGGAATTTACCACCCGCGGCGGCATGCAAACCACCGTTGAAGCGCGCTACCCACGCAAGCAGTAACCCGCCTCTTTTTGGAACCGAGCGCTCGAGGCTTTAGTCCGGAGCGGCAACAGGTCTGTCCTTATTAACATGGATCCAAGGCTCCATACATTGTATCCGCTTACTTCTGAAGGCGAAGCTTCGGGCAGGAGTGAGGAACTTGGAGTTTGCCGGCAGAGAGCTTGGACGCGTAAGCAAGGCGCCGAAGGCGGAGGATCGAGGTCCGTCAATCAGGTCCTTGCTGTGGTCCTCATTCTTCTCAGAGGGCTTCTAGACGTTCGCCTGCTCAAGAATAACCGCTGCAGACCGAGGCGGAATCCTCAGGGTGCCGGTTGCAGGTTTGCCATCCGGTTGCTCCGGGGTGACCACCCGTAGTCGGCGCGGATTGGGAAGTTCCACTGTAGCGGTGATACTTTTCGCGGGGTCTTGATTCACAACCACCACGGCTCGCTCTCCCTCCTGAGTCCGAAACACGGAATAGAGCCGATGAGGAGTCCCATCCGCCGTAACCTTGGCCCCGAGTTTGTCGCGGTATTCGGCATCCCACAGCCAGCGCTTGTAGCGCCGGCGCAATCGGTCGATCTTCTTCCCGTACTCCAGCGTCAGAGGAAAATCTCCCAGCCGGCCTTTGAAGTTGTGAGGTTCGTAGCTGATGATGTAGCGATACATCAAGATGCGGTTCAGCATCTCGCGGTCGTCGAAGCCGGTGACGGCAATCATCAGCGGTACCTGTGGGTCGATATACCGGCAAATGGGGGTATGCTGGTCGCTAATTCGGAAATAAGAAAAGGGATAAGCTTGCAGCACGATGTCCTGCGGGCCTTCTCCCGCCATGAGAAAGTCAGGATTGTGGTGCGTCACCCCGTCCAGTTCTTCGCCCATTGGAATGTCACCCGCGTAAACATATCCTGGAACCGAGTGCCCGTGGCCGGGCGCAAAGCAATACATCCCCGGCCCGTGATGGCAGACTTCATCATAGAGAAACCCCGCCGGGCCGAGTGCGGTTGCCTTCTTGAACTCCTTCGCAGCAATCCGGAGATAGGCTGGGTCAAGGAAACACATATCGGTAAAACGCCGGGTGTTGATGCCGGCCCGCTGAACGGCAGTGTCGTAGCTATAGCCGCCGGCCTGGTAAGGTATGCCGTACGGGTCCTTCATATCGTATTTATAAAGCTCGTCGCGGTACCAGCCGGTCGATATATCGGCCCAAAGGAATTTCCCGAAAAGGACGATTTTCACTCCCTTAGCCTGGACTTGTGCAATCGCCTCATGGAGCTCCTGCCAAGTGCCCAGCCGAGGATCCGTGTCCAGGCAAGGATTGCCCCGGTCCTGTCCGCCACGGTTCCACCCCACCAACTGGATGGCCTTTACGCCGTTCCGCGCGCAATCTTCACCAAGCTTCACAAGGTCACGATAAGAGTAGCGAAGCGAGTCCTCCGGCGAGTTGACCTGAATCTGTTGCCAGGAGTGGACTTCTTTGGCCCAATCGGGAATCGGGCGTTGTTTGTACCAGGCCGCCCTCCACTCTTTGTAGAGATCGACGCCCGCCTGCCAGTCGCCGCTATAGCCGCGCAGAACAACAGGGGTCAGCCTCCGCGTGGAGTTGGGCGCTGCAAACAGAAAGTGTGTCATCCCGAATTCAAGATGAACCGGCGTGCCGGAAATCGTGGCTCCTTCCGGAACCCGATTGAAGATGGACTCAAGATTGCCAGGCTTTTGCTCGAAAGTGTACTGGACGAGGTACGTCGAGGCAGGATCATTGACCTGGACATAAAGACCGTGATCTGCCAACTGAATGAGGCAGAAAAGGCTGAATCGCGAACCGGCCGTCTGCAGGGAAGACATATCCCCCCAGTAACCTTTTTCGTTGCGGAAATGGGGATGGATTTCGTCAGATTCAAGGTTGGCGTACGTCATGTGCCGGCGCCACATCTGAGTCTCCGGCGTGGGAGCGCTGAGGTCGCCCAAATAGGGATATTCCACTGTATTGATCACAAGCTTCGAACTGTTGATCAGCGAGGACTCGAACGTCAGAATCCCCTTGTCGAGCGTAACGGTGGCGCGGAAAGTAATGGGCAGCACGCCCGCATGTTCGCTGACCAGGTTCCTCCATTCGAGATGGACCTGATTGCCCTGTTTTTGAACCCTCGCCGCCCGCTGTTTCCGGCCCAGAATAAAGTTGTCGTGCCGGGCGGGGAGCGGCGCCTGCATGCGGAAAGACACTCCAAGTTCCGGGCGCCGGTGGATCACCCAGCCATGCGACTTATCCATCAGGCCGGTGAGCGCGCCCGAAGCCTGGTCAAACGTAACGCGCAGGTCGGAATCTTCCAGGATGACGGTGGGCTCTGGGTCTGCTTCCGCGCCTTGGGCAGAGCCCCCCGGCGAGAGCTGACTGGCCATCGCCGCACCGGCAAGTTGCTTGAGCATCGTCCGCCGAGTCGTTTTTTCAGGAAGAAATTTGTCTTGCATGGTCCCTAACTCCAAATGAAAATGGCTGGCGGCGTCTGCTTGGCGCCCGGTTCCGGTGCCAAGATATCACAAGGCGCTCTGCAAACCAAAACCGGGATCCAAAACGCAGAGGCCGGCAGGCGGAGGTTGGCATGATTGGCAGATTGAAGGCCGCCGTCCAGGGACTGAGGCGGCAGGCGAACCACGGTTGAAGGGCGCTATCCGCGCAAAAAAATAAGGGGAAAGGAGTATAGCCACGATGTTCGGCTGGATCATCATTGGCGTCGTTGGAGGGTTTCTCGCCGGAAGGGTAATGCGGAGAAGCGGTTATGGACCTGTACTGGACGTGGTTTTAGGGGTGGTGGGCGCGGTGGTAGGCGCCGTGGTAGGCAGGTGGATATTCAGCCTCGGGGGACTCCATTCTTACGAGTTTATAGGTAGCCTGGTCGCTGCCGCGCTTGGAGCAACCGATTTAGAGCGTTTTTAATTTAAGTGTATACATTGTGTGCTATGATGCCTCTGCCGGTAGAGGGGAGGCAAAGATGCAATCCTATTCGCAGGACTTGCGAGATCGGGTGTTATGGGCCTTGGAACGCGGA
>Ga0307373_10003765_pt1 | contig 26083 bp, 23 predicted proteins | sample OX2MG_FD_202534 | JGI IMG/M metagenome (GOLD analysis project Ga0307373, IMG submission 202534) | Soil microbial communities from Risofladan, Vaasa, Finland - OX-2 | ecosystem: Environmental > Terrestrial > Soil > Coastal area > Acid sulfate soil | place: Finland: Risofladan, Vaasa | collected...
TCGCTCGATCCGCGGTCGGCCGACTGGCGGTGGGGCGCGGCGCCGATCGGGTCGGGCGAGGCCGGCGCGTGGCGCGCCCGGTGGGGCGGGGCGCGGAGGAGGTGGGGGTCGCTCCCGGCCGGGGGGTCGCCAGCGGCGTCGAGCGGGGGTGGGTGGGGCTGGGGGCCGCCGAGGTCGGCCGGGCGTGCCGGTGGCGGGCCGTGGGGGTGGGGGCCACCGAGGCCGTCGCTAGGTGGTGGCGGTGGGGCGGGGGCGCAGCCGTGCCGGCGCAGCCCGCCCGCCCGAGCGCCACCGCGGCCGTGATCGCGGCGAGGGCCCCTCTCACGCGCTCGCCGATGGCATCGCCCTCGTGCGCGGCTGGCCGCCGCGCTCGGATCGCGCCATGAGGCTGGTCCTCCCTCGGGGAATGTCGGCGCTGCCCGCTGATTCAAGTCTAGCCGGTGCTCGCCGGCGGGGCGGCTTTCCGGCGAACCCACACCGACACGGTGCCGTCGCTGAAGCTGCGCCGGTACCCGGAGCCCAAGAAGTGCTCCACCTGCGGCCAGGACGCCAGCGCCCGGGCGGTCGTGACGACCACCGACGGATGCGCTCGGGTCACCCGTCGCAGGACCGCGCTGGACCCCAGCCAGGCCTCGTCGACGTTGAGGTTGGAGGTCGGGAGCACCAGCCGGACATGGGCCAGCGGATACAGCCAGGCGTCCGATGACCAGACCACCGTGCGGCTGCCCGCGAGGTGATTGTCGTCGATCCACTGGGCCGCGACCTGGACCGCCAGGGTGGAGGCTCCGAAGCTGGATCGGTAGGTGGACGTTGACTCCACCCCGACCGCGTGGGCGAGGAAGCCGGGGTAGTAGCCGGCCGTGAGCCCGAGGGTGTAGAAGCCCCAGCTGGTGTGGCCCAGGAGCAGGCCGCCGACCATCATCGAGATTGCCGCCGATGTCGCGAGCGGCGCGTGGCCGAGCCGGCCGCGCATCGCCGCCCACCGCTGCCGGGCGGCCTTCAGCCCGAGGCGGCCCGGCAGCCGGGTGCCGGCGAGCAGGGCGACGCCGGGCACCACCGCCGGCAGGGCGAAATGGATGTAGGGGCGGTTGGGGGCGATCGCCACCAGCAGGACGGCTCCCAGCCAGAGCCACAGGAGCTGGCGTCGCGGGTCGGTGCGACGCCCCAGCCACGCCCCGGTGGCCCACAGCACCGCCGCCACCAGGCGGGGGACGAGCGCGGACAGGGTGCCCGGGAGGCTGGAGCGGGTGTAGCCGAGGAACGAGGTGACCAGCAGGAAGGTGACGTCGCGGGCGCCGGCCAGCACCACGAACGGTGCGATCGCCGCGCCCACCACCAGCAACAGGGTCCCCGCCATCGTCGCCAGCGCCCCCCAGGCTCGCCGGCCCGGCACCAGGGCGAGGAAGATCGCCGCCGCCGTCGCGTCCCCCAGGGCGGTCTGCTGGTAGAGAACCGCGAGCCCGAACGCCACCCCGGCGCAGACACCAAGGAGCGCCCGCCGGCGCGCGCGCGGACCAAGGGCCGCCGCTAGCACCAGCACCATGCCCCAGCTGGTGCAGGCGATGAGGAAGTCCTCGGGCAGGGCGAGGTCGCCGTTGAGCAACGGGGTCCCCAGCAGGATCGCCGCCGCCAGCGCCGCGGCCGCGGCCCGCTTCCGTCCCCATCCGGGGCGGACCAGGGTCCAGCAGGCGGCCACGGTGAGCAGGCCGGCCACCCCGGAGAGGAGGTGGATGCCGACTTCGCTGATCCCGAACCCGCGCAGCGCCAGCTCGTAGGTCCAAAAGAGCAGGGGCGGCTTGTTGTTCCACACCCCCTGGTAGAGCACCGCCCCGTGGGCCGCGAGCCAGGCGGTGACGGTGTACCCGGCCTCGTCGACCTGCCAGGGCGGCTCGAACAGCGAGGGGAGGTGCAGCACCGCATACAGGCCCAGCCCCGCCAGCAGCAGGGGGTCGGGCGCGCGCCGCTCGGCTCGGGTCGGTCTCGCCATCTGCCTGGCTGCCACTTTGGGGCCTGGCGCTGGTGCCCGTGAACCCGCCATCTCGGCGGCGACCTCGCCGGGGCTCCCCTACACTGACCGGGATGCGATCCGGGACCCCGAGGTTGACCGGGTGAAGCTCCTGGAGCACCAGGCCAAGGCGCAGCTGGCCCGGGCTGGGGTCGCGGTCCCCTCCGGCCGTCTCGCCCGCTCCGCCGACGAGGCCCGGGCCGCCTTCGAGCTGCTCGGCCCGGTTGCGGTCAAAGCGCAGGTCCCGATCGGCGGGCGCGGCAAGGCCGGCGGGATCCGGCTGGCGCGGACGGCGGACGAGGCCGCCGCCGCCGCCACCGCCATTCTCCAGATGGAGGTGCACGGATACCGGGTGCCCAGCGTCCTGTGCGAGCAGCTGCTCGCGATTGCGGGCGAGCTCTACTGCGGGATCGCGGTGGATCGGGACCAGCGCGGCCTGGTGGTGATGCTCTCGCTGGCCGGAGGCGTCGAGATCGAGGAGGTGGCGGCGGCCACACCCGGCCGGATCGCCCGGCTCTGGCCGGACCCCTTCGCCGGCCCGCTCCCCTTCGAGGTCCGCCGACTGGCGCTGAGCGCGTGCGTCGGCGAGGCCGTGCCAGGGGGCCTGCTCCCGGTGCGGCTGGCGGCCCTGCTGGTCCCGTTCGTGGGCGCGCTCTACGACCTCGCCATCCGACTCGACGCGACCCTGTGCGAGGTCAACCCCTTGGTGGTCACGGACCAGGGGCAGCTGGTCGCCGGGGACGCCAAGATCGAGGTCGACCCCAGCAGCGAGTTCCGCCATCCCGAGCTCGCCGTCGACCCGTCCACGGACGCGGGCGCGGCCACCAGCGGCGAGGACCCGCTCGACGTCGAGGCGCGGGTCCGCGGCCTCACCTACGTCCACCTGGGCGGGAGCATCGGCGTGATCGGCAACGGGGCCGGTCTGGTGATGAACACGCTCGATCTGGTCAAGCAGAGCGGTGGCGAGCCCGCCAACTTCCTCGACATCGGCGGCGGCGCCCGCGCCGAGGTGGTTACCCGGGCGCTGGAGATGGTGGCGCTCGACCCTGCCGTGCGCGGCATCTTCGTCAACATCTTCGGGGGGATCACCCGTGGGGACGAGGTGGCCCGCGGGGTGATCGCCGCCCGCGACGCCGCCGGGATCCGGGTTCCCTTGGTGGTGCGGATGACGGGGACCCGGGAGGAGGAGGGCCGCCGGCTGCTGCTGGAGGCGGGCATCACCCCGGCCACCGGTGCGCCCGAGGCGGCGGCCGCGATCGTGGCGCTCGCGCGCGCCGGGGCGGCGTCCGGATGAGCATCCTCGTCACCCGCGCCACCCGGCTCGTGGTCCAGGGGATGACCGGATCGGAGGGGACGTTCCACACCGAGCAGATGCAGGCGTACGGCACCACCGTGGTCGCGGGCGTCTCGCCCGGCAAGGGCGGGACCACCCACCTGGGGGTGCCGGTCTTCGACACCGTCGAGGCCGCGGTCGCGGCCACCGGCGCGAACGCCGCGGCGGTGTTCGTCCCCCCGCCCGCCGCCGCCGACGCCATCATGGAGGCGGCCGACGCCCGGATCCCGCTGGTGGTGGCGATCACCGAGGGGATCCCGGTGCCCGACACGATCCGGGCGCGGGCCTTCCTGGAGCGGCGCGGGGTGCGGATGGTGGGCCCGAACTGTCCCGGGCTGGTCTCGCCGGGGGAGCGGGTCAAGGTGGGCATCATCCCCAACCACATCAGCCGACCCGGGCCGGTGGGGATCGTGTCCCGCTCGGGCACGCTCACCTATGAGATCGTGCAGGCGCTCGGCCGCGCCGGGATCGGGCAGTCGACCTCGGTCGGGATTGGCGGAGATCCCATCCCCGGACTCAGCTTCCGCGACGTGCTGGAGCTGTTCGCGGGCGATCCCGCCACCGAGCTGGTCGTGCTGGCCGGGGAGATCGGGGGCTCCGACGAGGAGCGGGCGGCCGAGCGGATCGCGGCCGGGTACCCCATGCCGGTAGTCGCGTTCGTCAGTGGCCGGAGCGCCCCCGCCGGCAAGCGGATGGGCCATGCCGGAGCCATCATCTCGGGGACCACCGGCACGCCCGCCTCCAAGGTCGCAGCGCTCACCGCCGCGGGCGCGCTGGTCGCCGACACCATCGAGGGGATCGTCACCGCGGTGGCGGAGCGCCTGCCGTCGGTACCCCGCCCGGTTTGACCGGCGCGGAGGCGGCGGCGCCCAGGGAGCGCGGGTGGACTTCGATCTGAGCGACGAGCAGGCGGCCATCCAGGCGGCCGCCCGGGCCTTCGCGGACGAGGTCGTGGCTCCCCGGGCGGCCGAGGCGGACCGGCTCTCGGAGTTCCCCCTGGAGGTGGTCCGCGCGATGGGCGAGCTGGGGTTCTTCGGCCTGCCGTTCGCCGAGGCGCTGGGCGGCGTGGGCGCAGGCTTTGTCGCCTACCTGCTGGCGCTGGAGGAGGTGAGTCGCGCCGACGCCGCAGTGGGCATCACCTTGGAGGCGGCGGTGTCGCTGGGGATTGCTCCGATCGCGGTCTTCGGCACTCCCGCCCAGCGGGAGCGTCTCCTGCCCGACCTTCTGGCCGGGCGTGGCCTGTGGGCCTTCGGCCTGACCGAGCCGGAGGCGGGCTCCGACGCCGGTGGCACCCGCACCCGCGCCGTCCGCGACGGCGGCGCCTTCGTCATCACCGGCGAGAAGTGCTTCATCACCAACGCCGGCACCCCGCTCAGCCGGGGGGTCACCCTGACCGCCCGCACCGACCCGGCGGGAGTGGCCGGCGGTCGGCCCCAGATCTCGGCCCTGCTGGTGGAGCGGGGCACCCCGGGGTACCTCATCGGGCCGCCCTACCGCAAGCTCGGCTGGCATGCCAGCGACACCCGGCCGCTCAGCTTCAGCGACTGCCGGGTCCCGCAGGCCAACCTGCTCGGCGCCGAGGGCGGCGGCTTCCGTCAATTCCTCTCGGTGCTGGAGGGTGGGCGGGTCGCGATCGCCGCGCTGGCGGTGGGGGTGGCCCAGGCCTGCCTCGACGCCTCGGTGGCGCACGCCCGTGCCCGGCGTCAGTTCGGCCGTGCGATCTCCCGCTTCCAGCTGATCCAGGCCAAGCTCGCCGACATGGCCACCCAGATCGAGTGCGCCCGGCTTTTGGTCTGGCGGGCGGGGGCCCTGATTGAGGCGGGGCGGCCGGCGGGGCGTCAGGCCGCGATGGCCAAGCTGCACGCCAGCGAGGTCGCGACCGCCTGTGCCAACCAGGCGGTGCAGATCCACGGGGGATCGGGTTTCCTCGAGGACCTGCCGGTCGCTCGGCTCTACCGCGATGTCAAGATCAACGAGATCGGCGAGGGAACCTCCGAGATCCAGCGGCTCGTGATCGCCTCCCACCTGCTCGGCCACGGCGGATCGGTGGGGCCGCTGCTCGGCGAGGTGGGGCCAACGTCGCAGTAGGCGGAGGGCCGCGCGCGCGTTCCCGAACCCGCCGTGCGGGTCGGGCCCGGGTCGGACCCCGGCGCGACGGGGTCGGCGCCCGGGGCGCCCCGGGCCGACGGTGCCGAGGGACCGGTCCAGGGGCTGAGCCGGCGGTCGGGATCCCCGGGCCCCGGCCGAGCTCCCGGGTCGGGGCGCCCAGTCCGGGGCGGCCAGCTGGGCGGCCGTGCTGGTGGCGTCGAGTGCGGTCGGGGCCGGAAGGCGGGCCGCTGCGGGCGCGCTCCCAGCCGATCGGGCCGGGACGGCCCCCGCGCGACCCCGGGATCTGGCGCCTGCGCGCCAGCCGATGCCAGGCCCACGCCGGGGGGGATCCCTGCACCCCGACATCGCCTGGCATCCGGCCTCAATTCTCGACGCGCGCGCCCGCGTGTCGGCATCGGGATGAGAGCCGCCTCCCGGAGCCGCTCGCCGGCGCGACTACCATGGGCGGGTGGCCGCCAGCGACCCCGTCATCGTCGCCGCCGTCCGCACCCCGTTCGGCCGGTTGGGGGGGAGCCTGGCGCGGCTCGGGGCCGTCGAGCTGGGCGCGCTGGCGATCCGGGCCGCCCTCGATCGGGGCGGCCTCGCCGCGGAGGCCGTGGACCAGGTGATCATGGGCACGGTGATCACCGCCGGACTGGGCCAGGTCCCCGCCCGCCAGGCCGCGCTTCGGGCCGGGCTGCCGGCGGAGGTGTCGGCGCTGACCGTGAACAAGGTGTGCGCCTCCTCGCTCAAGGCGGTGAATCTCGCCGCGGTGCTGATCCGGGCGGGGGAGGCTGAGGCGGTCGTCGCCGGCGGGATGGAGTCGATGTCACAGGCGCCCCGCCTGCTCGGCGGGACCAGGTCGGGTCAGGCGACCGGCGATCTCGTGCTCACCGATGCCCTGCTCCACGACGGTCTCACCTGCCCCATCGACGGGGTCGCGATGGGGGAGCACGGCACCACCGTCGCCCGCGAACTCGGGGTCTCGCGTGAGGAGCAGGACGGCTGGGCGCTGCGTTCTCAGCAGCGCTACGAGGCCGCTCGCCTGGCGGGACGGCTCACGGACGAGCTGGCTCCGGTGGCGGTACCGCAGGGGCGGGACGGCTTGGTGATGGTGGACCGCGACGAGCAGCCCCGGCCGGACACGACCCTGGAGCGGCTGCGGGCTTTGCGCCCGGTCTTCGGCGGCGCGGACGGGACCGTCACCGCCGGCAATGCGCCCGGCATCAACGACGGTGCCGCCGCGATCCTGCTGCTGCGCCGGGATCGGGCGGTGGCGCTCGGGCTCCCGGTGCTGGCCACCTGGCTCGGCTGTGGCGAGGCGGCGGCCGACCATCCCTACCTCGCCACCGTCCCCGCTCTCGCCCTGGCGCGCGCGCTGGCGCGGACCGGGGGAGCGATCACCGCCGCGGACCTTCAGGTGGTCGAGATCAACGAGGCCTTTGCGTCGGTGGCGATCACCAGCACCAGGATGCTGGGGGTGGACCCGGAGCGCGTCAACCCCAATGGCGGGGCGATCGCGATCGGACACCCGATCGGCGCCTCCGGCGCCCGGATCCTGGCCACCTGCATCCACGAGCTGCGCCGCCGTGGGGGCGGGCTCGGGGCGGCCACCATCTGCTCGGGAACCGCTCAGGGGGAGGCGACCCTGGTCGAGGTCGGGTGACCCAGGTGGCGGGATCGGACCGGCCTCCGACCCCGGCCAGCGGCCCCCACCCGGATCGGCGCCTCGGTGATGAGCAGCTCACGATCCAGCGCTCGCTGCGCGAGCTGGCGCAGCGACGGATCGCCCCGCGGGCGGCGGCGATCGACCAGGCGGAGGCGTTCCCCTGGGATGTGGTCCAACTGCTCCGCGAGCATGACGCCTTCGCGATCGGCTTCCCCGCCGCCGTCGGCGGCCTCTCCGGGTCGGCCCTCTCGCTGATCGTCGCGATCGAGGAGGTGGCACGCGCCTGCGCCACCTCCTCGCTGCTGCTCGCGGTGCAGGCGCTGGGGGGAGCGCCGATCCTGCTGGCGGGGACCGCGGCGCAGCGCCAGCGCCTGCTCCCCGACCTCGCCTCCGGCCGGCGCCTGGCCGCGTACGCGCTGAGCGAGGCGGACGCCGGCAGCGACCCCAAGGCGATGCGCACCCGGGCGGTTCGCGACGGCCGCGACTACATCCTCGACGGGGCCAAGATGTGGATCACCAACGGCGAGGTCGCCGAGCTGATCGTGGTGTTCGCGGTGACCGATCCCGCCCCGGGCGCCAGCGGCATCTCGGCCTTCGTGGTGGAGGGCCACCCCCCCGGGCTGGTGCGCAACCCGATCGGCGGCAAGCTCGGAATTCGCGGCAGCAGCACCGCCGAGCTCGTCTTCGCGGGGGTGCGGGTCCCCGCCGCCAACCGGCTGGGGGCCGAGGGCGACGGCCTGCGCTTGGCGATGGCGGTCTTGGACCGCTCCCGTCCCTCGGTGGCGGCCCAGGCGCTCGGGATCGCCCAGGGTGCGCTGGACGAGGCGGTCCGCTACGCCCGCCAGCGTCGTCAGTTCGGCCAGGCGATCGCCGAATTCCAGGCGATCCAGTTCCTGCTCGCCGACATGGCGACCGGCGTCGAGGCGGCGCGCGGGCTGGTGTACCTGGCGGCCTCGCGGATTGACGCCGGCGATCCCGACATCTCCGGGATCGCCGCGATGGCGAAGCTGTTCGCCAGCGACACCGCGATGCGGGTCACCACCGACGCCGTCCAGGTCCTCGGCGGGGCCGGCTACGTTCGCGACTTCCCGGTGGAGCGGATGATGCGCGACGCCAAGATCACCCAGATCTACGAGGGGACCAACCAGATCCAGCGCCTGGTGATCGCCCGGCGGCTGCTGACTCAGGCGGCGGCGACGGGGCCTCGGCCGCCTGGCCGCGCTTGACCGGGGGAGCATCCGAGCCAATACTTCCTGACGTGAACCGTACACCGCACGCGGGAACTGACGTCGTCCCCTCGCCCGGCACCGCGGCGGCGGCGCCCGCGGAGCTGGTGGAGCGGTTCCTCGCGCTTCAGCCGAGGATCGAGCGCGCCCTCGACCTTGGGCTCCCCACCGAGCTGCGCCGCGAGCTGGGATCGGTCACCGCCCACCAGCTGGAGGCGCTGGGCCAGCTCCCGGCGACGGGCCAGACGATGCGCCGGTTCGCCGCAGCCGTGGGGATCAGCGGGGCGGCGGCGACCGCCCTGGTCGACCGGATGGTGGCGCAGGGGCTGGTGGAGCGGCTCCCCGATCCCCAAGACCGTCGCACGGTGTGGGTCGCGCCCTCGGAGCGGGCCCGCGGGATGCTGATGAGCTATCAGGCCTGGCGCCGGGCCATGATGGCGTCGGTGCTGCGCCGCTTGGACGTGGGCCAGATCGCCGCCCTCGTCGAGCTCCTGGACACCCTCACCGGCTCGGAGGAGGAGAGTCCTCCCGCCGCCAGCGCCAGCTTGCGGATCACCCCGCCATCCGCTCAGAGTTCCCGTCGCGATGCCGACGACGGCTCCTGACCCCCGGGGCGAGGCCGACGACGACGCCGGACTGGCGCCGGTTGTCGACCGCTGGCTGGTCACCCAGGCCCGGCTCGAACGCCGCTTCAGCGACGCGCTGGGAGGACGCCTCCGCCGTCACCTCGCCTCGGTCACCCTGCTGGAGCTGGATGCCATCACCCAGCTTCCCGCGGATGGCCTGACTCCCGAGCAGCTGGGCGCGAGCCTTGGACTGGCGGAGGCCGAGAGCCGCAAGCTGGTGACCCGTCTGGTTCGACGCCGCATGCTCCGGCGCGAGGGTCGGGAGCGGCGGGTGGTCACCGGCCCCCGCGGTGACGAGATCCTCACGGCCATCCGGCAGGCCCAGGCCGAGCTGCTGCACGATCTCTTTGCTCGGCTGCCGGCGCAGAAGCGGGATCAGATCCTGGATGTCAGCGCCAGCATCCTGCGGGCGAGCCGGGCGCTGCGCGATGAGACCAGAGCTCCGTCGGGGGGGTCAGCCTAGGCGGAGCCCGCCCCTTCCCCGAGGCCCACGATCGGGCTGGCGCGGTCAGGACGACGTGCCGGGCCCGGCAGATCCCTCCACCCGGGCCGGGGGTGGCGAGCCCAGCCGCCCGAGGGCTCCACCGGGACGTCTCGGGCGCTCGGCCGAACTCGGCCGGCAAGGCGCGTGGGTGCCGTGGGCTGAGGCCGCCGCTGCCTCCCCCGGTCCCGCCGTCTGCCCCTGCGGCAGTCCCGGCGCCGGCGGCGAGCCCGGCCGGTCGCGCTCACACGGGCCCCCACGCCCACGATCGGCCAGCTGACGCTAGCCCGCCCCAGCGACCGGGCCCCGCTCGCAGGGTGGCCGGCCGGCCCCGGGGGCTCGGGCGGCGGGGAGCCTGGCGGGGTCAGGCCCCGGTCGCCAGCCACCCCACTCCTTTGGGGAATCCGGCGGCGGCCCGCCCATCCCCGCCCGCCTGGAGGCGACGGCGGACGGTCTTGGCTCCCCGGTGAACCAGCAGCTTGACGGCCTCGACGCTGCGGCCGAGCCGACGGGCGATCTCGGGGTACTCGCGGTCCTCACCGAAGCGCAGCCACAGGGCCTCGCGCTGCGAGGCCGGCAGCTGCTCGGCGGCGGACCACACCATCCGCACCAGCTCACGAAGCTCGACCACAGCGTCAGGGCTGGAGCCCGGGTCGGCGACCGATCCCAGGGCATCCAGGCTGACCGACGGGCGCCGGGTGCGGTAGTGATCGCAGAGCCGATGAGCGGCGATCGTGTACAGCCACGGGAGCGCCGATCCGCGCAGAGGTCGATAGCGGGGCAGCGCCGCGACCGCGCGGCAGAACACATCACTGGTGAGCGACTCGGCGGTGAACTCGTCGCGCACGCGACGGCGGAAGAACCGCAGGATCGCAGGCTGGTGCTCGCGGAACATCGTGTCAGCCAGCTTGGCGGCGGGCGCAGGTGCGGCGTCGGCGATGGCCCTGTCAATGCGCATCATGGTGCATCCCTCCTGGTGGCGATGCCGGCCTTGGCTGCTCCCACGCAGGCTACCATCCGACCCACCGTCATGCAAGCGATCCCGCTATTTTGCTTTGAAAAATGAACAGGGAGTAAAACATGAGCCATACGGTTGGTTCGCTGCCCTAAGCGCTCTCCGGCAGCGATGGCTGGGGACTCCGTGACCGGCCGACACGCATAAGCACGATTGCTTTTGGTGTCGAACAGAACTCCTGTGGGATCGCTCGCGCCGTGATCAGTCGCGGCGGCAAGCATCAGAGTTCGGTGCGACTGTGGCCGTGCATGGGCACGCTGCGAAGCCTGAAACCGTCGGCCACGCGCCACGTTAGTTGGGGTTGGGGACCCAAGCGATCGACCTGCCTTTCCCCCCCATCCGCTGCAGCCACTCGCAGGAGCACAGAACCATGTCCCAGGCCACCACCCGCTTCGTCGGCACGGTCACCGAGCTCGCCCCCGTGGCAGCGCGTGTCCGGGACGAGGGCTCGATGACCCGAGCCACTCGACAGATCCGGCTCGCGATGGCGGCGCATGCCCACCGGGCGGAGGCGCGCCGGTGGCGTCGCCGCGGAATCCAGGCGATCGACCGCGCGCTCGATCACCTCGAAGAGCTCCACAGCGCCGATGTCGCGCCTGGTCACGCGTACTGCCAACAGATGGTGGACGACATCATCGCCGCCACCGGGATGGATGCCCCGGCCCGGGTCCGTCGTGCCTCCAGCTCCTACCATCTCCACTCGGCGCTGCTGCTCTGGCAGGAGCGCGTCATGGAGGCGCTCATCCCCGCACGCCAGCGGCTGTACCCGGACCTGGATCCGGAGGTCGACGAGGTGGGGCTCCCTGGACGGCCCCGGCGGGAGCCGACGGCCCCGAGACGTGCACGCCTCGACTGACGTCCCGCTCACCGCGACCGACTGCGGACCCCGGCGGCGAGAGGTCCGGCGGCCGAGTCGCGGCGGGGTGGCCCCGATCACGGTGAGGAGCGCGCTCCAGGGCCGATGCCCACCCGTCAGGCACCACCCCATCGGACCGAGATCACCCCGGGGCATCCGGCTGTGGCGCCACTCTCAGACGGGCGGGAGGCCGATTCGTGGCCCCTCCCCCGTGATGCCGCGGCGGACCCGGGCGTGCCCTGGGGCCGCCGGCGAGCACCCCAAGTCCCCGCGGGGATCGGCCGGCTCGTGGCGCCGGTGCGAGGCGAGCGGCTCGCGTCGATCGACGGCGGGACGAGCGGCTGGGATTGGCGGCGGAGATGGCGGACATCGCCGGCCCCCCCCCCGCGGCCGCGACCCGAGTCGCGGCGGGCTCCGGCCCGCGTCTCCGCAGGACCCCTCCCGCGGGTGGGGCGGGTCGGGAGCGCCGATGCGGCAGCTCGCAGTTCGCGTGCCCTGGCCCGGTTGGCGGTCCGGACGGCGACCCGGACGTGGTGGGAGCCCGCCCAGCCGGAGGTGGGGCACTCGACCGTGATGCCGCGGCTCAGGCGCCTCACCCGTCCCCGCTATCCACCCCGATCTCCTGGGGGGGCGACCCGCTCGCGTTCGTCGGCTCCCGCTCCAGCGCGGACATCGGTCAGCGGCTGCCGGAACCGCCGCATTCCGGAGTGCCCGGCGTCGGCGAGCCTCGCGGGCGTGGCCAGAAGCAGCGCCTCGATCGGCGGGCGCCCCTCCCGCGGGTGCTGGTCCGCGGAGCCGACGCGGGGTCGCGCCGGTCAGGAGGCTGCCCGCCCGGAGATCGCCTGCTGTTTCCCGCCACCACCTCGGGTTGGGGCGCGGTCATCACCACGGCGCTGAGACCGCGGTCGTCAGCGGGGGGACGGATGCCGGCGGCGCTCTGATGCCGGACTCGCGATGGCTCGCGTTCGCAGCGATCACGCGGCACTAACCCCCGCTGCACCGTGGCCCAGGCCGGCGCCCCTGCCGAACGCCTCCGGTGGGTGCGGGGACGCAGCGGGTCGAGTTCCCCACCGAATTCGCGGGCGGCAGGCAGTCCCACGGGATCCGCCCCCGCGCCCGTCGCGGGAGCGGATCTGATCGCGGATCGCACTCGGTGGGGCGGTGAAACTCCCGGGCGGTGGGGCGGTTAGTCCGGATGACGGACCGGCGGCGGTCCCTTTGCCGTCGATCCCACCCGAGGGCCGGTCACTCACCGGCCGGATCAGGAGGCTGAGCATGGATCCGCAGATCGACGAGCAGCAGGAGGTGGTGACGCGGTCGCGCACCCCCACCCCCCAGGGTGAGGTGGCAACCCAGTCGGTCTATCGCCGCGGGGCCAGCCGCCCGGCGGGGTTCCGGGGGCAGCAGCTGGTCTGGCTCCTGCTCGGACTGGTCGACTCCGTGCTGGCTCTCGACTTCCTGTTTCGGGCGCTGGGCGCGGGGCACGCTGGATTCGTGTCCTTCGTCGGCACCACCGGCGGATCCCTGTCGGCTCCCTTCGCGGGCATCGTCAGCGGCACCGCCAATGGGCACGCCCTCAGGTGGGCGGAGATCGTCGCGATCATCGTGTGGACGCTGGCCGCCTGGTTCCTGGTGCGCGGGATCGCGATCGCGTCGGCTCCCCGGCTGTCACCCAACCACACCGTCTGACTCCATCCGAGACATGAGGAGGTCTCATGCTCGCCCTCGTCCTCTGCCTACTCCTGATCGCCATCCTGTTCGGCGTCAGCACTGCCGTCCACCTCCTGTGGATCGTGGCGGTGATCGCCTTGGGGCTCTGGCTGCTGGGCTTTGTGTTTCGGCCGCGGGGCGGCCGCTGCTGGTACTGGTGATGGCGACCACGGGACGGGGCCCGAGGTCGGGCCGATGCGGCCCGGAGGTCGGCCTGGTCAGGGGCGGGGCGGGCGGTGACGGTGCCGGCGCCGGCGGGGGATGGTCGCGGCGCGTGTCCGGGTGGAGCACGGTCGGCCCCGGCGTCGCGTCCCGTCGGTCACGGTCGGCGAGCCGTTGACCGTGATCGTCGCCTCCGCCTCCCGGCTGGAGATGCTGCAACGGTGGCCGAGACGACCCGAGGGGACCGCCGGGCGCGCGCGCCGCCAGCATGGTCGTCGTCACCCGCCCGGCGGAGGTGGGCCAGGCCGGAGTCGCAGACCGCCCGGTGAGCGTGCCGTCGAGCCGGGATGATGGGGAGGTGACCCGCACCTCCGAGGAGCCCACGGCGGCCCCGACCGCAGGCGCCGAGTCGGTCGCGCCCCGCCGGCGGGAGCGACCGCACGTCGTAGTGGTCGGAGCGGGCTTCGCCGGGCGGGCGGTGGTGGAGGGGCTCCGCCGCCGCCCGGTGCGGGTGACGCTGATCGACCGCCACCCGTACCACACGTTCCAGCCGCTCCTGTACCAGGTCGCCACCGCCGGCCTCAACGCCGGCGACGTCGCCTTTCCCACCCGAACCCTGATCCGCCGCCAGCGGCGGGTCGTCTTTCGTCTGGGCACGCTCGCCGGGGTCGACCCGAGCGAGAAGGTGGTGCGCCTCGAGGATGGGGGAGCGATCGGCTTCGACTACCTGGTGCTGGCCTTCGGGGCCACCACCAACCATTTCCAGGTGCCCGGGGCGAGTCGCCACAGCCTGTCGATCTACACCCTCGACGATGCGCTGGCGGTGCGCACCCGCATGTTCGGGGAGCTCGAGCGTGCCGCCGCGTTCGGCGCCGCCGACGGCGCCCTCACCGCCGTGATCGTGGGGGGTGGTCCCACCGGGATCGAGATGGCGGGGACCCTGGCCGAGCTGCGGGCGATGACCCTCGGCCGCGACTACCCGCAGCTGGACCCGGCGGCGGCGCGGGTGATCCTGGTGGAGCAGCGCGACCACCTGCTCACGCCCTTCCCGCCGCGGCTGCGCCGCCACGCGCTGAGCGCCTTGGTGCATCGCGGGGTGGACGTGCGCCTGCGGGAGTCGGTCGCCGAGGTGGCCGCGGACCACGTGGTGCTGGGATCGGGGCGGGTGATCCCGACTCGGATGGTGGTCTGGGCGGCTGGGGTCGGCGTCGACCCGGTGGCCGGTCGCCTCGGGCTCGCCCAGGGTCCCGGCGGGCGGCTCGCCACGGACCCCGACCTCCGGGCCGCCGGCCAGGCCGCCGTGTTCGTCGCCGGGGACCTGGCGGCGGCGGCCGGCCCCGGGGGTGCTCCCCTGCCCCAGCTGGCGCAGCCCGCGCTCCAGGCGGGCCGCCACGTGGCGCGCCAGATCGACCGGATCATGGCCGGTCTCGACACCGAGGCCTTTCGCTACCGGGACCGCGGCATCATGGCCGCGATCGGCCGCCGCGCTGCGGTCGCCCAGCTTCCCGGAGGGGTCCAGCTCACCGGGACGGTCGCCTGGCTGGCCTGGCTCGGGCTGCACATCCTGGTCCTGGCGGGCGTGCGCAACCGGCTCTCGGTGCTGCTGAACTGGGCCTGGCACTACCTCGCCTGGCGCGGGGGCCCCACCGTCATCGTCGGAGGCTGACCCGCCGGACCCTTATCCTGGCGGGTGCGCCAGGTACGGGCGCCGGCCGCCGACGGGTCACCGTGGGCGACGCCCCCGCCCCTGGTGGTCCTGTCCCCGATCCCTTCCTCTCATGGACCTTCACCCACCTGAGCCCGCTCCCGCGCCCGTCCGCCGGTTGCGTATCGGCCGGATCCAGCTCAGCGGGCGGCGGATGGCCGGAGTGGCTCTCGGACTGGTGCTCGGGCTGGTCGGCTACCAGGCCGGCCGCACCGTGGCCGCGGTCACCAACCTCTTCCACGAGAACGTGCTCCAGATCCTCCACGACACTACCGCGGGGCGCGGCGGCAGCCCCATCGGCCGCCGGATCGCCGCCGGCCGGCGCATCAACCTGCTGGTGATGGGATACGGCGGCAGCGGCCACGCCGGGGGACATCTCACCGACACCATCTTGATCGTCAGCCTGGATCCGGCCACCCACCAGATCGCCGAGATCAGCTTCCCGCGGGATACCTGGGTGCCGATCCCATCCGGCAACGGCACCGCGCACTGGGGCAAGGTGAACGAGGCGTACGCCGACGCGGCCGACGACATCTACCCGGCCCGGGCGGCCCGGTTCCGCGGCGTCAACGGGGCGGGGCGGCTGGCCGAGACCACCTTGACTGCGATCACCGGACTGCACTTCCAGGGGTACGCCGCGGTCGACTTCAACGCCTTCCTCGACCTGGTCAACGCGCTCGGGGGAATCCAGGTCGACGTCCCGGTCGGCTTCAGCGACGACGAGTTCCCGGCGTGCTTCACCTGCCGCGGCAACATCATGGTCACCTTCCGCCCGGGCTGGCAGACGATGGACGGATTGCGCGCACTGGAGTATGCGCGCTCGCGCCACTCGTTCAACGTCCCCTCCCAGGCGACCGACTTCGCCCGCAGCCAGCGGCAGCAGATCATCGTGTCGGCGATCCTGGCCAAGGCGCGCCAGCTGGGTTTCGACATCCCCAAGGTGGCGACCCTGCTCCAGGTGATGGCGGCCAACCTCAGCTGGAACCTCACCTTGGGAGATGTGCACGCTCTCTACGACTGGGGCCGGGGACTGCGGCTGCACGCGATCACCCACGTCAGCATCGACGCCAGCAACTTCGTGTACGAGTGCAACGTGCCCCAGTGCACCCTGGACGACCTCATCCTGGTCGGGGGACCGCATCACCAAGCGCTCCGGCACTACCTCGCCCACCTGTTCGTGCCTCCCGCGGCGCTGGCGGCCCAGGCCCCGGTGGAGGTGGTCGACGCCAGCGGCGGGCTGAATGGTGGGGCCGGACCGCTCTGGACCAACCTGTTCTCGATGCTGGGACTGCGCCTGCTCCCGGCGGGGACCACCGTGCCGGCTGGGACGACTCGGGTGTACGACCTCGCCCCGGCCGACGGCGGTCTGCGCACCGCCCGCTGGCTGGCGCACTACTTTGGGGTGCCGATCTCGGCCCCGCCGCCGGGGCTGCGCTTCGATCTCGGGGCGAAGGTAGCGGTCGCGCTGGGAACTCGGATGCAGTCTCAGGTCGGAGAGCTGCCGCCGCCCCCGTCCGCCACCGGCGCCGCCGGCCTGGCGGTGGTGCCGGCGGTCGTGCCGCCCCCGGCCCCCGCTCCGGCGCCGCCGGCGCGCCCGACCGCAGCGGTGGCGCCGACGCCCACCCCGCCCCCGCCCCCCTCGCCCGCGGCAACCCGCAGGCCCGCTCCCACGCCGGCGCCCACCCCGCGCCCGCGGCCGACCCTGACCCCGCGGCCGACCCCCCAAGCAACCGCGACCCCGCGCCCGACCCCCAGGCCCGCGGCCACCCCGCGGCCGACCCCGACGGCAACCGCCCGCCCCACCCCCCGGCCGAGCGCGACCCCGCCTGCGACCCCCTCGCCCTCCCCGACCCCGTCGCCGCGCGCGTCACCCACCCCGCTCGCGGCGCCGACACCCACCCCGGTGGCGACGCCGACGCCCACCCCGCTCGCGACGCCGACACCGACGCCCACGCCCACTCCCATCCCCTGAGCCGGACGCCGCCCCGCCCCGCCCCGCCCGCTAGACTCGCTCGGTGGAGCCGGAGCGTGTGACCGCCTCCCCGCCCGCGGGCGGTCATCGCGCCCTCGCCCGCGCGATCTCGGCGGCGGAGCGCGACGATCCCCCGGTCGGGGTGCTGGCGGCTCGGCCCCCGGGGACGGGGAGTCCCGCCCGGCTGGTCGGCCTCACCGGACCGCCGGGAAGTGGCAAGAGCACTCTCGCCGACGCCCTGGTCACCGCCTGGCGTGGCGATCGGCTCACCGTGGCGGTGCTGGCGGTGGACCCGAGCAGCCCGTACACGGGCGGGGCCCTGCTCGGCGACCGGGTCCGGATGCAGGGCCATGCCACCGACCCCGGCGTCTTCATCCGCTCGATGGGGGCGCGCGGCCACCTCGGCGGGCTGGCGGCGGCGACCCGGTCGGCGGTGCGCCTGCTGGAGGGTGATGGCTTCGATCGGATCCTGGTGGAGACGGTCGGGGTGGGACAGTCCGAGCTCGAGGTCAGCGCCGTCGCCGACACCGTGGTCGTGGTGACCACGCCCGCGTCCGGGGACGGCATCCAGGTTCTGAAGGCGGGAGTCATGGAGGCGGGCGATGTCTTCGTCGTCAACAAGGCGGATCTTGCCGGCGCAGACCGCACCGTCCACGAGATCCGGGCGATGGTGCGGGGAGGGGCGCGCCCGGACGGATGGGCGGCGCCCGTGCTCGCGACCGTCGCCACCTGCGGCCAGGGCCTCGACGACCTGCGGGGGGCGCTCGACCGGCATCATGCGCACCTGGTCGCCTCGGTCGATCTGCGGCGGCGACGCGAGGACCGACTGGTCGAGGAGATCGTGACGCTGGTGGCCCGGCGCGCGGCCGGCGCCGCACGCCGGATGGTGGCGGCCGAGGGATTGCCACTGCGGGATCGAGAGCGGGAGGCAGACGCGAGCGTGGACCCGGTCCGGATCGCGGAGCGCCTGCTGGCGCGCCTTGGCCTGGCGCCCCCGGCCGGTCAGGAAGGGTGAGCCCGGCGGGCCGACGGGCCGATCCCGAGGCGCCGCGGCAGCGACGCCAGCCCGCCGCGTGTCGCCCCGGAAGGGCGGCGCTCGCCCCCCCTTGGGGCCCGGCGGGGGAGAGGGGGGGCCCCGTCGCGGCCGCCGCGGCGGCTGACCAGGCGCTGCGCCGCGCCCGCGAGGTCGAGCTCCGCGCGCCCCCCGGCCGAGGGGCGTCAGCGTAGCGTGTCGGGATCGTCGCGTCGCCGCTCCCGGCCGGGACCGGCGGCCCTCGCCTCAGCGTCGCCGTCGGGCGGAGGCGGGTTCGCGCGACGGCGCGGGGGAGGCGGTGCTGTCCCCCGCCATTCCGGGCGGGCCCAGCGGCGCCGGGACCGCGGCCCGGGGCCGCAGCCGGGCCGCCGAGAAGATCGCCGCCAGCACCAGCAGGGCGGTGGAGACGTAGAAGGCGCTGTGGAGTCCGTTGGTGAAGACCCGGGCGGCGCCCGCGCCCAGCCTGTCGGTGCCCACGAAGATCGCGAAGGCGAGCCGGGTCGGGATCGAGCGCGAGGCGATCAGCACCGCCAGTGAGAAGGAGAAGATCATTCCGACGTTCGCGAACGTGCGCAGCAGCCCGGATGCCACCCCGAACGCGCGGGGCGGTGCCACCGTCATCACCGCCGCATTGTTGGCGGGGAAGAAGGCGGCCGACCCGACGCCGTTGAGCACGCTGATCGCCGCCACCATCCACAGCGCGGTGGTGATGCCCAGCTGCGCGTAGAGGAGCAGCGCCGCCACCTGGATCGCCAGCCCCGCGGTGGCGGGCCGGGCCGGGCCGATCCGGTCCACCAGGCGGCCCACGAAGGGACTGGCGACCCCTCCGATGATGTAGCCGGGGACCAGCAGCAGCGAGGCGTCGAGCGGGCTGAGCCGGCGGGCGCCCTGCAGGTACATCAGCAGGAGGAAGAGCACGGCGAAGCTGCCCAGCGCCTGGAAGAGCGCGGCCAGCATCGACGATCCCAGCGTGGGCAGCCGGAACAAGGACAGGTCGAGCATCGGCTGTGCCTGGCGCCGCTCCACCCCGACGAAGGCGGCGACCAGCAGGACGCCGCCCACCAGCGCTGTCGCGATCGCCGCGGAGAACGGGGTCGAGGCCAGCTCCACCATCGCCCACAGGAGGCTGAACAGCCCGGCTCCCAGCACCACCATCCCGAGCAGGTCGAGGCGCTGCCGGCGGCGTTCGCCGCGGTCGCGGAGCACCCGCAGCGCCACCGCCAGCGCCCCGAGCCCGATCGGCAGGTTGATGAGGAAGACCCAGCGCCAGGAGACGGTGGTGACGATCAGGCCGCCCAGCACGATGCCGAGCACGGCGCCGATGTTCCAGCCGATGGCATTGAAGCCGAACGCCTGGCCGCGACGCTCCGGGGGGAAGGTCTCGGCGATCACGGCGCTGCTGTTGGCGGCGATCAGCGCGCCGCCCACCCCCTGGAGCAGTCGCGCCCCGATGATGGCGTCCTCGCTCCACGCCAGCCCGCACAGGAGCGATCCCAGCACGAAGACGACGAACCCGGCCTCGTACATGCGCACCCGCCCGAACATGTCGCCGAGTCGCCCGACCTGGGTGGTCAGGAGCGTGAGCACCAGCAGGTAGCCGATCACGACCCAGATCACCGACCCCAGCGAGACGTGGAGGGAGCGCTCGATCTCGGGGAGCGCCAGGATCACGATGGTGGTGTCGACCGCGGTGATCAGCACACCCACCATCACCACCAGCAGGGCCAGGCCGGTCCTGGGGGTGGGCTCCGGCCGCGGCACCCGGGCGCTGGGGGGGGTGCTCACGCCGGCCGCCGGTGGCCGCCGGCACCGGTCGCGAGGCGGGGGAGCACCCGTCGGGCCCGAGCCGCGACCCGGGTCAGCAGGTCCAGCATCATCGCGAGCTCCTCGGGCGCGAGCGCGGCCTGGAGCTCGTGGTCGAGTCGCCCGGCCACCTGGGCGGCGGCCGCGTGCACGCGGCGTCCGGCCGGGGTGAGGGCGAGGCGCACAACCCGCCGGTCGGCCGGGTCGGGGGCTCGCACCACCAGCCCGCGCTGGACCAGGTGGTCGAGGTGATGGGTGAGCGTCGGGCTCTCGACCTGCAGTCGCGCCGCCAGGTCGCACTGGCGGACCCCGTCAGCTAGTGCCAGCTGGTCCAGCGTGAGGTAGAGCGGCCGGCTCAGGCCCACCTCATCCAGCTCCCGGTTGAACCGCTCCCCCACCACCTTGGCGGTGACCTGGAGCTGGCGACCGAGCGTCACGCGCTCCGGGACGGCGTCGGCGGGCCGGGGTCCCATCAGGCTCCAGCCTAGCAGAATGGTAGGACGCTATCGAGTTGCCCGCCGATCCGGCGGGGCGTCCCGAGGCTGACCGAACCGGCGCAGCCACTGGTCGGTATCCCGAGGGGTGGGGTGGGGCTTGGGGTCCGCCCCGACGGTGACCTCCGCAGCCCGGGCGCGGCCCGGGCGCCAGCCGGGATCGAGCCGGTCCAGCAGCGCCCCCGCACCCGCGGTGGTCGCGCCCAGGCCCCGGGCGGCGTCGCGCAGGGCGCGGTCGTTGGTGATCAGCTGGACTCCCAGTCCGGTGTGCATCGTCGCGGCGATCAGCTGCAGCAGGCGGTCGTCGCCGGACTGGCCGGGGATGGGATAGCGGACCCCGACCGGTCCCCGGCTGGTCGGCCCACCCTCGGGAGGGGGCCCGTCGAACACCACCAGGCAGCCGCCGGCGGCTGCCACTCCGCCGGCGGCGAGCCGGTCCACCAGCAGCTGCTGGGCCGGGCCGAACGCGCGCTGCAGCAGCAGGGCGCGGACCGGGGGCCAGGCCCAGGCGACATTGGTGCCGTCCACCAGCAGCCGGCCGGTCGGGCGGGGGAGGGGCTGCGCGCGCACCCGCCTCACGTCGCTCGACCCCCGTCGGGGGGAGCGGCGGGTCCCGCCAGCGGCCCCGGGGCGGGAACCGCCTCGAGCGGTGCCGGTGGCTGGGTGAGTGCGGCGGCGAGCCGGTGGCAGCGCTCCCGCAGCCCGGGATCCAGCGCCGCCAGCCACCGGGGAGGGATCGCCGTCGCTCCCTGCCGGAGCCCGGCCAGGCCGCCGGCGAGGGCGCCGCAGCTGGCGGGGGCCAGGTGGCCGGCGGCCACCCTCACCACGTCCTCGAGGTCCGGGGCGGCCAGCGCCGCGACCACCGCGGCGAGCACCCCCACGGCGTCATCCCCGGCCCCGCCGGCCTCGCCCGGCGGGGCCGGGCGGAGGGCGTCGAGGGCACGGTCGGGGAGGTCTTCCCGCAGGGCCTGGACGGTCCGGCGGCACGCCTCGGCGAGCGGATGGCGGCCGAGGTCCTGGCCGAGCAGGCAGACCGCCACCGCGGCGAAGGCCGCCACCGGGTCGGCGTGGGTGACCGCCGCGCTGCGGTAGGCGAGGCGGCGCAGCAGGACGCGGTCGCCGCCCGCCGCGAGCACCAGGGGCAGGGCGCGCGCCATCGTCCCGTCGCCGGCACGGCCCGGCTGGAGCCGGGCCGCCACCGCGGCGGCGCGCTCCACCGGTGCGCCCGCCGCGACCCCGATCAGGGCGGCGGCGGTGGTGGTGCCCGGCTCGACCCCCTGCGCCAGCAGCTGGTCCCAGCGAAGGGCGAGGTCGGCCGGATCCAGCTGGGCGCGGGCCTCCCAACTCTCGGCGAGGGCGAGCGCGAACGCCGCCGGGGCGCCGATCGCCTGGGTCGGCCCTTTGAGCTCCCAGCGGGTGCGGCCCCCCGCCGCTGCCGCGACGCCCAGGGCACCCCCAACGCACAGCCCCAGCAGGCATCCCCGGGCACGGTCGGCGGAGGCGTCGACGACGGCGGGGTTGGCCACCCCCACAGCCTAGCCTCCACGGCCGGCCGGGGCCGGGGCCGGGCGCGGTCCGCTCGCCGCCGGCTCCCTCACGATCACCTAGACTCTGGTGGCCGCCACCATGCGCCGGCCGGTCCTGGGAGCCGTCCGGGGCTCCGCGCCAGGAGGGACGATGCCCGACGGCCGGATCCGGATCCTCACCGCCAAGGTGGGGCTGGACGGGCACGACCGCGGGATCAAGGTGATCTCCCGGGCGCTGCGCGACGCCGGGGTCGAGGTCATCTACACCGGGCTCCACCAGACTCCCGAGCAGGTCGTCGCCGCGGCGATCCAGGAGGACGTCGACGGCATCGGGATCAGCTTGCTGTCGGGCGCGCACATGACCCTGTTTCCCGAGGTGCTCGCTCAGCTGCGGGCGCGCGGCGCGCCCGAGATTGTCGTCTTCGGCGGCGGGATCGTGCCCCCGGACGACGCCCAGGCGCTGCTCGCGCTCGGGGTCGACCAGGTGTTCACCCCGGGCACCAGCCTCGACGACATCGTCGCGTACGTGCGCCGTCGCTTCGCCACGGCGGCGCCGACCCCCGGCTGACCCGGCCCGGTCCGGCCCGGGCCCGGGCGCCGGCGTGTGGTAGCATCCGGGCGGTTCAGCCTGGCGGTGAGCCGTGCCGGTGGCGCCCTGCGTCCGGTCCGCTGCCGCCGCCTTTGGGGTCACCATGGATCTCGCTCTCGACCTCGAGCCGCGCACCGTGATGGGGCGGCACGTGGCCGACCTCCGCCGGCTGGGGACGATTCCGGCCGTCCTCTACGGCCACCTGGTCGCTCCCGCTCCGCTGCAGTGCTCGCGGCGCACATTCGAGCGGCTCTACCAGCGCGCCGGGCGTGCCCGGCTGGTCCAGATCCAGGTGGCTGGGGAGCGCACCCGCCGCCCCGTCCTGATCCGCGAGGTTCAGGTCGACCCTCGCAGCGCGCTGGTGGTCCATGTCGACTTCTTCCAGGTGAACCTCACCGAGCGGCTCACGGTGGACGTCCCGGTGGTGCTCACCGGTGAGGCGCCGGCGGTGCGCCTCAACCTCGGCGAGCTGCTCCACGTCGTCCACACGGTGCAGGTGAGCTGCCTGCCCAGCGCGATCCCCGGCCGCCTCGAGGTCGATGTCTCCCACCTCGCCGCGCTCGACGACGAGGTCCGGCTGCGGGAGGTCGCCCTCCCCGAGGGAGTGGAGCTGGTGGCCACGGTCGATCCCGACGAGCTGCTGGTCAAGGTCGCGGCCTCGCGGGTCTCCGCGGAGCCGGGCGAGGGCGAGCCGGCGGCGGCCACGGCGCCCGCGGAGGGTGCGCCCGCCCCCGCCTGAGCCCGGCGTCAGGCGGGGGGCTGAGCCGCCCCGCGCCGGCGCGCGATCGCCGCCCGCCGTCCCGCCAGGCGCTCCCCCAGCTCCGCCTCACGGCCCCGGGCTCCGGGGGTGTACAGCTGGGGGACCCCCAAGGCGGTGGGGAGGTGGCGGTGGGTCACCAGGCCGTCCGGATCGTCGTGGGCGTACTCGTAGCCGCGCCCGACGCCCGCGGCCCGGTCGTGCGCCGACACCGGGTTGCGGAGATGGAGCGGGACCGCGAGCGCGCCGGTGCGCCGCACCAGCTGGGCGGCGGCGGAGTAGGCGGTGGCGGCGCTGTTGCTCTTGGGGGCGAGGGCCAGGTAGAGGGCGGCCTCGGCGAGGGGCAGGACCGCCTCGGGCATCCCGATCCCGACCGCGGCCTGCTGGGCGGCCACCGCCAGCGGCAGCGCCGCGGGGTCGGCGAGGCCGACGTCCTCGGCCGCCAGGATCACCAGCCGGCGCGCCACGAAACGGGGGTCCTCGCCAGCCTCCAGCATGCGCGCCAGCCAGTACACGGCGGCGTCGGGGTCGCTGCCGCGGATCGACTTGATCAGCGCGGAGACGACCCAGAAGTGCTGGTCGCCGGCTCGGTCATACAGCAGCCGGGGCTGCTGCAGCGCCCGCCGCACCGCCGCCGCCGGCACGGCTGACCCGTCCGGGAGCGCCGCGGCCGCCAGCTCCAGGGCGTTCAGCGCCACCCGGCCGTCGCCGCCGGTCGCCGTCGTGAGCAGCTCGCGGGCGGGCGGGTCGAGCTGAAGCCGCCGTCCCCCGAGGCCGCGCACGGGGTCGGCGAGGGCGCGGTCGAGCAGGGCGGCGATCGCGCCGGACCCGAGCGGGTCCAGCTGGACCACCCGGGCACGCGAGAGCAGGGCCCCGGTGACCTCGATGCCGGGGTTCTCGGTGGTGGCGCCGAGGAGGGTCAGCAGCCCGCTCTCCAGGTGGGGCAGGAGCTGGTCCTGCTGGGCGCGGGTGAAGCGGTGGATCTCGTCCAGAAAGAGCACCGTGCGCCCGCCCGCGCGCCGCCGCGCGCGCGCCGCCTCCACCACCCGGCGCACGTCCGCCACCCCCGCGGTGACCCCGCTGAGGTGCTCGACCATCGCCCCCGCCCCGGCCGCGAGCAGGAGCGCCAGGGTGGTCTTGCCGGTGCCGGGCGGCCCCCAGAGCACCAGTGAGGCGAGCGGTTGGGAGCGGCTCACCTCGTAGAGCAGCCCGCCAGGCTCGGTGTGGCGCTCCTGGCCGACCACCTCACGTAGGCGGGTGGGGCGCATCCGGGTCGCCAGCGGCGCGTCGTCCGGGGTCGGGGGCGGGCCGGCAGGCGCGGGGTCGGCGAACAGCTCCAAGTGCTCCACGGCCGCCAGTATGGGCGGTGGCCGCCGTCCCAGCTGTGACCGGATCGTGACCCGGCCGGGGCGACCGGCCGGCCCCAACCCGCCACCCTGAACCGGGGCGGAGCGACCCAGAAGGGGCAGATGACCTATACCCGTCGCGATCTCGAGGACCGGAGGTGATCCCGGCTCGCCCGGCGCAAGCCGCGGCTCGGCGCCGCCCTCTGCACCACCGCCCGCGCCGCTGGCGGGGCCACCCCCAGGTCTGGGTGGCCGTCCTCCTCACTCTGGTGGCGGTCGGCCTGCTCCCGGCGGCCCGGTCGCCGGCGGTCCCCGTCCCCGAGCTGCTGCCGATGGCGGCGGTGGTGGTCACGGTCGCGGACCTGCTCTGCGCGGTCCTGCTGCTGCAGGAGTTCGTCTGGGGCGCGCACGACCCGCGCACGGCCGGGCTGGCGGGGACCTTCGTCTTCTCCGGCTGCTTCGTGGTCCCCGCCCTGGCGATCGTGCCGGGCCTGGCTGGGAGCGCTCCGCTGCTGCGGGTCCCGCTGGTCGCGACCGTCTGGATGCGCCTGGTGTGGCAGGGAGGCGCCGCCCTCGGCCTGCTGCTCTGCCTCGGGCTGCCCGACCACCTCTGGGTCCATCTGGAGTCCACCCAGGTGCCCGGGCGCCGCGGACCGGTCAGGGTCTCTCCCGGGGTCGTGGTGGTGCCCGCCGGCCTGGTGGCGGCGGAGACCCTGGGGATCGTCGTGGCCGCTCGCGCCGACCCCACCGCCCTGATCCGGGGAAGCTTCGCCGGGCTGGGTCAGCTGGTCGGGCTGGTGCTGGTGGCGGCGCTGCTGGCGCTGGCGCCGGTGGTGCTGCGCCGGCGCCACCAGCTCACCTCGCTGCAGCGCTGGAGCATGGTCAGCGTCGCCGGCACCGTCCCCACCTTGATCCTGCTGGCGGCCTCGGGGGCCCGGGCCACGGTCGGGTGGGACGCCTCCTGGGTGCTGTGGGCGGTCACCGAGTGCCTGGTGGCCGCCGCCGTGCTGCGGGAGATGCTCGAAGCCGGTCGCCTCGCGGTCGTGCGCGGCGACCTCGAGCGCCAGACCATCGCCCGGGTCCTCGCCGGGTTGGCTCCGGCGGCGTCAGCCGGGGAGGCCGCCGAGGCGGTCTGTGCGGCCTTCAGCCGGCTGCGGGACCTGGCCGTGGTGACCCTGATGCGCTGCGAGGCGAACGGGGAGGTGGTCCCGCTCGCGGCGTGGCCTCCGGCCCACCCGGTGGCCCCGATCGAGGTGGGCGTGCCGCTCCCGCCGGCTCGGGCCCGTCACCTGGCGGAGCGGGCGCGCGAGGGCCCCTTCGTGGAGCGGATCGAGCGGTCCCCCGAGGGCACGACCGAACTCGGCGACTATCTCGCCGGCCTCCACCGGGCGGGGCTGCGTGCCAGCGTCCATGCCCCGGTGACGATCGAGGGCCGCCTCGCCGGGATCTTCTCGGCCGGGGCCGCTGGGGCCACCCCGGCCGCCGCCCTGGCGGCCGCCAGCGACAGCCTCCCCGCCCTCACCGAGCTGGCCGCGGTCGCCGGGGTCGCGCTCGCGTCCGCGCTCCGCTCGGGCCCCGTCACCGTCGCCGAGCGCCACCTGGTCCTCGATGAGCTGCGTCGGCGCGAGTTCCACGCCATCTTCCAGCCGGTGGTGACATTGGTGGGCGGGACCGTGATCGGCCACGA